>Ga0335081_10010121_pt1 | contig 15221 bp, 13 predicted proteins | sample Lox_Sample_35_FD_206713 | JGI IMG/M metagenome (GOLD analysis project Ga0335081, IMG submission 206713) | Soil microbial communities from Loxahatchee National Wildlife Refuge, Florida, United States - Lox_Sample_3.5 | ecosystem: Environmental > Terrestrial > Soil > Wetlands | place: USA...
GTCAAGAATCACAGTCCAAGGCGCGCGTTATCCGGAGCATTTACAGAAACTCGTTGGACGCTAAACGAATCGAACAAACCAACGGTAGGGCGAAGCTGCTGCTTCGCCAAGGCGGCGCGGCAGCGCCGCCCTACCAACAAAACCAAGAAAAATATGAGCAACAACATCAAAGGAAAAGTGGTAGTCATCACCGGCGCGAGCAGCGGATTGGGCGAGGCGGCCGCCCGGCTTCTATCCGCAGAAGGCGCAATCGTTGTGCTGGGTGCGCGGCGCGTTGAACGCATTCAATCATTGGCCGATGAATTGAATTCAAAAGGCGGCAAGGCGCTGGCCGTTCCCACCGATGTCACCAGGCGCGAGCAGGTGCAAAAACTGGTTGACACCGCCGTGCAAAGGTTCGGGCGCATTGACGTGATGATCAACAACGCCGGGTTGATGCCGCACTCGCCGTTGGAGCGGCTCAAGGTGGACGAGTGGGAGCGGATGGTGGACGTGAACATCAAAGGCGTCTTGTATGGAATCGCCGCGGCATTGAAATATATGAAGCAACAAAAGTACGGTCACATCATCAACGTCTCCTCGGTGGCCGGACATAAAGTCACGATGAACGGAGCCGTGTATTGCGCGACCAAACATGCGGTGCGCGCAGTGTCCGAAGGGTTGCGCCAGGAAATCAAGCCCTACAACGTCCGCACGACCATCATCTCGCCGGGCGCGGTGGCGACGGAATTGCCGGACAGCATCACCGAGCCAGATGTGGCCGAGCGCATCAACAAGTTCTACAAGGACGTCGCAATTCCCGCCGACTCGTTCGCGCGGGCAGTCGCCTTTGCCATCAGCCAGCCGGAAGATGTGGACGTAAACGAAATCCTGTTCCGGCCCACACGCCAAGAGTTGTAAACTGTGGCAGGGCGAAGCTGCTGCTTCGCCGAGGCAGCGCGGCAGCGCCGCCCTACCTGCAAAAGGTAAAAGGAAGAATCTATGGAAATCAAAAGAGTTGGCACACAGCCATCCAACAAAGGACCGGCCGATTGGTTTACCGGCACGGTGCGGGTTGACCCGCTCTTTCAAGCTCCCGCTCCCGCGCGTGTGAGTGGCGCAAACGTCACGTTCGAACCGGGCGCGCGGACGGCATGGCATACGCATCCGCTCGGACAGACTTTGATTGTCACCGCTGGCTGCGGATGGGCCCAACGCTGGGGCGGACCGATCGAAGAAATCCGACCGGGTGATGTCGTCTGGTTTCCGCCGAGCGAAAAGCATTGGCACGGCGCCACACCGACCACGGCCATGACGCACATCGCCATTGCGGAGAACCTCGACGGCAAAGTCGTTGACTGGATGGAAAAGGTCGGCGATGAACAATATCGCAAGCGTTGAAGGAGAAAATTATGCCACATGTTTTCGTAAAACTCTGGCCCGGAAAATCCAAACAGAAAAAGACCCGGCTCGCCGAAGCAATCACCAAAGACATAATGAACAACCGGGCAATGGGGCCATCGTCCTTCGCCGTCGCGAGTTAACATCATTGGCTCCCCAAACCCCGCACGAAGCCAATGCACTGGGCCACATCGCTGAGGTTATTGGTCCAATTATGTTCGTATTCGATGGAGATGTTGCCGGCAAATTTCTGATGTTTCAATTCCCTGAGAATGGCCGGGATGTCACAAACACCCGTCCCGAAAGGCACGTCTCGGGCATCTGGCGATTTTTCATTCAGATCCTTCAAATGGACGCTGATGACGCGGCCGCGCAGGATTTTCAGGCAGTCCACCGGGTTTAATCCGGAACGAACCCAATGTCCGACATCCGCCGTCGCGCCGATCCGCCGGTCGCGGTTCCTGACCACCCTCTGTACGTACTTCGGATCCCACATTTTATAGCCGGGATTGGCCGGAAGACGGGGGTGATTGTGAAACCCGACGCGAATATCATATTCCTTGACGAGTTTCTCGATGACATCAATGGATTCGACCGATTCAGTGGTGATGCCATAAAGCCCGAGTTCTTTGGCAAAATTAAATATTTTACGGGCCTCGGCCTCGTTATTGGGGATGGGCACCACGCCGTAGTTCACAGCGCGGACGCCGTCTTTCTGCAAACGGGCCTTGACCTCGGCGATGAGCGCAGCGGAGGCATTATGGTCCAACACGACGCCGGGTTTATCCGGGCTGAGTTTCTGGCCGGGAAACAATTCGATGATTTTGCCACCGGCGGCGGCGGTCTTATCAATGGCTTCCAGAACAGTAAACTCGCGGAAGGTCCAGGCCTGGCAACCGAGGGCAACGGCGCCGATCCGGCAATCGGTTGGGATGGGTTCGGCCGGGCTGGTGAATCCGGCAAGCGACAGACCAGAAGTGAGCATAAGAACCAAAAGAGGGTTGACGGTTTTCATAGTGTGTGCAGGACTTCGAACCGAAGTTACGCGGTGGTGTCAGCATGTCAAAATCAATTCAGGTCAGTTTCCCCTGGTCAATTATGAGAATCGCAAGATGTTCTTCGGCGAAGAGGCGGCGATGCGCTGGTTGGTAAGCAAGTACGGGCAGTAATGATTGACCGGATGCATCCAACATCGCCCCTTCAGCTTTAGAAAGGCCGCTCACTTCCCTTTCCACCACGCCTGAATGTCGTCCGCGGCTTGATGGGCGAGGGCGGGGATACCGTGAATTGCGTCGCGCAACTCCGGAAAATAATGGGCGGCCAGCCAGAGGAGGGTGGCGACCACCGCGAGCCAGACTACCGCATCCAGAAGGAACACGAAGGACCAGGCCCATCGCGGGTGGCCCAAACCCCAATAACACGAGCGGCGCGCCGCTTTCAGCGGGCCCACGAGCAGGCCGTAGACGATGAGCAGCAACAACGCCGCAACCCACACCGGCACGCTGGCCGGCAGCGCCAGCCCGAATACGGCGCCGGTCGCCAGCAGCGAAATCAGGGCGCAAATCCACAGGACCGTCGCCGCACCTTGCAGTAACGAGAGGAAAGGCAGCGTAAAGCCCATTCCGGGATGAATGGGGGCGCAGTCCGACCAATAGCTATACCAATTATGCCGCCACTGAGCCGCGTGTGCGCGCATTTCCCGCTTGAAACGGCGCTTCCATTCGCGGCGTGCCTTGCGATCCGGGAAACCTTTCATCGCCTCGTAATACCCCTCTTTCGCGCGCCGGATGAATTCCTGCGCGGTGGATGGGAAGCCCGACGCCGCCGCCTTTTCTTCCGGCGAACGTGCCTCGGGCACCACGATGGCCATCACGACGTACACGAGTAATCCGGTGCCCCAAAGCATCGTCAAAAGAACGAAGGCAAGCCGCACAAGGGTTGGATCAATGTTCACATAAGCGCCAATGCCGTTGCAAACGCCGGCGACCATTGCCCCTTCGTGAATCCTGTAAAGCCGCCTCGGCGTCCCGCCGCGCCCCGTTGCCTGTTCCTTTCCTTCCGCTCCTGGTCCAGTCCCACCGGCCGGGGCGGCGGCCCCACCGGCCCCCTGATTCGCAGCCTCGCCTGAATCCACTTCGATCGGCCCCATCTCCGCGAGAACAGCGGTGACCCCCTTCGTTTCGACCACTGTCTTGTGACTGGACAAAAGCGCGCGGAATTTTTCCCCGATCGCCGCCTCGATGTCCGAGAGAATTTCCTCCCGATCCGGGTTGCCCTGGAGCCGCGCCGTCGCGGTGTCCAGATAGGTACGCAGGGCGTCATAGCCGCCTTCTTCGAGTTGATACGCCGTGCCGCCCAGGTTGATCGTGGTAACCTTGTTCATTGGTGGTTTCCTTTCTATTTTCGACCAAGTTTTTTCACCGTCCCGTTGATCTGGCCCCAATACTCCTGCGTGTCGCGCAACTGTTCCTGGCCTTTCGCCGTCAGCTCGTAATATTTGCGGGGCGGCCCGGCCTCGGATTCCTTCCATTCGTAATCCAGCAACCCTTCGCGGCGCATCTTGCTCAACAACGGATACAGCGTGCCTTCCCGGGTGGCAAATTCGGTCGCGCTCAGTTGTTTCAATATGTCCGCCGCATAGACCTTTTCTGCCGCGATGATCTGCAACACGAGGAACTCGAGCAGGCCCTTTCGGATCGCAGAAAATTTTTCGTTCACACTCATCATTTAATGTCCAGCAAGCTACCTTTTTATACAAAGGTAGCTGGTCCACCAAATGGTGTCAAGGGAAAAGTTGCAACTTATTCCGATTTGCCTTCAATCCGATACGAATACCCCTCACCCGACCTTCGGCCACCCTCTCCCCGCCCGGCGGGGAGAGGAATGGGGCGAGGGGCGGTTAGTGGCTTTTGAAAGCACGTTGGTATTAACCGATGGGAAAATCCAATAACTACTCTATCAGTCGTTTAACGTCGTTTTGCGGAAGGCAAATTCAGTCATTCGGATCAACCAGTTGGCACGGCAAATTTGAGGCTTGAATGCGGCTGGCGGCTACCTGGCGGGCATCGGGCTGTGAATGAAGCGATCGGCCCATTTTAGAAATGTCGGCCAGTTCGGAGCGTCGGTGTGCCCGCCATCATGCTGCCGCCAGGCAAGCTCGCCGCCAATGAGCGCAGTATTGACCGGGGGCATCGGATCCGTGAGATAGTGGCCCGGAGTGCCTGAATCGTTTTTGCCCAGGAGCCGGTAAACCGGGCCGGCGGCCACGGCGGCCATGAAACTGCCGTGCTGATCCACCCACGTTCCTTCGGCGCCCGGAAAACCTGACGTCGCACCGTAGCTGATGAATACCGGACGCGGCGCGCAAAGATCAATTAATTCGTGCGCATCCACCGGCAAATCGCCGGGCGTCAATGGCCCGCCGAATTTAAGAAAATTACCGGCCATCCAATGATATTCACCTGTGCCGGTGAGATTTTCCACCTGCTCACCGAAGTTGCGGCGGAAAAGTGCCGCGCCACCTTTGCCGGAGGAACCCACCAGCGCGATGGCAAAACGCTGGTCATAAGCCATCGTGACCAGTGTCGCCTTGCCGTAGCGCGAAAGGCCCTCAATGCCGACCTGCTTCGCGTCCACCGCCGGGTCGGCTTCAAAATAATCCAGCGCGCGGCTCGCGCCCCATGCCCAAGCGCGCAACGCGCCCCAATCGTCCGGTTTGCGTGGCTGGCCTTTATTGCACAATCCAATAATGCCTTTCGTCAGGCCACCGCCGCTGTCGGCTTGATAACTGGTGGGCACAATCACGGCGTAACCCCAGCCGTTGGATAAAACCAGTTGTTGCCAATTGGGTCCACCGCCAAACCCGCCGAAACCCCGAAAGGCATTTGTCCCGCCGAAGCGGTTCGTCCGGCCAAAGCCGCCGAATCCGCTGAAATTTCCAAAACCAAATTCCAATATCACCGGCACCGGACCAGTAACGTTGGCGGGCGTTGTCAGGGTCAACTGGAGGTTGACACTGATGAGCGGGTACGAAGAATTGTCAACGCGGCCGAGGAGCTGTTTGGTGACGACTGGAATCGCGCCGTTGTTCGTGCGGGTTGTACTGGTCACTTCCCACGTCACTTTCGGGACGTTTCCCGGGACCCGCCCATAGACTTCACGGTTAAAATCCTCGGCGATTTCCGGCCGCCGTTGTTTCCACCACATTTCCGGCGTAGTAACCTTCTCCCCGTTTTTCAGCGTAAGGGGATCGGGCAGATTGGGGTAAGGATTCGCCTTCGCCTCATCGATGTTTTGGTAATCAGGAGCCTGTGGATTCATGCCGTTTGCGCCAGGCCGCAACGTTTTGATGCCCAATTGCTCCATCATGTTCCGATGGTCCTGTGCAGCGGTCCAATTTATCGGCGCCGGCAGATTAGTGACCACGGACTGCGCCATCATTTGCGGTGCGCAACAAAGAATGGCCACAGTTAACGTAACGATGACTGGAGAGTTTTTATATCGCACAATGGAATTTTGGTCAAACTAGGCGTTGCACGATTTTGCGTCAATCGGGATGACGCCGGCCACCATCCATAGCCGGCATGCCATCGCCCACCGGTTTTGACCGTCAGGCCAGCTGCGTCTCTGCTTCGTCCTGGATGTAAGTTTTGCCCCGATAAATTTGACTGACGAAGAGGAACAAGACCGCCGTCACGAGCATGACCATGACGAAGAAATAGAAATAAGCCGCCCCTTTCAGTTTCACGCTCCCGTCCGGATTCTGAATGCAGAAATTCACCGCGGCCGTGAACACGTTGCCGAGGGAAATCGCGCCGAGATAGGTGCACATTACCAGCGACTTCATTTTCCTTGGCGCCTGCGTGTAGGCAAATTCCAGGTGCGTCACCGAAAGCATCACCTCGCCCGCCGTGAGCACGACAAAGGCGAGGATTTGCCACAGGACATGCGGGTGCTGGCCCGCGTCAATGCGCGTCTGGATCCAGGCAACAATCAGAAACGCGCCGCTGGCCGCCCACAGCCCCGCCCCAAAACGCCGGAGCGGCGTCACCTTCACGAACCGTTCGCACGCCGGATAAATCCCGTAGGAAAACAGCGGCAGCATCACGAGTATGAAAATGGGATTGACCGTCTGGATTTGCGCGGGCAGCCAGTTGTAACCAAACAGATGCCGGTCCATCTTCTCTGCCTGCACGACCCAGGAAGAGAAATTCTGCTGCCACAGCGCCCAGAACATGGCCGCAAACGGGACCAAAATCAGCAGGTTCAGCAACGCTTGGAAGTTCTCGCGCTGGAAAAGTTCCCGGGCGTAGTTGCCCAATCCAGCCGGAGGAATGTGGACAAATTTCCGGCGTCCCATCCAGAAGACCACCGTGGCCATCAGCATGGCAATGCCCGGCACGCCAAAGGCAATCCTCGGCCCCACCCGGTTCAGCAATTCAGGAATGAGAATCGTGGAGAAGGCCGAGCCGAAGTTAATCGAAAAGTAAAACCAATTGAACCAGCGCGAGATGAGGTGCTGGTTCGTCGCGCCAAACTGGTCGCCTACATTGGCACTGACACAGGGTTTGATGCCGCCGGTGCCCAGAGCAATCAGACCCAGTCCAAGCACAAGGCCGAACCGCGTGTCGTTCATAGCCAGCGTGAAATGGCCAAAGCAATACACGATGGACAGCAGAAGAATCACCAGATACTTGCCGAACAGCGCGTCGGCGAGGAAGGCGCCAAGGACCGGCAGAATATAGGCGGCAGAGACGAACGTGTGATACCAGGCGTCGGCCTGCGTGTCGGTCATGTGATCCGGATGTCCCTGGCTGTTCATCAAATACTGAGTCATGAAGATCACCAGGATGGAATTCATGCCGTAATAGCTGAAGCGCTCCGCCGCCTCGTTGCCGATGATGTAGGGAATGCCGGGGGGCAGCCTGTTGGTCTTCAGCGGCGCAGTCAGGTATTGTGTTTTCGCCATAAACGATCAGACAAAATCAGTTTGGTGAAACGACGGGAGGTGCGCGAACCTATTTTGAAAGGCTTTTCAACGACACGTGTCGTTGACGAAGCGGCGGTCAGCAGAAAGCAGCGCAGTCCCAGGCATGACCAGCATCAAGCTCAATGATCTGTGAGCGAGGCTGACGGCCGCTTTCGCCGGCGCGGGTCGAACGGCCACAGGCCCGCTGCCCGCGCGTGCTCAAGGGCTTGCTTGAATTCGTCACCGTGCACCTGTCGCCGATCGCCGGTCGCTGGTCGCCGGTGGCTGACGCTACGGCAAGGAACCAAATGACCGGATTAAACCACGGAAATGAGTGACACTGGTTCGTCGCGGTCGTCCCGCGCCGCGCCGGTGGCGAGCAGGTCCAGCATGGGCTGGCCGTCCACCAGGAAGCGGTATTGATGATGGCCGTGGGATAGCCAGACCTGGACATACCACCAACCACCCTCCCGCCGTTCCATCGGAATGGGATGCCAGTGATTGAAGTCGCCCGCCAATTGAACGGCTTTTGCCCCGGGCGCAGCGCAACAGAAATTGATCGGTTTAATGGAACGGTTTGCGGAATGCATTCCACTGTTTGGTTTGTCGAGTGTGGAATTCATAACATAAACTTTCTCATTGATACTCTCCCTTTATTGTCGAGCCGTTTTCATCCTGACTCCCCGGTCCCGGGGCCAGATTCATCCGGCCATTTAACTGCAAAAATGAAGGCAGCGGTTGGCTGTCTGCCGGCCCGCGAAAACCCTGGGCCGGGTGTCTGTGTTGCATGTTCTTTGCCCGACAGGCCGACCAGGCTTCCACCGGAGCCGGTTGCGAGGACGGAAAGAGGGTGAAACGTTTCAGGTGGAAGAGGTTCAAGACGGCCACCCCGCCGTTCCGCATTCGAAAGCACAATGCCGGTATCGTGAGCGGATAGAGCGGATGCAGCATTGCCTCCGGCCGGTCCACTGGAGGTGAAAGTGGAACCTCCGAAGCGAGAAACAACGGTTGCTGCCCGGCCATTTCCACGTCAAGGAAAGCAACCACTGAGGCCTGCCGCGCTCGTGCCTGATGCCACCGCTCACCCAGTTCTGGATTTTGGAGTAGAGCCCGGAACTCCGTCTCGGCCAATTCCAGGGCGTTCACAATTCCTTGCGAAAGAATCGGGTGGGGCGATGGTTCCGAAACCAAATCAATCCGCACCACCTGGGATGTGGGAAATGAAGTCAGCGAGTCACTGTCAGCGATGATGATCTTTTCCCGGGTGAAAATCCGGACGGGTTGAAATTCATTCAGGATTCGATTTACCTGTCCGGCTTCGCTTTGAGTGAATGTCTCCACGGAGCCATCCACCTTGTGGATATGAATCTGTAAGCTTTGGATTGGATTATTCATAAGATCAGGAAAGAGTGGAAGGTGGTGCCGTTTCCCGCGCGTTCCGGCACAGAAGCGCCTCGCAGAGATTGTGTATCACCTCGCGTTCGGCCCGAAGCCAATCATCCAGGGCGCGACCCTGGCAACAGCCCCTGGCGAGCCAGAGTTGTCGCGCGCGTTGCTCAATTTGGGTTTGTGCCCGAAGGTGTTCTCTCACGGCCAGGATAACGGCCGGGGGAAGGTGCGTGTAAATCAACTGGATGTTCTCTGCGTGGCGGCTCGGGTGACACGCCTGGGGGCGGACGTCGAGTCGCGCCTGGTGGCAAGGTTTCCGACCTGTCTTTTGCGGGAGGCGGGTGAGCAGCGCATTCATGGCAGGACCTCCATGACCGAATTAAGGGAGCCATAAACATTCGGCACATTTTCAAGGGCATCGGGGTTGTGGATCCAGATGCCGTTTACTATAAACTTGTATTCGTAGCGGCCCGTTGGGAGCACCAGCCGCTTTTCCCACCGCTGATCTTCGCCATGTTGAATCATCGGCAAACTGTGGGGAGCCCACTGGTTAAAGTCACCGCAGAGATAAACCTCCTCCGCCTCGGGGCTGCTCAAAACAAAAGCCACCTCTTTGCGTGGAGCGGCGGCTGGTCGGCCCATTCGTCCTTTCGTCTCCTCAGCTCCTTTTGTCATATGAATCCTTTCCGTATCGATGGAAATCAGCGCTTTTCATTTATTGGCGCAACGCCACAGTGTCGCTTGCGTAATTGACTCTTTAACCAACTGTATTAATTGACACGATGAAGATTAAAGATCGGTGAACAACGAATTAAAATGCCCCGCATTCAGACGGAAGCATAGAGTCATCGAGCCAGCGGGTCGGAACAAGAAACTGCTGCTGCCTATCGCTCTTCCAGTGCTCGCCAGGTGAAGTTTCAGGTGAACCTGTTTCCGGAAAGCCAAAGCCGACGGCACACGAGAAATGCAGCAGCACCAAACGCCCCCAACCCTAACACCGAGGGTTCAGGCGCGGACTGGAATGCCAATCCGTACGGGTCATCCAACCCGGTGGCAAACGTGCTTTGCGCCCCGACCGGCGTGATTTCGATAATGTTGTTGCCGCCCGAATTCGCCACAAACAGATCGCCCGCGCCGTTAAAGGCAAGTCCGGTTGGAGAATCCAAGCCTGAGGCAAAAATGCTTTGCCCTCCACCCGCCGTGATTTCAGTGATGTTGCCCTTGGTGTTAACGGACACAAACAGACCGCCCATGCTGTTAAAGGCCAATCCACCACCACCAGCATTGGTCCCCAGGGAGGCAAAGGTGCTTTGCCCTCCACCCGGCGTGATTTCAATGATGGCGCCGTAACCTAACACGCCCGGCGGATACTTAAGGCGAGTGTTGTTAGTAAAAACCAACACGAACAAGTTGCCCGCGGCGTTGACGGCCAATCCATTGGGATTTTCCAACCCGGAGGCAAAGGTGCTCTGCGTTCCGCTCGGCGTGATTTCTATGATGTAGCCACCGCTTCCACCAAGCGAAGTCTTCTCACCTGACACAAACAGGTCGCCCGCACTGTTAAAAGCCAGTCCACGAGCTTCAGTCAACCCGGAGGCAAAGATGCTTTCTGTTCCGCCTGGCGTAAACTCATAAATGTTGCCGCTGCCCGCCTCCGCCACAAACAAATCGCCCGCACTGTTGAAAGCCAGTGCATCAGGATTATTCAACCCGGAGGCAAAGGTGCTTTGCGCTCCGCCCAGCGTGAACTCATAGATGTTGCCGCTGCCCGCATCTGACACAAACAGATTTTGCGCCGACGCGCTGGCCGCCAGCAGCAGGACCGCTCCCGCCCATACCACTTCCCTGAATGAACGACCTGCGGCACAAATGTAGGATTTGAATCTCGTTCTTACAGGGTCAATCCTAGCATCCGCGTCAATCTACACCGTTTTTGTAGCCTCAACTGCCAAATAAAGTTATGACTCAATAGCCAGCGGGTCGAAACGGATGCGGCGCTCTCGCTTGTTTCGCCAGTGCTTTGAAACCTCCTTCGTAGCCTCGCGCAGCCAATTCTTATCAACAGCCAACCCAATGACCTCGATCGCCGCAAACCATTCGGGGCGTTCGGTGCCGGATCGCCCGGCGGTGTCAGCTTGCCCGCAGCAGTGAGAATCTGAATTTCATGCTCCGCGAAACCCAGCACCTTTGCCGTCGCCGCAACGTCAATGCGCGCCGGCAATCCCCTCGCCGCTCAGGTCGCCGTTACCGCCGGTTTCAGGTCGGCCGTCGTAGTTACCAGCCATCCACCGTGCCGTTCGAACGCGGGTCGGCTGCGCCGATGAAGCCTTTCCCGTCCGGACTGCGCGCGACAATTTGCGAAACTGAGGACGCAGGCATCTCCGTGATTTTATGCCCGCGCTGCGCCAGGCCCTTTTTCAAGTCGTCGGGCAGTTGTTTTTCCACGAATAATTCGTCCGGCGACCATTGCTGGTGGATGCGCGGTGCGGCTACAGCCTGCTGCGGCGTTTCGCCGAGGTCAATCATGCCCACGAGTTCCTGCAAAACCGCGGTGATTATTTTCGGTCCGCCGGCCGCACCGAGCGCGATCATCGGCCGGCCGTTTTTGAAAACTATCGTCGGCGTCATGCTCGACAACGGACGTTTGCCGGGCGCAACGCAATTTGCCTCCGCGCCGACGAGGCCGTAATAATTCGGCACGCCGGGCTGGATGGCAAAATCGTCCATCTGGTTGTTCAACTCCACGCCCGTGCCGGGAATCACGACTTTCGAGCCGAAGCTTGTGTTGATCGTCGCGGTACAGGCGACCCAGTTGCCGTCCGCGTCCGCCACGCAATAATGCGTCGTGTGTTTCTTGAACAAGTCCGTCTGCCAGTGCGGCGGCAAACCGTGCGCGGGAACCGGCGTCGTATGTCTGAGGTTGATTTTTCGCGCGAGTTCGGCGGCGTAACGTTTGGAAATTAAACCGCGCGGCACATTCACAAAATCCGGGTCCCCGAGCCAGTAGGCGCGGTCGGCGAACGCCAGCTTCATCGCTTCGGCGAGCACATGCGTGCGCGTTGTGTCGTCCATCTTTTTCAGGTCAAACTTTTCAAGAATGTTCAGTATTTCGAGGACGTGGACGCCACCGGAGCTGGGCGGCGGAAACGAAACGACTTCATAGCCGCGATAGCTCGTCGCAACCGGCTCGCGCAGCACGAGGTGATAATTCGCAAAATCGTTCGAGGTCAAAATGCCGCCGTTGGCCGCCATCCAGGTTCCCAGCGCCTGCGCGAACGGGCCGCGATAGAACCAGTCTGCGCCCCGGGCCGCGAGGTTGCGATAGGTTTGGGCGAGATCCGGCTGCTTCAAAATGTCGCCGGCTTTCAGCGGTCGGCCGCCCGGCAGAAAAATCGCGGCAGACGCGGGGAATTTTCTCAGGGCGTCTTTTTCAGATTCGATGAGCCGCGCGTAATCTGCCGGAACGGGAAAACCGTTTTCGGCGATTTCAGCGGCAGGCAGCAGCAAGTCCGCGAAAGATTTTTTCCCGAAATGTTTGGCCACGTACTCAAACGTGGCGACCTCGCCGGGCACGCCGCTGGCCAGCGGTCCGGTCAGGCTCAAATCGCCGGCGCCTTTGTTATGCCGGACGAACATATCGCGCGTGGCGGCGGCGGGCGCCATCTCGCGGCCGTCGAGGCAGAGGTTCGTGCCGCTGGCCAGATGGATGAGCATGAAGCAGCCGCCGCCAACGCCGGAATCGTGAGTGTCCACGACCCCGAGCGTGAGGCCGACGGCGACGGCGGCGTCAATCGCGTTGCCGCCGGACTTCAATACGTTCACGCCCGCTTGCGTGGCGAGGGGATGCCCGGACACAACTATCCCGTGCGTCGGCACATCGGCAAAAAGACTTGGGCCGATGCAAAACGCCGCGCCAAAAAGTGCGAGGACAACCCTTTTCACACGAACGCATCAATTGTATCGGTCTGACGGGTCACGTCCAGTTTCCCGCGGTGGTTTGTGACATCGCAGCGGCATGGATTCATCCCATTCGTGACTTGAGCATCCCGACAAGGCGACTTTACGGCGAACGGATCCGATAAAACGCATTTGGATTTTCGCTAAAGTTTGTGTCAGAAAAATAGAGAGGCGCGCCGATCAGCAAATTTGTCTTTTCAGGGGTTGAGGAAAGAATTTACCGGCAGCGACCGGCCCACGACTGCAATGACGATAGTTGATAATTCATGGGCCGGTCAAAACTCAGCGGCGGTGACCGGTGACACCGGCGCGGTGTGGCCGGCATCATGGCGTCAGCGCGCCACTGCAATCACCAGATATTCATGCTCGATCCCTGACTTGGGACTGATGTCGAGCCAGCATCCACCTGTGCCCGGGCTGTCGATCTCAACCGTGTTGGGGGTGAGATGCGCTGCCAATCGCTCCGGGACCGGCTGCGACTGCTTCTGGATAGCTTCAACCATAGCGACTCGCCGCTGTTCCAGGTAATTGTCTATCAAACGTGCCTGTTCTGGATAAGCCGCTTGAAGCTCTTCCCATGAAAAGACGATTCTGCCGGTGTGGTTCAGTTTCTCCGTTTCGCCGGGCTTAAGATTCTGAACCCAGGCGCGCATCTGGCCTGCCGTTTGCCGTGCCAGTTGGTCGGGCAACTCTTTATCCGACGGCACGGGGCCCATGCCGGAGTTTGCATTCCGGTTGCAGGCGCTCAAAAGGCCCGCGGCCAGAACGCATCCAATAGTAACCAACGTGATGGAGGTTTTCATAAGGGTAACGATGTTCAACCGTAATTACACCGCAGGCGTGCACGGCCTCGTGCTCGATTGGTTCTTACAACCTTGCCTGCTACCATGGCCTCATAAAAGCAGACCTGCAAATTTCTATCAAGGACTATCACGCAATGCAGAATGCCTCTGCGCCGCCGGACTCGTGGTGGCGCGGGGAATCATGGCAGCCGGTGACGAGCTAAACCGTCCCGCAACCGGCAGCCATTCGGCAGCGCTTGAACCTGAGGCCGGCTCTAATCGCATTCCAGGGGGAAAATCAATTCAACCGGTGCCGGGCGACCGGGCACATCACGGGTAGCTGACGCTACGGCACGGAGCGGATGCGCCAGAAATTATTCGTGGCCGGGTCTGGCGTGTTGGTGAAGACCAGCACACCGCCCGGACCGGCGGGATTGGTCGCCACCGGCAACCAGTCAGCCGGTGACAAGCTGAACGTGCGGTCGAGCGCGTAGTCCGTTCCGGCGATGCCCACAAAGGACAAACTGACGTTGCCGCTGCTCAAAAGCCGGACGGCGATTTGATTGTAGCCTGGCGGACCGGCCACAATCTGCTCAGGGAGGTTAGTGCCGATATTGTAAGTGCCGTCGCCCAATTGGCCGAAGCTGTTCCAGCCCATGGCCCACAAACTGCCGTCGCTCTTGAGAAACAGGCTGTGGCCGTTTCCAGCCGCAATCGCCGTGACGTTGCCGCCCACAATTTGCACGGGCCGATTGGTGTTGACGGAAGTACCGTCGCCCAACTGACCGACATCGTTTTCGCCCATGCCCCACAAACTGCCGTCGCGCTTGAGAAACAGACTATGGCCGCCGCCGGCGGTGATCGCCGTGACGTTGCCGGCCACAATCTGCTCGGGGGAGTTGGTGTTGTTGTAACTGCCGTCACCCAACTGGCCATACTGATTATTGCCCATGGCCCACAAACTGCCGTCGCTCTTGAGAAAGAGGCTGTGGTAGTATCCCGCCGCAATCGCCGTGACGTTGCCGGCCACAATCTGCTCGGGAGAGTTGGTGTTGTTGTAACTGCCGTCGCCCAACTGGCCATACTGATTATTGCCCATGGCCCATAGGCTGCCGTCGCTCTTGAGGAACAGGCTATGCCAGTTCCCGGCCGCAATCGCCGTGACGTTGCTCGCCACAATCTGCTCGGGCAGGTTGGTTCCGTAAGGAGCGTTGGTGCTGTAAGCGCCGTCGCCCAACTGACCAAAATAGTCGTAGCCCATGGCCCACAGACTGCCGCCACTCTTGAGAAACAGACTGTGGCCAGCGTGTTGGCCAGGGGATTTAGCAACACTGTCGCTGCCGGCGGCAATTGCCGTGACATTGCCCGACAAAATCTGCTCGGGGAGGTTAGTGTGGAGGTTGTAAGTGCCGTCGCCCAACTCACCATACTGGTTGTTCCCCATGCCCCACAGACCGCCGTCGCTCGTGAGAAACAGCGTGTGGATGGCTCCGGCGGCAATCGCCGTGACGTTGCCGGCCACAATCTGCTCGGGCCGGTTGGTGTTGTTGTAAGTGCCGTCGCCCAACTGGCCGTTGCTGTTGTAGCCCATGGCCCATAAACTGCCGTCGCTCTTGAGAAACAGGCTGTGGCCGTATCCCGAAGCAATCCTGGTCACGGGCTGAGCCCCGCCGGTGAACGCCTGCTGGACTGCCAGGCAGAGCAGACAGGCAATCTTCGCAGATTGCAGAGGCTTCATACCGCTT
>Ga0335081_10010123_pt1 | contig 15220 bp, 12 predicted proteins | sample Lox_Sample_35_FD_206713 | JGI IMG/M metagenome (GOLD analysis project Ga0335081, IMG submission 206713) | Soil microbial communities from Loxahatchee National Wildlife Refuge, Florida, United States - Lox_Sample_3.5 | ecosystem: Environmental > Terrestrial > Soil > Wetlands | place: USA...
TGACACGGCTCGCTCAGCGAGCCGGGCGCTATCCTTCCCCGCCCTGAACGGCGGGGCTTGTCGCGCATCCCGGTCATCTTGGCCCCTCCCTCGCCCGCTCTTTCTTTAAAAGAGACGATCCGCGCGCTCCAGGAGGTCTCGCGCCATCTTCTTCGCGAGCCGGTTCTCGGGCACGATGGAGGGAGCACGGGTCTCGTCGAAAGCGAGCACCTCGCCGAGCAAGCTCTCGAAACGCTGGCGATCCTGCAACAGCACCGAGAGAGCCTCCGCGTCGCGAACGCGCGTGAGCTGGTAGGTGGGTGCGAGGGTCCTGGCCCGGTCGAGCTGTGCCCGAGCCGCCCCGACACCGCCACCCGCCGCCGATGGAATGGTGCAGAGCAACGTTCCAAGGGCCCGGCGGGGGCCGCCGTAGTCGATCCGCTCGTCGAGCTCGGCCGCGCGCGCCATCATCGCGCGCGCGACGTCCTTCACCGCCAACACGGCTGCCATCCCCCGCGCCTGCGCCATTCCCATGGTGGCGAGCGCGAACCAGTAGAGGGGCTCAGCCCCCTCCATCTCGACCTTGCCCACCGCGTCGGCGGGATCCTTGCCACCGTCCACCGCCTCGGCGAAGGGGGGCGACGCCTCGCGCAGCGCCGTCTCCGCCGCGCGCGAGACCTCCCGCCAGGCATCCTGCGCGCCCATCGGTTCGGCCTGAGCTCGATGGGCTTGCGCCCGGGCCAGGCTGATGAGGGCGATCCTGTCGGTGGGTCGAACCGCCAGCGCCGCCCGGTAACTCGAAATGGCCCGCGACAGCTCCTCCGGATCATCGCGGAGGAAGAATGCCGCGTTGCCGGCACGCATCGCGAACTCATAGCGAGCACGGTCGGACGGCAGACGCTCGAGCTCCGGGGGCGGGGAAAACGGGCGCGCAGCCCCCGCGAGGCCGCCCTCTGGTGGCAGCTTGGGTTCGGCGGTCAAGGCGAACGACAGGACTGCGATGAGCGAAAGCATGTCGCCGTTCTCGCCTCCAAGCCGAAAGAGGTCAACGGCGCTTGCGACCCGTCGGCTTCGATCCCGTCCGCGGTCGGCTCGCGCGCGCGGCCGGCTTCGTCCTCGGAGGAGAACGCGGGACCGGTCTCGCCTTGTTGGCAGAGTGTTTGCGCGGGCCGGCGAGACCGCGCTTGGGCGGCGGACGAGCGGCCTGCCGGGCTCCGGCCTCCGTCCCGGACGTACCCCCGGCGGCGGGTCCTTCCCCCCTCGCGGCTAACGCCGGCCCGGTGGCCTGGGCCTCGGCGGGTGGGGGGGGCGGTGGGGGCTCCTGCGACCGCGCGGGTTGCGACCGCGAAAGCCTCGCCAGGTGGGCCGCCTCTTCCTCGGAGGTCACGACGAGCGGCGGCAGGCCGGACCTTTGGCGAGCGTCATCCTCCGCGCTGTAGTAGAGCTGCGCGGTGACGAGGCCCTTGAGCGTGGGTTCCCCTCGCTGGTTTTCCGCCCACACCTCGAGGTCGATCGCGTAGGTCCCGCTCCCCTCGAAGCGCCGGTCCACCACACGCCCCCGGCAGGTGATCACGTCTCCGGGCCAGATGATCTTCAGGAAGCGGGCCGTGTAGCGCCTCAGCCGAGCCCCTCGCAGCCAGTCCACCACGAGCTCGCCGATGAACCCCATGGCGAGCATGGCGGGCGCGTGCGAGCTCGGGAACCCAGCGTTCTTGGCGAGGTGCTCGTCGATGTAGAGGGGGTTGAAGTCGCCGCTCGCACCGACGTAGCGCGCGATCTGCGTGCGATCGACCGGCGGCTTGACGAGCGGCGGAAGCTCGTCACCCACCTTGACCGCCTCGAAGTACAGCTGTCGTGCAAGAAACGCCATCCGGTCCCCTAACCACGCCTCAGCACGAACACCTCGCGCGCCCGGAACAGGAACGCACCCTGCGCGTCGCTCCCCTCGTCCTCCAGGACAAGAATGTCCATCGGCCCGCTCACGCCCGCCTTCTCTTGCACGTCAGCGACCCGCGTCCTCACGGTGACGCGATCCCCGGCCAGAATGGGCCGGCCGTACTCGAACAGCTGCTCGCCGTGCAGGAGCGAGCGGGTGCCCAGATCGAGCGAATGGCGAAAGCGTTCATGCAGGGTGAGCACCGCCGGAAAGGTGGGCGGAGCGACCAGCGCCGGATAGCCAGCCAGGCGGGCGGCTTCCTCGTCGACGTAGATGGGATTGGGATCCCCGAGCGCCTCCACGAAGCGCCGGATCGCACCCTTTTCGATCTCGTGCACCACGGGTTCGCTCTCCCGTCCGATGAGCGACTTGTCGAGCATGGCCGTTTCACCTCACCTTCCGGAAGGAAGGTCCAACACGGTGACAAGCCCATGCATCATCGCGATGGCGGGCACCGCATTCACCACCCCCCACGCCGTCGCCTCGTCACCGGGGAACCCGCCCGGCACCGTGACCTTCAAGGGAGCGGCCGCCTCGAGCTCCACCTCGTCGCGAGGGTCTTCCGCATCCACCGCGATGACGAGCTCGAGCCGAACCCTCTCCGTCCCGTCCGCAAATCCCCTGGCAAGCTGCTGCACGCCGGCCACCTGGCCGGCCTTCACTGGCACCGCCCCCTCCAGTTCCTCCTCCGCGACCAGCGCCGAGAGCTCCTCCTCGACCTCGTCGATCTCGAAACCGCACCCGAGCGCCGCCAGCACCGCGGACTCGGACAGCCCGACGTGCCCGATCTCCCCGCGATCGGCCTTGGCATGGAACTCGTCCTCGCTGAGGCCCACTCCCACCTTTCGCCGCAAGCCGACACGTCGCCGGGTCACGTCCTGGACGCGGAGGCCCCGGATGTGCCGTACCGGCCCCGTCATCTGCGACAGGAAGGCAGGCAAGCGATCGAGAACGAAGCCAGGATTCACCCCCAACCCGATCACGGCCAGATCCCGGGACTCACACAGCTCGTCGAGCGGCCCTGCCAGCTCCTCGAAGCGCAGCCACGGGTAGGAGAGCTCCTCGCAGGTCGAGACGACCGAGAGTCCCGCTTCGACGGCCGCCGTGATCTCGGGCAGGACCTCCTGGAAGGAGGATCCGGTCGCGTGCAAGACCACCCCACCTCGGGCACGCCCGTAGGCGGAACTCGCCTCGGATGCGACACAGAGCGCAGGAGCCGGCGAGGAGAGCACCTCGTCGAGACGCCTTCCGGCAAAGGCCGGATCCACCGCAGCAACGAGTTTGAGGTCTGGCCTTTCGAGCGCTGCTCTGGCGATGGCTTGGCCAATGTGACCGAGACCGACCACCACCACTGGGATGCCGTTCGCGCCCTCCGCCACGAGTCCTCCCGGGCCCTCGATCCACGAGAACCATTCACTTCTCGGCCGGTTATAGTGCACGCGAACAAGGGCCATCAATACAAAACCGAAGACGGGCCATCGCCCCCTTGTGAACCTACCCCGGCGGGAGACCCGTGCTCGAAGGGGCGGTGACTCTTTTGTGACTGCGGCGCTGACAGAGGGATCGCTCCCTCGGAGGTCGAACGACTGAGGGAACCGCCGCCTCCAGGGAAAGGGGATCCTGGCTGGGGTGCCCACCGGCCTGCGTGCTTCAACGAGGTGGATGTCCTCCGCCTTGCGCGGGAAGCCGCACGCAGGTCTCGAAGCACGAAAGGGATCCTCTCCGAGATTGTTCGACCAGGTGCTTGCTGCCATCCGGACTTGGCGCGAGACTTCTCGCATGCGCGGTCTCGTGGGCACCTTCAGCCTCATGCCGCTCGATCACCTCGTCGATTTTCTCGCCCGGCGAAAGGCGAGCGGCAGTCTCACCTGCGAGCGCGGCGCCGTGCAGAAGACCGTGCACATCCTGGACGGGATCGCGGTGGGAGCGTCCTCCAACGATCCCCGGGAGTACCTGGGCCAGCTGCTCATCAACTTCGGGCACATCACCGATGAGCAGCTCGCGAAGGCCTTCGAGACCCAGGAGGAGACGAAGATCCGACTTGGCAAGGTGCTCACAATGGTGGGCCTCGTCACCCCCGAGGTCGTGCGAGACACCCTCGCCCTCAAGATCCGCGAGACCATCCTCGACGCCTTTGCCTGGGACTCGGGCGTGTTTCGGGTGGACGAGGCGCCGCCCCCGCCACCCGACGACCTCGACGCGCAGGTGGCGCTCGAGGAGATTGTCCGGGAAGCCGAATTCCGCGCCACCGCCTGGCAGGCCTTCCGGGCGCAGTTTCCGACCGGGACCGTGTCACTGATGATCGATGACGCCAAGCTCCCGAAGGACCTCTCCCAGGAGAGCGTGGACGGTCGTCTCGTCACCCTCGCCCGGGAGGGCAAGACCATCGACGAGATCGGCCTCGCCTTGCACGCCACCGATTTTCATCTCTACCAGCGGCTCTACGCACTCAACCGCCAGGGTGTGCTCGCGGCAGCCGTCACCTCCTACGTGGCGGTGGCCCCGCCGGAGGAGAGACCGGAACAGACGCGAGAGCTGGAGATCAAGCTGCGCGCCTCGCTCCTCGACCCCCCGCGCACGCCTCGCTGCACGGTGAGGACGCACGAAGTGGGTCTGTTGCGCCTTTCGGCGACCGAGAAGTACTTGCTCGCCCGCTGCGATGGTACGCGCGACCTCAGCCAGATCGCCGAGCTCGCGCCCATGCGCGAGCTGGAGCTGTTGAAGGCGGTGAAGAAGTTCGTCGACGGGCGGATCGTCGAGCTGCTCTAAACCTCCCCAGGGATAAAATCCCGGGGGTTCTGAGAGGCGCAGGGAGGGCAACAAGCCCGGCCTGGCGTGCGTTCTTTGGAGACCTCGGTGAGGGGCCGAGTCGATTCCGCGGTCTCCAGGTCGCCACCTCGACCCCTGGGGTCGTCGAGACCCGCTCGACTGTCAATTCTCCAGCGGCCCCTCTGAAAAAACTTACCGAGCGGCCGTCCGCACGTCCCCTGGCGAGGCGTCACCGAAATAGCTCTTCAGCGCCTCGTGCGCGAGGAAGGATGCCTTCACCCGCCAGCGCCGGTCATTCACGACCACCGCTGCCACCGCGACGCGCGGGTCTTCCGCGGGAGCAAATCCCACGAACCACGAGTAGTCGCGATAGGGCTCGATCTCGGCGAGGCTACCCGTCTTCCCCGCCACGCTCATCTCGCGCAGGGGCGAGTGGCGCGCCAGGCGGTCGCGGCGAAAGACCTTGCGAGCGGTGCCCTCGGTCACCGTGGTCTCCATCATGCGAGTGAGTGCCGCTGCCACCTCCGGCCTGAGGATCTGGCGCGGGGGCCGCGGGGCCGGAGCGGCCACGCCGTCGACCTCGTCCACGATTCGCGGCGACACGAACGTGCCACCATTCGCGATGAGTGAGGCCATGACGGCTCCGTGAAGTGGGGAGAGGCGCACCGGTCCGAACCCGGCGGCGGTCGTCGCCAACTCGAAGGGGTCTTCGGAGATGCGCGCGGGCGACGGTCGCACCGGCCAAGGGAAGGCGATCTGGCTGTTGAAGAAGAACCGCTCCGCCTCGGCGCGCAGGAGGTCGGCCGAGAGATCGCGCTCGGCGAGCTTGGCGAAGACCACGTTGGCGCTCTTCCCGAGCGCTGCCGCCAGGGTGAGGCAGCGGTGGTCGCGCCGCGGGTTGTCGGCCAGGAGCACCTTCTGGATGCGGTGCCGCCCGCCGTGAAAGCACACCTCGGAATCGGGCAGGATCCCGCGGTCGAGCAGCGCCGCGCTCGTCACGAGCTTGAAGATGCTGGCTGCCGGCGCGATGGGCTCCAGGGCGACGTGCACCTTCGGCCCTCGCTCCACATGCTCGGCAAGGGCCCGCACCCGACCGGTCTTGGGCTCCATGAGCACCACCGCGCCCATGGGGAGGCGGTAGTCAGCGAGAAGCTTTTCCAGGCTTCGCTGGAGCCGCGGGGAGATGGAGAGCACCGCCTGGCTTCCCCCAGCGCTCGCCACGTAGCGCCGGGCGCTCGCGTCGTAGACCATCGGACCGAGCGCGGGCGGGGCGACGACCGGCGCGATCCCGGCATCGAGAAACGCCTCACCCGTTCCGTCGCCGGCACCGGTTGTAGCAGCGACCCCCTGCCAGGGCGCTGCGAGGAGAACGAAGAGCGCCACGCACGGCGCGAGAAGCAGCTGACAGATGGAACCGCGAGGCATGATGTGTCTGCGAGTGTGCCCAGGACCACCCCGGGCGAAAAAAAGCGCCCCGCCTTCGTCGGGGCGCCTTCTCGCATAGCAATCGCCGCGCCAGTCGGTGCTGGGTCAGGCTCGCGCGTGCGCTCGGGCAGCGGTCTTCTTCCGGCGCTGCTGCTTGGCCGTGGCGACCTGCCTGACTCGCTTTCCGTTCGCCGGCGCAGCCGGACGCGCCGCCTTTGGGGCCTTCGTCACCCGCACGGCCTTCCCGGGCTTGGCGTTGGCCTCCTCCCGCAACGAAGCCTGCGCCGCGGCCAGGCGCGCTATGGGGAGCCGGTAGGGCGAACAAGAGACGTACTCGAGCCCCAGCGCGTGACAGAACTCGACCGAGTTCGGGTCACCCCCGTGTTCGCCGCAGATGCCGAGCTTGATGTTGGGCCGGGTCCGGCGCCCCCGCTCGACGGCCAACCTCATGAGCGCTCCCACCCCGTCGCGATCGATGGTGACGAACGGGTCGTTCGGGTAGATGTCCTTGTCGAGGTAGGTGGTGAGCATCGCCCCGATGTCGTCGCGCGATATGCCGAAGGTGGTCTGTGTGAGGTCGTTGGTTCCGAAGGAGAAGAACTCGGCCGACTCGGCGATACCATCCGCGGTGATGGCCCCGCGCGGAACCTCGATCATGGTACCGATGGCATACTTCACCTTCGCGCCCCGCTCGGCCTGGACCGCCTGCGCCACCTCCCGCACGATCTTCACCTGATGCTCAAGCTCCCGCTTCTCGCCCACGAGCGGGATCATGATCTCGGGCAGGACCTCGACCCCCTCGGCTGCCACGTCGGTGGCCGCCTCGAAGATGGCACGCGCCTGCATCTCCGTGATCTCGGGGAAGGCGATGCCGAGCCTGCAGCCGCGGGTACCGAGCATAGGATTCGCCTCGCGCAGCTCCGCGATGCGGGCGCGGACGTGCTCCACGCTCTTGCCCGAGAGGCGCGCCAACTCAGCCTGGCCCTCGGGGTCGTGAGGCAAGAACTCGTGCAGCGGCGGATCGATGGTACGGATGGTGACCGGCCGCGAGCCCATGGCCCGGAAGATCCCCGCGAAGTCCTCGCGTTGCAGCGGCAGCAGCTTGGCGAGCGCGGCCCGGCGCTCGCCCTCGCTCTCCGCCACGATCATCTCGCGCATCGGCCCGATCTTGCCCTCGCCGAAGAACATGTGCTCGGTGCGGCACAGCCCGATGCCCTGCGCGCCGAAGGCGATGGCGGCGGTCGCCTGGTCGGGCTGGTCGGCGTTGGCCCTGACCTTGAGCCGGCGCGCCTGGTCCGCCCATTTGAGCAGCTTCGCGAACTGCTGGTAGACGAACGCCTCCTCCGGCTTGCGGCTCTTCTCGATGAGAACCTGCACCACCTCGGAGGGCGTCGTGTCGACCTGGCCCTCGATGACGTGGCCACCCGTGCCGTCGATGGAGATGTAGTCGCCCTCGCCAAAGACCTTTGGCCCCTGGGACGTCGCCACCGTCATCGTGCGCGCCTCGTAGTCGAAGGTGAGCGCCTCGCACCCCACGATGCACACCTTCCCCATCTGCCGAGCCACCAGGGCCGCGTGCGAGGTCATGCCCCCGAAGGCGGTGAGGAACCCCTGCGAGGCCGCCATGCCGCGAATGTCTTCCGGGCTCGTCTCGTGGCGAGCCAGGATGACCTGCTCGCCCCGCGCCCTCCACGCCTCGGCATCGCTCGCGAAGAAGACGATGCGCCCGGTGGCGGCGCCGGGCCCCGCCGGTAGCCCCTTCGCGAGGAGCCGGCCGCTCTCCAGCGCGCGCTTCTTGGCAGTCTCGTCGAACACGGGGCGCAGCAGATGATTGAGCGCGAGGGGATCGACGCGAAGTACGGCCTCGCGCGTGTTGATGAGCTTCTCCTCGGCCATCTCCACGGCGATGCGCACCGCAGCGAGCCCCGTCCGCTTCCCGTTGCGCGTCTGCAAGAGATAGAGCCGGCCGCGCTCGATGGTGAACTCGATGTCCTGCATGTCGCGGTAGTGGCGCTCCAGCTTCGTTCGCGCCTCGTTGAGCTGCGGCGCGATGTCGGGCCAGTGCTTCTCCAGCTCGTCGATGTGCTCGGGGGTGCGGGTCCCGGCCACCACGTCCTCGCCCTGGGCGTTCACCAGGAACTCCCCGAAGAAGATGTTCTCACCGTTGGCGGGATTGCGCGTGAAGGCGACGCCGGTACCGGAGTCCTCTCCCATGTTGCCGAACACCATCGACTGGACCGTGACGGCGGTTCCCCAGGAGCCCGGGATCCCGTTCAGGCGGCGGTAGGCAATGGCGCGCTCGTTCTCCCAGGAGCGGAACACCGCATCGACCGCGGCGGCGAGCTGCTGCATGGGATCCTCGGGGAAGATGACCCCCTTCTTCTCCCGGATCTCCGACTTGAACTCGGCCACGAGCTCCTTGAGCGCCGAGACGGGAAGCTCCGAGTCGAGCTTCACCCCGAGCTCCTGCTTCTTGCGATGCAGGATCACCTCGAACGGGTCGCGGTCCTCCTTGCGCTCGGGCTTCATTCCCAGGACGACATCCCCGAACATCGCGCAGAACCGGCGATAGCTGTCCCACGCGAAACGCTCGTTGCCGCTCTTCGCGGCCAGTCCCTCGACGGTTTGGTCGTTCAACCCGAGGTTGAGGACGGTGTCCATCATTCCGGGCATCGAGACCCTCGCGCCAGAACGAACCGACACGAGCAGTGGATTCTCCGGGTCGCCGAAGCCCTTGCCGGTCAGCCTCTCCACCTTTCGCAAAGCCGCCTCGATGGCCGGCGAGAGGTCCCGCGGAAGCTTGCGGCCGCTCTTGTAGAACTCAGCGCAGACCCCCGTGGTGATGGTGAAACCCGGAGGGACAGGGATTCCGATGTTCGACATCTCGGCGAGCCCGGCCCCTTTCCCGCCGAGCACATCTTTCATGCCCTTGTTGCCCTCGGCCTTGCCGCCGCCGAAGGAATAGATGCGCTTCGTCATCGCCATGAGGAGAACCCCGTTTTGGATTGCGCCCCGGTGCCCCGAGAAACTGGAGGTGAGTAAAAAATTTTGTTCCCTTGTCGAAAGGTGAGGCCATGTAGCAAACAAGCGACCAGCCTCTCCTGATCTCGCACAAGACGTGCTACGTTTCAACCGAACGCTTCGTCCTTTGTTCAAGGTTCCCGGGCTCAAACCCGTCGCGCGCGGCGTTTCGGCCTCTGCTCCTCCGGGCGACGCCCGTTAGGTCCCTTGCGGCAGGAGAGCTCTGCGCGCTCGCCGTTGCCCGAACGCGCCTCGCCACCATTTTTATCAACTATTCAGGGTGGTTAGATGCGGAGCGCCTCGAGAAGCGCCTCATCCTGCTCCGGCGCGACCACGTACTCCTCCACCATCTCGCCCTCGCGCCAGGTCACCACGACCTCCGACCGATCGCGTCCCTTGCCGTAGCGGGCAACGATGCGCGCGGCGCTTTGCCGCTCTTCCCAGGTGGCCTCGCCCTCCCCCTCCACCAGACCCACCGGCCCCGGAACGCCCTTCGCCTCGAGCCGCGCGCGTCCAACCGCGTAGTGCTCGAGCAGCGCGTTCTCCGCCTCGGTCCTCCCCACCGTCAGCTTGACGCGCGGCGACAGGCGAAAGTGGCGCCCGGTGGAGAGCAACACCACGTCATCCTGCTCCAGGCGGCGCTCCCCTGAGCTCGCCTCGCGCGCGTCCAGGATGTCGAAGAACTTGCGGGCGAAGCTCTCGTCGGTGAGATAGCAGCAGCCCCCCGCAGGCTGTGGCCAGTCGGTGAGGCCGAGTTCCCGGGCCAGCTCGAGCTGGCGCTGCCGCGAGCGACCGCTGATGGACTCGAGGCGCTGGCGATCGACGAGCCCCTCTCGCTCGGGAACAGTGGGCGCCAAGAGCCGTGCCGAAAGCGGCCGCAACAGTCGCCCGTCGAGCCCGCTGTCCCGCTCGATGATGCGCAGGGTGTCGCGCCGCTGGCTCTTCGGCCGCTGCCCCAAGACCTCGCCCGTGAAGACGAACTGCGCGCCCTCCCGCTCCATGATCTCGCGCGCGCGGCTCATCATGAAGACGCGGCAGTCGACGCAGGGATTGGCGTTCGCCCCGTAACCGTATTTCGGGTGCACGAGCATGTCGAGATAGCCCGAGCCGGAGATGTCCACGCACTCAACGTCCACGTCGAGGTCGGCCGCCGCCCGCAAGGCCTCGTTGCGCGGGATCGAACCGTCCGCCCGCCCTCCCTTGCGCCGCTGCGTCTCGGTGATGCAAAAGCCGGTGTAGAAGTTGATCGCCTTCACCTCGATTCCCTGGCCCTTCACGAGCGCCAGGGCCAGCGTCGAATCGAGCCCCCCCGAGAGAAGGGCGATGGCCCTGGCCCTCATCTCACCGACCTCGCTTGCGCACGTAGCTCCGGAAGGTGCTCCCCTCACGGAGGGTGGCCAGGTGCTCGTGCCGGGTCGCCTGGCACCACATCGGCATGTCGAGGGCAATGCCGGGATCGGTCGCGATCACGAGCAGAACCGAACCCTCCCCCATGGTACGCACCGCTTTCGCGGCCTCCACAATGGGGAACGGGCAGAAGCGCCCCGAGGTGTCGATCGTCAGATCCGGAGAAGGCAGGGTGTCTGTGATCATCCGGCTGCCACTTTTACCGAGCCGCCATGGCCGCCGCAATCGGGGCAGACGGAACGGATGGACAGGTCGCGATGATCCCTTCTTTAGGGGGAGGGAATATCGGACGGCGGCGGGACCTTCCTTTGTCGCGCGAGCTGCCACCGTGGTTGAGGAGCCGTACCAGTTCTGGTAGACGAATCGAACACCGATCGAAAGGGTTTTTCTTCATGAAGAATGCGAGCTTGGTCATCGCCCTGGCCGTCGGCATCGTCATCGGCGTCGCCGTCGATCGCATGGTGGGCGGTTCGGGCTCCAACCCAAGGCAAATGCTGGCAGCCCGACCGGCCGCGGTCCCTGCCGCCAATGCCCCGTCGGCCGAAGACCCCCACGCCGTCTATCGAGTGCCGCTCGATGGTTCTCCCGTCCGCGGTCCGGCCGACGCGCTCGTCACCATCGTCGTCGCCTCCGATTTCCAGTGTCCCTTCTGCAAGCGCGTCGAGCCGACCCTCACTGCCCTCTCCGCGGCCTTCCCCGGCAAGCTGCGCGTCGCCTGGAAACACGACCCGCTCCCATTTCACGCAAAGGCCATCCCGGCAGCGGTGGTGGCCGAAGAGGCGCGCGTCCAGGGAGGCGACGCAAAGTTCTGGGCCATGCACGACAAGCTCTTCGAGATGCAGCCCGCCCTCGATCGCCCGCAGCTGGAGACCGCGGCCAAGGAGGTGGGACTCGACGTCTCTTCGGTGCGCGCCGCCCTCGACCAGGGCAAGCACATGGACCGGATCCGGAGCGACCAGGCGCTGTGCCAGAGCCTGGGTGCGAACGGTACCCCCACCCTCTTCATCAATGGGCGCAAGGTCGTGGGAGCCCTTCCCTTCGAAACCTTGAAGCCCATCGTGGAGGAGGAGCTGCACAAGGCGGAAGCCCTCGTCACCTCAGGGGTCCCCGTCAGGGACGTCTACGCCAAGATAGAGGAGAAGGGTGCCCGCTCGGTCGTGCGCCTGCCAGGCGGAGCGCATCCGGAAGGGGCCGCCATGGCCCCGGCTGCGCCCGCCACCGCCGCAGCCCGGATACCGCTGCGCAATGACGAGAGTCCTCGCGAGGGCACCAAGGTGACGATCGCGCTGTTCAGCGACTTTCAGTGTCCCTATTGCGCCCGGGTCGAGCCCACGCTGCAGCAGGTGAGGCAGGCCTTCCCGGGGAACGTCGAGGTGGTCTTCCGCCACCAGCCCCTCCCCTTTCACCCCAATGCCCGTCCCGCCGCGGAAGCGGCCGAGGCGGCGCGCCAGCAGGGCAAGTTCTGGGAGATGCACGACCGGCTGTTTGCGAATCAGCAATCCCTCTCGCCCGCGCTCTACGAGTCGAGTGCGCGCGAGCTCGGCCTCGACCTGACCCGCTTCAGGCAATCGCTCCTCGCCCATGCCGGCACTGCCCGCATCGACGAGGACCAGCGGCTTGCCTCCAGCGTGGGGGCGACCGGCACGCCCACCCTGTTCATCAACTGCCGCAAGGTGCAAGGCGCCGTCCCCTACGAAACCCTGAAACCCATCGTGGAAGAAGAGATGCGCCACGCAGACGCCCTGGCCAGGCAGGGCAAGTCGGGGGCGGCGCTCTATCAGGCGCTCTGCGACGAGAACGTGCGCAAGTACGCTGGCGGGGAGAGCGCGGCTGCCGCCCGTCCCGCCGAGAAGGTCGCCGTGCCCCTGCGCACCGACGACCCGATTCAGGGCAAGGCCAAGGCGCCGGTGACGGTGGTCATCTTCTCCGACTTCCAGTGTCCTTTTTGCGGGCGCGCGGTGCCCGCGGTGAAGGCCATCGAGTCGGCCTACCCCAACGAGGTGCGCGTCGCCTTCAAGCACTTCCCGCTTCCGTTCCACCCGAACGCGATGCCCGCCGCGCTGGCCGCCGAAGCGGCCCGGGCGCAAGGGGGTGCGGCCAAGTTCTGGGCCATGCACGACAAGCTCTTCGGAAACCAGCAGGCCCTCTCGGATTCCACCTATGAACAGTACGCGCGCGAGCTCGGCCTCAACCTGACGCGCTTTCGCCAGGACCTGGCCGACCCGCAGCTGCGGGCGCGCGTCGAGCAGGACACGGCTTTGGCCCAGAAGGTGGGCGTGAACGGCACCCCCACCTTCGTCGTGAACGGCGAGCGGGTGGTGGGCTCCGACGGGCTACGCGCCGCCGTCGACAAGCAGCTCGCCCTGGCGCGGGCCGGAAGGTGAGCCGCGCCTGAACTCCGGGGCCGGCGGTGTCGCCAGTGACCCCGGCCTGGCAGCGGCGGGGAACGTTTCGGCGGTCCCGCCGGCTGCGGAACGAGGCGCTCTTGCCCACCAGGACCGCGGGGTGCGCGAACCGCCTGGAAACGCACATCCCGCCGAACCACGGGCGGCTCGCCGGCGCGGTCACCAGGCCTCCGCCAGCGGCCGAAGTGACCCCCCAGTTCGAATGACGTGTTAGCCTGTCCGTCATGAGCAGCGGCGAACGCAGTCCCGAGCACTTCGCAGCGATGTACCAGGGGAAGCCTCCATGGGACATCGACCGACCCCAACAGGCGTTCATCCGCCTCGCTGAGGAGGAGGCCATCCGGGGAGACGTGCTCGATGCCGGATGCGGCACGGGCGAGAACGCGCTCTACCTTGCCGGTCGCGGCCACGCGGTGGTCGGAATTGACGCTGTCCCAGCGGCGATCGAGCGCGCCCGTGGAAAGATGCTCGCGCGGCGGCAGGAGGTGGAGTTCCGGGTAGCCGATGCGCTCCAGCTGCAGACGCTCGGCAGGACGTTCGACACCGTCATCGACTGCGGGCTGTTCCACGCCCTTTCGGACGAAGACCGAGCGCGATACGTCGCGAGCCTCGCAGCCGTCTTGCGCGACGGCGGTCGCCTCTTCCTGCTCTGTTTTAGTGAGCGCGTGGCGGGCGATTGGGGCCCGCGCCGCGTGACCGAGCGCGAACTGCGCGAAGCCTTCAGCCATGGATGGGAAGTGGAGCGGATCGCGCCCGAGCGAATGGAGAACAACCTGCAGGGCGGCGTCGATGGATGGCTGGCCACCATGCGGCGGGTCGCGCAGGCCGCGGGCTCCTGAGCCCGCGCACACCAGCTCAGCTCGCTCCGTTCCGTCGATGCCTCGGGCAATGCCCCCCCGCATGAACCGTGCGAAAAGGTCGCCCGAGAAGGGGACGCGCCCGATCTGGCGCGCCGGGAATGCGGTAGGCCCCGCTAAGGGATCCACATGGCCGTGGCGCGTGCCCGGTCTTCCATCGACCCAGGCTTCGCGATTCTGGCCTCGAGCCCGCGAACATCTCTGACGCGCACCGTGTTCCAGACCAGCATTCGCTACCAGCGGCGAGCGCGAAGAGCATGACCGAGCGGGGCAAGATCCACGGTGGATACGCGATGGTAGAGCGCGGCTTGACCCCGGGAGTTCACCCGAAGCGAATGCCGATGGACGTGAGCTCGCGCACTGCGACGAGGCCCAGGTAGCCGGCGACGGTCGCGCCCACCAGCGTCAGACTCACGTACAGTGCCGCGGTCTGATAGGCGCCCTGGGACGCGAGCTTCAACGTCTCGTAGTTGAACGACGAGTAGGTCGTGTAGCCCCCCATCATGCCGGTAGTGAGGAATAGGCGAGCGTCCTGTGAGATCGCGCCCGTCGAAAGGGAGAGTTCCATCACGACCGAGATGATGAACGACCCACTGATGTTGATGAGCAGGGTCCCCAAAGGGAAGCCAGAACCAAAAGTCTGCGCCACCCAGGTCGACAGCAGATAACGCCCGCCCGTCCCCAGCGCACCACCGAAACAGATGAGAAAGAACCGCTTCAAGTCTCCTCCTCGGGAGGATCAGCGGAGGCTCTCTGAAAGCTCCTGCCAGCGCCATTCGCCTGGCGGAAGTCGTTGACTGCCCGAACGGCTACGATGACCGCGGACACCGTTGAACACTCCGCAAAACGCTACCTGCCGACCTCGCGCCAAGCAACGAGAATCGGGCGTTCCCCTCACCCGAAAGAACCGCCCGGAACGGTCGCGGAAGACCAGAGCTGGAGTTGACATGTCTTTGGCCAACGGCCGGAGATTCCGACTTGGGCGACGCGAGCAGCTCGCGCCGCCGACACGGTGGGTTCTGGCGACATTGCGGCATCGCTCACCGAAATTGCCACCGGGAAGCCTGCGCGTTGACGCGTCGGGAGGAACGGGCACGATTGGTGACCGGGTTTTGCTGGCTGGCTAGCTGCCTGTCCGCTCGCGGACTTAGCGCGGCAGGGACGGGGTCGCGAGCGGGTGCACAAATTCGCACCCGGACCTCGATTTGAGGTACGGAAACAAGTGCGGCGGACGATTTGTCGCCTGTCCGCCGCGATGCTGCTCGGGTTCGGAGCCCGGCACATCGACCACCTCGAATGCATCATACGGGAGGGTGAAGACGACTCCGGCGAATGGGGGGGGGTTGCTTGCCGCCCGATTGCCGGAGCTGGACTTGGACGCTGTTGCCGATCCACGAGCGCGGCAGGGCCGTTGGTCACTT
>Ga0335081_10010124_pt1 | contig 15217 bp, 10 predicted proteins | sample Lox_Sample_35_FD_206713 | JGI IMG/M metagenome (GOLD analysis project Ga0335081, IMG submission 206713) | Soil microbial communities from Loxahatchee National Wildlife Refuge, Florida, United States - Lox_Sample_3.5 | ecosystem: Environmental > Terrestrial > Soil > Wetlands | place: USA...
GATGAGCGTAAATCCATAGCCGACGACGATTCGCCACGTTTATTGACCCCCGCGCGCCGCGCGGCGCTTGATGCGCTGGAACGCGAATTCCGCGAACTTTTGCAGGCGCGCTAGCCGTATAGCCGAAAATCAAGAGACCCTATTCGCGCGGAAAGCCGATCGGCTATTGTGTGCCTGTCATGTCGACCGAGCGATTTCCGACCCCGATGGATACCGACGCGCTGCGCCGGCTGAATTATGCCGCGGCCATCGCCTGCGGCGTGTTCGCGGCGCTGGCCGTGCATATCGCGCTCACCGTGTTCGGCGTCGGGCTCGATGCAGTGCTGCGCACGGCCGCCGCCGGCAGCAAACAGCAGCTCATATCGGCGCTCGCCTGGTGGGCGATCGGCGCCGCCGGTTTCGTCGGCGGCTGGGGCACCGGCGCCTATCTGATCGCGGCCGCGCGCGAGCGGGCGTTTGTGTTCAAGCTGGCACGCGGCTTTTTGATCGCGCTGGTATTCGCCGTGGCCACCGCCGGCGGCATCCTGAGCAAGACCGGCGACGTCGGCGGCACCGCCGACGTCATCGCCGGCGTCACCGCGCTCGGGCTCGGCGTGATCTGCGCCTTCTGCGGCGCGCGGCTTGCTTATCTCAACGCCGAGCAGGTCTAGCTCGTAGCGCCCTGCCAACGCTGCATCCATGTCTGCACCAGATCGACCGGGAATGGGAACACGATGGTCGAGCTGCGCTCGCTGGAGATGTCGAACAACGCGGCAAGGTAGCGCAGCTGCATGGCTTGCGGCACCGGCGCCAGGATCTTCGCCGCCTCAACCAGCTTTGCCGCCGCCTGCTGCTCGCCCTCGGCGTTGATGATCTTGGCGCGGCGGGAGCGCTCGGCCTCGGCCTGACGGGCGATGGCGCGGATCATGCTTTCATCGAGATCGATGCGCTTGATCTCGACGTTGGACACCTTGATGCCCCAGGCGTCGGTCTGCCGGTCGAGCACCTCCTGGATGTCGTGGTTGAGCTTGTCCCGCTCGGCCAGCATCTCGTCGAGGTCGTGCTTGCCGAGCACCGAGCGCAGCGTGGTCTGCGCCAGCTGGCTGGTCGCCTCCATGAAATCGCGCACTTGGATGACCGAACGCTCGGCGTCCACGATGCGGAAGTAAATAACGGCATTGACCTTCACCGAAACGTTGTCGTGCGAAATCACGTCCTGCGGCGGCACGTCGTTGACGATGATGCGCAGATCGACGCGCACCATCTGTTGCACGATCGGAACCAGGAGGAAAAATCCCGGACCCTTGGTGCCGGTGTAGCGGCCGAGCGTGAACACCACGCCGCGCTCGTATTCGCGCAAGATGCGCACCGAGGAATAGAAAATGACGATCACGACGAGAACGATGAGGGCGAAAGTGACGGCGGATATCATGACGTGCACTCCTTTGACATCAGATCGGAAGCGTCAGGCCGGCTCCACGAACAGCACCAGCCCGTCGCGATTGACTACCTTGACGCGCGTGCCCGGCGCCAAAGGCCGCGCCGAGCGGGCACGCCAGATCTCCCCCAAAACGCGCACGCTGCCCTCCTCCTGCTGCCACGTCAGCGCCTCTCCCTCGGCGCCGAGCAGCGCCTCCTTGCCGGTGACCACCGGCCGCTTGCGCGAGCGCAGCAGCATGCCGATCACCAGCAGGAACAGCACGGCCGTGACGATGGTGGCAGCGGCCACCACCGCCAGCGACAGCTCGAAGCCCGGAACGCCGGTGTGAAACATCATGAACGAGCCAATACCGAAGGCGATGACGCCGCCGATGCCGATGACGCCGAAGGAGCCAATGTGCACTTCGGCTACCAGGAGGGCGATGCCGAGCAACACCAGGCCGGCGCCGGCATAATTGATGGGCAGTAGATTGAGCGCGTACAGCGCCAGCAACAGGCAGATGCCGCCAATGGTTCCCGGAAGCATGGTCCCCGGCGAGGTGAACTCGAAGATCAGCCCGTAAATGCCGGCCAGCATCAGCAGAAAGGCGACGTTGGGATTGGTGATGATCGTCATCAATTGGGTGCGCAAGTCGGGCTTGACGGTCACGATCTGCAGGCCGGCGGTTTCCAGCCGCACGGACTTGCCGCCGACGGTCGCCGTGCGGCCGTCGATCTTGCGCAAGAGGTCGGGAACATCGTCCGCGATCAGATCGACGACGTTGAGCTTGAGCGCCGCCGAGGCAGTCAGGCTCGCGGCCGAGCGCACGGCTTGCTCCGCCCAATCGGCGTTGCGCTTGTTGAGCTCAGCGAGGCTGCGGATATAGGCGACCGAGTCGTTGATCAGCTTGCGCGTCTCGGTGTCACCGGACTCATTCGCGTCCGTATTGCCGGCGTTCTGCTTGTCGTCCGGCTTCTTTTTCTCGCCTGAGAACAATCCGCCGCCGATCTGCACCGGCGTGGCGGCGCCGATATTGGTGCCCGGCGCCATGGCGGCGACCGCGCTGGCATAGGCGATATAGGTGCCGGCGCTGGCCGCGCGCGCGCCGCTCGGCGCAACGTAAGTGGCGACCGGCACCGGCGACGCCAGGATCGCGCTGATGATCTTGCGCATCGAGCCGGCGAGCCCGCCAGGCGTATCCATGCGCAAAACGACGAGGCCGGTATCCTCCGCGTTGGTTTCGGCAAGCGCGCCGGCGATGTAGTCGGCGATGGCCGGACCGATGGCGCCGTTGATCTCGAACACCACCGCGCGGCGGCCCGTCGCCGCGTTGCCCGGCAGCGCGAGCAGCATCAGCGCGAGTGCGGCAGACGAGATCGCGCGCCATTGCATGAGCATGTCCTGTCCGTTTGCAAGCCAGTGGCACTAAGCACTTGCCGATGACGCTAACCGGGACGGCGCCTGATTATTGCACAGGCACGCGCGCTTCATCCGGACGCGCCGCCAAGCCGCTGGAATCGCTAATCCTTTTTTTTCTTTGCAAGGGCGAAAATCGCGCTGCGGCGTGGCGCCGGGGCGGAAGCTGCCTTACGATTGCCGCCATAAAAAGTCGTGACCCCTAGGGAGGGTGAAATGGGAATGCAAGTGCTCGCGGTCGCCGCCGCCACGCTGGCGATCATCTGGATCGTCGTGCTGTGGGGCTCGCGCTATTTCGGCCCGCGCTGATCGATGCGGGTCGAAGGCGTTATTGGGGTGCCAGCGCCGCGCGCAGCGGTGTTCGAAAAGCTGAGCGACGCCCGTTTCTTCGCGTCCTGCGTCGACGGCGTGCAGGATCTGACCGAGATCGACGCCACCCATTACAGCGCGCAGTTCGCAACCAAGATCGCCTATCTGCGCTTTACCTTCAAAGTCACGGTCGCCATGACGAAAGTCTCTCCGCCGAACGAGATCGAAGCGACCGTCGAAGGCACGCCGCTCGGCGTGGTCGGCCGGCTGACGGCGACCGCGCGCACCGAATTGTCCGAGCGCGGCCGTGAGACCGACATTCGTTACGAGATCGATGCGGTGCTGGCCGGCAAGCTCGGCAGCATCGGCCAGCCGGTGCTCAAGGCCAAGGCGAAGGAGATGGAGAAGCAATTTGCCGAGCGGCTGACGGCGGCCTTTGCGGAGACGGCGCCGTGATCCCGTTCGAACTGATCGAACCGGCAACGCTGAAAGAGGCCATCGCGGCGATCGATCCTGACGATCCGGCGGTGCGGCCGATCGCCGGCGGCACGGCGCTGATGCTGATGATAAAGGTCGGCGTGTTCACGCCGCGCAAGCTGGTCAGTCTGCGCAAGCTTGATGGCCGCATGAGCGGCATCAAGACCGCGGCGGGCGAACTCATTATCGGCGCGCTGACGCCATTGTCGGATGTTGAGCACTCGGCCGAAGTCGCACGGCATGCGCCGGTCATTCCGCAGATCATGAAACGCCTGTCGAATGTGCGCGTGCGCAACGTGGCGACGGTCGGCGGCGCGCTGGCGCATGGCGACCCGCACATGGACCTGCCGCCGGTGGTGATGGCGCTCGGCGCCAAGGTGCGCATCGTCGGCATTGGCGGTGAGCGCGAGCTGGCGGTCGAGGATTTGCTCACCGGCTATTACGAGACGGCACTCAAACCGAACGAGCTGATCGCGAGCTTGCATATCCCCGCTCAGGGCAAGATGCGCGCGGCCTATATGAAAGTCACCGCTGGCGCAGCCGACGATTGGCCCGCGCTCGGCGTGGCGGTGGCGCTTGAAAGCGACGGCGGAATGATCAAATCGGCGCGCGTTGTCGTCAGCGCGGCAACGTCCAAAGCGACGCGGCTGAAGTCGGTCGAAAAGACCTTTGGCGGGGCGCGACTCGACGACAAAACGCTGCGCGCGGCCGGAGAAGCCGCGGCGCAAGAAGCCGACATCATCGGCGACGTGCGCGGCTCAGCCGCCTACAAGCGCGAACTGCTGCGCGTCTATATCGGCCGCGCCTTGCGCGCGGCGGCAGGTGGCCGATGACCGCGCCGGTCACAGGCAAGCAGATCGGCCGCTCGCTGCCGCGGCTGGAAGCGCGCGCCAAAGTCAGCGGTCGCGCCGAATACACCCACATCATGCGGCTTCCCGGCATGCTGACCTGCAAGCTGTTCCGCAGCACGGTGGCGCACGGGCGCATTAAGTCGATCGACGTGTCCGCCGCGCGCGCATTGCCCGGCGTGTTCGGCGTCTATACCGGCGAGGACATCAAAAAGGTCATTCCCGATCCCTACTACGGCCCCGCCTTCCACGACCAGCCGATCCTCGCACTCAACAAGGTGCATTACGTCGGCGAACCGGTCGCCGCCGTGCTCGCCGACGATCCGCACGTGGCCGATCAGGCCGTGCAGTTGATCGCTGCCGAATATGAGGAATTGCCGGCGGTGTTCGACGAGGTCGAAGCGGCCGAGAACAAAGTCGTCGTGCACGACGAGCTCAAGCCCGCCACCACCTTCGCCGATCTCAAGCACCTGAAAGGCGCCAAGAACACGAATTGCGCGCTCGATTTCAAATTGCGCCGCGGCGACGTGGACAAGGCTTTCGCCGCGGCCGCGCAGGTGTTCGAGCACACCTTCAAGACGCAGAAAGTGCTGCATCTCGCCTTCGAACCGCACGCCTCGATCGCCGACTACAAGGACGACGGCGTCACCATCACCACGGCCTCGCAGGGGCCCTCATTCGTGCGCACCGAGATCGCGCGGCTGCTCGGTTGGCCGGAGAATCGCGTGCGCATCAAGGTGCCCTATCTGGGCGCCGGCTATGGAGGCAAGCTCTACATCAAGCTGGAGGCGCTGGCGCTGGCGTTGTCGATGCTTTCGCGACGGCCGGTGAAGGTCGCGCTCACCATGGACGAGGTGTTCTACACCATCACCAAGCACCCGAGCACGTTCCGCATCAAGACCGGCGTCGACAACAACGGCAAGATCATCGCGCGCAAATGCGACGTGTGGTGGAACGGCGGCGCCTATGCCGATATCGGCCCGCGCGTGACGCAGAAGTCGGGCTTCACCGCGTCGGGGCCCTACGACGTCGACAACGTCTCGATCGATTCTTACGCGCTCTACACCAATTTATCGCCGGCCGGCGCGCTGCGCGGCTTCGGCATTCCGCAACTGGTGTGGGCCTATGAAAGCCACACCGACATGATCGCGCGCGCGCTCAAGCGCGATCCGCTCGATTTTCGCCGCCAGAACCTGCTGCGCGATGGCCGCCCGCACGCCACTGGCACCATTCTGAAAGATGCGGCGATCGAGAAAGTGCTCGATGCGATCACCGACCGGCTCGATTGGGAGCGGCCGTTCGACCGCGGCACCGGCACCATCCGGCGCGGGCGTGGCTTTGCCATCGGGCTCAAAGCCGTGATCTCGCCGACCACGTCGGTCGCCATCGTCAACGTCGCCGGCGACGGCAGCGTCACCGTTTATTGCGGCACCATCGACATGGGCCAGGGCTCCGACACCGCCATGGCGCAGATCGTCGGCGAAGTGCTCAACATGGCGGCGGAGACTGTCCGCATCGTACCGCGCGACACCGACGTGACGCCCTACGACATGGGCACGCTCGGCTCGCGTTCGTTGTTCCACATGGGCCACGCCGTGCGGCTCGCCGCCGAGGAGGCCAAAGCCAAGCTCGCCGCGCTGGCGCGCGAGGTCGGTGAGCCGGAAGGCTCGAACGCACCCATCGCCGAACTGTTCGTGAAGAAATTCGGTATGCGCGCCGGCAACATCGTCGGCACCGGCACCTACAAGCCCGATTACATCCCGCCCGATCCGCAAACCGGCCAGACTGCGAACGCGACGCCGTTCTGGATGACGGCGGGCTCCGGCGCCGAGGTCGAGATCGACACCGAGACCGGGCAGTTGCGCGTGACACGCCTTATCAACATCGCCGACGTCGGCACGCCGATCAATCCGAAGATCGTCGAGACGCAATTGTCGGGCGGCGCGCTGATGCAGCTCGGCTTCACATTGTTCGAGAAGATGCATATCGACGGCGGCCAGGTGACCAATGCCTCGCTCGCCGACTACAAGATTCCAGGCATCCACGACGTGCCGGCGGTGATGGAGAACGAGGCGGTCGCGGCCTACCAGTCGAACGGCCCATTCGGCGCCAAAGGCGTCGGCGAGCTGGCGACCTTCGGCGTCTCGCCGGCGATCGCCAATGCCATCGATGACGCCGTCGGCATTCGCCTTACCGAATTGCCGCTCACCGCCGAAGCTTTGTTCCGCGCGCTGCGCGCCAAGCAAGGCAAGCCGTTGGAGGATGAATGATGGCGGACACGCGCACCATTCATTTCACTCTCAACGGCCGGCGCGTTTCGGCCGAGGTCGAACCGCACCACAATCTGGTCGAGATGCTGCAAGGCCAATTCGCGCTCACCGGCGCGCGCGAAAGCTGCGGCCAGGGCCTGTGCGGCTGCTGCACCGTGGTGGTGGACGGGAAGCCCGTGTCCGGCTGTCTGTATCTCGCGGTTTTCGCCGACGGCGCCGAACTTGTCACCGTCGAGCACCTGGACTCCGCCAACGCGCTTGATGCGGTGCAAGAAGCCTTCATCGCATGCGGCGCTTTCCAGTGCGGCTATTGCACCCCCGGCTTCGTGCTGATGACAAAGGCCCTGCTGGCCGAGCAGCCGACGCCGACCGACGAGCAGATCAAGGACTATCTTTCCGGCAATCTTTGCCGCTGTGCGGCCTATCCAGAAATCGTAAATGCGGTCAAAATGGCCGCACGGAAGACCAAAGCCGGGCAAACCGGCGCACCGGGAAACGCCGTTTAAAGGGAGGGGACCCATGTCAACCGCCACCATGGCAGGACAAGAACCTTGGTATCGCAGCCTCAATGCGAACCAATGGAAGACGATGATCGCCTCGAACATCGGCTGGATGTTCGACGGCTACGAGGCCTTCGCGCTGATCCTCACGGTCGGCGTGGCGCTACATCAATTGCTGCAACCCTCCCAATTTCCGCAGATCCCGGCCTTCGCCGGCACGGTGATCGGCATCACCTTGCTCGGTTGGGGCATTGGCGGCGTGATCGGCGGCGTGCTCGCCGATTATATCGGCCGCCGGCGCACCATGATCCTGGCGATCCTCGCCTACTCGCTCACCACCGGTCTCTCGGCCTTCGCCTGGGATTGGGTGTCGTTCGCGTTGCTGCGCTTCATGGTCGGCATCGCCATCGGCTCGGAATGGTCGACCGGCGCCTCGATGACCGCGGAAGTGTGGCCAGATCACGCGCGCGGCAAAGGCGCCGGCATCATGCAATGCGGGCTCGGCATCGGATTTTTCCTGGCCTCGTTCGTCTGGCTGTTCGTTTCCGGCTACGGTCCGGGCGCATGGCGCATCATGTTCGTGATCGGCATCGTCCCGGCGCTATTCGCGCTCTGGCTGCGCACTGGCGTAGCGGAATCTGGCAAATGGGAGCGCTCGAACGAAAAACGCAAATCCGCGCACGCCAAAAAGAAGAGCGGCGCAAAACTGTCGGCGGAAGACCACGCGCTGACGCGCTTCACCTTCGCCGATCTGTTCGCCGATCCGGAAGTGCGCACGCGCACCATCGTGGCCTTCCTGATGTCGTTGACGACGACGGTCGCCTGGTGGGGCATCTCGACCTGGGTGGCGCCGTTCATCGCCGGCGCCGCCGCCAAAGCCGGCCTGCCGCCGCAGACGTGGGCGGCCTATGCCGGCATGAGCTACAACGTCGGCGCAATCCTCGGCTATCTCGGTCTCGGCTTTCTCGCCGACCGGTTCGGCCGCAAGCCAATCGTGATGATCTTCTTCGCCGGCTCGCTGCTCATGACGCCCGTCCTCTATATGTGGACGAGCGACATCCACTATCTCGTGCTGATGGCCGGCATCAACGGCTTCTTCACGCTCGGGCAATATTCGTGGATGGCGGTGTGGCTGCCCGAGCTGTTCCCGACGCGCATGCGCGCAACCGGCATGGCCTTCGTATTCAACGGGCCGCGCTTCATCGCGTTCTTGGGCCCGCTGTTCGCCGGCTTGCTGATCGCGCAACTGGGCGGCTTCAGCAAGGTGGCAGTGGCCTTCTCGTTCATCTACATCCTGGGCTTCGTGGTGGTGCCGTTCCTGCCCGAGACCAAAGGTAAGCCACTGCCGGCGTAAGCAGTAGCGCTCGATTGTGAATAACCGGCGCGCGCCGCAAGCTCCGCGCCGGTTGTTTTTTGCTGACGAAGCCGCGCCGCTTAAATATCCTCTCCATCCGGACAGATCGGAGGCACCATGCAGACGCGATGGTGGAGAGCGGCGGCGATATTCGCGTTGTCACTCGCGATTCCCGCCGCCACGGCACGGCCCGCGCAAAGCAAGGAGCCGCGCATCGCCGTCGTCGGCAACTTCTTCGATCCCGCGTCGGCCGACGACGCGCTGTTTTCACCGGACGGCAAGGTCGTGATGCTGCCGGATTACGCGCTCGATTACGCGACCCAGCTCACACTATGGGACGCCAGCTCCGGGCTCCCGTTGCGGTCGATGCGGCGGCCGACATTCGCCACGGCGAGCCTTTTTACTCCGGGCGGGACGACGATCATGTCCGGGCACAAGGACGGCGTCATCAATCTGTGGGAGGTCGCGACCGGCGAACTGATTTGGACCATCAACCGCGAGTCCGGCGACGAGGATGAATTTACCGAACAGATCATGTCATTATGGACCGACCCGAAGGGCGAGTTGCTGGTGGCCGGCAACCGTTCCGGCCGCGTCGGTGTCTGGCGGCTCGCCGATCACCGCAAGATTCTTTCGGTGCGGCCGCCGCCGCTCGACAATCTTGGAAATCGTCCGCACATCGTCGCGGCAAAGCTGACCGCCGACCGCAACCGCCTGATCGTCGTCGCGCGGGTTTATAACAAGCCCGACACGATCGTGACGTACGATGCGCGTTCAGGCACGGAACTTTCGTCCTTCGACCTGCCGCTGCATGTCCAACTGCAGGAGCGCGGCTATTTCGGCGACGACGAAGCGACGGTGGAAGTGACCGCGGATTGCGCGGCCGGCGAGCTGATGCTGTTCAGCTTCAGCAAGCGCGCGATGCTCGCGAGCATCTACAAGCCCGCCGATTGCGCCAAGCCGAAGGCGGGCGACGAGCCGAAGCCAGTGAGGATTTTCTCCACACCGGATTCGGCGCTGGTGGTGGTGTCGCGGGAAAGCGAGCCGGACATGCTGGTGTGGGACATGGCCGCGCACAAGCTCGATCGCAAGATTCATTGGCCCGATCAGACCGGATCGCCCCGAATCATCGGCGTGTCCCATGACCTCAAATTCGCGGCGACGGCGGAAACCGGCGGCGTGCGCATCCGCGCGCTCGACAGCGGCGCAACGGTCAAGGATTTGCGCAATTTCCGCACCCGCGCCCGCAACGTGATGACACGCGCCGAGGGGTTGCAGATTCTTCAGCAGCAAGAAACAAGTGATGAGCAAAAGTCGATTGATATCCGGCTGCGGGGGATCGATGCGCTGCAGCCGGTTTCCGCGCGGCTGGCGCAGACCGGCGATTTCACCGTCTATGCCTTTGCGCCAGGTCCCAAGCTGGCGCTCGCCGCCAGCGACAAAGGCGAAGTCGTGTTGCTGCCGTTGACGGGCGGCGGCGAGCCGCGCAAATTTTCCAGCCTCGCGTTCAAGGACGTATCCAGAGCCGAGCTGTCGGCCGACGCCAAGCGCGCTTTGATCTTGGGCGAAGCCGCGAAGGACGGCTCCGGTTCCGCCGGGCAGATCGCGGTCTTGCTCGACACCGACAGCGGCAAGATCGAGCAGACTTTTACAGGCGTGGACAAGGACGATTACATCACGGGCCTGGCGATGTCGCCCGACGGCGCGAGCTTCGCCATTGGTCACCGCAACGGGACGGCGGACATCTGGGACCTCAAATCCGTCAAGCGCGTCAAAACCCTGCCGGTGGCGAAAGAAGATGGCGATACGCGCACGCTGAATTTTTCGCCAGACGGCCGCAGCCTGGTCGGAGGGGGGATGTTCGATGACAGCGTGTTCCTCTGGAACATCGCGAGCGGCAAGGTTACTCGCATCTACGAAATGGGGCCGGCGGTGTGCGGTTATCGTTATGCGACGGCGCTTGCGCTCTCGCACGACGGCAAGACGCTTGCCGCCGGTCTTGGCCAGCGCGCGGTCTCCTCGGGCGACACCGGCGCCGAGCGCGGCAACGTCGTGGTGTGGAACGCGCGCACCGGCAAGCGTCTTTTCACGTTGCGCAGCCAGCGCGGCGCGATCTATGCCCTGACGTTCTCGCCGGACGACCGCTGGATCGTGCCCGGCAGCCTCGATGGCACGATCGAGTATTGGGATCGCACCGACGGCCGGTTGGTGGCGACGGCGGCAGGAGGCGCAGACGGCAACTGGCTGGTTCTGACCGAGGCGGGATTCTATGCCGGATCCGCCGGGAGCGACGCGGCGATTGCGGTGGTGCGTGGCAACGAAGCTTTTCCGGTCTCGGCCGCGCAGCAGCAATTGTTTCGGCCGGACCTGGTCGAGCAATTGCTGAAAGGCGACCCCGAAGGGCGCTACCGGGCCGCCGCCCGGAATTTGAATCTATCGGCAATGTTGAAATCGACGTCGCACTGAGGTGCGCTCGAACCGCGACAATAAACGTCGCGCTAACTTGCCGCCTTCGTTGGGGCCTCTTTCATTTACGTTGCTTTAGGCGTTGAACACTTTTCCCAGGACATAGGGTCTATTTCAATTTAAGTTAACGTGGGGCGTTCGTTCCTGGGGTTTGTCTTTTGTCGACCGGGAAAATGCGTAGCTGGGGTGGTCAGCCGCGGCTGGCGGCGTTCGTCGCAACGCTGCTGGCTTCGACCGCAGCGTGGGGACAAGCGCAGGTCAACCAGACATTTCAGTCACAAGGCCCGTCGCCGAGCCAGGGACCTTTTGACACCATCCAAAGCGCCGACAATTTCCCCAACGGTACTGTGACTGGCGCCGTTGGCCCCATCGTCTCCGACCCCGCAAACAATACGATCTACGTCGGCACGCCGAATGGCGGCATCTTTGTCAGCCACAACAACGGCGCATCATGGTCGTCGCTTACGGATAACCAAGCGTCGCTATCGATTTCTAGTCTTTCGCTCGATCCGACAGACCCTACGCACCAGACGCTGATCGCCGGTACGGGTCTGACGGCAAATGGATCCATCGGCCCCGATCAGAATTTTATCGGTACGGGCGGATTGCGCGACGGCTTGCTCTACTCGACGAATGGCGGCGCGAGCTGGTCGCGGCTCGGCGCAGCGACCTTCGCCAATCAGACGGTCGCCGATGTAGTCAGCCGTGGCAGCACCATCGTAGCCGGAACATTTGAGCTGAGCGGTTACCCTTCGCTGATCCAACAAACCGTCGGCGGTCTTTACCGCAGCACTGATGGCGGAACGACGTTCACATTGCAATCGACAGTGGCAGGCTCCGGCTTGCCGGCTGGCCCCGTCAGCTCGATCGTCGGCGATCCGACCAATACCAGCAAGCTTTACGCCGCGGTGACGACGCCGGACCAGACGAACCCTGGACGGGCGTCGACGGCGATCTACGTCAGCAGCGATACCGGGGCAACCTGGACGCAGGTTTTCAATGCGACGCAAAGCGCGGGCACGATCAATACATCAACACAAACTGCGATCAGGCTTGCAGCCGGCCCTAACGGCTCGCTCGCTGCCGGCGTCATCGATCTTAACACCCACGCCGTCGTCGGCCTGTTCTGGTCCGGCAATTCCGGAAGCACTTGGATCACGCTCACCACGCCGAGCCTTAATCCCGGCAATCAAGGGACGGTTAATTTTGCCATCGCAATCGACCCGAACAACAAGAACATCGTCTACGTGACCGGCGATGCCTATCAGACCGACCCGTTCATGGTGACGGCGTTTCGCGTCGATGCGAGCGCCAACACCTCGACGCCGATCACGGACGAGAATGGAATAGCGAATGGTGTTGCGCAGTTCACGGCCAACGGCTCGAGCCCGCACGCCGATTCCCGCTCGCTCGCATTCGACGGCTCGGGAAACCTGCTGATGTCGAGCGATGGCGGCATCTATGTGCGCACGCAGCCGCAATCGAGCTCTGGCGAATGGCAAACGCTGAATACCAACGGCCTCTCCGTGTTCGAGGCCTACGGCATCGCCTATGACGCCAACAGCAAGCGGCTGGCCGTCGCCGCGCAGGACAACGGCGTGACCATCCAGTCGGCGCCGGGGAGCGCCGTTTACAACGCGGTATACGGCTCCGACGGCACCAATGTCGCGATCAACGACAAGACGCTTGCCGCGCAGGGCCTCAGCGCCGTTTACGTCACCGATTACAGCTTCAACGTCGCCCGCATCATCATCAATTCCAGCGGCCAGATCGTCAGCCCGAACACCACGGGCACTTACGGCTACGGCGCCTATGTCAATTTCGACAAGAGTGTGGTCGGCGCATGGTTTTCGAGCCCGCTCGTGCTCAACAAGGAGGACCCGACCCGCATTGCCGTTGCCGGCTCCGCCGTCTATGTCACGCAAGACACCTTGACTGGCGCCAACGATCAAAACGCCGAGACCGTCAACCTCAGCCTGACCAGGCTCGGATCGACCGGCGTTGGCGAGCAGGTCACGAAACTCGCCTATGGCACGGCCGACAATCCCGACGTCCTTATCGCCAGTTCGACCAGCGGCCTTTGGCTGAGCACGACGGCGGCGGCCAATTCGCTGACCCCCTTGGCGGCCTATACCGGAAACGCGGCGACCGGACTCGTATTCGACACGCGTTTCCAGAATTACTTCTATGTCGCCGACAACAGCAACCTCTACGGAACGTCAAACCAGGGGACGTCATTCCAGAACTTGACGAGCAATCTGACCGCTCTTCCGGGTAACTTCATTCGGCCGGCTGCGCTCGAATTCATCTCCAACAACGGCGTCAATGCGCTGGTCGTCGGCGGCTTGCAAAACGCGGTCAATGCGCAAAGCTCGCTCGCCATCGCCGACAGCGATTCGAGCGGCAATCTGTCCAACTGGCGGCTGTTCGGCTCGGGCCTGCCGAACGTCCCGATCGGCGCGTTGTCCTACAATCCCACCGCGGACGTCCTGGCCGTCGGATCGTTCGGACGCGGCAACTGGATTCTTTATGACGTCACCAGCTATTTCCCCCAGGCGAGCGTGCTGCAGTTTGGCCTCGCAGATAATGATTCACTTCCCGATGCGTCTTTCCTCTCGGATGGCACCGTCGGCAATCGTCCGTTGATCAAGTACGGCACTGGGACACTGACGATCGCCGGCGTAACGACATACACCGGCTCAACGACGGTGAACGACGGAAACCTCATCGTTACGGGCGACATCACTTCATCAAGCGGGCTTACGATCCAGGGCGGCGCCGTCTATGGCACCGGTACGCTGCCCACAACCACCGTCAGCAACGGCGGCACGCTGGCGCCAGGGCTTCCAGGCGTACCCGGCACGGTGAATATCAATGGCAATCTCGTGATGGCGGCCGGCGCCACCTATCTGGTGCAAGCCGCACCGGGCACCATCAGCAACGCCAATATAAGCGGCACCGCCGCGCTCAATGGTGCGATGACCGTATCATTCACCGGCGGGATCTATCACGCCGGAACCTACAACATCCTCTCCGCAAATGGTGGGCTTGGCAGCTCCACTTTTTCAAGCGTGAGCACGCTCGGCAGCATGACCGGCGTGGGCAATCCGCACCTGACGTATGACGCGGACGATGCATTTCTCGTTCTCGATCCCCGAGTTGCGCTTGTCGGCGGCGAGTCAGGCAATCAGACGGCGGTCGGCAACGCGATCAACAATGCATTGAACAACGGGGCCGTGATACCGGCCGCGTTCAATACTTTGCTTGGCCTCTCCGGTTCGGCGCTCAACAATGCGCTCGATCAAGTGTCGGGTCAGGGCAACAGCGGTATCGTGCTAGCTGGCAATCAGTTGACGACGTCGTTTCTGTCGCTGGTACTCAACCCCTTCGCCGGCGCGCCGAACGGGAATGGCGGGGCGATTGGTTACGCGCGCGAGTTCGGTGCGGGCACTGTGTCGCCTGAAGCCGCCGCAGCCTATGCCGCGGTGACGCCGAAAGATCGGCGGCCGGACACCTTCGAGCATCGTTGGAGCGTGTGGGCGCAGGGCTATGGCGGCTACAATAAAACGAGCGGTAACGCGACCGCTGGAACGGCTGACACCACTGCCACGACTTATGGCGTCGTCACCGGCTTCGACTATCGCGCCGCGCCCGACCTGCTGCTCGGCTTTGCGCTCGGCGGTGGCGGCACCAATTGGGGCTTGGCGCAAGGATTGGGCGGTGGCCGGAGCGACACTTTCCAGATTGGCTTATACGGCACCAAGCAATTCGGCGCGGCCTATCTCGCAGGCGCGCTGTCCTATGCCTGGCACGACGTCACCACCGAGCGCAATGTGACGGTCTCCGGCATGGATAAGCTCGAGGCAAAATTCCAGGCGCATAATTTCGCGGGCCGGATCGAGAGCGGTTACCGCTTTGACATTCCTCTTGTCGCGCTGACGCCATATGCAGCCTTCCAGGCGCAGAACACGCACACGCCGGCATATTCCGAGACGGCGGTGTCGGGTTCCAACACCTTTGCGCTGTCGTTCGATTCACACTCATCAACCGCGACCCGGGTTGAGCTTGGCTCTTGGCTGGATCGAGTGGTAGCGCTTTCGAACGGCGATGCGATCGCTTGGCGCGAGCGGGCCGCATGGGCTCATGACCATGCCGGCACACAGGGCCTTAACGCCGCG
>Ga0335081_10010125_pt1 | contig 15217 bp, 13 predicted proteins | sample Lox_Sample_35_FD_206713 | JGI IMG/M metagenome (GOLD analysis project Ga0335081, IMG submission 206713) | Soil microbial communities from Loxahatchee National Wildlife Refuge, Florida, United States - Lox_Sample_3.5 | ecosystem: Environmental > Terrestrial > Soil > Wetlands | place: USA...
GCGGGTCCATTGGGCGTTCCTCGCTCCCGTCTGCCCGCCGTAATTAGGCAACGGAATTGCGGGGCGCAAGGTGCCCTCCTGCTTCCCGTGCCCCGGACGCGGTGCAGCACGTCAGTGATGCACCGCAGATCCGGGGCCCCGCTTGCTTCGATCAACCGGGGTCCCGGGTCTGCAGCGCACCGCCATCAGCGCGTTCACGCGCGTCTTCGCCGCGCGATGGCGCTGCGCTGCGCCCGGGACAAGGGTCAGGCGAAGGCCGGCTCCAGCCCGGCGTTAACCCAGCGCGGGCGCGAGGCCTTGGCGGTGAGCACGGCGATGAGCGCCTTGGCTTCCGCCGCCTGCGCGCTGCGCGCCGGGATGCCGGCCGAATAGGTATTGGAATTGTGCAGTTCGCCCGGCAACGGGCCGACCACCTTGGCGCCTTGCACGGTGAGGATCTCGCTGATGAAGGTGGTGCCGATCTCGGCTTTGCCGTCGGCGACGAACTGGGCGACCTCGAAGCCGCGCTTGCCGAGGATGGCCTTGCGGTTGACCTCGTCAGCGATGCCGAGCTTTTGCAACAGGCCGGAGAAGAAGGTGCCGGACGAGCCGCCGGCGGCCGGATCGGTGTAGGAGACGCTCTTCGCCCTGATGAGCGCCTGCTTGAACGCCTCCGGCGTTGAGATGTCGGGCGCGGGCGCGCCCTCGCGTACGGCGACGCCGGTCACGGTCGAAGCGAGATCGAGGCGGCTGCCGGCAACGAGCACGCCCTCTTTCTCCAGCGCGGCGACCATCGCCGCCGGCAGGATGACGAGGTCGGCGCCCTCGCCGCCCTTGAGCCGGTCGCGCAGCGAGCCGGCGGTGCCGAAATTCAGATCGAGCGTATGGCCGCTGGCGCGCTCGAACTCGGCGCCGAGCGCGACGACCATCGCCTGCACCGCGCCGGCGCTGAGGATTTTAAGGGTGGGCAAGACGCTTCTCCTTCCGTCTACAAGTCGCTCGCGGTCAGCCCGGTATGCTTCGCAATGCGGGCGAGCATGCGCGGACCGATTTCATCGCCATCATGAAAGGCAAACACGAAATCGGGCCATCCCGCCCGTTGCAAGGTCCGATGCGATCCACTTTGTCGTTTGATGGTCCAGCCGATCCGCAACAGCGCCGCGAGCACACGCTGCGCTTTCGCGGCTGGCCAGCGGCTCATGCAAGCTGAAACATACCGGCAAGCTCGCGCGGGAGCGCTTCGCCGTTTTCGACCCGCTCGGCGATCACCCGAAGCGCAAGCGCCGTGGCCTTTGAGCGCGCTTCCGTATCGGTCGTGCCATAGCTTAGCACGCCGGGCAGCGCCGGCACTTCGGCCAACCAGCGGCCATCGTCCTCGCGTTCGGTTTCAATGCGCAACATAGGGAATAGATAGCATCGCGGCCTCGGTTTGTCATGGCCGGGCTTGTCCCGGCCATCCACGCCTCACTTTGCTGACGTGCGGCTAAGACGTGGATGCCCGGCACAAGGCCGGGCATGACGGAGAATGTGCTAAGGTGCGCCATGAACCGAGCACTTTCCCATCCCGGCCGTTTACTCAAGCGCGAGCTTGCGGCGCGCAAGCTGTCCGCCAATAGGCTCTCGCTCGACATCGGCGTGCCGTCTGGCCGCATTACCGACATCCTCAACGAGAGGCGGTCAATTACCGCCGACACCGCGGTGCGACTCGGCCGCTATTTCGGCAACGCGCCGCAATTCTGGCTCGACTTGCAGAGCCAGCACGACATCGCAGTGGTGGAGCGGGAAAAGGGCGGCGAGATCGCGAAGCGGGTGAGGCCGGCGGACGCGGCGTAACCACCCTACCCGCTGATCCTCTCGATCGCCGCCCCACACGCCCCGAGCTTCTCCTCCAGCCGCTCGAAGCCGCGGTCGAGGTGGTAGACGCGGTTGATCATGGTCTCGCCTTCGGCGGCGAGCGCGGCGATCACCAGCGACACCGACGCGCGCAGGTCGGTCGCCATCACCGGCGCGCCTTTCAGCTTCTCGACGCCCTCGACGGTGGCGGTGTCGCCGTCGAGCCGGATGTGCGCGCCGAGGCGGGCGAGCTCCTGCACGTGCATGAAGCGGTTCTCGAAGATGGTCTCACGGATGTGCGAGGTGCCTTGCGCGCGCGTCATCAGCGCCATCAATTGCGCCTGCAGGTCGGTGGGGAAGCCGGGAAACGGCGCGGTGGCGACGTCGACCGGCGCCAAGCCGGCGCCGTTGCGGGCGACGCGGATGCCTTCGTTGGTTGGCGTCACGGCGACGCCGGTCTTGGCCAGCACGTCGAGCGCGGCCTGCAGCAGTTCGGGGCGCGCGTTCTGCAGCAGCACCTCGCCGCCGGCCATGGCCACCGCCATGGCGTAGGTGCCGGTCTCGATGCGGTCGGGCAGCACGGCGTGGCGCGCGCCGTTGAGCTTGGCGACACCCTCGACCACGATGCGCGAACTTCCGGCGCCGGAAATCCTGGCGCCCATCTTGTTGAGGCAGTCGGCGACGTCGCCGATCTCCGGCTCACGCGCGGCATTCTCGATCACCGTAGTGCCGCGGGCGAGCGAGGCCGCCATCAGCGCGGTGTGCGTGCCACCGACGGTGACCTTGGGGAAGACGATTTCGCCGCCGCGCAGACCTTTGCGCGCGCGGGCGATGACGTAACCGCCGTCGATCTCGATCTCGGCGCCGAGCTTCTCCAGCGCCATGATGAGCAGATCGACCGGGCGCGTGCCGATGGCGCAGCCGCCGGGCAGCGACACCTTCGCCTCGCCCATGCGCGCGACCAGCGGCGCCACCACCCAGAAGCTCGCCCGCATCTTGGAGACGAGCTCGTAGGGCGCGGTGGTGTCGACGATATTCTTCGCCGAGATGTGGATGGTGCGGCCGTTATTGCCGTTCTCGCCCGGGCGCTTGCCGGCGATCATGATGTCGACGCCGTGATTGCCGAGAATGCGCTGGAGCTGGCTGACGTCGGCGAGCCGCGGCACGTTCTCGAGGACGAGCGTGTCCTCGGTGAGCAGGCCGGCGATCATCAGCGGCAGCGTGGCATTCTTGGCGCCCGAAATCGGAATGGTTCCGTTCAGCCGCTGCCCGCCGACGATACGAATGCGATCCATTGCGCCCCGCTTTGAGGTTGCCTCAGGCCGAGGGTTTTAGGAGGCGGCCGCGCGCCTGCCTAGCCCAAACTGCCGCTTGGGTTACCATCCTCGGGGTCCGATTGCGGCGGAAGTGGGTTCCCCTCCCCCTGCGAGCGCTCTTCACCTCTCCCATAGGGAGAGGTCGACCGCCGAAGCATTAGCGAAGGCGGGCGGGTGAGGGGTTACGGACTCACTGAGTCATGAACCCCCTCACCCCAACCCTCTCCCCACAGGGGAGAGGGAGCGCGCCGCATCCGTGGTGTACGCCGGGGCTAAATCACTCCCTGCTCTTATCGTCGCGCGTGTCCGTCTTGCCTTCGTCCCCGCCGCGCGCACGCGCCTGCTCCTTGCGCCGCTTGAGGTTCTCGCGCAGCGCCGCCTTCAGCCGCTCGCCGCGACCGCCCGATTTTGCAGGCTTTTTGCCGTCCTTGCCGCCGGATTGCATGGCCGCATTATCGACCAACGCTTTGCCTTGCGCCAATGGGGCGGCTTATGTAGTTTCCGCCGCGTTCGAAGGCCGCCTTTGCCGGCCGTCGTTCCTCGCTGCCGTAGCTCAGTGGTAGAGCACCCCCTTGGTAAGGGGGAGGTCGAGTGTTCAATCCACTCCGGCAGCACCATTCCTCCGTCGCATGCTGAACCTCAGCTTCACCCTGATCGCCATCGCCGCGCTGTTCGGCACGCTGCTCGCGCTGCCTTACCTGCGCGGCGCCAGCATGCCGCCGGGCTGGGCCGTCGGCGTGCACGCCGCGCTCGGCCTCGGCGGCTTTATCGTATTACTGCTGGCGCTGCGCGGACCGCCGCGCGGGCTGGAGCAGGGTACCGGCTCGTTCGGCGCGATCAGCGCCGGGCTGATCGCGGCGGCGCTGGTGGCAGCGCTCGGCATGCTCGCCGCGCGGCTGCGCCGGCGGCGCGCGTCGGCGGCGCTCATCGGCCTCCACGCCACGCTCGCGGTCGGCGGCTTCGTGGTGCTCATCGTCTACCTGTTCGGCTGATCGCGGCGGCGCTCTGAAAATCGGTGGACCGCGCCGCCCCGGATATGCAAATTGCCGGCTCTCCTGCACAACCTTCCCTTGGCTCCCCGACAATGACCGACAATAGCAGCCCCGCGCTGACCGCTTTCGAGGCCCTGCTCGCGCTGCGCGAGCACGCCATGCGCAACCCGACCGACAGCGACGCGGTGTTCGCGCGTTTCTGCGCCGAGAATCTCAACGTCTCGCGCTCGCAGCTTTTCCAGGACATCCTGGTCGTGCTGCTGATGGGCGGCAAGCCGAACGGCTACTTCGTCGAGTTCGGCGCCGGCGACGGCATCACGCTGAGCAACACCTATCTGCTGGAGAAGCGGCTGCGTTGGAACGGCATCCTGGCCGAGCCGGCGCGCTGCTGGCACGACAAACTCAGCGCCAACCGGAGCGCGGCGATCGACCGCCGTTGCGTATGGAGCAGGTCCGGCGAACGGCGCAGTTTCTTCGAGACCAGCATCGGCGAATTCTCCACGCTGACCGAATTCCGCGAACGCGACTTCAACAAGGTCGCCCGGCAGACCGGCACCACTTACGAGGTCGAGACGGTCAGCCTGAACGACCTGCTGGCGAGCCACAACGCGCCGGCCGCGATCGACTACATGTCAATCGACACCGAGGGCTCCGAGTGGGAGATCTTGCAGGCCTTCGATTTCGATAAATACCAGGTCGGCATCCTCACGGTGGAGCATAATTATTGCGAGCCCGACCGCACGCAGATTTTCGATCTGCTCGCCGGCAAGGGCTTCATCCGCATCCTCGAGCCGTTCTCCAAATTCGACGACTGGTACGTGCAGCGCTCGGTGATCCAGCAGATTTCGACGCCGCCGGCGAACCGCTAGCCGCGGCCGCTAGCTGGCGATCGCGATGGTCGGCGGCTTTTTCTTTTTGCCGAAGGGCACGCGGCCGACCAGCTCGGCATATTCGCCGATCGGCTGCGGCCGGCCGATGTAGTAGCCCTGGATGCCGTCGCAGGATTCCTCGGCGAGGAACTTGAGCTGATCGGCGGTCTCCACGCCTTCGGCGATCACCGGCAGCGCCAGCCCGCGGCCGAGCGCGATCACCGCGCGGATGATGGTGGCCGACTGCTGGCTGTGCGCCAGGTTGGCGATGAAGGCGCGATCGATCTTGATCTTGTCGAACGGGAACGACTGCAGATAGGACAGCGAGGAATAGCCGGTGCCGAAGTCGTCCATGGCGATGCGCACGCCGAGCGCCTTCAGCCGACGCAGGATGGCGAGCGCGCGCGTGTAGTCGCCGATCAGCACGCCCTCGGTGATCTCGAGCTCGAGCCGGCCGGGGGAAAGCCCGGTTTCCAGCAGCACAGCGTGCACGAGGCTGGGCAGATCGCCGTGCTGGAATTGCACCGGCGAGAGATTGACCGCGACATGCAGCGGCTTCGGCCAGGACGCCGCCTCGCGGCAGGCGGCGCGCAGAATCCATTCGCCGAGCGCCATGATCGAGCCGGTCTCCTCGGCCACCGGAATGAATACGCTCGGCGGCACGCTGCCGCGCACCGGATGCTGCCAGCGCGCCAGCGCCTCGAAGCCGATGATCTCGCCGCCGATCTGCGCCTGCGGCTGGTAATACAGCTCGAGCTCGTTGCGCGCGATCGCCGAACGCAGCTCCTGCTGCAGCGCGCGCTTGTCGCGCAGCTGGCTGTCCATGCGCATTTCGAAGAAGCGGATGGAGCCGCGCGCGTCGGATTTGGCGCGCGAGAGCGCCGCCTCGGCGTTGGCGATCAGAGTCGGCGCGTCGTCGCCGTCCTGCGGGAACAGGGCGACGCCGATGGTCAACCCGATGCGCAGGCTGCGGCCGTCGATGTCGATGTCGCTGTCGAGCGCCGCCGACAGCCGGCTCGCCAGCGCCTCGGCGGTCTCCGGCTGCGGGCCGGTCGGGGTGACCACGGTGAATTCGTCGCCGCCGAGCCGGGCGATGAAGGCGCCTTGGCAAGCCGACTGCAGCCGCCAGCCGACCTCGCGCAGCGCCTGGTCGCCGAGATCGTGACCGAACACGTCGTTGATCGCCTTGAAGCGGTCGAGATCGATGCAGATGAGTGCGAAGCTCTCACCGCCGTCGGCGGCGAGCTCGACGGTGGCGCGGATACACTCGTTGAAGGCGGCGCGGTTGGGCAGATCGGTGAGCGTATCGTGATGCGCCATGTGCGCGATGCGCTGCTCGTGCCGACGGCGCTCGGTCAGGTCGCGGATGACGCTGATCAAATATTGCGGTGCGCCGTCGACGCCCATCACCGGCAGGCGGGTGGCGGTGACGATGCGCATGCCGTTGCCCGGCGTATTGACCGTGTGCTCCTCGAGGAATAGCGGCTTCCGGAATTCGATGAGCCGGTGATCCTCCGCGTCGACCACGGCGGCACTTTCCGGCGGCAGCGTCTCGCTCGCGGTCTTGCCCAGCATGGTGTCGCGCGGCACGCCGAGATAGCGCTCGGCGGCGCCGTTGATCAGACGGTAGCGCAGAGCGGGAATGTCCTTGACGATGATCGGCGTCGGCACGTGCTCGACCACCGTGTTGAGGAACTGGCGCGTCTGCTCGAGCTCGCGCTCGGCGCGCTTGCGCTCGGTGATGTCCTCGTGCGTGGCCACCCAGCCGCCGCCCTCGGTCGGCCGATTGATCACGGCGACGGTGCGGCCGTCGGCCAATTCGATGGTGAGCGTGAAGGTCTTGCCTTCTTTCAGCGCGGCGCGCAGCTCGCTGTCATAGCGGCCGGGTTCGAGCGGGAAGGTGCCGGCCGCGATGCGCGCGTCGAGCAGGTCGCGGATGGTGCAGCCGACCTTCACCCGCGCCGGATCGATGCGATACATGTCGATGTAACGCTGGTTCCACACCAGCAGGCTGTTGTCGGCGTCGAACATGCACAGGCCCTGGATCATATTGTCCAGGGCGCCGGCCATGCGCAGATTGTGCTGCTTGATTTCCTCGCGGCTGACGCGCGCGGCGCGCACGCGAGCGAGGTAGACGCCGAGAATGCTGAAAGCCGCGGCCGCGAGAATGATAATCCAGCCGTCGTGCGCTACGCTGAGGTCGCTGATGTACTGAAGCACGATTGCCCCGCACCTATATCGATCATGCGCCTGTTCGTTTACTCCCGCAGTTGATGCAACTTTTACGGGGCTATCTTTGTGTACCCGTTAATTTCACGCGCCGGACATGGTTAAATGCCCATTAGCCCTACGAAGTGGTCAACGGGAACTTTTGATTTGATGGAAATTGCCGCGCCGCTCAGCGCGGCTTGAGGAAGGCGAAGTCGCAGCCCTGATCGGCGCCAAGAATTTCCTGCGCGTAGAGCCTGGCGTAGCCGCGCGCCGGCGCCTGCGGCGGCTTGGCCTGCGTCGCAGCGCGCTTCTTGAGCTCGGCCTCGTCGACCAGCAGGTCGATGCGGCGGCTCTTCACCGACAGGCGGATGCGGTCGCCATTGCGCACCAGCGCGAGCGGCCCACCGCTCGCGCTATCCGGCGTCACGTGCAGCACGATGGTGCCGAAGGCGGTGCCGCTCATGCGCGCGTCGGAGACGCGCACCATGTCCTTGATGCCCTTGGTGGCGAGCTTCTTGGGGATCGGCAGGTAGCCGGCCTCCGGCATCGCAGAGGTCGAATGCGGCCCGGCGTTCTGCAGGACCAGAATGTCCTTGTCGTTGACGTCGAGGTTCGGATCGTCGACGCGGGCGGCGAGATCCTCGAGCGAGGAGAACACCACCGCCCTGCCCTCGTGCTCGAACAGATTGGCGTCGGCGGCCGAGCGCTTAAGGATGGCGCCCTGCGGCGCGAGATTGCCGAACAGCGCGATCAGCCCGCCGTGCTGCTCCAGCGGCTTAGCGCGCTCGGCGATGATGCTGCGGTCGGTGTAGCCGACCTCATCATGCGCGAGCCGTTCGCCGAGCGTCTCCCCGGTGACGGTCATGGCGTCGAGATGCAAGAGATCCTGCAATTCGCGCAGCAGCGCGCCGACGCCGCCGGCGGCGAAGAAGTCTTCCATGTAGCCGTTGCCGACCGGCTTGAGGTTCACCAGCACCGGCGTCGTGTCGGAGAGCTCGTTCAGCCGCTGCAGCGACACCGGCACGCCGGCGCGGCCGGCGATCGCCGTGAGATGGATCACCGCATTGGTCGAACCGCCGATGGCGAGCAGCACGCGCAAGGCGTTCTCAACCGACTTCTGATTGACGATTCTGTCGGGCGTGAGCTGCGAGCCGATCAGCCTGACCGCGGCGGCGCCGGTTGCTTCCGCCGCGCGCAGGCGGTCGGCGTGCACGGCGGGGATCGCTGCGGTGCCAGGCAGGATCATGCCGAGCGCCTCGGCGATGCAGGCCATGGTCGAGGCGGTGCCCATCACCGCGCAAGTGCCGGCAGTGGTGGCGAGCTTGCCTTCGACTTCCGAAATCTCCTTGGCGTCGATCTTGCCGGCGCGGTACTGCGCCCAGAAGCGGCGGCAGTCGGTGCACGCGCCCAAGCGCTCGCCGTGGTGGCGCCCGGTCATCATCGGACCGGCGACCAGCCCGATGGCCGGCTTGCCCGCGGATACCGCGCCCATCAATTGCGCCGGCACCGTCTTGTCGCAGCCGCCCATCAGCACCACCGCGTCCATCGGCTGCGCGCGCACCATCTCCTCGGTGTCGATCGACATCAGGTTGCGGAATTTCAGGCTGGTCGGATTGAGGAACACCTCGCCGAGCGAGATGGTGGGGAACTCGATCGGCAGGGCGCCGGCGGCGAGCACGCCGCGCTTCACCGCGTCGAGCATTTCGGGAAAATGGCGGTGGCAGTTGTTGAAGCCGGACGGCGTGAAGGCGATGCCGACCACCGGCTTCTCCAGCATGGCGCGCGAATAACCCATCGACTGCGCGAAGGAGCGGCGCAGATAGAGCGAGAAGTCGCGGTCGCCATAATTGGTCAGGCCGTTGGCGATGCCGGCGGGGGGCTTGCTCATGCCGATACTTCTTGCAGCCGGGTCAGGCCGGACGCAAGCCGTTGCGCCAGCGGATGCGCGCCAAAGCGCTGCGACAACGCCGGACAACGGCGCGCCAGCCAGCCGATTGCCACATCGTGAAACCAAACCATGACGACGAGCATGGTGAGAAACCAGGTCAGGAAATGATAGCGGTTCGTCGCCGCATTATAAAACAGCGCCACCATATGCTGCGCCAGCGCCGAAGCGCCAAGGAGGCGCAGCCAGGGATCGAAACGGCGGCCGCGCAGGACGACATAGGCGACGATGCCGACGGCGGCGGCGTTGAGCGGGATGGTCCATGCCGTTTCCCCCGGCCCGCTCAGCCAGTCGACGAATTGCTGCAGCATGTGCCGCGTCGCGCCGCCGGCGTGCAGGCCGAAGAGCTCGCGCATGGCGGCGGCGTAGGCCGAGGGCGGCATCACCAGCAGGTTCGAGTCCTGGGCGTTCGCGCTGAACAATACGAAGACATGGCCGAACACCCAATTGTGCAGCGCCATCGAGAAGACCGGCAGGAAGCCGAGACAGAGGCCGGCGAGTCGTGGCCATTGCCGTTGATAAAGCGCGGCCAGGCCGGCGCCGCCGAGCAGCACCGCCGCGGCGGGGGTGACGATCGGCTTCATGAAGATGCCGGTGGCAAGCAGCAGCGCGCCGAAGAAGGCGGACAGGAAACGACTGTCCGGGCCGCGGGCCGCGGAGCCGATGACCGGGAGGGTAGCGCAGATGAACAAGATGTAGGCGGCGGGATCGGCGAAGCCGTGCGAGGCCCACTTCTCGTAGTTGACGAAGGCGGTGCCGAAGAGGGTGCCGACCGGCACGGCGACGAAGAGGATGATCAATGCCAGCGCCCAGTCGGCCGGCAGGAAGCGGCGGAACAGCGCCAGCACGACAAAAGGAAAGCCGAGAACGAGCGAGAGATAGCCGAAATAGCTCTCGCCGCAGACGAGGTGCTCGAGCGCGCGGAAGTAACGCAGGCCGGGGCCGCCATAATAGAAAACGTTCTCGCCGCCCTGCAGGAATCCCCAGACATCGCCGGCCAGCAGATGCTGCAACATCGTGCGGCCGACGTGATCGTAGAACAGGCCGTCGTCGCCGCCGTCGAACGGCCGCGCGCCGCCGAGGAACGAGGCGTCGTCGGCCGCGATGACAAGGCAGGCGAGCGCGACAAGGCCGAAGGCGAACAGCGCCGGCCGCGTGCGCACGCGCACCAAGAGCCACAGCAGCCCGATGACGCCGGCGAGCGCCGCGCCGCCTTGCGCCCAGCGCAACAGCCGCACCGACCACGGCGGCGTCAGTTGCATGGCCAGCGTGCCCGGTCTGATGGCGAGGCCGAAGATCTGCTTGCCGGCGTCGCGCGCCTCGATGGCACGGCAGCCGTCGCCCGGCCAACGCGAGTAGTCGCCGTTCGCGCCTTCCCACATCAATTCGCCGCGCCAGCACAGTTCGCCGCCGACATAGGCCGCCGGCAGGCGCACCATCTCGAACCAGGGCATGGCGAGATGCCAGCGCGTCAGGCCCATCCAGAAACGGCGGTCGCGGTCGGCGCGATGCAGGTCGGGCGCGGCCTGGTACCAGTTGTAGGCCATGCTGTTGACGAAGCTCAGGTGCAGCCAGACCGGATCGGTGAAGTCGAGCGCAGTGACCGAGCGCGAGGCGGTCGTCTTGTGCCAGATGCCGTCGGCGGAGAAGGCATAGAGCGTCGCCGGATAGCCTTGATCCTGCCAGCATGTGCCGACGCCCGGCTTGCAGCGCACCGATGGCGGGTAGAGCGCGTCGAACTCGGCCAGCATCTGCTTGTAGACCGGCGGCGGCAGACCCTGCTCGAGCGCCCGCGTGGGGCCGCCGGGCAGGAACACGTTGTGCCCTTCCTCGAAGCGCGGCGGCGCCAGCACGCTCTGCGCCACGATCGACACCGCGGCGACGGCGAGCGCGGCGAGCCACAGTCTGCCAGGCGCGCTGACCTCGCCGGTGAAAGCGAGCACCGCGAGCACGACCAGCACGCTATAGGCGGCGAGCGTGTTCACCGGCAGGCCGACCACGGCGATGCCGAGCAGGAGCACGGCGGACTTGAGCCAGGCGCTCCGGCTCACCATGAACGTCCAGAGGTTTCAGGCATCGTGGCGGACCATGACATAATGCTTGTCCAGCGAACAGGCGGCTCTGCCGCCGGCAGATTGCCCCGCTGGAGCAGACGAGTAAGTTAAGCGACCATGAGCGGCGACCGAAAGACCTTCCGCCCGGCAGTAAAGATCACGGCGACGCTGCTGGCGCTCGTCGTCGCCTTCGCCGCGGCCGAGGTGCTCCTGCACTTTGTCCCGGCCTTCACCGCCTCGCTCACGCCGGCCTATCCGGCGCCCGACATCAAAGGGCTCTACAGCGAGCAAGAGCTGCGCACCGACCTGCCGCGCTTCACCGAGCGGCAGGGCGGCGCCTGCATCGAGATCCGCCGCGGCTTTCACTGGGACCCGCGCTTCGGCTTCGCCAGCAAGAAGCTGGACAAGGAATGCGCCAAGCGGCTGTTCGCCGCGCACCAGAAATCGGTCGTGCTGCTCGGCGGCTCGGCCATGGAGGACGTGCAGGCGCCGAATTATCTCACCTCGATCGACACCTATGCCTTCGGCGACGACAAGTCGTTCGCCAGCCTCAACCTCGCCGAATCCGGCGCGCGGCATTCCAACATGCTGAGCCGCTTCCTGTACGAGGTGGTGGAGCTGCATCCGACCTACGTCGTGTTCCTCGACGGCTTCAACGAATTCAACTCGGTCCGCTACGGCGGCGAGCCGGACGACGACTTCTACTGGACGGCCGGGGTGAAGGACCGGGTGCACCATCCGCTCCTGTTCCTGCGCGACAAGCTCGTCGAATCGAGCCGCGTGCTGCAGCTGCTGGCGGTCAGCACCGGCTTCGTCAGCTCGGCCCGGATCGTGCGCGACAAGATCGACCTGCGCCTCGTCGCGCGGGCGGCGGACTATTATGTGCGGACGCGCGGCTACACCGAGGCGATCTGCAAGGCCTATGCGATCACGTGCATCTTCATCCTGCAGCCGGTGTCGCTCTTGGAAAAGTCGCCGGCAAAGGCGGTCGCGCAGATCAACCGGGCCGACCTCGCCCGCTTTCCCTTCGACGCGGAGGTCTACCGCACCGGCTACGACGAAATCCGCAGGAAAGCCGGGGACAAAGTGGTCGACGCGAGCCGGCTGTTCGAGGGGCACGAGCTGCCTTATTTCGACGTCGTGCATTTCAACAAGCGCGGCTCCAAGCTCGTCGGCGACTACATTCGTTCCATGTTGAAATAGGCCGGGGGGAACGGCGCCCGGCGGAGCGCCAGCCATTGAACGGCCCGAATCGCTTGGGCATAATGCAACCTGTGCGGGGTACCTGCCGCGCCGCGATTGCCCGATGGCGCGTGGGGGGTGGAATGCAGCAGGTCAAGATTTTCGTCAGCTATTCGCATGTCGATTTCGAGCCCTATCCCGGCTTCAAGGACAGCCGGGTCGGCACCATGCTGGCCGAAATCGAGCACGGCCTGCGCTGCCACGACCGGCGCGGCAAGTTCGCTTTGCTGCGCGACGTCAAGGGCATGCTCAACGTCTCCGACGTGATCGACGAGAAGATCGACCAGGCGATCGGCGATTGTGACATCGGACTGATCCTGCTCTCGCGCAGCTATGCCGTGTCGGAAAGCTGCCGCCACGAAATTCGCAAATTGCTGGAGGCGCACAAGCGCCTCGCCATCGTGGAAACGGAATGCATTTGGGACGACGAGCTCGATCCCGACTTCGCCGTGCTGCGGCCGCAGCTCGAGGGCATCCTGAGCGCCCAGTTCTACAGCGGCACGCGCGGCCACTGGCGCTTGTTCGGCGATCCCTTGCCGCAACTGATGATGCCGGAGCAGCGGCGCGAATATAACGATGCGATCCGGCGCGTGGTCGAGGGCGTCGAGACCGCCGCCGCCGAGATTCTCAGCACGCGCAAGACGGCGGGCGCACCGGCCGACGATCTGGGCCCGCACACGGTCTTCCTCGCCTGTCCGACCAGCGACGTGCGTAACGAGGCGAGCACGCTGGCCGCTGCGCTGGACAAGTCCGGCCATTCCACGCTCGCCTTCAGCCCGGCGCTCTACGCCAGCCCCGGCGCCTCGGTCGCCGACATGATCAAGTCGGCGATCGACAAATGCGACGTCGTCATCCAGCTGATCGGCGGCCTGCCCGGCTCGCGCTTCGAGGGCAAGGCGGTGGTGCCGCTGCAATACGAATTGGCCAAGGCGAGCGGCAAGCCGCTGCACGTCTGGCGCTCGCCCGATTTCGACCCGGGTGAATGCGACGATGAATATCGCAAGTTCCTCGACGGGCTCAACGCGCACGAGATGAGCTACGAGGATTTCGAGCGCTACGCGCTCAAGCAAGTGGCCAACACGGTCGAAGCGGCCAAGCTCGAGCAGCAGCGCAAGTCGGCGGTCGACAAGGCCGCCACCGCGGGCGAGAGCATCGTACCCAACGTGGCGATCGACTTCGCGAAGCCCGACGGCGCCATCGCCGACGTCGTGATGAGCGCCCTGCAGACGCGTACCAACGTCTCGCCGCTTCCGTTCGAGCTCAACCGCGACAAGTTCGAGGAGTTCGTCAGCCTGAGCGACGGCATCGTCCTGGTCTTCGCCGAAAGCCGCGAGGGGCAAAACCGCATCGGCGCGCATTTCGGGCTGTTGCAGCGGATCAAGCGGGACCGGCCGAGCTTCGACATCAACGTCGCCATCGGCAACGGCCTGCCGAGCACGCCGGGCGCCCCGGCGCTGCATCCGCGCGGACCGAACGTCTACGTCATCAAGATCGACCCGCAGAACATGCAGGTCGATCCCGGTACCCTCGAGCAGTTCATCGAGGGCGTGCGCGCCAACGCGGTCCGTACCCTCCAATAAGGCCCCTCGGCGATGGCGTTGGGTACCTCGTCCAGCCAAGCGCCTTATCCGGGGCTGCGCTCGTTCCAGCGCCACGAAGTCGATATTTTCTTCGGCCGCGACGATCATATCGACGAGATGATCGGCAAGCTTGCGGCGTCGCATTTCCTCTGCATCACGGGCCCCTCCGGCTGCGGCAAGTCCTCGCTCGCGCGCACCGGGCTGATGAACGCGCTGGAAGCGGGCTTCCTGCCCGGCACCGGCTCGGACTGGGTGTTCGTCGACATGCGCCCGGGCGACGAGCCGCTGGCCACTTTGGTCGACACCATGGCCAAGGCGGTAGTCGGCGAGCCGGCGGCGGACGAGGCGCAGCGCGCGCAGCAGCAGAAGCGGATCGGCGAGATCAAGCAGCTGCTCGCCAACCGCATTGGCAACCGCCAGTACGATCTCAACCAGGCGCTCGGCCTGATCGAGAGCGTGGCCGGACGGCCGGTGCTGATCCTGGTCGACCAGTTCGAGGAACTGTTCCGTTACGCGCAGAAGGACCCGCACGCCGCGATCACCTTCGTCGAGGTGCTGCTGCAGACGATGGCCGCGCGCGGCAAGATCTACGTCACCATCACCATTCGCACCGACGAGCTCGAGAAGTGCTCGCGCTATCCCGGCCTCACCGCCGCGATCAACGCCAGCCAGTTCCTCACCCCCGCGCTCGACCGTTTCCAGATCCAGGAGGCGATCGAGGGCCCTATCGCCGTGTTCGGCGGCAAGATCGATCCGAGCTTCACCATCTGGCTGCTCAACAGCGTGGAGGACGAACTCGACAAGCTGCCGCTGCTGCAGCACACGCTGAAGCTGCTCTACGACAAGAAGCGCGGAGATGCTCCCGGCGCGGCGGCGGACGCGCCGCTGACCATCGGCTATGACGATTTTCTCGGCTGTTTTTTCCACGACCGCCAGCCGCCGGCCGACGTGCAAGGCGGCGCGCTGCTGCGGCTCGCGCTGTCCGGCCGGCTCGACAGCATCCATCACGCGCTGCCCGAACCCTTGCAGCGCGGCGCCGCACGCGCCTTCTGCGCGCTCACGCTGGAGACCGGCCGGCGCGACATCCGCCAGCCGCTGAAGCTCGATCAGCTGGCGCACATCATCAACCTGCCGCAACAGGATACGCAGGAGATCGTGCAAGCCTTCGCCGCCGGCGACACCTATCTGACGGTGAA
>Ga0335081_10010126_pt1 | contig 15216 bp, 15 predicted proteins | sample Lox_Sample_35_FD_206713 | JGI IMG/M metagenome (GOLD analysis project Ga0335081, IMG submission 206713) | Soil microbial communities from Loxahatchee National Wildlife Refuge, Florida, United States - Lox_Sample_3.5 | ecosystem: Environmental > Terrestrial > Soil > Wetlands | place: USA...
GGTCAGCGATTTTCTGCCAGTCCGTCTGCTCGACAAACAAGAAGCCTTCCGTATCCTCAAGAAGACCCTCAACTTTGCCCCGGAGAAGGTCGAATCTGCGCGGCTCAATCACGACACCTTTCTCGATTACTACCTCTGCGAATCCCAGCTCGAATGCCACCGAGGGCACCTATGCATTGACGACTATTTCGTGAGAGTACTGACCCTCAAAGAACCGTCCGCGCAGAGCTTTCCTCTGATCTTCAAACGCCTACTCGAAGTCGAAACCAACTACCACATTGTCACCGAGTGGAAAAAAGAAGATTCGGGCAAAACCAGGAGGGTGATTCAGGCCAAGCGCCGGCACTTTCACAATACGAAGCATTCTTTCATCAGCCAGGTGAATCTGAACGATGCGCCTTCGCATGACGTTCTAACCGATGATTCGAAAGAGGCCAAGGTTCGGGAACTCGGGGAAAGCATCAAGGAGATCGAGCTGAAGGGCAACTATTTCGGTCAGTTTTCCCTCACCGTCGTCATCTACGACTTGGACCCAACGAAGGTGGACCGCGCATGCGCTGAGTTTTATAAGGTCTTCAGCGTTCACGATGCCCAGCTCTACGAGGAGAAATACAACCTTCTCAACGCATTTCTCTCGACAGTTCCCGGCAACTACTCTTTTAACCTCCGGTCGCTGTATCTTCTCAATTCAAATTACGCGGATTATTCTTTTCTCTTCACTCTCCACTGTGGCGAGCGTCGGAATCCGCATCTCCGCCAGGAGTACTTGGCGGTTCTCGAAACGAATCATCACACCCCGTACTTTCTGAACCTCCATCACCGTGACGTCGCCCATACCATGATTCTCGGGCGCACAGGCGCAGGCAAATCTTTCCTTTTGAACTTCCTCATCACCAACCTCCAAAAATATGACCCGTGGACCTTCATCTTCGACTTGGGCGGGAGCTTCGAGAGCCTTACGCAGCTTTTTGCCGGCTCTTATGTGAGAGTTGGAATCAATTCGCCGGACGTTAGAATTAATCCTTTCTCGCTCCCGCCCACGAAAGAGAACCTCGATTTCCTGGCTTTGTTCGTAAAGGTCCTCCTTCAAGGTGCAGCACCGGTCGAACTGGACCCCACCGAGGAACGAGACCTCTACCAACAGATTGAAAATCTTTACTCCGTTGACCCGGCCCTGCGAACGTTGGGAGTCCTCGCCAACACACTCGGCCATCGCCTCGCCGACCGGCTCGCGAAATGGACGCGAGGAGGCCAGTTCGGATTCCTCTTCGACAACCCAGAAGACACGATCTGTTTCTCAAAATTTCAATGTTTCGACTTCCAGCGGATGAGCCAGTATCCCGAACTTCTCGAACCCCTACTTTTCTACATCCTGCATCGCGCGAACGCAGTCATTTCCGACCGGCAGATCGGCACGACCTTCAAGGCGTTCTTCATTGATGAGGCATGGGTCTTTCTCAAGAACCCCAGCATTCAGAGATACGTTGTCGAGGCGCTCAAAACGTGGCGGAAAGCAAACGCCGCCATGATTCTGTCCACACAGTCGCTCGACGAGCTGCGCCGCTCGGACGTGCTCGACGTAATTATCGAAAGCTGCCCAACGAAGCTCTTCCTCGCCAACCCCGACATGGACCGCGACCTCTATCGTCGGCAGTTCCATCTGAACGAAAACGAAGTGGAACTCATCTCAGCGCTGATTCCAAAGCAACAATTCCTCATTAAAACGCCTGAGCTCGCCAAAGTCGCCAACCTCATAGTGGACCCCAAGAGCTACTGGCTTTACACAAACGACCCATTCGACAACAGGAAGCGAAAAGAAGCGTTCGATGCTCACGGGTTCGAAAAGGGTCTTGAGGTCTTAGCGGAGATGCCGCGATGAAACTACTTATCGTTTCTTTGCTGATTTCAATCTTTGTGGCGCCTGCTGCGGTCGCTTTGTTCCTGATATTCAGCTTTCTCACGTCGCAGGTTCCAGACCTCTATTTTGTTCTCGTATCGCTTGGGCTGGGTTTTTCCGCTTTGACAATGGTCTGGGGACCTTTCTGGCTTGAGCCGTTCTTGAGTCCCACCTTCCGCGTGTTCCCAAAGTCTCGGCAACGCACAAATTCAATTCAGGAGAAACAGTATGAAAAGTGTGTCGAAGGCTAGGTTCGTTCTTAGATTCAGTCTCGCGCTGGTTACCTTCTGCTTCATTTGGCTGGAGACGATATCAGCCCAAGCGGACCCAGCGGGCGCGAGGACAGTGAAGTATTCGCAGCAAGACATTATTTCGGTGCGAGCGAAGCTTCGCTTTTCAACCCTGATTGTCTTGCCGCAAAACGAAGAGATTTTGGATTATGCAACTGGCGACAAGGAATTCTGGATCATCAATGGGGCGCACAATCTCTGCTATGTGCATCCCGCGCAGGCAGGAATTCGTAGCGACCTTCATCTGATTACTTCCACCGGACGGGTCTACTCTTTTCTTCTAACAGAAATCAGTAAGGATTCATCGGCTGAACCCGACCTCAAACTTTTTGTTGAGCCAAAGGAAGAGTCGAGCATTGGAGGTGCGACCGCACTGCAAGGCTACGTTCGAGCAAGTGAGGCCGAGGCTTACAAAAAGGAACTCGCGGACCTTCACGCTCAGACAAACGGGCAGATCCATGCCGCTGAGGCCCAGGCCGCCGAACAGGTCAACAAGTTCAAAGCGGATTACCAGAAAAAGCTCAAGTTCGACTATGAGCTGGCCAAAAATGCCGCTCGCGAGCCGTTTCTCGTTTCGATGATTTACCACGACGACGCGTTTACCTACATCAAGTGCGCCGCACCAGAGAAGCCAGCTCTCTACGAGATCAAGGACGGCAAACCAAACCTCATCAACTTCCAGGTTGAAAACGGGATCTACATCGCTGCCAAGGTCATCGACGACGGATACCTTGCCATCGGAAACAAGAAACTCACCTTCAAGCGAAACAACTGAGATCCATTAGGGGAGACGAACAACATGAACGAGCCGATTCAAGATAAAGCCCCGAAACCTGCAGGCCTTCTCCCAAAGCACATCCAGTCGTGGCTAATCCTGGGACTTGCCGTCCTGATGATCGTGATCATGTGGCTGACTGGAGGCAAGAAGCAGCAGACCGCTGCGAAGGCCAATGCGACCGTCGCCCAGCAGCCATTACCAGTAGAAGTAAACGAAACGAAGATTGCCGATCTCCAAAACAGAATCCAAGAACTCCAGCGCGAGCAACTTGCTGCGCAAAGCGCGCTCGCGCAGCAGAACCGGTTCCTTAGCGCAGCAGCTCCCGACCAGCAACAGACGCAATCAAATTATGGGTCTGGCAATCCCGCTGGTGAACGCAATGAAGATCCGATCAAGGCCGAGCGGAGAAAACGCGACTATCTGTCCTTATTTGCTTCTAACATCGCCTTGAGCTATCGCAAAACCCCTCCCCCGACACAGCCGGGAACACCGGAGGCGTCCTCTGCGGCGCCTGAACCACCGGCAGTAAATCCTCCAAGCACCTCCACGGAGGCCGCTCTGCTCTCGCAAATGCTCAAGGACGCCCAGCTCGGCAATGTTCCGCAAACGACCTCGGCCACTCAACCCAACGTTGTCACTTCGACCCAAACCCACAACCCTTCGGCGAACGCTGCCGAAGCCAGCCATCAACTAAAGGAGGTAAACAACCCTGCCGCCGCACAGATAAACACGTCCCCTGCGGCGGCAGGGAAGACCTACATCCTTTTCGAAGGAACTGTTCTCGAATCCGTCCTCATCAATCGGCTCGACGGGCAATTTTCAGGCCCCATCGAATGCCTCTTGACGAACGACATTTACTCGCATGATCGTCAACACCTCCTTATTCCGGCGGGATCAAAGGTCCTCGGCGAAACAAAAAAGGTGGACGCATTTGGCCAGACGCGTTTGGCCGTTGCCTTCCATCGGCTCATCATGCCGGACGGTTATTCCGTCAACCTCGACCAATTCAAGGGTTTAAACCAGGCCGGCGACGTTGGCCTTCGTGATCAGGTGAACAACCACTACCTCCGAATCTTCGGAGTCTCGCTAGCTATTGGCGCGCTCGGCGCAGTCGCGCAAGGCGGGACCTCCGGTCCCCTGACCGCGTCCGGCACCGACCTCATGCGACAAGGATTCGCCCAGAGCACCGCCCAGTCCTCCGCGCAGATCCTCGACAAATTCTTGAACATCATGCCCACCGTAACGATCCGGGAGGGCCACCGCGTCAAAGTCTACCTCTCGGGCGACCTCGCTCTGCCCGACTACAACAACCACAAAATTGCCTCAGACCTCTGAGGCCTAAGGAGAAAACAAATGAAAAGAAAGGTTCTCGTTTTTGTGCTCGTGATGGGCCTTGCGGTTGGCACCGCCTCGGCCCAGTTTGGGAGCGGGATTGTCTACGACCCAACGAACTATCACAACGCATTGCTTCGCTACTATCAGCTCCAGCAGCACCTCCTTCAACTTCAAAAGAGCTACGCGAAGATCACGTCCCAGCTCAACCTCGCGACGCAGATGGCCACGTTCGTCCGAAACATGCCCGCTCGGTACCGCGCGGTGTTTTCGCAATGGCGCAACGTGAGTTCCCTAAACACCTTCGGAAACACCGGCACTTGGATTAGCGGCATCAACTCGGGCCTGCTTCCGAACATCAACACCGGTTACCTGAAGTCCACAACCCAACTTCTCCCATACACCACCGACCATCTCGCAGGCATGGATGCTTCGGAGTTGCAGCGTGTGCAGTCCCAATACGCGTCTATCGAACTCGCGGACGGCGCGAACGTGAACGCAATGGCCACCATTGGCTCAATTCGTGGTAACGCCCAGAGCCTCCAAGCACAGATTGCAAACCTCGAACAGGATTCGTTCTCTGCCGATCCGAATCTGAACTCAGAAGTGTCGGTACTCAACAAGATCAACGCCGCCAATGTTCTGACGCTTCGTTCGGTTCAGGACTCCAATAAGCTCCTCGCCTCACTCCTCGAACAACAGACCATCATTGCCAAGCAGCAGCGCGAGGCTACGACTAACGCAATCAACGCCGACATTTCCAGGAGAGCAAATCTCTCCGGAAACATCTCGCAAGTTACAAGCACCCTAACTGATTCGCTTCAGAACTTCCGTATGCCGTAAGGCGTGCGCAGTAACCTGCCCGTCGCGTCGAAGGAGCTATCACAATGGACTACCTGCAGTTCATCTTTCAGGCTATCAACAACTTGCTCACGCAGAATCTCGGCTTCTTCGACGCGATGGGCCAAAACCTTTTTCGCTCCTTCGCCACAATCCTCGTCGTTTGGTACGGCGTTAAATCAGCTCTCTCCTCAGCTGGCGGGAGGCATTTGCTCCACTTCGATAACTTCGCAAGTCTTCTCCTGACTGTCAGTTTTGGCTTTGCAATGGTGAATTACTACAGTTCACCCATTCCAGGTGTGGGCACCAGTTTCCACAATCTCATTACCGATGAGTCTCAATTCCTAGCCAACAAGATTAATCAGACTGAACTCCAAACGGTGGAGGAGCGCATCGCCGACTTCGAGATTCGGATGGATTCGCCGGGTATTGCGGATGTCCTTGGAACTGTCATCTATGTGGTCATCATCATTCTGCTCGCTGCAGCCCAGGCCATCGCTATCGTTGTAATCGCCTTCGGATTTATTGCTACAGCTGTTTGCGTCCTGGTCGGGCCTGTTTTCATTCCTTTTTTTATTGTCCCTAAATTGGAGTGGTTGTTCTGGGGTTGGCTGCGCTGTTTCATTCAATACGCTTTCTATCAGGTCATCGCCGCGGCCGTTGTGTATGTCATCGCAAACCTCATTCTTGGAATCATGGACCTCCAGCCGAAGGGCACTATTTCCACTGTCCAACTCTTGGAAGCCTTCCCCGTCCTCTTCATCACTTTCCTGGCCTCCATCTACTCACTTCTGAAAATACCCGCGCTCACCAATCACATCTTCAGTGGCACCGCAGGTGGTTCTTCCGCAGGGCTCGTCGGCAGCATTGCTGGAGGCATCCTGCCATGAGCGACGACCGCACCTTCCAAGATGCCAAGCGGCTCTACCTCGAACAATACGGGGACCCCATGGTGACGAACACATATCTTAAAATTGCTCTCACGCTTGTTTCCGCAATTGCTGTCGGCCTTTTGATTCTAGATTTGAAGACAATCAGAACCTTTGAGAATTTCCGCCCGTTGGTGATCCGCATTGACGATCTCGGTCGCGCCGAGGCCATCAACTACCACAACCTTGAGTACAAGCCCCAGGACGCCGAAGCGAAGTACTTTCTGAGCCGGTTTTGTGCCCTCTACTACCGCCGCAACCGCTACACGATTCAGGACGATTTCTCGAAAGCTCTCTATTTCCTTGATGGAAAATTAGCCGACGGCATTCTCGACGCCTACCGCAAGGACGACATCATCAAGAAATTCCTCATGAACACATCAGCTTCGGAGATCGACGTGGAGGTGAAGAAAGTCGCGCTTGAGGACATGCAGACTCCGCCCTTCAAGGCCCGAGTCGATTTCTACCTTGTTTATTACTCTCCCGCTGACCATAGCGAGATAAAACGTGATCTTTACACGGCGAATGTCGTGTTTGTTTTTAAGAGCAAAGTTCCAAACGAGCTTATCCCTATCAACCCCTTGGGAATTGCGATCACCTATTTCCGAGAGGACCAGGCATTCAAATGAAAAACCGACTGGCAACACTCCGCGAGAAGGCGGGCTGGACTTCTGTTGAATTGGCAAACTCCGTCGGCGTGACTAGAGCCACTATCACGGCAATTGAAAACGGGAGCTACAACCCAAGCCTCTTCTTAGCCTACGACATTGCCGAAGCCTTGGACGCCAGAGTGACCGAGCTATTTCCTCCGGTGCCAAGAAGAGTGCGACTCCAAGCGCTAGCAGCAAAACCGTGGTACGTCAGGCTGTTTTTCGACTCAGGTGAATGATTCCGATGAGGACGAAAGAAAGAGCCAGCGCGGAAGCGGCGCCTCGCCCTCGGCCCAACCTCACGGCGCCACGCCTTCCTTTCCCTTTCGATTGTGCCTTTCAGTTACGCCACAGCCCACACCCACGGGTCTTTGCCACTAACGACAAACGGCACGGTTCGGGAGAGCCTTCGGGCTTCACCGGCTTTCCGTTCCGCGCTGGCAGATAACGAGACTGTTTGTTGGGAGACCCTATGCAAAAACCGCCAAAGGAGAAACGCCAGTGGTTGCAAACTCACTCTTCCTGACAATCGCCATTCTCGTAGCGCTCGGCTTTTGGCTTCTAGGCGAACTGAAGTTCTTCATTCCCTATAAGACAGTTCTGTTCCATGAATATGGGACCGCGATCCTGGTTTACCTCGCCACGTTGTTCCTCAATCTCTTTGCCGCCGCGTTCGTTCTCAATCGCAAGTTCTTCCTTAAAGACACAGGCCGAAAACTCTCCCATCTCGACAAGCAGTTACACGTAGGGCAGACCGAAGTACGCGCCCCGTCTCTCGAAGAGGAGGTGGATTAACGTGTCCCGCAGTCACGGTCCCGACGAATTCCTTGATCCGCGTGATACTTCTGCCGAAACCATTCGAGAACCTCGCCAGAGTGACCGTCCCGAGCCTTCTCGGGAACAGGGTCAAGGGAGCGAACCGCAGGAGGATGGTCGGCTAACGCCGAGCCGAGCGCCGGAGCCAACACAGCCTCGATCCGCCGAGCCGCGAGCGGCATTCCAAGTGCGCGAGAAGACTTACCGACTTCGCCCTTCAGAAATTCACACTCTCACCGATCTCGGCAAGTTTCGCGCCGTTGCTTCTAAGGACTTACAGGAATTCGCTTACGACGGGGACAAAGACCGCGCAAAAGCGGATGTGCAGAACCTCATCCGCCAGGGCCTGGTCGCTGAGAAGCGGATTCCACATTCCGACATAAGTCCTCGCCGGCTCCTTACCCTGACGAGGCAGGGGCACCTAGTTCTCACCTCCACGAAGGATATTCGGACAAATCAAGCCATCCATCACGGCTTTACCAAGCCGCGCGAAGCCCACCACGATGCAGACATATACAGGATGTATTACTCCGCAGCCTCAAAGATAGAACAGCAGGGTGGGCGGAATCTTCGCGTGATTCTCGACTACGAACTGAAGAAGCGCGTTTACCACGACCTCGCGAAGCTCGGACCGCAGCGGGAATCCACCGCAAAGAAAAAAGAGATCGCGGAAAAACACGGACTACAACTCGTCCGCGGAAAGATTCCGCTGCCCGACCTCCGCATTGAGTACGAAACCCGTGAAGGTGAAATAGCTCGTGTTGATCTGGAGCTTGCGACCGAGCACTACCGCGGACGCACCTTGGCTGAAAAAGTGCGCGCCGGATTCTCTATCTATGCTCACGCGCAGGATGCTACTGGCCTCCGCCGCGTCATGGACCAGAACGAATTAACCGCGGAGATTTTGTCCTTATGAATCTTCCCTCAGCTCACATCGAACGCATCAAGGACCTCGGCTACACCGACTCTGAAGCTCGGTTTCTCTATATGGTGGCGGTGTTCTCGGGCTACTTCACTCTGGGGCACTTCCGGGTTTTCACGGGCAGCGCGTACGGAAAACGCCCCACCTCCTTTGGTCAGAAACTTCTTAAGCAAGGTCATGCCACCGTCCGCGACTACATGCGGAGAGGCTCTATTTATCATCTCTTTTCCCGGACTGTTTATGGGCAGATCGAGAAAGACAACCTCCGCAACCGAAAAAAGCACTCGTTTGATTACATGCGCGCCCGACTGGTCCTCCTAGACTTCATTTTGGCCAACCAGGAGCTGGCCTACTTCGAGACCGAGCATGACAAGGTTAGTTTTTTCTCCGAACAACTGGGTGTCTCCAAAGACTTTCTTCCCGCCAAGGTTTACGAGGGCTCCTCACGCACCCAGCCAACCATTCGCTATTTTGTCGACAAGTTTCCGCTTTTTCTTGCGTCTCCTGTCTCAGGTGCTCCGCCTGTGGTCACTTTGAGTTACGTCGATTCGGGGTTTGAAACACCATCACATTTCGTTTCGCACCTTGCGGCCTATCGAGGACTCTTCGAGCAACTCAAGTCTTTCCGGTTTCTATACATCGCGGCGAAGCAGGCCTATTTTCACAAAGCAGAAGAGGTTTTCCGCTCCATGGTGAAACGGCCCTTGGAATCCGATGTGTCGAGCGAAATCGTGCGTTACTTCCAGATCCGAAAGAAGTGGGACAACCACGAGTATGTGATTCCTGTGACGGCCGATCTTGAATTCCTGAATGAGGCGCGCCGGCGTTTTCATGGGGAGAGATTCGAGACCCTGTACCGGGCCTGGCGCTTCGGGGAAGTTGGCGATCGGGATTTGCGAGCAGAGTTTTCCCAACTCAGGCCTGATCGTGCGGTGTTCTTCGAGACGTTCCTGGTAAATCCGCATGGTTCTCCGCTGGCTGTGGCTTCTGGAAACGGTGACGGGTGCATGAAAGACACAGATCACCTTTGGCGTCACGGTTCGCGTCACCCCGGGGGTGACGCGAAGTTATTGGGAGCGTAGAGGTTGCGCATGGCGCGACATTCACTTTGGACACGGGCAAAACACCGGAATGGGCTGGAGCGACCCCGTTTTTGGGAGCCTTTGGCTGCCCAAAAGAATCGTGGGGTCGCTCCAGCCCCGCAAACAGGGAAGTGCTCTGTTTGCGAAGAGTTTTGCCCGTGTCCAGTTAAGAGAAAGAAAGGAAGAGGAGGAAACACATGTCGATCATCAACAAGCCCCCGCAACACGTGAAGCGCGAATACGAGTTGGAAGAGCCTGTCGCTCTCGTAGTCGAGAAGTACGCCACGTTTATCGACAGCACTCCGGACCACGTCGTCAATTCGGCGCTGAAGATGCTGTTGTGGAAGGACAAGCACTTCATGAATTGGAGAAAGCAACAACAGCAGGCCGCGCGGAAAGAACTCCCAATCACCGGCACACAAAAATCACAGGCAAGAGCATGATGCAGAGAATCCTCAACTCGAAGAATCTCGTCGCGCTCGTTTTGGCGGCGGCCACGGGCATGGCCCTCTATTTTCGTGTGCCCTTTCCTGAAGGCAATATCTTTCTACGGGTCATGGCCCTCCGGTCGCCGTCCGCCTTTGAGGTCCTGAAGTACTCGTACACTTTATTTCTGTTCTCGACCCCGTACGTTGGCTACTCCGTTGTGCTCTCAGGGTTGTACATTTTTGCACTCAAGGCGAAGCAACGAATCCGAGCTGGGAAATTGCCTCTCTTTCCGGATCCCCGGAAAAGAGAGGATCTTTTCCTCGTCGTCGGCGAAGTCCACAATCCCCGGAAGCAACTGCCTGCCGAAAACCCGCAATGGCTCGTCATCCCGGAGAGGGGCCTGCTCACTGGTGTTGCTATCCTCGGTGCAATCGGATCGGGGAAAACGAGCTGTTGCATGTATCCATTCGCGGAGCAGATTCTGGCTTACCGCGCCGGCGACACGGAAAGGCGGATTGGTGGCCTCGTCCTTGAGGTAAAAGGGGACTTCTGCCACAGAGTCAAAGAAATCCTCGCACGCCAGGGCAGGGCTGAAGACTATGTCGAAATCGGCCTCGATTCCAACTATCGGTACAACCCCCTTCAAAGCGACCTGGACGCATACGCTCTGGCCTACAACATCGCTTCGCTCTTAAACAACCTCTTCGGGCGTGGCAAGGAACCGTTTTGGCAGCAGGCGTACACAAATCTAGTGAAGTTCATCATCCTTCTTCACAAGGTCGCGTTTGATTATGTGACGCTGTTCGATGTCTACGAGTGCGCGATCGACAATGCCACACTCGAAAGGAAAATCAACGAGGCGGAACGCAGGCTCATCGAGACCGATTCCGTCCTACTTTGCGAGGAGGAGTTTCTCAAGCACCCGCGTGATCTAGAGCCGTTCAAGTTTCGACTCGATGAAGAATCGAAACTCTACAGAGCCCCTCTTACCCCAGGTCTCGCCGCGCTACTAAAGGACAAGGCAATTCAATGGGAAGCGGAGAATGAAAAGGGCAAGAAGCCCATTCCACAAGATAAAAAGGACCAGCTCGAAGCAGTCAAGCGCTGGTTCAATCACGACTGGCGCCGGATTGAACCAAAACTGCGCACCTCTATCGTCGAGGGAATTTCCGTCTTTCTATCTCTCTTCGATGACAACCCCTCGGTAAAACGAACCTTCTGCCCTCCGCCGGAGTGCTACGACCCCAAGGCCAATGCCGATTTCAAATTTGGCAAGCCTCTACCATCCTTCAAATGGCTCATCGAGAACGGGAAGGTTTGTGCGCTCAATTTTCCAATAGCCATGAACGCAGGGTTGGCAAAGGCCCTCGGTGTAATGATGAAGCTAGACTTCGAGCGAGCGGTCCTAAACCGCGTGCCCCAGATGGAGGCTCATCCTGACCAATATTTCCGGCAGGTCATGTTCATCTGCGACGAATATCAGCATTTTGCTACCGTAGGCGAAAGTGAGCCTACAGGCGACGAAAAGTTCTTCAGCCTCTCCCGTCAGCCAAAATGCATCCCGATCATCGCCACCCAAAGCATCAGTTCTCTGAAGTCTGCGCTTCCAGGTGAGACCTGGCGAACGCTGCTCCAAACATTCCGAACGAAGATTTTCCTGGCTCTGTCAGATGACTTCTCGGCCAGAACTGCTAGTGAACTCTGTGGGCGAGAGGACAAGCTGAAAGTAAGCTACAACCTCTCCGAGAGCGGCCACGATGCACGCATTAGCTTGCTCACGGGGAAGGCCCTGTCCCACAAATCCAACATCACAGCCTCAAAGAGCTACAACACCCACACCGATTTTCGCTTCGACATGAAGACTTTCACGGAATTGCGTAACGCGCAGTCCGTAACGATCGCCTATGACGGCACGAACCCGATGCCGCCGATGTTCTGCTACTTGAAGCCTTATTACAACGACGCCAACAAATCCTACTTTCGGCAACTCGCCGATGGAGAACTCTAATGAACGGATTCGAAACGATACTGCCATTTCTCAAGCCAATCGAGCACCTCATCCTCGACGACACGATCAGCGAGGTTATGGTGAATGGACCGCATCATGTGTTTGTCGAGAAGGCTGGCTTTGTCGAAGAGGTCCGCGGTCTCGCCATAGGAGAAAAATCGCTGATGGTAGCAGTGAAGAACATCGCGCGCCGCCTGGGCGATGATATTTCTGAGTCCAAGCCGATCCTCGACTCGCGCTTGCCGGATGGAAGCCGCGTTGCCGCCGTCATTCCGCCTTGCAGCTTGAATGGCGTCACGCTGACTATCCGCAAGTTCAACGCCAGGCACTTCGGTATCGAGGACCTGATCAAAGCCGGAACCCTAGAACGATGGCTGGCGAACCAACTTGAGACCTACGTTCTAGGGCGAAAAAACATCCTGATCGCCGGCGGCACGGGGACCGGAAAGACAACGCTCCTTAATATCCTTGGGAAATTCATTCCTAGCGATGAACGAATTCTCCTCATCGAAGACACCTCCGAAATTCAGATGGACCAGGACAACCTTGTTCGTTTTGAAGCTCGGCAACCACAGAACGGTCTGCCGGCTGTGAGCATCCGTGACCTCTTGAAAGCAGCCCTCCGCCATCGTCCAGACCGGATCATCCTCGGTGAAATTCGCGGCGGTGAGGCATTCGATCTCTTGCAGCTCCTCAACACCGGTCATTCAGGAAGTCTCTCGACCGTCCATGCCACGTCAGCCAGGCAGGCCCTCGCACGATTCACCAGTTGCGTCCTCCAAAGCGGTGTTGACTTGCCCTACCGAGCCATCAAGACCAATACCGCTGATTCGCTTGGCGTCGTCGTGCAACTCGAACGGCGACCAGGCAGGCGCTTTGTTTCCGAGGTGGTCGAAATCAATCGCTACGATCCCGATCTGGACGAGTACGACTTCGGCGTCATCTATCAAGCCCGCAAGGAGCAACCATGAATGCTCCTGAAAAACGCACGCTCTCGCTCCCATCGGCGTCGGAATACATTCTCGATAACTTCAAACCGACAGACCGCGTCGCCATACTGGTTCTCAACCGGCAGCTCGGTGAGACCACCCAAAGGATCACGACTGCCCAGAAGGCCTCAAGCCCTGAATTCCAAGCATGGCTCCGGTACAAGAACGCAAATGGAGCCGACATTTATATCGGAATGAACGCCCTGCAACACCACGCTTCGACACGCACCAAAGAAGACATCGAAACAATCAGCCACGTTTACCTTGATATCGATCACGGCGGGACCGCCTCTCTTGAGGCGCTTGAAAACAGCGAGCTCGTCCCACGGCCGAACTACGTCCTGAATACTTCGCCGGACAAATACCAAGTAGTTTGGAAAGTCGAAGGAATGGCCATCGAAGAGGCTGAGGATCTAAATCAGGCGATGGTCAGAGAATTCGATGGTGATCCGGCAGCAACGGACTCAACACGCGTACTGCGCCTTCCCGGCTTTGCCAACAAGAAGTACGCAACAGATTTCTATGTGCAGGCCCGCACCGAATCAACCCAGACTTATCACCTCCGCGATTTCAAGCTCCAGATCGACTCGCAGGATGCTCCCCGGAATCAGCAGGAACAAGCTGCGCGGAGACCATTGACCCAGACCAAGTCCTTGAGCCAATCCGAGCACGATTGGGCGTACGCAAAGCGTGCCTTGGCGCGCGGCGACGACGCCGAAGAAGTCATTCGCCGCATTGCCGACTACCGCGCCGAAGAAAAGCACCCAAACTACGCCCGTTATACCGTCGAAAAAGCACGAGCCGCTCTCAACTCGACGCGGACAGATGTTCCATCTCAGCCAGAAGCCTCAGGTCATTCCGCTCCGGTCCGTGAGTGAGGCCAAGGGCTGACGCATTAGAGAGGACATCGGTCCTGTCAAACAACGCGAGATGAACGTTGCCTGATTCTGCTACACTCCCCGTGATTGTGGCGTCGCGTCGGAGAGGTAAATCTCTGATGAGACGTGCATACCAGAAAGGCTATGTCTTTCAAAAAGGAAGAAAGCGTTCTGATGCGTGGCAACCGGAGGAGCCGGCTTTTGTACAGTTCTGGCGGGACGTTCCGGGGCAGGACCAACCAACGAAGGAGGCAGTGCATCTTGGGCTCTGCCGCACACGCACCATCGCAGAACGGGCAGCCGCCGAGAAGCTGGAACAGCTCGGCATCAATTCCGCGCAGACGTTCATCGAAGCCACGACGAACATCACTTTTAATGAGCAGGCCGAAATCTGGCTCAAAGCGTGCGCCAACCGCAAAAAGCGTCCGCTTGAACAAACCACCCTCGACACCCGTCGATATGCGCTCGACAAGTGGATGTATCCCTTCTTCGGGGACAAGTTGCTCGCCAATATTCACAACGCGGCCATGAAGGAATTCGTTAACCACATTGCGGACCTGTCGCCTGCAACCATTCGCGATTACGTGAACATTGCGAAGTCGGTGGTAGCGTCGGCACGCGATGCGGAAGGCAAGGTGCTGTTTCCGCGTGAGTGGGACGATGACTTCCTCGACGCCCCAGAAATCGGCGAGCAAAAGCAGCCGACCGTGGACAGGGAAGAAATGGAAGCGATTCTGCGAGAATCGCAAGAACCCTACCGCACGTTGTACTCGCTACTTGCGGGTTGTGGTCCGATGCGGCCAGGAGAAGCACTCGGTCTCGACATTCGCGCCATCCATCCCGACTTCCGAACTCTAGATATTGTCCAGAAAGCCAAGCGCGGCGAGCTGCAGGACTACATGAAAACAAAAAACGCCGACAGCAAACACGGGCGTGTGGTGGACTTGCCCGTGGCACTGGCCACCCTGCTGCGCGAGTTTGTAGGCGCGCGACGCAGTGGTTTGGTGTTTTGCAAACACGACGGTTCCCAACTCATGCAGCGGGATATCTTGAAATACAGCCTGCACCCCATCCTGAAAAAACACGCACTCGAACAGGGCGGGCTCAACATTTTTCGGCGCTTTCGCATTACCGCCATGGAAACAGCTGAGGTTCCGCAAGCGCTACAGCACACCTGGTCTGGACACGCCAGAACCCACGTGTCCGAGGTTTACAAAAAGCTTCTGAAGCAGCGCCAATGGAGATTAGGATGGGCAGAGAAAGCAGGCATGGGATTTTCGCTTCCAGAACGCAAAAATCCGAGAAATGCCCAACTCGCCCAACTGATCGAATTTCGCAGGGTTGGGTAAGTTGTTGAGCTTGGAGAAGATGTTGGT
>Ga0335081_10010127_pt1 | contig 15215 bp, 13 predicted proteins | sample Lox_Sample_35_FD_206713 | JGI IMG/M metagenome (GOLD analysis project Ga0335081, IMG submission 206713) | Soil microbial communities from Loxahatchee National Wildlife Refuge, Florida, United States - Lox_Sample_3.5 | ecosystem: Environmental > Terrestrial > Soil > Wetlands | place: USA...
GGCGACAACGAGCGCTTCATGGAGTACTGGAACCTGGTGTTCATGCAGCTGGACCAGAACCCGGTCAACGTGGTCACGCCGCTGCCCGCCAACAACATCGACACCGGGCTCGGCCTCAACCGGCTCGCGTGCATCCTGCAGGGCAAGGAGACGGTGTTCGAGACCGACCAGTTCGCGCCGCTTATCTCGCTCGGCGAGCAGCTCTCGGGCCGGCGCTACGGCGATGACTCCGCGACCGATCGCGCGCTGCGGATCCTGGCCGACCACGGCCGTGCGATGACGTTTCTGATCGCCGACGGCGCCGTCCCCTCCAATGAGGATCGTGGCTACGTGCTGCGCCGCATCATCCGGCGGGCGATCCTCCAGGGCCGCCACACGCTCGAGCTCGAGCCCGGCTTCCTCGCCCGCTACGCCGAGCTGGTGACGGAGCTGATGGGCTCAGAGTACGGCGAGCTTTCAGAGCAGCGCGAGTCGGTGCAGAAGTGGCTGGGCTCCGAGGAGGAGGCGTTCGGTCGCACGCTGGCTCAGGGAACAAAGCTGCTCGACGAGCTGATCGCCCGCGCCCGCGACGCCGGCGCGGAGGGGATCGCCGCCGCCGACGCATTCATGTTGCACGACACCTACGGGTTCCCGATCGACCTGACGCTCGAGCTCGTGGCCGAGCACGGGCTGGGGATCGACGAGGAGGGTTTTGAGCAGCTGATGGAGCGACAGCGCCAGCGCGCCCGGGCCGGCTCGGGACGATTCGGCGGCGGCGAGGCGCTGCGCGAGCACGCGCTGGCGCTGTCCGGCGAGGCCGGGTTTGCGACCGACTTCGTCGGCTATGAGACGACCGACCAGGAGACGACGATCGGGGCGATCGCGATCGATCGTCAGCATTCCGGGGGCGATGCGAGCGGACCGCACGCCGGCGACACGCCCACGCGCGTGCTGGTGAAGCTCGTCGAGTCGCCGTTCTACGCGACCGGCGGCGGCCAGGTCGCCGACGCCGGCTACGTCGAGTGCGTGCACGGCGACTGCCGCGCCCGCGTCGAGGACGTGCTGCGCGTTGGCGGCGACCAGGTGGTCGCGCTGGTGCCCGAGCGAGGGACGATCGCGCTCGGCGAGCGCATCCACGCCCGCGTCGACCGTGGCGCTCGTCACGCGACCGAGTGCAACCACACCGCCACGCACCTGCTGCACGCGGCGCTTCGCCGCCGCCTCGGCACGCACGTCCGCCAGGCCGGCTCCTATGTCGGCCCGGACAAGCTCCGCTTCGACTTCACCCACGGTGCCGCGCTGACGCCGGCCGAGCTGCACGACGTCGAGGACGCCGTCAACGACTCGATCTTGCGGGCGCAGCCGGTCCGGGCGCTGACCACCACGCTCGAGGAGGCGCGCCGGCTCGGTGCGATGGCGCTGTTCGGCGAGAAGTACGGCGACGTCGTACGGATGGTCGAGGTCGGCGACGGATCATTCTCGCGCGAGCTGTGTGGTGGCACGCACGTCCGCAACACCGCCGAGGTCGCGCTCTTCAAGCTCGTCAGCGAGACCTCGAGCGCTGCCAACGTCCGCCGGATCGAGGCGCTGACCGGTCCGGCGGCGGTAGAGCTGCTGCGCGCCCGCGACCGCGCTCTGGGGGGCGCGGCGGCGACTCTGCGCGTGCCGCCCGAGAGCGTGCCCGACGTCGTCTCGCAGTTGCGCGGTCACGTGCGAGAGCTCGAGAGGGCGCTGCGCACCGGCGCTGCCGGCAACGGCGCGATCGATCTCGAACAGCTCGTATCAGATGCCGTCGACGTCGCGGGCGCGCGCGTGCTCGTCCAGGCCGTCCCCGCCGGCGACGGCAAGGCGCTGTTGGAGCTCGCCGACCGTCTGCGGTCCAAGCTCGGTGACGCCGCGATCGTGCTCGCGACCGCCGGCGAGGATCGTGTCGATCTCGTCGCCACAGTCGCGCCGTCACTCGTCGCGCGCGGCGTGCGGGCAGGCGAGATCGTGAAGGCCGCGGCGGCGGCGGTCGGCGGCGGCGGCGGCGGCCGTGACACGCTCGCGCGCGCCGGCGGACGCGAGGTGTCCAAGCTGCCGGAGGCGATCGAGGCGGCGCGGGAGGCAATCGAGACGGCGCTGCGCCGAGACCGTTGAACCCTCAGCGCGCGAGCATCGGTCGTGGCCCAGCGCATCCACGGCGCAGAGTGCGGCGGCCGTGAGAGTGCTCGCGCTCGACTACGGCAGCGCCCGCTGCGGATGTGCGGTCAGCGACCCGACCGGGGTGCTCGCGACCCCGGTGGAGCCCGTTGCGCGCCCACGCAGCCGCAGAGGCCTGAGGCGCCTGCGTGGGCTGGCTGCACAACTCGAGGTCGAGCGGGTCGTCGTCGGCCTGCCGCTGTCGCTGTCCGGCCGCGACTCGGCACAGACCGCCGAGACGCGGGACTTCGCCGCCCTGCTCGCGGCGCAGCTGGCGGTCCCGGTCGATCTTTACGACGAACGCTTCACGACACGCATCGCCGCCCGCCATGGCGGGCGCGGCAGCGAGGACTCGCGCGCGGCCGCGCACCTGCTCGAGAGCTGGCTGGCGGCGCGCGGCCCGTTGACGGACTCGCTCGCGGAGGATCTCGTTGACTGACCGGCGAGAGCGCGCGCCGGTCGCGCGCAGGCCGAGGCGCATCGCGCAAAGGCGCCACTCACGCGGCGGGCGCGCGCTCGCGCTGCTGGCGCTGGTCGCCGCCTTTGCGCTGATCTGGTTTCTGATCGAGCTGTTCCAACCCTTGCACGGCGACGCGCACGGTAGCGTCACGGTCACGATCGCCCCGCGGACGAGCTCGAGCAAGATCGGCAGCCTGCTGGCCCGCGACGGCGTGATCTCCTCGAGCTTCTTCTTCAGGCTGCGGGCGACGCTGGACGGGGACCGCGGCAAGTTGCGCTCGGGCACGTACCGGCTGGCGCGGGGCATGAGCTACAGCCAGGTGCTCACGGTGCTGACGACGCCGCCGCCGGCTGCCAAGGTGAGCGAGCTGACGATCGTCCCCGGCAAGACGCGCAGCGAGATCGGCGCCTTGCTGCGCTCGCAGGGCATTGCCGGCAGCTACCTCGCCGCCACACGCCGCTCGGCGATCCTCAACCCTGCCGTGTACGGGGCGCCGCGCAAGACGCCGTCGCTCGAGGGCTTCCTCTTTCCCGACACGTACCAGCTGCGCGATCCGATCGGTCTCACAGCGCTGCTCACAGACCAGCTGCAGACGTTCAGGCGGCAGTTCGCGACGGTCGATCTGCGCTACGCGGCCCGCAACCACCTTACGCCCTACGACGTGCTGATCATCGCTTCGATGGTCGAGGCCGAAGCGCAGGTCGCTCGTGACCGCCCACTGATCGCGTCGGTCATCTACAACCGGCTGGCGCGCGGGATGCGGCTGCAGATCGACTCGACCACCCGCTATGCGACCGGGAACTACATGCGCCCACTGACCCGGGCGCAGCTCGACTCGCCCTCGCCCTACAACACCCGCCTGCACAAGGGCCTGCCGCCGACGCCGATCGACAGCCCGGGCCTGCGCTCGATCCAGGCGGCGGCGCGTCCTGCTCGCACCGCCTACCTCTACTACGTCGTCAAGCCGTGCGGCAACGGCGCGCACGCGTTCGCCTCGAGCTACGCGCAGTTCCAGTCCGAGGTCGCCCAGTATGACTCGGCACGCGCCAAGCGCGGAGGGCGCTCGCCCCAGCGTTGCTAAGGGCCCGTTCAGGGTAAGGGGCTAATGTCCGTGATCGAGCGATCCCGCACTCGGCTCGGTGTGCTCGGCTGGCCGGTCGCGCACAGCCGCTCACCGGCGATCCAGAATGCTGCGCTGCGCGCCGCTGGTCTCGGGCACTGGCGTTACCAGCTGCTGCCGGTTCCGCCCCGCGTGTTCGACGAGACGGTGCGAGCGCTCGCGGCGGCCGGTCTGCGAGGCGCGAACGTCACCATCCCCCACAAGCGGGCGGCGTTGCGCCTGGCCGACGAGGCAACCCCCAGCGCCCGCTCGATCGGAGCCGCCAACACGCTCGTGTTCGACGACGCCGGCGCTGTGCACGCCGACAACACGGACGCGCCGGCGCTGGTGCGGGCACTGCCGTTCGCGCCCGCGGGCCGCACGGCGCTCGTGCTCGGCGCCGGCGGAAGCGCCCGCGCGGCCGTGTGGGCGCTGCGGGCGGCGGGAGCGAGCGAGGTGCTGGTCTGGAACCGGACGCCCGAACGCGCGCATCGTTTGTGCACCGAGCTCGGCGCCACGCCGGCGAGTGACGTGACCGCGGCTGACCTGCTCGTCCACTGCACGTCGGTCGGGCTGCAACAGTCCGACGATGCGTTCGCAGCGCTGCCGATCGACGCCGGTGACCTCGCCGCCTTCTCGTGCGTCGTCGACTACGTCTACGGTGATGGTCGAGAAACGGCGCTCGTCAACGCGGCGCGCGCACGGTCGATTCCGGTCGTCGACGGGCTCGAGCTGCTGATCGGCCAGGGGGCGCTCAGCTTTGAGCGCTTCACTGGCCGCCGGCCGTCGCTGGAGGCGATGCGCTCCGCCGTCGATCGTCGCCCCACGCGAAGAGCATGACGCGTCACGCGTCCATCGCGTGTGGATATGGTGGTGGGGATGATCGTCACCGACGCCGTCTCGCGCTACCTGGAGACTCTCCGGCCCGCCCCCGATCCGGTGCTCGCCGAGATGGAGGCCCAGGCCGCGCGCGAGCAGATCCCGATCGTGCCACCGACCACCGGGATGCTGCTGCACCTGCTCGCCCTCGCACGCGGCGCCCGGCGGGTGCTCGAGGTCGGAACTGCAATCGGAGTCTCGACCCTCTACCTCGCGCGGGGGCTGGCGCCCGGCGCGACGATCATCTCGTTCGAGATCGACGAGCGCCGCCACAGCGCCGCGCGCGACTATCTCCGCCGCGCAGGAGTCCTGGACCGGGCCGACCTTCGCCTGCAGGACGCGCGAACCGGGCTTCGGTCGATCGAAGGCAAGTTCGAGATGGCCTTCCTCGACGGCGTCAAGGCCCAGTACGGCGACTACTTCGACGCGCTGCTGCCGCGCCTGGGCCGGGGTGGGCTGCTCGCCGTCGACAACGTCTTGATGTCCGGGACGGTCGCCGAGGGCCGCAGCGACAGCCACTGGACCGAGGACCAGATCGCGACCGCGCGCGCATTCAACGAGCGGCTGGTCAACCATGAGGACCTCTGTACGACGGTCACGCCGGTCGGTGACGGACTGTTGATCGCGGTCCGGAGATAGGGTGGGGTGGTGCGAGTGAGCGACGAGCGCAACGGGTGGGACGCCGAACGGGTCACCTGCCGGCCGTGTCGCGGCACTGGCCGGGTGCTGTCGACGCTCGGCGGAGCGGAGCACGAGCTCCGCTGTCCGTGGTGTGCCGGCACCGGCGAGTACCCCGCCGGGCGCGACGCCCAGCAGGCGCCGGCCGAGCGGTCGCCAACGACCGAGCACCAGTGACGCTCCGCCTGACCACCGCCGGCGAGTCCCACGGTCCGACTTTGACCTGCGTCGTTGAGGGGATGCCGGCAGGTCTGACGCTCGACCGCGACGCGCTCAACCGCGACCTGGCGCGCCGTCAGCTCGGCCACGGGCGCGGTGGGCGAATGAAGATCGAGCGCGACCAGGTGACGCTCACCGGAGGCGTTCGCCACGGACGGACGCTCGGGGGCCCGATCGCCCTGCAGGTCGTCAACCGCGACTACGCCAACTGGGAGGAGCGCATGAACCCCTGGCCGGTGCAAGGGGCGGTGGATGAGGTCCGCCTACCGCGCCCGGGGCACGCCGACCTCGTCGGGACGCAGAAGTTCGGGCTGTCCGACGTGCGCGATGTGCTCGAGCGGGCGAGCGCGCGAGAGACCGCCGCCCGCGTCGCCGGCGGCGCGGTCGCGAAGGGGTTCCTCGCCGAGCTCGGCGTCGCGGTGTTCTCGCACGTGGTTCAGATCGCCTCGGTCACGGCGGCGCGACCCGTCGACCTGCGCCCGCAGGACTTCGCGCACGTCGACGACTCACCCGTGCGGTGCCTCGACGAGCCTGCCGCCAAGGCGATGGTGGCCGAGATCGACCGGCTGCGCAAGGCCAACGAGTCGCTCGGCGGGGTGTTCGAGGTGCGGGCTTTCGGGCTCGTGCCGGGGCTCGGCTCGCATGTCTCCTGGGAAGAGCGGCTCGATGGTCGCCTAGCGCAGGCCACGATGTCGATTCAGGCGATCAAGGCGGTCGCGATCGGCGACGCGGTCGAGGTCGCCGGTCTGCCGGGCTCGCAGGCCCACGACGAGATCTTCTATCGGCCCGCGAGCGGCTTCTATCGCGAGACCAACCGGGCCGGAGGGCTGGAAGGAGGGATGACCAACGGCGAGCCGCTGGTCGTGAGGGGCTTCATGAAGCCGCTGCCGACTCTCACCAAGCCGCTGCGTTCGGTGGACATCGCAACGCACGAGCCGACCGGCGCGCTGCGCGAGCGGACCGATTCGTGCACGGTCCCGGCGGCCGGCGTGGTTGGGGAGGCGATGGTCGCGTATGTGCTCGCCGATGCCTACCGGCGCAAGTTCGGCGGCGACCACATCGACGACGTCCGCGGGGCGCTTGCGGCATACCAGGAGCGGATCGGGTGGCACCGCTCCTGACGGTCGCGGGCGGGCGCAAGCTGGTGATGATCGGCTTCATGGGCGCCGGCAAGTCGACCGCGGCTGCCGGCGCCGCGAGCGCGCTGGGCATCGAGGCGATCGATGTCGACGCCCGCATCGAGCAGTCGCTCGGCAAGCCGATCGAGCGCGTCTTCGGGCAGGATGGGGAGGCGGCGTTCCGCACCGCCGAGGAACGGATCACGCTCGAGCTGCTGCGGACGCCGGGCACATGCGTCCTGTCACTGGGAGGTGGGGCGATCGGCTCCCGCGCGGTGCGCGCGGCGCTTGCGGAGCACGTAACGATCTGGATCGACGTCGAGTTGGACACCGCCTGGTCGCGCTGCGCCGGCAGCGGCCGGCCGCTGGCGCAGGATCGCGACGCGTTTGCGCGTCTGTACAGCGCCCGCGAGCCGGTCTACGCGCAGCTCGCCGACGTGATCGTTCCGGGTCTGCGGGCGGGCTCGATCGAGCCGGTGGTCGCCGCGCTGGAGGGGATCCCGCCGCGGACGAAGCTGCTGTGGGCGGCGAGTGACTCCGGAGACTACGGCGCGTACGTCGGCCCCGGGCTCTTGACCGAGCGTTTCTGGCCGGCGGCGATCACCGGCCGGCGGTTTCTCGTCAGCGACGGGAATGTCGCGCGGATCTACGGCGGCGCACTGGGCCGACTCGCCGGGCGGGTGGTGGTCATGCCCGGCGAGCAGTCCAAGACCGTTGCCCACGCCGAGATCGTCTGGACGGAGCTGGTGCGCGCCGGTCTCACGCGCTCGGACCTCGTGATCGCGCTCGGCGGCGGCGTTGTCGGCGACCTCGCCGGATTCTGCGCGGCGACCTACCAGCGCGGTGTAAGGTACGTCCACGTGCCGACCAGCCTGGTCGCGCAGGTGGACTCCGCCTACGGGGGCAAGACAGGCGTCGATCTGGAGCAGGCCAAGAACTATGTCGGCGTGTATCACCAGCCCTCGGCGGTGATTGCGGACACCGACGCGCTCGCGACGCTGCCCGCCGCAGAGCTCGCGGCCGGCTACGCCGAGGTCGTCAAGACGGCCCTGGTCGCGGGCGGGTGGCTTTGGGACCGGATCCGGGACGGAGCGGATCCGGCGGCGCCGGAGCTGATCGCCGCGTGCGCGCACACCAAGCTGCGGATCGTCGCCCGCGACGAGCGCGACGCGAGCGTCCGGCAGGTGCTGAACCTGGGACACACGGTGGCGCACGCGATCGAGACGGTCACCGGGTATGCGCGCTATCGCCACGGCGAGGCCGTCGGGCTCGGCCTGCTCGCGGCGCTCAGGCTTTCCGGTCGCGAGGAGCTGCGCGCGGAAGTGCGCGGGCTGCTCGCGGCCCGTGCCCTGCCGACGCAGCTGGACGGCGCCGATCCCGACGCGGTCGTGCTCGCGACGTCGCGCGACAAGAAGCGCCTCGGCGAAGGTCCGGTGCCGTTCGTGCTGCTCGACGCGCCCGGCTCCGCTCGGCCCGGCTGCCGCGTGCAACCGCGCGACCTGGTCGCGGCGGTGCGAGAGTTGGCAAGCTAGAAAGCTAGGGATCCAATGCGCAATCGCGTCGAAGTCATGCACGGAGTCAACCTGGACCAGCTGGGGCGCCGCGATCCGGGCCACTACGGCCACATCACGTTCGTCGAGCTCGAGCAGCGGATCTCGGCGGTCGCAGCCGAGCTCGGCCTCGCGGTGCGTTTCTTTCACAGCAACCACGAAGGCGAGTTCATCGAGCACCTGCACCGTCTCGAGGGCCTCGCCGACGGGATCGTGCTCAACCCCGGGGCCTGGACGCACTACTCGTATGCGATCCGGGATGCACTCGAGCTGACCGGCCTACCCGCGGTCGAGGTGCACCTCTCGAACGTCGACGCCCGGGAGGACTGGCGGCGAAAGTCGGTGATCGGCGACCTCTGCCTCGCGCGCGTCGCCGGCAAAGGACCCGACGGCTACCGCGACGCGCTCGCGCGCCTACACGAGGAGCTTGCACAATGAGCAACCGCGCCGAGCGGCTGACGGCGCTGCTCGCACCGGCGGAGGTCGACGTGATGCTGGTCTCAGACCAGGTCAACCTTCGCTACCTGACCGGCTACACGGGCGATAACGGGCTCGCCCTCGTGGGCCCGAGCACGCGCACGTTCATCACCGACTTCCGCTACGTCGAGCAGGCAGCCGAGGAGGTCGATTCATCGTTCGAGCGCCGGCAGGCGTCGCTGGATCTGCTCGAGGCGGTCGAGGACGCGCTTGCAGGTGGATCAGTGCGGCTCGGGTTCGAGGATGCCAGCCTGTCGGTGCTAACCCATGGCCGCCTTCGTGAGCTGCTTGGGTCGCGGGTCGAGCTGGTGGCGGCCGGCAAGCTCGTCGAGCAGCTCCGCGCGGTCAAGGAGCCCGGGGAGGTCGCGCGCATCCGCGCGGCCGCGGCGCTCGCCGACGAGGCTTTTCAGAACCTGTTGGCGGCCGGGCTCGTGGGCCGCACCGAGCGCAACCTGGCGTTGGAGCTGGAGCGAGAGCTGCGCCTGCGCGGCGCGCGGCGCCCCAGCTTCGAGGCGATCGTCGCCGCCGGACCCCACGGCGCGCTGCCGCACGCTCAGCCGCGCGACGTGGTCGTCGGGCCCGTGCAGCTGGTGGTGATCGACTGGGGCGCCGAGCTCGACGGCTACTGCTCGGACTGCACTCGCACGGTCGCGACCGGGGAGCTCGGAGAGGACGCCGCGCGCGTCTACGAGCTCGTGCTCGAAGCGCAGGTAAAGGGCGTCGAGGCGGTCGCCGCGGGCCGCAGCGCACGCGACGTCGACGGCGTCGCCCGAGAGGTGATCGAGGCCGGGGGACACGGCGATCACTTCGGTCACGGCCTCGGCCATGGCGTTGGGATCGCAGTCCACGAGTCGCCTCGCCTGTCCCAGCGGTCCGACGACGAGCTCTGCGCCGGCAACGTCGTGACGGTCGAGCCCGGCGTCTACCTGCCGGGGCAGTTCGGCGTGCGGATCGAGGACCTCGTGGTCGTCACCGACGGCGGCTGCGAGATCCTGACGTCGATCGCCAAGGAACTGATCGTCGTCGACTGAGCAGCCGCGCCGGTCCAGGCTCGGCCCAGTCCTCGTCTACCCTCCGCAACGTGATCAGCACGAATCAGTTTCGCAACGGTACCCACATCGACGTCGATGGGACCGTGTTCAAGATCCTCGAGTTTCAACACGTCAAGCCCGGTAAGGGAGGGGCGTTCGTGCGGACGCGGCTGCGGCGCACCACCGACGGCGCGGTGATCGAGCGCACGTTCCGCGCCGGCGAGAAGTTCCGCCCGGTGCGAACCGAGACCCGTCGGATGCAGTTTCTCTACCGCGACGGCTCCGACGCGCACTTCATGGACACTTCGAGCTACGAGCAGCTGACGATCCCGGAGCGGGCGCTCGCCGATCCGCTGCGATGGATGAAGGAGTCAGACGAGGTCGAGCTGCTCTACATCGACGAGCAGCCCGCCGACGTCCAGCTGCCGAGCGCGATCGACCTGCAGGTGGCGCAGACCGAGCCGGGTGTGCGCGGGGACACGGCGTCCGGCGGTGGCAGCAAGCCGGCCGTGCTCGAGACGGGCGCGCGCATCCAGGTGCCGCTGTTCATCGACATCGGCGACAGGGTCCGCGTCGACACGCGGTCAGGCGAGTACATGTCTCGTGCTTAGGACCGAGCAGCGCCGGGCCGCCGTCTGGGCGCTGTACCAGAGCGACCTGCTCGGACGGCCGCTGGAGGAGACCTTTCAACGAGACGCGCACGCGTTCACCCGCTCGCTGGCGCGATTGGTCCGCGAGCGCCAGCCGGAGCTCGACGGCCTGATCCGCGAGCACGCGACGGGCTGGACGCTTGAGCGCATCGCGCCCTTGGAGCGTTCGATTCTGCGCGTCGGGCTGGCCGAGATGCTGCATCCCGAGGAGGTTCCGGGCGCCAAAGCGATCCCTCCGGAGGGCGCGATCGACGAGGCGGTCGAGACCGCCAAGCGCTTCTGCGGCGTCGAGGCTCCCGGCTTCATCAACGGCATCCTCGCTGCCGTGCTGCGCGAGGCCAGGGCAACAGGCGCGACGTAGGCGCGTAAGGCTACGGGCCGATTTAAGCGCCGTGTAGGAAAGTTTCGCGGCCGGCGGCGCCACGCAGCACAATGGACTGATGAGGTTGCTGGTGGTCGACGACGACCGCGCGCTGCGGGACGTGCTCAGGCGTGCGCTGATGCTCGCCGGGTACGAGGTCCGGCTGACCGACAGCGGCGTGGGCGCGCTGGCCGAGGTCGCAAGCGGGGTGCCCGATGCGGTCGTGCTCGATGTCGGGCTTCCCGACATCGACGGGCTCGAGGTCTGCCGGCTGCTGCGGCGCGAGGGAAACCGAGTGCCGGTGCTGATGCTGACGGCGCGCGACGCCGTCGCGGACCGGATCGACGGCCTGGAGGCGGGCGCGGACGACTATCTGATCAAGCCGTTTGACATCGATGAGCTGAAAGCGCGCCTGCGGGCGCTGCTGCGCCGCAGCGCCGAGGTCAGCATCGACGGCGGGCTGTCGTTCGGCGAGCTGAGTCTCGATCCGGCCCGTCATGGCGTTGTCGTGGGTGACACGTTCGTCGAGTTGACGCGGACCGAGTATGAGTTGCTCGAGCTGCTGATGCTCAACCCCCGCCGCGTGCTGCCGCACAGCCTGATCTACGAGCGCGTCTGGGGATACGACTTCGGCCCGACGTCCAATGCCCTGCGCGTCTACGTCGGCTACCTCCGCCGCAAGCTCGAGGACGCCGGGGCGCGGCCGCTGATCCACACCGTGCGGGGCGTCGGATACGCGCTGCGGGAGCCCGAGGGGTGAGTCTTCGCGCGAGGATGGGCGTGGCCGCCGGTGTGGCGGTGGCGCTGGCGGTGGTCGCTGTTGCGGTGTCGGCATACGTGGGGACGCGCTCCGAGCTCCTGGGGCAGACCGATCGGTCGCTGTCGAACATCGCGGGCCAGTACGTCGCCCGATCTGGTTGGTTGTCTGGCGCGGGCACCGACGGCGCACCGTCTGGCCCGTTCGGGGGCGGGGCGCAGCCGGGCCCCGGCGCCGGCAACGCCGGCGCGTTGCTTGGCGGCGGCCGGGGCTCGCAGCGTGGGTCGGTTGCCGGGGACTGCGACCGCGGGCTGGGGATCAACGGACCGCCCAACCAGGCGTTTGGCGGCGCGCGCGGGTTCGTGCAGCTGGTGACGCCGGACGGGGCCGTCTGCCGCGGCACGTCGGAGACATCGGCGATCCCCGTCGACGCCCACGCCTCGGCGGTCGCCCGCAGCGGGCAGGGCCGCTACTACAGCGATATGCATGTCGGCGGCTCGCACATCCGCGTTCTGGTCACCGGCCTGCCGGGCTTCGGCGCGCTGATGGTGGCCCTTCCGCTGACCACCGTGGACAGGGCGCTCGCCAGCGAGCTGCTTCTGCTGGTCGTGATCTGCGCCGCCGGGATCGCACTCGCCGCGCTGCTGGGAATCCTCGTCGCCCGCACCGCGCTGGCGCCGATCGCCCGCTTCACGCGCCAGACCGAGCTGATCGCCGCCAACCCGGAGATGCTCGACAGCCAGCGCCTCGAGGAGAGCGGCGGCGACGAGCTCGCGCGGCTCGCGCACACGTTCAACGAGACGCTCGCCGCGCTCGATCGCTCGGTGCAGTCACAGCGCAGCCTGGTCGCCGACGCCTCGCACGAGCTGCGGACACCGATCGCCTCGATCCGAGCCAATCTGCAGCTGATGCGCGACGAGGCGCTGTTGTCCGGGGAGGACCGGGAGGCGCTGCGGGCGGACGTGATCGAGGAACTCGACGAGCTGACCGCGCTGGTGGGCGACGTCGTCGAGCTCGCTCGCGGCTCCAAGCTGGGAGGGCCGGCGGGGGAAGTGCGCCTCGACGAGGTGGTCGAGGCGTCGCTCGAGCGGGCCCGACGGCGAGCGCCCGAGGTGAGCTTCGAGTCGAGCATCGAGGCGACGCTGGTTCACGGCGAGGGCGACCGGATCGCGCGCGCGGTCGGCAACCTGCTCGACAACGCAGTCAAGTACGGCTCCGACGGCGGCCCGATCGAGGTCTCGCTGTGGGCCGGGGTGCTGACCGTCCGCGATCACGGCAGAGGCTTTCACGAGGAGGACCTGCCGTACGTGTTCGACCGCTTCCACCGCGCGCGCGACGCCCGCGGCAAGCCTGGATCGGGGCTCGGGCTCGCGATCGTCCGCCAGGCGGCGGACGCCCACGGCGGCTTCGTGCAGGCGCGAAACGCACCCGACGGCGGCGCCGTGCTGCGGATCGGGTTCGGGGAGCCGATCGAGCTCGAGCAGCCGGCCGCGGGCTCGCCGGCGCTGAACGGGCCCTAGTGGCTCGTCCTGTGCGGAGCCCGCCGCCGGAGGCAGGGCGGAAAACGCTCTCTCGGGATTCGGGCATGGATGCCCGAGTCCACGTGATCATTCCCCATTCCCGTTCCCGTTCCCGAGCACTCGGCGGTATGAGGATCGCTCGTTAGAGGTCATCCTCGCTCAGTAGCGTTGCGGGACGAAGGTCTGGTCTTCGAGCGGCGGGCGCACGTAATGATCCTGTCCGCGCGGCGGCAGCTCGAGCGGCGGCGGTGTCAGATCCTCGTAGTCGACCATCGACAGCAGGTGCGCGATGCAGTTGAGCCGCGCCCGCCTCTTGTCGTCGGCTTGCACGACCCACCACGGCGCGTGCTTGATGTCGGTGTAGCGAAACATCTCGTCCTTGGCGCGCGAATACTCGACCCACTTCGCACGAGACTCGAGGTCCATCGGGCTCAGCTTCCACCGGCGCATGGGGTCACGAACGCGTGCCTGGAAGCGTCGCTCCTGCTCCTCGTCGGAGACCGAGAACCAGTACTTGATCAACTGGATGCCGGAGCGGACGAGCATCCGCTCGAACTCGGGGCACGAGCGCATGAACTCCTCGTACTCGTGCTCGCTGCAAAAGCGCATCACGCGCTCGACGCCGGCGCGGTTGTACCAGGAGCGGTCGAACAGGACGATCTCCCCGGCGGCCGGGAGGTGGGAAACGTAGCGCTGAAAGTACCACTGCGTGCGTTCACGCTCGGTCGGGGCCGGCAGCGCGACGACGCGGCAGACGCGTGGGTTGGTGCGTTCGGCGATCCGCTTGATCACGCCCCCCTTACCGGCGGCGTCTCGGCCCTCGAAGATGACCACGATCTTCAGGCCCTTGGCTCTCACGTACTCTTGCATGATCACCAGCTCGCGCTGGAGCTCCTGGAGCTCCTTCTCGAACGCGCGGCGGCTGAGCCTGGGCGGCGCACCGGCCTGCTGGTCTCGGGGCTGCGCCGGAGTGCCGGCTTCGCGGGAGGACGCGTCGTCCTTCATCGCCTGATGATCGCACGATAAATCTGCAAATACTCTCCCCGGAAGGGAAGCAGCCAGCGACCCTGACTTGATAGCGCGCGGTGAAAAGGATCACGTTCCGATCTCTGGGCGGGCAGGGCGGCGCTCGCCTTCTATCGTCAGCATTGCGATGCAGACCCGCGCCGAGATCCGCAACCTCGCGATCGTCGCCCACGTCGATCACGGCAAGACGACGCTCGTCGACGCCCTCCTGTGGCAGTCGGGCGCGTTCCGTTCCGGGCAGGACGTCGCCGACCGCGTGCTCGACTCGATGGACCTCGAGCGTGAGAAGGGGATCACGATCCTCGCCAAGAACACCGCCGTTCGCTACGCGGGCGTGAAGTGCAATATCGTCGACACACCCGGGCACGCCGACTTCGGCGGCGAGGTGGAACGCGGCCTGACGATGGTAGACGGCGTGTTGCTTTTGGTCGACGCCAGCGAAGGACCACTCCCGCAGACGCGCTTCGTGCTGCGCAAGGCGCTCGAGGCGCGGCTGCCGGTGATCCTCGTCGTCAACAAGGTGGACCGGCCCGACGCCCGCATCGAGCAGGTGGTCGACGAGGTCTACGAGCTGTTCCTCGATCTCGACGCCGACGAGTCCCAGATCGACTTCCCAATCGTCTACGCGAACGCAAAAGCGGGCTGGGCGTCGCTTGACCCGTCAACCCCGGGCAACGACCTGGGGCCGCTGCTTGAGCTGTTGCTCGAGCGCGTTCCGGCTCCCGAGCACGACCCCGCCCACCCCTTCCAGGCGCACGTCACCAACCTCGACGCCTCCCCGTATGTCGGGCGGCTGGCGATCTGCCGGGTCCGCCACGGCTGGATCCGCCGCGGGGAGACGGTCGCGTGGTGCCGCGCGGATGGGCGGATCGAACGGGTCAAGATCAGCGAGCTGTACGTCACCGAGGCGCTGGACCGGGTACAGGCCGAAGAGGCGGGACCCGGCGAGATCATCTCGGTCGCCGGGATCCCGGAGATTACGATCGGTGAGACGCTCGCCGCCGCCGACGATCCGCGCGCCCTGCCCGTGATCACCGTCGACGAGCCGTCGCTGTCGGTCACGATCGGGATCAACACCTCGCCGCTGGCCGGCCGCGACGGCGACAAGCTGACCGCCGGCCAGTTGCGGGCGCGTCTGGACCGGGAGCTGGTCGGCAACGTCTCGCTGCGCGTGCGGGAGACCGAGCGTCCCGACGTGTGGGAGGTGCAGGGACGCGGAGAGCTGGCGCT
>Ga0335081_10010128_pt1 | contig 15215 bp, 7 predicted proteins | sample Lox_Sample_35_FD_206713 | JGI IMG/M metagenome (GOLD analysis project Ga0335081, IMG submission 206713) | Soil microbial communities from Loxahatchee National Wildlife Refuge, Florida, United States - Lox_Sample_3.5 | ecosystem: Environmental > Terrestrial > Soil > Wetlands | place: USA: Florida...
GCTTGACCGGCCGTGGCCGGGCCGGATCCCGCCGCCGGCCCCGGCCGCGGTATACCCGGTGCCGCGGCCGGCCAGGGTGATAGACGGATCGGGGGCGCCGGTGACCGTCACCGGGCGCGGGCATGTATCCGCCGAGCCGGCCAGGCTGTCGGTGGCCGGCGCACTGCCGCTCGCGATCACGGCGTGGACCGGGCCGTGGCCGGTGACCGAGCGCTGGTGGGACCCGGCGCACGCGTGCAGGAAGGCCAGGTTCCAGCTGGTTACGGCCGACGGCGGCGCGTGGCTCGCGTTCGTCAAGGACGGCCAGTGGCTGATCGAGGCCAGCTACGACTGATCGAGCGGCCGTCGGCCCTAGGGCTGACTCACCCGCAACTAGGGCTGGCTCAGCGGCAGCCGGAACCCGAGGCCGCGTGCCGCCTTCATCAGCTCGTCGCGCACCGAGGGATGCGCGACGTTCTCGATGATCTGCCAGGCCTGGGTGCCAGCGTCGTGACCCCAGATCGTCGCCGTGCCCTGCTCGCTCACGATGAAGCTGTGCTGGAACGACGTCACAGGACCGGTCAGCCGCGACACCACGGTGGACACGTCGGCCTTCGGATGCCAGGACGGCAGCGCGATGATCGCCCGTCCGCCAGGGGAATGCAGCGCGCCGACCACGAAGTCGGGTTGCCCGCCGAAGCCGGAGTAGACGATCCCGTGCAGCCGCGCCGCGTTGGCCTGAGCGAACAGGTCCACCTGGAGCGCGCCGTTCACCGAGATCAGCCTCGGCTGCCTGGCGATCAGGCCAGGGTCGTTGGTCTTCTCGGTCCGCAGCATCCGCACCCGCGGGTTGCGGCTCATCCACTTGTACAACGCGGCGCTGCCGAACGCGAACGACGCGGTAATCGGCTTCGCCGGATCGAGCGCCCCGGTCTCCTCGAGCGCGAGCATGCCGTCGCTGAACATTTCCGACCAGACCGACAGGCCGCGCCTGCCGGTGAGCTCGGCCATCACGGCGTCCGGCACGGTGCCGATACCCATCTGCAGGGTGGCGGCCTCGGGCACCAGCGCCGCGATCCGCTCGCCGATGGCCTGCGAGGCGTCGAGCGGCGGCCGGTGTGTCGGCGAGGACAGCGGCGCCGACACCTCGACACCGAAGTCAAATTCGTCCACGGAATGGACGGCATCGCCGAAGGTATACGGCATCTGCGGATTGACCTGGGCGATCACGATGCCGCCCCGCGCCCTGGCCGTCTCGATCGCGGCCGGGAGGATATTGACCTCGACCCCCAGCGACACGGTGCCGTGCACGGGCTCGGAGGTGTGCACGAGAACGACGTCGGGCGGGATCTCGGTCTTGAGCAGGTTCGGCACCAGCGACAGGCGGCAGGGGAAGTACCGCAGCGAGTCTTTGCCGCGCATGCCGGAACCCACGAACGCCGACTCAAGGACGACACCTGGCCGGTCCGGCATGCCTGGCTGAGCGTTCAGCGCGAACAGGTGATAGCTCTCGATGGCCGAGTCGACGACGGCGAGCGTCTCCCACGGCGTGGCGAAGTTGCCGCTCACTACCACCCGCGGCGTCCCCGGCAGATGGCCGAGAACGGCCGCAAGCTTGCTTTCAGTCATCATCCGCATCGGGCCAGTCTGGCAGGCGATCGGGAACACTCCTACGCTCGGTACGAACAACGGCAGGAGGGTGGCGAGCGTGACCGTGTCGCTGACCAACTGGGCGGGGAACGTCCGCTTCGGCGCGGACAGCGTGCGCCGGCCAGCCTCGGTGCCCGAACTCCAGCGGCTGGTCGCCTCGTGCGCGCGGGTCAGGGCGATCGGCACCGGCCATTCGTTCAGCCCGATCGCCGATACCACCGGCGACCTGGTCAGCGTGGCCGGTCTGCCGCGGGTCACCGAACTGGACTCCGGGCGGCTCCGGGTACGGGTCAGCGCCGGCCTCACCTACGCCGAACTCGCCGGCTACCTGCACGGTCACGGGCTTGCCCTGGCGAACCTGGCCTCGCTGCCGCACATCAGCGTGGCCGGCGCCTGCGCGACCGGCACGCATGGCTCAGGAGACGCGGTCGGCAGCCTGGCGACCGCGGTCTCGGCGCTTGACCTGGTCACGGCCGACGGCGACGTGGTCACCATGACGCGGTCGGCCGACGGCGATGAGTTCGCCGGCGCCGTGGTGGCGCTCGGCTCGCTCGGCATCGTGGTCAGCCTGACCCTTGACGTGCAGCCCGCCTTCGAGATTCGCCAGTACGTCTACGAGAACCTGCCGCGCGAGCAGGTCGACGGCCAGCTCGCCGAGGTCTTCGCCGCCGGGTACAGCGTGAGCCTGTTCACCCGGTGGCGCGGCCCGTGGATCAGGCAAGCGTGGCTGAAGCTGCTGGCCGGCCCCGCCCGCGACGCCGCCCGCGACTCCGCCCAGCCCGCGGTCTGGTACGGCGGCCGGCTCGCCGCAGGGCAGCGTCACCCCGTGCCGGGCGTGCCCGCCGACAGCACCACCGAGCAGCTTGGCGTGGCGGGCCCCTGGCATGAACGGCTGCCGCACTTCCGGCCGGAGCATGTCCCCAGCGTGGGCAGCGAGCTCCAGTCCGAGTACCTGCTGCCGCGCCGGTCGGCCGCGGACGCGATGCTCGCGGTCGACCAGATCGCTGCCGCCGTGGCGCCGCTGGTGCAGATCTCGGAGATCCGCACGGTGGCCGCCGACGGGCTCTGGCTCAGCCCGTGCTATGGCCGCGACACCGTCGGGATCCACTTCACCTGGGTGGCTGACGCACGGGCCGTGGCCGAGGTGCTTCCGCTGGTGGAGGCGGAGCTTGCGCCCTGGGGCGCCAGGCCGCACTGGGGGAAGCTGTTCAGCACCAGCCCCGAGGTGATCTCAGGGCTGTATCCGAGGCTGCCCGACTTCCGGCGGCTGATGAGCCGCTTTGACCCGGTGGGCAAGTTCCGCAACGATTTCGTCGACGCCAGCATCTCGGCCGGGAGGTAAGGCGTGCCCGATGACGTGCACGGCGGCGCCGGCGGCCGCGGCGGCGCGGTGAGCGAGGCGAGCCGGCCACCCCTGGTGACGATTCAGGCGGCGGAGACCCTGTCCGATGTCCTGTTCAGGCGCTCCGAACAGGCGCCGGACGCCGTGGCGCTACGCCGGCGGACGTCGCGGGGATGGCAGGACGTCACGGCCGCGCGGCTCCGCGCCGACGTGGTCGCGCTGGCCAAGGGCCTCATGGCCGCGGGCGTTGAGCCCGGCGACCGGGTGGGTCTGATGTCACGCACTCGGTACGAGTGGACCTTGATCGACTACGCGCTGTGGACCGCAGGAGCGGTCACCGTGCCGGTGTACGAGACGTCGTCCGCGGAGCAGGTCGAGTGGATACTCAGCGACTCGGCCGCGTGCGGGGTGTTCGCGGAGACCGGCTCGCACGAGGCGATCATCACGAGCGTGCGCGACCAGCTTCCCGGCCTGCGCCAGATCTGGCGGGTCGACGAGCTGGACAAGCTGGCCTCCGCCGGGACCGAGATCAGCGATGAGCGGCTCGCCGAGCGGCGGGACGGCGCGGCCGCCGCGGACGTCGCGACCATCGTGTACACCTCGGGCACGACCGGCCGGCCCAAGGGATGCCAGATCACCCATGCCAACCTGCTGGCCGACGTGCGGAACGCGGTCGCCGCGCTGCCGGAGATCTTCCAGGCCCCGGGCAGCTCGACGCTGCTGTTCCTGCCGCTGGCGCACGTCTTCGCGCGCATCATCCAGGTGGGCGTGCTCGAATCGGGTGCGGTACTCGGGCACTGGCCCGACGTCGCCTCACTTGACGCAGGTCTGGCGGAGTTCCGGCCGACGTTCCTGCTCGCGGTGCCGCGAGTGTTCGAGAAGGTCTACGACAGCGCGCAGCAGGCGGCGGCCGGCCCGGTGCGGGGCCGTATCTTCGGGGCCGCAGCGGCGACTGCGATCGCCTGGAGCAGGGCAGGCGACGGCACGGCAGAGTACGGTCCGGCCGGGCGCAGCCGTCCGGGCCCGGCACTGCGGCTGCGGCGGGCACTGTTCGACCTGCTCGTCTACCGCAGGATCCGGGCGGCCATCGGCGGCCGGGTGCGGTATGCCATCTCCGGGGGCGCCCCGCTCAGCGATCGGCTCGGCCACTTCTTCGGTGGGGCCGGCCTCACCGTGCTCGAGGGATACGGGCTCACCGAGACCACCGGCGCGGTGACGGTGAACCGGCCAGCCAGGAACAGGGTCGGCACGGTCGGCGAGCCGGTGCCAGGAGCGACCGTCGGGATCGCCGCCGACGGCGAGATCCTGGTCAAGGGCGCCAGCGTGTTCGGCGGCTACTGGCGCGACGACGCCGCGACCCGCGAGGTGCTTGGCCAGGACGGCTGGCTGCGCACCGGGGACCTCGGCGCGCTCGACGAGGCAGGCTTCCTGCGGGTGACCGGTCGGCGCAAGGAGCTGATCGTCACCGCAGGCGGCACGAACGTCGTCCCGGCCGTGCTCGAGGACAGGCTGCGCACGCACTATCTCGTCAGCCAGGCCATGGTGGTCGGCGAGGGCCGGCCCTATGTCGCCTGCCTGGTCACGATCGACCCGCAGGGCCTGGAGTTCTGGAAGCGGCAGCACCGCAGGCAAGCGGCCGCCACCGTCGGCGAGCTGGCGGCCGACCCCGAGCTGAGGGCGGAGATCCAGCGCGCCGTCGACGAGGCGAACAAGGCCGTCTCCCGGGCGGAGTCGATCCGCAGGTTCGTGGTGCTCGGTACCGACTTCACCGAGGAATCCGGGCAGTTGACGCCGTCGCTCAAGGTACGCAGGGCGGTCGTTGCCACGGATTTCGCCGCGGATATCGAATCGCTGTACGGGATGGCGGCCGCCCCGGGGACCTAGGGCCTGGCCGCACAGGGAAGTTCGACTCTCCGGCGCACGCGGCATCGTGGCCGATCCTGAAGCTGAGGCCACATGATGGCCTGCTGGGAGGCGAGCATGCGGCAGAGCCTGCGGCTCGGAACGGTTGCCGGGATCCCGCTCGGGATGAACTGGTCCGTGGTGGTGATCGTGGCGATCATCGCCGACATCCTCGGCGCCGGGGTGCTGCCTGCCGCGGTGCCGCACCAGCCGACGGCCTTGTACTGGGCGGTCGCGGTGCTGGCCGCGCTGATCTTCGCCGCCTCGCTGCTCGCCCACGAGATGGCACACGCGCTTGTCGCCAAGCGCCACGGAATGAAGGTCCGCTCGATCACCCTGTGGATGCTCGGCGGGGTCGCCGAGCTCGAAGGCGACCCTCCCGACCCTGGCGCGGACCTGCGGATCGCCCTGGCCGGGCCGGCCACCAGCATGGCCGTAGCGATCCTGATGTACGGCGCGGCCCGTGCGATCGGCGCCGCCGGCGGCTCCGCCGCCACCCTCGCGGCCGCCGCCGTGGCCTGGATGGGACTGATGAACGGCGTGCTCGCCGTGTTCAACCTGCTCCCCGGCGCACCCATGGACGGCGGCCGGGTGCTGCGCGCCGTGCTGTGGCGCCGCTACGGGGACCGGCAGCGGGCCGCGCTGGCGGCCACGAAGGCCGGCCGCTACCTCGGCTTCGGCCTGATCGCGCTCGGCGTGGCCGAGATCATGGTGACGGGGGACCTGCTCGGCGGGCTCTGGCTGATGCTGATCGGCTGGTTCCTGGAGAGCGCCGCGCGCGCCGAGGCACAGGCGACGCTGGCCGGGGTAGCGCTGGTCGGGCTGCGGGTGCAGGACGTAATGACCCCCGACCCCGACCTCGCGCCAGGCTGGAGCACGGTCCAGGACTTTGCCGGGCGGGTGGTCGCGCACTCCAGGCAGATGGTCTATCCCGTGGTCGGCTTCGACGGCCAGCTCGCCGGGATCGTGACCACTGACCTGCTCGCCAGGATCCGGCCAGACCAGCGAGCCGTGCTCCGGGTCGATCAGGTGGCTGTCCCGGTGCCACCTGCCTACCTGGCAGCGCCCGGCGATCCGGCAGCCAGCCTGCTGACCAGGCCGCTGCTGGCGGGCGTGCTGGCCGCCGTGGTGCTGGACGGCGGCCGGGTGACGGGCATCGTGACGGCCGACGACATGGGCTGGGTGCTGCGCCGTGCCCGGCTGGTCGGGCAGCCGGGGGAGCGGCCCCGCGGCGACCTCGCCGGGGTCTAACCGAGCCAGGTGAGCCCTGTGAGCCAGGCGATCCAGGTGAGCCCAGGCGAACCGGACGGGCTAGGCCGCGGGCTTCGTCGGCGGCCGGGCCGGTGGAATGATCCCGCTCATGGTGCCTGCGCTCACAGCCGAGTTCCTTGCCGCCCTCGCCGCGCCCGACGAGCCGGGCCTGGCGGTCGGCATCTATCGTGACGGGCAGCTCGTCGCCTCGGCGTGCGCGGGCTGCGCCGTCCCCGAGCACGGCGTGCCGATCACCGAGCACACCGCGTTCGACATCGCCTCGGTAAGCAAGCACGTCACCTCGGCCTGCCTGCTCCTGCTCGCCGACGATGGCCTGGTCGACCTGGACGCCGACATCCGCGGCGCGCTGCCCGAACTCGCCCTGGCCGAGCCGGTCACCCTGCGGCAGTGCCTCACCCACACCGCGGGGCTGCGCGATTACGGCGCGCTGTGCGAAATCGCCGGGGTCCCGGTCGCCGGCCTTACCGAGGACCGGTTCATGGACCTGATGGTTGGCCAGCGTGAGCTCGACTTCCCGCCCGGGTCGGCGTTCTCCTACTCCAACACCGGCTACGCGCTCGCCGCCGTTCTCGTGCGCCGGGTCACCGGCGGCAGCCTGGCCGACTTCGCGGCCGAGCGGGTCTTCGGGCCGCTGGGAATGGCCCGCACGCACGTACGCGACGACGTTTCGCTGCTCGTGCCGCACCTGGCCGATGGGTACCTGGCCGCCGGCGACGGCTTTCGCCGCCGCGACGTCACCGAGGAACTCACCGGCGACGGCGCGATCGTCACGACGGTCGCCGATCTGGCCCGCTGGCACTCGTTCATGACCTCGGGCGAGGTGCTCGGCGCCGGTATCCGCGACCGGCTGCTCGACCGGTGCGTGCTGACCGGTGGCACCAAGATCGGCTACGCGCTCGGCCTTGAGTCGATCGAGATCGCCGGCCACCCAGCCTGGTGGCATTCGGGCTCCTGGGCCGGTTACCGGGCCGCGGTGCTCTACCTCCCCGGGCAGCGTGCCGGGGTGAGCGTGCTGGCCAACCGCAACGACTTCTACGCCACGAACGTGGCGATCGCAGTGGCGCGGGCGATGCTCACCGGGCAGGACGCCACCGCCGCCTACGCCGAGCTGTGCGGCCTCCCGGCTGACCGCTTGCGTGCCGAACGGGAAGCAGCGGCCATCGCCGGCCTCTGGCACGACCCCGACCAGGACATCTTCGCCGAGTTCGCCGAGCGAGACGGGCAGCTCGCGCTGGCCGAGCCCGGGTGGCCGGCCTACCGGCTCGGCAGCGACGGGTTGTGGCACGGCACCGGGACCGCGAGTGCTGGCCGTTATGCCTCAAGGGACGGCGGGCTCGGACGGTTCTGGGGGCCGTCGGAGCGCCTTGAATGCCGGTTCGAGCGGGTGCCGCCCATGACCGAGCCCGCCCGGCGGCTGACCCCCGGCATTTTTCGCAACGAAGAACTGCGCGCCAATGCCGAGATCAGGATCGGCCGGTCTGGCACGGCGGAGATCGCGATCGGCCTGGCACGGCCGAGACGGCTGGCAGCGGCCGCTGATGGAGCGTGGCGCGCGGTCGGCGGTGCCGACCGGGGCGGCGGCACTGCGGTGGCTGACGCCGCAGTGGCTGTCGCCGCGGTGGCTGTCGCCGGGGTGGCTGACGCCGCAGTGGCTGACACGGCGGTGGCCGAGCCGCTGACCGTGCGCGTGGCGGATGGCGGCCGGGCGCTGCTGGTCAGCGTGCCGCGAGCCCGCCGGGTCCGGTTCGAGCTGACCGATGCTCCGCCCCCCGCTCCGGCGGCGATTCGGGGCCTGTCCGGGCTGGCCCGATGACGTCCGTCCCGGCCGCCGTGCCCGAGCCCTGGGGCCACAACGCGCACTACTACCCCGCGGTTCTGCGGGCGGCTCCCGCTGGCTGCGAGCGCGCGCTCGACGTCGGATGCGGGCAGGGCGCGCTCACCAGGCTGCTGTCCGGCGCGGTGCCGCACGTCACCGGTGTCGACAGGGACGAGCGGAGCATCGAGATCGCGCGAGGGCACCACGGTGGCGCGGGCATCGCCTACCTGGTCGGCGATTTCTTCGACATCCCGCTTGAGGACGGCTCGCTCGACCTGGTCGCCTCGGTGGCGGCACTGCACCACATGGAACAGCGGGAGGCTCTGCGTCGAATGGCCGCGCTGCTGCGGCCCGGCGGGGTGCTCGCGGTGATCGGGCTCGCCAGGATCGGCTCGCCGGCCGATCTGATCCGCGAGATTCCCGCGCAGGCCGGATACCGGCTGCACCGGGTCGCGTCGGCGCGCGCCATGCGGGCCGGGCAGGTGGCCAGTTCCGGGTACACCTCGCCGGTTGTCTGGCCGCCGCCGCTCACCTATGGCCAGACCCGCGAGCTGGCCAGGAGCGTTTTGCCCGGAGTGCGCTTCCGCAGCCTGCTGTACTGGCGCTACTCGCTGATGTGGTCCAAGCCGGCGTGATGTGCAGGCAGGCCGCTTCTGCCTGCCTGCCTGCCCCGTGCCTGCCTGCCCTGTGCCTGCCTGCCCTGTGCCGGCCCTGCCCCGTGCCGGCCCTGCCCCGTGCCGGCCCTGCCCCTGCCTCCCGCGCAACTTGAATCGAATTCTCGTTCTAGTAACTTAACGATTGTCAGACCCCATCGCTAGAGTAGTCGAAGTAGGTAGTTCGCCTAGACCCCGGTCCAGGGAGGTGACGATGACCGCAGACCAGAGCAACGCCGCGGATGTGGGGTCGGTCGTCGGCCCTCCTCCCGCGACTGGCGCGCTGACCACGGAACCTCCACCCCGGCCGGGACTGTCGTGGTCGTGGGACCTGGACTTGGAGACCCTGCTCGCCGCGTTGGCCGAGCCCGCTCCCTGGAACCACCTCGCGTCTTCCACTCCCGGCCCGGCCACTCTCGGCCCGGCCACTCCCGGCCCGGCCACTCCCGGCCCGGCCACTCCCGGCCCGGCCACTCCCGGCCCGGCCACTCCCGGCCCGGCCACTGTCGGCCCGGCGACGCCCCACTCAGCGACCCCGGAATCACCGGCCCTCGATCCAACTACTCCGCTGCCACCCCCCGAACTCGTTGATGCCCCTGACCCTGCTCCCGACCCCGACTCCGTAGAAGCGGATCTGGCGGATTACCTGGCCGCGGTCGAGGCCGGGCGTGCACAGACCATCCCGCTCGAGGAGGTCGCAGGGCGAGTCGCGGAGTCGCTGCCGACCGGCCCTGGCTTGGCGGGTTGGCTGGCGACCGGTTCGGTGCGCGGACTGGAGAACGGGGCGCTGGCCGGGATGGCGGCGTCCTACCGTCGGCTGGCGTCCTGGGCACAGGCGGGCGAACTCGCCGTCGTGGCAGAGCTAGCTTCCCGGTCGGCTGCCGCGGACGCCAAGATTGGCATCGACGAGCAGGGCCGTCCCCTTCGACTGGCCGACGAAGCATGCGCCCAGGTTTCGTTGGCGCTGACGATGTCACAGGCGTCCGCCTCGTGGTGGAGCGACCTCGGCGTAACGCTGTCGTGGCGGCTGGCGGCCACCGGTGCCGCCCTGCGGGCCGGGCTGATCGACTTGGGCCGGGCACGGCTGATCGCGGAGGCCACGACCTCGCTGGACGAGGAGAAGGCGCGGACGGTCGAGGCGCGCGTGCTCCCGCGGGCCGGAGAGCAGACTACCGGCCAGTTGCGGGCGGCGCTCCGCCGAGCGGTCATCACGGCTGACCCTGAGGGCGCCGAGCGGCGCCGCGAAGAGGCAGAACGGCGAGCCAGGGTCACTCTGTACCCCGACGCGGAAGGAACGGCGTCGCTGGCCGGATACAGCCTGCCGGGGATTCGCGCCGCGGCGGCAATGGCGCGCATCACCGCGCTGGCGAGGGCCATGAAAGCGGCGGGCGCCGGCGGCGGCATCGACCTGCTCAGGGCCCAGGTCTTCCTCGGCCTGCTGCTGGGGACCCTGCCCTACATCCCGCCGTCGCCCGACGGCCCGCCCGATGACCCGCCGCCCGATGACCCGCCGCCTGCCGACCCAACTGTCGGCCCGTTCGGTGCTGACGCTCCCGGCGAGCACGCTTCCGGCGACGGCCCTCAAGACGGTGAGCCGCCAGGCGCGCGCCCAGATGAGTTCCCTGGCGGCCACCCAGGACGGAGATCGGCCTCCGCCATAGCGCCTGTCAGTCACCGGCGGCACGGCAGCCCGTCTGCGGACTCTTGCCCCAACGCGCTGCCAGACGGACCGGGAGCAGGCCCGCAACTACCTAGCCCACGACCAGCCAGCCCACGACCAGCCAGCCCGCTACCAACCAGCCCGAAGCCGCCCGGCCCGCGCGAGCCACGACCAGGCGACCTCCACCCAGACGCTTCCCTGGATGAGCAGGAGCCCAGGGGTGGCCAGCCCGGCAGGGACGAACCCCGCCTTGATCATCCATGCCCATACGAGGCGGACGGACCGCCGTCGGCGACCCCCACGGACGATGACGATCCGTGGCCGGATTCGCGGCCACCTCCCGCCTGGCCGCAAGTGCAGCCCTTCCTGCGGCCGGGGCCGGCCGCGATGGGCAACCTTCAGCCGGCCGTGGCCGGCCTGCTTGACCTGAGGGTGCCGTGGACGACGCTGACGGGGGAGTCGGGCGAACCCGGCCATCTGAGCCGACTTGGTCCGGTGACTCCGGCGCAAGCTTGTCATCTGGCCGACCTGGCGGCGGAGGACGGGGCCGTTCAGTGGCGAGTCATCGTGACCAGTCTCGATGGCCGCGCCCTTGCTGTGACCCGGGTGCCACGCGACCAGGTGACCCGCAGCGCCGACTCCCGCGCTCACTCTGACTCCTCGACGGGCCTGGTTGGGGACTCCTCGGCGGGCCTGGTCGGGCGGATCACCGTTACGATCGGCCGGGACACCCTCAGCTATCCGGCAGCCGCCCACCCCGCACCCGACGGCCCGGCAGCCGACCGAGCAGCCACGGACCTGCCGGAGATCCTGGCCGGGGTCTTGCGAGCGGCGGAACGGGCAGTCCAGCGGGCCGACGAGCACGCCGCCGCCGATGCCGCGACAGCGGGCGGATGCGCCCATCATGACGCCAGCTCCGCCTACCGGCCGTCGGCCAGGCTGTGGGAGTACGTCACTGCCAGGGATCTGACCTGCCGGTTCCCGACGTGCCGGCAGCCCGCCTGGCGATGCGATCTGGACCACACCACGCCCTACGACAAGGGCGGCCGGACCTGCCGATGCAACCTCGGCGGGCTGTGCCGGTTCCACCACCAGCTGAAGCAGCACCTCCGCTGGCATCTCGCACAGTTCATGCCTGGGACCTTCACCTGGACCACACCGGCCGGTCGTACCTACACCGCCGAACCCGACAGCCACCCGGTCTAGCGAGCGGAGCGTCATGCCACGAGAGAGACGCCGATGCGAGCAGATGCGAACAGAGCTCATGCGGGCAGAGCTCATGCGGGCAGACGATGGGCTGGGATAACCCGCCGGTTACCTGGCGGGAGTTCGAGCGGCGCCTCTCCTGGCGGCAGAGCCAGACCGAGGATGCTCCGGAGGTCGACCCCGGGGTGGGTGGCTCCGGGGTGAGTGGCTCCGGGGTGGCCCGGCTGCCGACGGCGAGCCGCAAGCGGCCGAGGGGACTCAGCGCCGTCCCGATATCACGGGAACGGCCAGTTCCATGGGCTGAGCTGCACTGCCATACCTCGTACAGCTTCCTGGACGGCGCCTCGAGCCCTGAGGACCTGATTGCCGAGGCAGCCAGGCAAGGGTTGACCGCCATCGCGATCACGGATCACGACGGCATGTACGGGGTGCCTATGTTCGCCCAGGCGGCTGCTCGCTTCCGGGCGAACGCAGTAGCCGCGGAAGCTAACCCGGCAGAAGACGGCACGGTAGAAGACGGCACGGCAGAAGACGGCACGGCAGAAGACGGCACGGCAGAACGAGGCCGCGCGGTGGGGTGTGGGTACGGGGTTGCGACCGTGTTCGGGGCCGAACTCAGCCTGGACATCCAGCCGAGATCTGCCCGCGCCGCGCTGGTCGGCACCCAGGGGACACCCCGAGCAGGGATGCCCGACCCGGTCGGCCGGCACCTGCTCGTCCTCGCGCGTGACCCGGACGGATACCGGCGGCTCTGCGAGGTGATCAGTGCCGCTCACCTCGCCGGGGGGGAGAAGGGCAGGCCGGTGTACGACCTGCGGACGCTGGCCGAAGCGCACGGCGGACACTGGGTGATCCTCACCGGCTGCCGCAAGGGCATCGTGCCTGCCGCCCTGCCGCGGACCGCCGCCCTGCCGCAGAGTGCCGCCCTGCCGCAGAGTGCCGCCCTGCCGCAGAGTGCCGCCCTGCCGCAGAGTGCCGCCTTGGCGCCGACCGCAGCCCTGGCGCCGACCGCAGCCCTGGCCCCGACCGCCGCCCCGGGCAGGGGGCTCGGGCCAGCGGACCGCGACCCGCTCGCCGCCGCAGCGGCGGAACTGCGGCTGCTCACCGACATGTTCGGCCGCGACAACGTGATGGTCGAGCTGATCAGCCACGACCAGCCGGACGACGACGAGCGGAACGACGCCCTGTTCGAACTCGCCCGCCGCGAGGGACTCGGCGTGATCGCCACGAACAATGTCCACCACGCCACTCCCGCCGACGCCAGGATGGCCCAGGTGCTCGCCGCGATCAGGGCCCGCAGCAGCCTGGACGACATGGACGGCTGGCTGGCCGCCGCCGGCGCCGCCTACATTAGGTCGGGCGAGGAGATGGCCTACCGCCTGCGCCGCTACCCAGGCGTGCTGGAGCGGACCGTCGAGCTGGCGGCGGAGTGCGCGTTCGACTTCACGGTGATCGCGCCGAAGCTGCCCGACTACCCGGTGCCCAAGGGCTACGACGAGATGAGCTGGCTGCGGGCGCTCGTGGCGCGCAAGGCCCCTGGCCGCTACGGCCCGGTCGGTGCCGAGCGCATCCCGGGCGCCTACCGCCAGATCGCGCACGAGCTCGACGTCATCGATCAGCTCGGGTTCGCCGGCTATTTCCTGATCGTGCATGACATCGTGCAGTTCTGTAACGACGAGCGCATCTTGTGCCAGGGACGGGGATCGGCGGCGAACTCGGCCGTCTGCTTCGCGCTCGGCATTACCAGCGTCGATCCCGTTATGCATGGTCTGCTGTTCGAGCGGTTCCTGTCGGCCGGCCGGGACGGTCCGCCGGACATCGACCTGGACATCGAGCACCGCAGGCGCGAGGAGGTCATCCAGTACGTCTACCGGACCTACGGCCGGGGCAAGGCCGCGCAGGTGGCCAACGTGATCGCGTACCGGCCGAGGATGGCGATCCGCGACGCTGGCCGGGCGCTCGGCTACTCGCCCGAGGAGCAGAACCGCTGGTCCAAGCAGGTCGGTCCGCGCGCCTACGGTCCAGGCCAGCCGCTGCCGCCGGACGCCGGCGTTCCCGAGCCGGTCATCGAACTGGCCGAACGCATGCAGAAGCTGCCCAGGCACCTCGGCATCCACTCGGGCGGGATGGTGATCTGCGACCGGCCGGTGGCTCAGGTCTGCCCGGTGGAATGGGCGCGGATGCCGAACCGCAGCGTCCTGCAATGGGACAAGGACGACTGCGCGTACGCGGGGCTGGTCAAGTTCGACCTGCTCGGGCTGGGCATGCTGACGGCGCTGCGGGACTGCTTCGACCTGGTGGAGGCCTACCACGGCGTCCGCTGGGACCTGCACTCGCTGCCGCAGGAGGACCCCGGTGTCTACGACATGCTGTGCGAGGCCGACACCGTCGGGGTGTTTCAGGTGGAGTCGCGTGCGCAGATGGCGACGCTGCCCAGGCTGCGGCCGCGGCAGTTCTACGACCTGGTCGTGGAGGTCGCGCTGATCCGGCCGGGCCCGATCCAGGGCGGCTCGGTGCACCCGTACATGCGCCGACGCCACGGTGACGAGCCGCCGTACCTGCCGCACCCGCTGATGGAGCCGGCCCTGGGCAAGACCCTCGGCGTGCCGCTGTTCCAGGAGCAGATGATGCAGATCGCGATCGACTGCGCCGGATTCTCCGCGTCAGAGGCCGACCGGCTGCGCCAGGCGATGAGTTCCAAGCGCGCACCGGAGCGGATCGAGGAATTGCGCTCCCGGCTGATCGGAGGGATGGGCGAGCGCGGGATCCCGGTCGACGTCGCGCAGGACATCTACGAGAAGATCCTGGCGTTCTCCAGCTACGGCTTCCCCGAGTCGCACGCGATCAGCTTCGCCTACCTGGTCTACGCCAGCGCGTGGCTGAAGTGCTACTACCCGGCGGCGTTCACCGCCGCGCTGCTCCGCGCCCAGCCGATGGGGTTCTACTCCCCGGCCAGCCTGATCAGCGACGTGCGCAGGCACGGGGTGCAGGTCCGCGGCGTCGACGTGAACGCCAGCGGCGCCCTCGCGGTACTCGAGGACCCAGCCGGTCCCGAAAGAACCACGCATAGGCATAACGGCTCGCGCTCGCCGCTCACGCAGGCGAGCCGGGTCGCACCCGGTGAACTCGCGGCGGTGTCGGCTGGGGCTGGGCCGGCGGGGGCTGGGCCGGCGGGGGCTGGGCCGGCGGGCGGACAACCGGTCCCCGGCCAGCCAGCGATCCGGGTCGGCCTGTCCGAGGTGCGCAACCTCGGTTCCGACGCGGCCGCCGCCATCGTGGCCGGTCAGCCCTACGCCGATCTGGAGGACTTCGCCAGGCGGACCGCGCTGCCCCGCCCGGCGCTTGAGGCACTGGCGACCGCGGGGGCGTTCGGCTGCTTCGGGCTTTCGCGGCGCGAAGCGCTGTGGGCGGCCGGGGCCGCGGCGACGATCGACGGCGGGCAACTCCCGGGGACCACCGTGGGGCTGACGGCCCCGGCGCTTCCGGTCATGACACCCGCCGAGGTGACCTTCGCTGACCTGTGGGCGACCGGGACCTACGGGACGCACCCGATCGAGCACATCCGTGCGATGCTCGCCGCGGACGGCGTCCGGCCGGCCGCGGACCTGCGGGAAGCGACGGACGGCACGATGATCACCGTCGGAGGCCTCGTCACTCACCGCCAGCAGCCGGGGACGGCGCGCGGCGTGGTCTTCCTGAGCCTGGAGGACGAGACCGGGATGGCCAACGTGATCT
>Ga0335081_10010130_pt1 | contig 15215 bp, 11 predicted proteins | sample Lox_Sample_35_FD_206713 | JGI IMG/M metagenome (GOLD analysis project Ga0335081, IMG submission 206713) | Soil microbial communities from Loxahatchee National Wildlife Refuge, Florida, United States - Lox_Sample_3.5 | ecosystem: Environmental > Terrestrial > Soil > Wetlands | place: USA...
AAAGTCGACTTTGCCCTCGGTGTCGTTCCAGATTTCCGGACCGGTGGTCTCGCGGTGAATCTTGGGATTATCGGGATTCTCGAATTGCTGCAGCATGAAGCTGTTCGGAGTGCTGGCGCGCAGCTCTTCTGCCTTCGCGATCGCGCCTTTCATTCCCTTCGCGCCGGGCGTGAGAACCAATTCGGCGCCGAAGGCGAGCAGAATCACCCGCCGTTCCAGGCTCATCGTCTCGGGCATGGTGAGAATCAGTTTGTATCCCTTGACCGCGGCCACGAAGGCGAGCCCGATTCCGGTGTTGCCGCTCGTGGGCTCGATCAGCACGGTTTTGCCCGGATGAATCTTGCCAGCCTTTTCCGCTTCCGTAATCATGCTGACGCCAATGCGGTCCTTCACGCTGGCCAGCGGATTCTGGCTCTCGAGTTTGGCCGCAACCTCCGCGACGCAGCCTTTCGTCACCCGGTTGAGCCGCACCAGCGGCGTGTTGCCGATGAGTTCCGTAACGTTGTTTGCAATTTTCATGATTTCACTTTGACCTCGGAATGCTGCGAGAGCCTCTCCTTGTTTCGGTTTTCAAGCCAGGCAACGAGATTATTAGACGGCGCGGGGCAAATGCAAGATTCTGACTTTCGCGGAAGGAGCTGGTCAGATTTTCGAGACATTTCAGCAGGTTGCTGAAACCGCCGGGGCCCGTGACCGGGAGCAGAGGGCCCGGCTTCCAGCCGCCGCGATATGCGTTGAAAACTCGTGCGCTCTAGCCGCCGAGATTACTCTCGAACAGTGAAAACAGCTTTCATCCGTAAAGAGCAAAGCGGCAGATTCCTGCGAATCTGCCGCAATGGTTTTCGCTCGCGAGAACTCTACTGAACGGTCAACGTTAACATCGGCGCTGAGACCTGCAGCGAAGTTCCTGCATTTCCGGTCACCGTGATGGCGTACTGGCCCGATGGCGTGCCGGTGCTGCCACCTCCACCGCCGCCACCTCCGCCACCGTTGTTGTTGCTTCCGCCGTTGCTGCAGGCCATCTGGAACACCATGCCGCTAACCAGCAGAAGCACTAGACACAGACCCAGCATCTTCCTGCCGTTCTGCTTGCCTATGCCCGCACTCGCAAGGAACAGGGCAGGAAGAACCAGCCCGAGAGCCAGCCAACCCTGCGGTTGACGGCCCATTCCCGCTGGATGCGTCAGCGATGCCGAGGTACCCACCGTGCTTACCGTCAGCGTGGCCGTTCCCATGCCGCCGGCAACTGAGATGCCGCCGATAGAACACGTCGCCGGCTTGCTGGGCGTCGGGGAGACGCTGCACGTCAGGGTTACGCTGCTCGGATCAAACCCGTTCACGGGAGTGATCATCACTGTGGCCGTTGCCGATCCCCCCGCGCTTACCGTGGATGGCGAAAGCGCCGAGGTCGAAATCTGGAAGCTGGTAACCTGCTGCGTCATCGACACCGTGTGCTCTTGGAAGTGGCCGTTTCCGGCGTAGACCGCGGTGACCTTGTCGGCGCCCACGGCCAGCGCTGTGGTACTGACGTCGAACCGGCCTCCGGACAAGGAGCCGGATCCCAGCACAGTTCCTCCGCTCATGATGGTCACCGTTCCCGTGGGGCTTCCTGCCTGGGGCACGCTGGCGCCCACGGTTGCGGTGAAGGTAACGTCATCTCCCGAGATGGAAGGGCTGCCCGAGGTATGCAGCGTCATCTTGGTGCCTTGCGCATTGACCAGAATGCTCACAGTGCTGCTGGCGCCATTGGCCACCGCCAGGTCCGGAGCGCTGTCTCCGTTGAAATCGCCTACCACTGAGGAATAGGCGTAATCGCCCGCGCTGAATAAGATCGGTTGGCCGAACGAACCGTCGCCATTTCCCAGCAGCAGGCTCACGAGGTTTCCCGGGCCATTTCCCGGAGGGGTGCTGGTAACGGCCAGATCCAGTGCGCCATCGCCATTGAAATCGGCCATGACGATCGACGATGGATTGGCCAGCGTGGGATAGTGCACGACCGGCTGGAACGAACCGTCTCCGTTGCCCAGCAGCACACTCACCCGTTGCTTCTGGAAGTCGGCGATCGCCAGATCGAGATTGTTATCGCCGTTAAAGTCGCCCACGACCACATCCAGTGGATTGCCGCCAACCCCGGTGGTGTAGGTGACTTGCGGCTGGAAGGTGCCATCGCCGTTACCCAGCAGAATACCCACGTCGAGGTCGGTCTCGTTGAGAACCACGAGATCGGGTTTGCCATCGTTGTTGACGTCGGCCACGGCTACAGAAATGGGCCCTTTGCCCACGTTGTAGGTAGCTGGCGACTTGAATGTGCCGTCGCCGTTACCCAGCAGGACGCTCACCGTATTGCTGTTGAAATTGGCGGCCACGATGTCGAGTTTGCCGTCGTGGTTGAAGTCTCCCACTGCGAGCGAGGCCGGCTGGCTCATCACTCTATAATCGACATGGCCCTCGAAGGTACCATCACCGTTGCCCAGGAAAATGCTGACGGTGCCCGTAGCATAGTTGGCCACAGCAAGATCAAGAATCTTATCGCCGTTGAAATCGCCGACTGCAACCGAGAAAGGATCGGTCTTGGTTCCGGTCGTGTATTCGACGGGCTGCTGAAAGCTGCCGTCACCGTTGCCCAGCAGGATCGATACAGTTCCGTCGTTGCAGGTGGGAAAGTTCGGGCAGTTACTGTTAGTCACTACGAGGTCAAGAATGCCGTCACGATTGAAATCGCCAGCCGCTACCGCATACGGACTGGGCCCGGCGGGATAATCGCTGCGCGTTTGGAAGGTCCCGTCTCCGTTGCCCAGGATCACGCTAACGGTGTTGCCGCCTGAGTTCGCCGCCACCAGGTCCATCTTCTGGTCGCCGTTGAAGTCGTCAACGATTACCGAATAGGGAATATTTCCCGTGCCCACGCTGGCCTGCGACTGAAATGTCCCGTCACCATTCCCCAACAGCACACTGATTGAATTCCCGTTGCCGTTTGAAACGGCCAAGTCCATCTTCCCGTCGTTATTAAAGTCTCCCGCGGCAATCCCAGTCGGAAAAGCCCCTGCTCCATAAGCCACAGGAGCCAGGAAGTTCCACGAAATTCCACTCTTGCCGTTGCTTAAGAGCACGCTGACTACGCCACCCGTTTCGGCTACTGCCAGGTCCGGAGAGCCGTCGCCGTTGAAGTCCGCCGCCACAATCGACACCGGGTTTGGTTCTGGAAAGAATTGAAGCTGGGTTTGGAATGTGCCATCGCCGTTGCCCCGCAGCACGCTGATCACGCCCGAGCTGACTCCCTGGGGGCTGGTCGTGTTCACGTCGCAAGCCACCGCGACATCCGGATTGCCGTCCTTGTCGAGATCCACCACCACAACCGAGGCCGGATTGAATCCCGTGTTGTGATCGACATGTGCGGCGAAAGTTCCATCGCCGTTGCCCAGAAAAATGCTCACGGTTCCGTCGATCGTGTTAGTGACAACCAGGTCCGCATTGCCGTCTTTGTTGAAGTCTCCGACAGCTACGCCCAACGGGCCTCTCCCCGTTGCGAAATCCTTTTTCAGCTGAAACGTTCCGTCTCCATTTCCCAGGAATATGCTTACCGTGTTGCTGGCCGAATTTGTGACCGCGAGATCCAACTTGCCATCGCCGTTGAAGTCTCCAACTGCTATGCCCTGGGGAGCCGAGCCGGTCGGGTAGTCCACTTTAGCGCTGAACGTTCCATCTCCGTTTCCGAGCATCACGCTGATGGTGTTGCTGGTGAAATTGACCACCACGAGATCCCGATGGCCGTCTCCGTTCAGATCGGCCGAGGCAACAGCCTGCGGATTGGTTCCAGTCGCGAATTGCGGCGCCTCGACAAACTGTCCGGTTTGCGTCAATGCCAACGGCGCCATCAGCAGCAAAAGTGCGAGCCGCGAAAGTGTCTGCCTCAACATGAGACCTCCCTCAATACGGTCCTTCCTACAAATCGTTGGCCCGAAAGGCACGCTTGCCTAGCCCATTGCGACTACTCCCGGCCGGCGTCCAAGATTACGGGTCGGCGTTCCGCAGCAGTCTCATGCAAGGCGAAGATACGCAGATGCCCTAGGCAAGAAACACAAGTGGTACGGGGGAGACAAATAGGGGAGTTAGCGACTCTGGCGCCAATTTTGGGGGAAAGCAAGGCACCAGGGCGTGTGAACAATAACCCGGCGAAACTGAGCGAACAATCACCCGTTTGGATTAGCCCGATGAGCTAATCTGTCATCTCACACCAAGCCCGATCCGGGACGGTTAGTCCTGCACCCAGGCGGGCGAACCTGGGTGCAGGGCTCAAAACGGGGGGAAGGCTGAAGCTAATTGGACTACTTGCTGGGCGTCATTGCAGCCACCCGCGAGGTTTCCGTTAGCTGCTGCTGAACCATCTGGCGCAGCGTAGCGTAATCCACGGCTCCGCTCAGAAAATGGCCGTTGATGAAGAAGCTGGGTGTGCCGGTCAGGCCAAGACGCTGGCCTTCCTTGCGGTCCAGGCTCACCGCGGCCGCCTCGTCGCCATCGTCCAGACACTTGTCGAAACGAGTGGTGTCGAGCTTGAGCGCCTGAGCGTGCACCTTCAACTGATCGAAGTCCAACTCCTTGGTCTGGAACAATTCATCGTGGAACTGCCAGAACTTGCCTTGCTCGCCGGCGCAGCGAGCGGCTTCGGCAGCCTTCTCTGCGCGCGCATGCATGGGCAGCGGAAAATCGCGGTAGGCAAACGCGATCTTGGCGCCGAACTCCTCCTGCAGCTTCTTGAGATCGGGCGCAACCTTCTGGCAGTACGGGCACTCATAATCGGCGAATTCGATCAGCTTGACCGGAGCGTCTTTGGGCCCGATCATCTGCGCGGCCTCCACATCCACATCGACCCGCGGAGGACCGAGGGTTACAAAGACCGTGCTCTCGGCGCGCAGTTTTCTCGCGTAATCCTCCCGTGCCCTGTCGGTGCGCAACTGCCGGATCTTCTCCAGAATCTTGCCCCGGACCACTTCGTAGGGCTGGTCGGTTTCGAGGCCTTCGTAGTAGACCTCCATCTGATCCTCGGTGGGATCCTTGATAAGCGGCTTGATGTCGCGATCGAAGAGCTGATCTACTGTCAGGTGCTCGCTCGCGGCTTTCTGTTCGATGAGTTTCTTATCGATGAGGTCGTCCAGGGCCTTCATTTCGATCTGGTAGTACTGGTAATGAGCGCTCAGCAACCTGGCGGACTCCTGCTGCTCGAGTTCGGCCATGGTTACTTTCTCGCCGCCAACTTCCGCTACCACGCTGGAATCGTCCTGTGCCAGCGCGCTCGCTCCGCTCAAAAGCATCAGCGCGCCGCCCAAGCCCAATGCCAACACTCGCTGCAAAAACGACATGCTCAATCCCCCCGAATTGTAAAACGTTCCTTGCATGAAAGAATCTCGCCAGACCACGGGCACGCCCGCTGTCTGGCGAGCTGAATCTAGCATCTGGCGGAGGCCAGGCCCCCAACAGAGTTTACCTCACAACCTATTCACCGGTACCGCAGCTGCAGATACCCTTGCCGCTGCCATCCAGTTCGATGGCGGCGCACTCGGCCTGCAGACGCGCCTGTTCCGCGGCGCTGAAGGTGGCATCCTGCGAAGCCGTCTCAGTCACTGCGAAATTGCTGTTCTGAATATGGGTACCCCAGGAGCGAATCGCAGCCACTGGATACAGTCTGGCGGCATTCACCCCGGTGGTGGAAACGGTCTTGATCACGCCGGTGCTGAGCGTAACTCCGGTCAGCGGGTTGCCGGTCAGATCGGAGTTAACCGACAGCGTGCGCAGGCCATCCGGAGTCAGAAGGCATTCGCAGCACTCAGTCAATTCCTGGTTGGGATCGAATACATAGATCGCCGCCCACAGATTTCCACCGGAGGTTCCCGGGTTGGTAATGCGCACGGTCCCGTCCGGAGCACCTGCGGTGTTCGCGTTCGAGAAATAGTCAATCTTTAGCGTGTCCGCGGGGGGTGGCGTGGTCGACGCCAGCGCGGATCCGGCGCACAGAGCCAGAGCCAGTAAGCAGATTACAAGTGTCGTGAATCGACGCATTTAATATCCTCCTTAGAGTTACGCCGCCAAGCTGGGGAGGGATGAGGCTTGGTTTCAATGGCGCGTCGTTACTGTTACCTGTAATCCTATCTGCTGCAAGTCTCCAGGTGTGCTAATCCAATCTCACTAAACCGCGTAAAACCTGCTCCCGGAGCGGGTTTCAAGCCTTCGGGCCAACGATCTTGCCAATGATTCCCGACCGCGTCGAAACGCTCATCTTCACCATGACCAGCCGGATAAACGCCTTCACGGTATTGGGACTAATTTTCATGCGTTGAGCAATTTCTTTGCTGGTGAGGCCCTGCAGGAGAAATTGCACGGTCTCGCGCTCGCGCGCGGTCAAGCCAAAACGCTGCGCAATCTCGGCAATGGTAACCGCCCCATTGCTCTTTCTTTCCAGCATCACGATCAACAGTCCGACGGAAGCGCCAGAGCCGTTGCTGCGTCCCGCGCTGACGTCGAGAGGGAAGGACCGGCAAAGATACGTCCGCTTGGCGGAACGGAATTCGTCGACAAATCCGGGCGGACGGGCCGACTGCCGCTCCACCAGCTGAGAGCGAATCTTGTTCGCAAGAAGCGCGTCGACGTGACGGAGCTTATCCACCTGCTCGGGAAACGTAAGAATCTGAATTGCCTCGGAATTCGAAGCCACCAGATTCAAAGACGCGTCCACCACAATCAGACCCGGTCGGGTCGTAGCAACATGCACTTGCTTCCCCTTCGGACGGTGGCTCCACAGTGGCCGCCGCCTGAGACGAAATGATGGTTGGCCGATGTGGCCTTGTTTCGGGATCCCCCCGCTACATAGTCAGGCAACCAACGATTCCGACACGTCCACAGGCGTGCCCGAACCTGCTGCAGTTAGAACCTTCCAGTTACGTGTGACGGTTAGATAAGCACTTTCCCGGGGGAGGAAAGAACACCAAGACTTCGGGAGAAGGGGCAAACCGCGAACATTTTGCCATATTAGAACGGCTTGTCAAGGGCAAAGCCCTGTTTCGCCCGATGTTTTTGTCGTTATGCGATGGCTTTACCCCGTTTGCATTAGTTAAATTGGGTAGTAGATCAGGATTTATTGCAGTGATTTTGCAGAGAATTGCATTCGCCCCGAAAGAGAAGCGCCGCCAGAAATCACTTGGCGATGCTACCACGAACGAGCTTAGTGCCAAGGCTAACCCGTGAAATCAGTTCAGCTCCCCAGAAACTCGCTTGAGGCCAGCTTCGCCGCCTGGGCTCACATGCTTTGGCTGCTTGCGAATCTTTTTCTCGGTGGCGGCAGCCATCCGCGGCGCGGGGGCGGCCTTGGGCCGAATTTCCAGGACGTGATCGCATGACGCCTCGCGTCTATTGTTCGTAAAAAGCTTGCTTATCTTAGTGAGAACTGCGTCCTTGGCGCTCCGCAGAAGAGGCAAGAAGCCGCGGGGTTGCTCAACCGGTACGCTGTTGAGTGCGGCACGATACTTTGCGATCCACTCCAGTTCGACTTCGGCCAGATTCCGGTCAGCAGGCATTGGGGGCGCCCCATGATCTCCGGTCACGTTCTTTTCTAGCTTTATAACTCCGCTGCAGCAGATTGGCAAAGCTCCGAACGAACTACTTCCTCGGACTAGAGCAGCGGCGGAAAACGCCGGGAGAGTGCTAGAATCCCAGCTGCATGAATCTGATTCGCTATCCGGTTTTTGTGGCTGTTCTCCTGCCGGCGTTGATTTCCCCCCCACAACCTCAGACCCAGGCTCCGGAACGAGGCCACTACACGAGGGAAGCCTCGATCACGGAGACAGCCGGGGCCATCCACATTGCCGCCAACAGCCCGCGGCCTCTGGAACAAGTGCTGGAGGCACTCCAGCAGAAATACGGCTGGCTTGTCGATTACGAGGACCCCCGTTATCTGTCGAAGCACGAAATCGTGGAGCGGCCCGGGATGAACGGCACGACCTATGCGTTGCCAGATGGCGGCGTTTTCAACGCCGACGTGCCCGCCGGAAAAACCGCGCCCCCTCCCGAGGACAAGACCTTGGAAGCCATTGTGGATGCCTACAACCAGGGCCAGAACCCGGGAAGGTTCGCTCTGCGCCAGAACGAGGACGGCAGTTTCGCGGTGGTAGGGATCGGCGCTGAAGACGATGCTGGCAAGATCTCCATCGAGGCGCCCGCTCTCGACCAGCAACTCACCCTGCCGGAAACGCAGCGAACCGCTACCGAAACGGCTCACCTGATCTGCGAGAACCTGAGCCGTGAAACTCACGTTCAGTTCACCCTCGGCATCACCCCCCGGCTCCTGATGGATCACAAGGAGGTGAAAGTGGGCGGGAACAAAATGCAGGCGCGCACTTTGCTGGCTCGCACCCTGCAGGCCACCGGACACACGATGTACTATCGCCTACTTTTCGATCCGAGTTCCAAGAGCTATTTTCTCGATATTCACGCGGTCCGCGGGAAGTAGCCAGGCTGCATCCGCCGGAATCGCTGCTCCGCTGTGACCACGAACACCGAAAGCGGTGGCAAGCTTCGCAGACCGCCGAACACAGTCACTAATCGCGATCCCAAACCTGACGATCCAGCCAGCAGCCGGTCACATCACATGTGCGGGAAAGACAAAGCAGGCGGGAAAAATTGAAAGGGCCGTGACATTGGTTATGCCCTAGCTGCCCGCTCCTGCGAGAGAGCCAACAGCGTGGAAGCATGCACCGTCACAGCCCCTTGATGCGATCACTGCTTTCGCAGTTCCAAACCCCAACTGTCCCTCGCAGGGCAGTCGGTTTTTTCGGGTCCGGTTACCTGGCGAGTCGCCTCGCCCGGCGGATCACTCAATCTACTTCGGATCGGCCAATATTATTTGTGCCGTTCCTTTCGATCGTCGACGGGCGCAACACTAGACCTCGTGACAGAAAATGTCAACGCCTGTTTTCGGTGCATGGAGTGAATCTCGCCTGTGTATATCGCAAGAGATAATTCATTAGAAAATAGCTCTTTGTGAATAGCTCTGCAGAATTTCCTCATGTTTCCACAGGTTTTTGCACAGAGAACATTTGGCATCTCGGAACCAGCGGAAAAGGAATCTGCTGGATTACCTTGACTGGGAAACCGACTTGTCGCATTTTGGTACAGACGGGTTCTGCATGTCCAATCTTGTAGCTTACGTCGATGGCGGCTCACTGGGGAACCCGGGGCCTGCGGGTATTGGGGTGGTCATCGATGGCGCGCGCAAGGAGAGAATCACCATCGCGAAGGCGATTGGCTGTCAGGATAACAACGTAGCCGAATACGTTGCCCTGTTGGAAGCGTTGCAGCATGCGCTGGCGTTAAAAGCAGAGTCGCTCCATGTCTACTCGGATTCGGAAGTCATCGTCAAACAAATGCGTGGAGAATACACCTGCCGCAGCCCGCGCCTGCATTCCCTGAACTGGATTTGTCGCAAACTGGCTGGATCGTTGAAGTTCTCCATCTCTCATATCCGGCGCGAGCATAATACTGAAGCCAATCGCCTGGCGAACTCTGCGGTTCGCAAGCGACAAGCCTGAGCTTCGGCCCGGGACCTCATTCCCTGCGTTGCTCTCGGCCTTCACAATTTGCAGATTGCCCGGCCGCACGGCCAGTGCGCGGACGGCCGGGCTGAGACATTATGCCGCTGCCCGTTCGGCTCGCTTGAAGAAGTCCAGCAGTTCGGCATTGATCTGCTCTTTGAGCGTCGAACACATGCCGTGCGGCGCGCCCGGAATCACCTTTAGCGTCGCTCCCTTCACCAGCTTCGACGAGAGCATGGCCGAATCGCCGATGGGCACGATCTGATCGTCGTCGCCGTGAAGAATCAGCGTGGGCACGTCGATTTTTTTCAAATCTTCCGTGAAGTCGGTCTCGGAGAAGGCCTTGATGCACTCGTATGCGGCTTTGATCCCACACTGCACACCCTGAAGCCAGAATGAGTCGCGCAAACCCTGCGAGACCTTTGCTCCGGCGCGGTTTGCTCCGTAAAAGGGTGCACTGAGGTCCTTGAAGTACTGGGCGCGGTCCGCCAGAACGGCAGAGCGAATTTCATCGAACACTGAAATAGGCAGGCCGCCGGGATTGGCAGGAGTTTTCAACATCAGCGGCGGGACTGCACCGATGAGAACGGCTTTGGCAACGCGCTTGGTGCCGTGACGGCCGATGTAGCGCGCCACTTCGCCGCCTCCGGTCGAGTGGCCAACATGGATTGCATCCTTCAGATCGAGTTTTTCCACCAGTTCGGCCAGGTCGTCGGCATAGGTGTTCATCTCGTTGCCGTTCCAGGGCTGGCTGGACCGGCCATGTCCGCGCCGGTCATGCGCCACGCAGCGGTAACCGCGATCAGCGAGAAAAATCATTTGGTCTTCAAAAGCGTCTGAACTGAGTGGCCAGCCATGGCTGAAAACCACTGGCTGTCCCGTCCCCCAGTCCTTGTAGTAAATGCGAGTGCCGTCTTTGGTCGTGATTGTGCTCATGAGGTCCTCCTTGACCTGTTCTTCGGTTGAGATTCCCTGGATGACGCGAGCCCGCTCTGCCTGGTAGTGAAATCTCTTTCTTAATTACCCGTGGTTAGAACAACCCGGAAGCGTGCCTTGCCACTCAGCATACGCGCATAACCTTCCGCCGCGCGCTCCAGCGGAAGGACCTCATTCATCGAGCGCACGCCCGTCAGCCCGCTGAAGGCAAGCGTGTCCTCGGAATCGATCGCGGTACCCGAATACCAGCCTTGGATCGACGTAGATCCGGAAATAAGACCAACTGGAGAGAATGTCAGTGTCGGCGCAGCGCCCAACACCACCAACGTGCCCTTGGCGTCTAGGCCGCCAAGAACAGCGCCCATTGCATCCCCGGCGGTCACAGTCGCAAGCACCACCTTGGCCCCGCCCAGTTTCTTGAGCTCCGCCGCCGGATCTTGCGCCTGGCTGTCGACGTAGCGCCACGCGCCAAGACTTTTCGCCAGCGGCTCTTTGTCCTGACCGCGGGCAATGGCAACGGTCTTGAAACCCGACTTCGCGGCATATTGCACGCCCAGATGGCCGAGCCCACCCAGGCCGAGCACGGCTACGATTTCTCCCGGCCGCGCGCCGCTGTTGCGCAGGCTGTTGAAGGTGGTCACGCCGGCGCACATCAGCGGTGCAGCCTCCACCGGGGACAAATCTTCGGGCACCCGAGCCACAGCCTCCACTCGCGCGATCAGGAAATCCGCGTAGCCTCCGTCGCTGGTGATGCCGGTGACCAGCGTGAACGTCTGGCAGGCAAAGAAATTTCCCCGGCGGCAGGCATTGCAGTAGCCGCAATATCCTCCGTTCCAGCCGACGCCAACACGCTGGCCTGGCGTCCATCCTGCCACACCCGGACCGAGGGCATCGATGAGGCCGACAACCTCGTGCCCCGGAACTCTCGGGTAGCTGATCCCCGGCGCGAGTCCCTCTTTCGTGACCGCGTCGCTATGGCAGATTCCGCATGCCTGGACTTTGATCCGCACGGTTCCCGCTCCGGGTTGGGGAATCTCCCGCTCCACGACTTCGAACGGGCCCTTGGCGCTTACGACTTGCACGGCACGCATCTTAGGCATGGTAGCTCCTTGGAACGCTCAAAGCAGAAGGGAAAATAAGAACGCTGGTCGACACTAGGTAGTCCTTTCTATCGAGTGATTGTCGTTCTTTTCGTCTGCTGTGTGTCCTGATTTGCTAACGCGGCTCGAAAGAAATATCTGCCAGTGGCTCAGCCCGAGCCGGAATCATACCGAAGCGTCGGCCAACGGCAAGGAAACCTGAAAGCGTGTGTCCCCGGGCTTTGAGGTCACCTGAACGCTGCCGTGGTGCTTCTTCACGATGCGTTGAACCGTATCGAGGCCGAGTCCAGTTCCCTCGCCGACGCCCTTGGTGGTAAAGAACGGATCAAAAATGTGCGCTTTGATTTCGGGGGAAATACCCGGGCCGTTGTCGCCGATCTCCACCACCACACAGGAGTCGTCGCGATACGTTCGCACTCGCAGTTCTCCCTTTCCCCCCATGGCGTCGATAGCGTTGTCGATGAGATTGGTCCAGACCTGGTTGAGCTCGCTGCCGAAGGAGTCCACCAGAAGAGGAACGTTGTGGTAGTCGCGTTGCACTACCACTCCCTGCTTCAGCTTGTGATTCAGGATGGTGAGCGTGGTTTCCAGGCTCTTCACCACGTCCACATTCTGCACCGGCGCCTGGTCCATGTAGGTGTATTCCTTGATGGCCCTGACCAGGTCTGAGATTCGGGCTGTGCTGCTTTCGATCTCGTTCAGCAGATTTCCGATCTCGACGGAAGTCGCAATCCTCACCAGAGCTGCGCGGGCCGTCTGCGGTTCGAGCGTGGCAAAGAGCGATTCCAGCATCTGCGGCTTGATGTTCTTGCGTGCGAGATCGGCAGCCAGTTGCCATAAATCGCTTTGTCCGTGGCTGCGCAGCAGGGAATCAATCTGGTCCTCCAGGTCGGCGATGGCGAGCGCATCGCCCGGCGTGGCGTCAGCCTGCACAAAAGAAGTCTCCAGCTTTTCGATTTCCGCTTTCTGCTGTGGAGTCAGAACGCGCCGGCCCAACTCGAGGCTGGCATCCCTTATCTTCTTCAGCATGGTTCGCAGCTGGCTCGCAGCCCGTCTGGCCGCCGAAGCGGGATTGTTCAGTTCGTGGGCCAGGCCCGCGGAAAGCTTGCCCAGCCCAGCCAGCCGCTCGCGCTGTTGCTCCAGCCGCGTAACCTCCCGGATTCGGTCCGACATCATGCCGACCAGCCGCTTGGCCAGTTCCGGCATCTTCTGCACGAGTTCAGGAAATTTCGTCGCCGGAAATCGCAATAATCGCGTATCAACCGAGGCGCGGAAGGTGGCGCCGAATTGCTTCATTCTCGAAAATGGCAACGTTCCCGTGATCTCGCCCGCATCAGTGGAGAAGTTGAATGTTTCTCCTTGAATCTCGCCGCGGCCCTGCAATTGTCCATCGAGGATCACGAACATCGCGTCCGCAGGATCGCCTTGGCGGGAGCTGACGTCGCCAGCTTTCAGATGGATATCTTGTGCCTGGCTGAGAAACCACGCCAGTTGGTCGTCCGGCAAATCCGCGAGCATCTCCACACGGCGCAAATCCGAAATTTCGGCCATTTAGACCTTGCTCAGATATTGATGGATAAACTGCACCGCCACAGAGCCTTCGCCCACGCCGGAGGCAACCCGCTTCACCGATCCGTGGCGCACATCGCCTACGGCAAACAGGCCGGGAAGATTGGTTTCCAGCAGAAAAGGATCGCGATCCAGATTCCAGCCCTTCGGACGTTGTCCGTCGCGCACCAGATCGGGACCGGTCAAAACAAATCCCCGGTCGTCACGTTCCACCACATCGCCCAGCCACTCAGTGCACGGAAGAGCGCCGATAAAGATGAACATGGAACTGGCGGCCACGCGCTCGATCTTGTCGGTATCGGAACAAAGAACGGAAATCTCTTCCAGATGTGTGTCGCCATGCGCCTCGGCCACGCTGGCGTGCGCCCACACTTGAATGTTGGGCGTCTCTTTGACCTGATCGATCAGGTATTGCGACATCGTGCTCGAGAGCGAGTCGCCCCGCACCAGAAGCACTACGCGATCCGCATACCGCGCGAAATTCATCGCCGCCTGACCGGCCGAGTTGGCCCCGCCCACGATGTAGACGTTCTCACCCTTGCAGGAAAGCGCCTCCGTCGAGCCGCCTCCGTAATAGACCCCAGCACCCTGCAAGCGATCGATTCCCGGAGCCTCCAGCCGCCGCCACTGCACTCCGGTGGCGATCATCAAAGCGTGGCAGGAAAGCTCACTGCCATCCCTCAGTTTCACGATGCGGTAGGATCCCTCGGCGCGAACGGCGACCGCCTCCTGCGGCGACAGAATCTCGACCCCGAAGCGTTGCGCCTGCACCACCGCGCGCCGCGCCAGATCGCCGCCGCTGAGGCCGGTAGGAAATCCCAGATAGTTCTCGATCCGCGAACTCATCCCCGCCTGCCCGCCGGGCGCTTCGCGCTCGATCATCACCGTGTGCAGTCCTTCCGAGGCTCCATAGACGGCCGCGGCTAGACCGGCCGGTCCTCCGCCTACGATCGCCAGATCGTAGAAGCTTGTCTGTGCGCGAGTTCGCAGACCGACCTTTTGCGCCACATCGGCCGGAGTGCCTTCCAGGAGCCTTGTTCCATCCGCAAATAGCACAACCGGAAGGCTCGTCGCGTCCTGCTCCAGAGCTTCCAGCAGGCGCTTGGTCTCGGGATCGCTGGCCGTGGCCTCAACGTCAATCCACTGATAGGGAACATGGTTTCGCGCCAGGAAGTCGCGCAGATCGTAGGAGCGCGGAGACCAGCGCGTGCCCAGGACCCGAATTCCCTCAAAGGTTGGCCGGTAAGAAGCCTGCCAGTCATCGAGCAGGTCATCGAGTTGCGGATATAGGTGCTCCGTCGGAGGATCCCACGGCTTGAGGAAAAAATAGTTGATGCCCGCTTGATTAATGGCGCTGATGGCGGCGTTGGTATCGGCGTAAGCGGTAAGCAGCGCCCGCTTGGCGTCGGGGAAAATTTTCATCGCCTCCTGCAGGAATTCGATCCCGTCCATGCGCGGCATGCGCTGGTCGGCCAGCAGCAGCGCTACGGCGTCATTGCGCACCTTCAACTGTTTCAGAAGATCGAGCGCGCCAAGCGGCGAATCGCTGCCGATAATCCGATATTCCGCACCGTACTTCGAACGCAAATCGCGCTCAATCGCACGCAACACGTCAGAATCGTCATCCACGGTGAGCAGGATTGGTTTGGGCATTTTACCGGCTCAAAAGTCCCAGTTAGAAGGTCGTGGTTTGGCTGACTGATTGAATAGTCTAATTAGATACCAAAAACGGCTTTTGGTCGCGGATTCGTCAAAAAACTTCCCTGGCGAAAAACAGCTCACGGAGTACGCGAGACTCCATGTGGGGTGCGTGCCGTGTCGTCTCGTGCCGTGTGCCAGCTCGGATTTAGCGCGTAGAAGTGGAATTATGCTGGGCGCGGTCCGGCTAGTTCGGTTTTGAATACATTTCCATCGACCAGATCGCTGCCGGCCGCATGTACATGCTGGCGCGATACAAGCCCCGGGCATCGTAAGCTTCCGGCGTGCGAAAAAAGTAGCCGCGGTCTCTCCAAACCACGTTGTAAACTCCCCG
>Ga0335081_10010132_pt1 | contig 15215 bp, 14 predicted proteins | sample Lox_Sample_35_FD_206713 | JGI IMG/M metagenome (GOLD analysis project Ga0335081, IMG submission 206713) | Soil microbial communities from Loxahatchee National Wildlife Refuge, Florida, United States - Lox_Sample_3.5 | ecosystem: Environmental > Terrestrial > Soil > Wetlands | place: USA...
CGGTGCCGCTTAGCCCATCGGGGCTGCTGGAGAGTTTCTTGAACAGCGATCCCAAATCTGGTTTGGAAACATTGTCGTCAACCGGTTTTGCGGGTGGTGCGGTAGCATTCATGGTCTAATCTCCTTCCCGGCTATGGGCGCCCTATTTGTGTTTGTCTGTTCCGTAACTTCACCCGACGCGCCGGAGTCTGTCACGCCAATTTTGGCTTCCACCCATTTCAACGCGGACAACAATTGTTTGTCGTCGGAGGATGGCAATTCAGCAGCCGTCATGTCCCGTTCCATCACGGGCACCAATGGATTCACGTCGGCGGGCAGCGACACCGCCAGCTCCGGTGGAATACCTTTGTGCCAGAATGAATGGCCGTCCGGTGTGAGCCATTCCTGAATCGCCAGCATGAGGGCCGAGCCATCCGAGAGTGGAAATTCCTCCAGCACTGTGCCCGTGCCGAAGGTGGTTTCTCCCACCAGCATGGCGCGATGCGCATCGCGCAGTGCGCCGGCAACAATCTCCGCGCCGCTGGCGGAACCGCCGTTGATTAACACTGCCATGGGAGTGTCCGGGGCCAGGCCGCCCGGTTGCACCGGCACCGGCGTGATCTTTCCGCGGGCATCCTTGACGAGGAGAACGTCGCCGTTGGTCAGAAACTGGCTGGCCACGGCCACCGCTTCATCCAATGCCCCTCCTGAATTATCGCGTAAATCGAGAATCAATCCGTGCAATCGTTGCTTCTGAATATCACGCAAAGCACGGTGCAGGTCCTTGGCCGCGTCATCGTTAAAACCGGCGATCCGAACATCTGCGACTTCTGTTCCCGGCAGTCGCTGCCAGGTGACATTGTCCAGTTTGATCGTCGCCCGAACGACGGTGACGTTGTGGAGGCGGCGGGTTTGCGGATCCAAAACGGTCAGCTTGACCGAAGTGCCGGCCGGTCCCGAAATCCGTTCCACAACCTGGCTCATCGGCAGTCCGGTGATGTCTTGCCCATCCACGCTCAGGATGATCTCACCGCTGTGCAGACCGGCGTGTTGCGCGGGCGAATTGTCAATGGGTGCGACGATCACCACACGCCGGTTTTTCATTTGTATCTCCACCCCGATGCCCTTGAGTTGACCGCGTTCGGCCAGGCGAACTTGTTTGACCATTTCGGGACTCAAAAAAACGCTGTGCCCGGTATCACCCAATGCGTCCACCATCCCGCTGATGGCGCCGTAGGTGAGGACTTTGGGTTGAACCGCCGCGCGATCAACGTAGTAATGCCCGATGGTGTTCCAGGCCTCCGACATGAGGCGAAAATCGGAAGCGGCATCGGACGGCACAAACGCCCGAAACATCCATCGGTCGAATATCATGCCCGCACTCAATCCCACGGTCAGACATAACGCCAACTGAAAGGGCGGACGCAACCGGCGAACGGAAGGTCCGAACGGCTTGTCATCGCTTGCATCGTTCATAGAAAACCTGGTCTTCGGCTGCGCCGGGAGACTTATCATCTGTCATTCTTCTCAGGCCGCTGTTTGACCTGCCAACCCGTGCGCCAGGGCCGTCCCCACCACGATGCCGCCATTGATGGTTACAAATACGGGCTATGGACCCCAATAACCTCGTACAACGAATGCGGCACCGGCACGATGATGAGCAACAGCAGCAAAAATGTGAAATAACCCAGCGCCCGGCGGGGCAACCCCACCGGCGTTACGTCGTTGGCGGCGGGTGCGTCGCGCGTGCCCGCGATAAAGAACACGATGAACGCCCAAAACATCAGGCCGGGCCATACGAACAACGCCAGCAAAAACAATGAAGCCAGCGCCACCAGGCTCACGGCATGCGCATTGCGTGAGCCGAACAGCGCGTGCGACATGTGGCCGCCATCAAGCTGCCCGATAGGCGCCAGGTTCAACGCCGTGACGATCAACCCCAGCCAACCGGCGAACGCCAGCGGATGCAGCAGCAGGTGATTGCCTTCCAGCACGGATGCACCCAGCGACAACTTGGCCAGGCACGCCAGCAAGACGGAAGAACCGATGTTGACCCCGGCGTAGCCCGACGCCAGCGGCAAATATCCCGGAATGATCTCCGAATATCGCAGGCCGATCAACAACGCGGGAATCGCAAATGCCAGCCCCGCCAGCGGTCCGGCCACAGCGACATCGAACAGCGCGCGGCGGTTTGGGGTAAGGGATTTGATTTTGATGAAGGCGCCAAACGTCCCCAATGCAAATGGCACCGGAATGAAATATGGCGGGGTCACCCGGATGCCATGCGCTTTCGCGGTAAAATAATGCCCCAACTCGTGCGCACCCAGAATGAGCAGCAAGCCGAGACCGTAAGGCAGGCCGACGGCGAAGCGCGCCGGCTGCTGGAGCAGATTCACACCCGCGTGGAGCGCGCCAGCCCAGGTGGTGGTGGCTATCGTGGCGATGAACAACAGCCAGTGCAGTCCCCAGTTCGGCCGCCCGGCTGTTTCTGCCGCCATCTGTCCCGGCAAGACCAACACGCGCACGTCATTTTCTTCACCTTCCAGCAGCAGGGGCGTCACCGCCTCGCCCGCGAAGGCTTCGCGAATTTTCTCAAACATTTCTTCCGCATTGCCGCGCAGCCTTCCTTCAAACTGAAACACATCGCCAGTTACCTTGTGCCCCGTGATGACCAGCATGGGCGCCAACCGCGACTCCATCGCCGCGATTTTTTCGGATGGCATTACGGGTGGCGCCTCCCGGGCAGCCGCCATCCGCGCGGCGGCGTTGCGCACACCCAGGGTGTAGGCCACATAGAACCCGAAAAGCAGAATCAGCCAGAAAAGCAGTGCGTTCATCTTGATTTTCCCATCCGGTCCGGGTTGTCTGGTATGTCGGAACTTGAGTTTTCGATTCCGCCAGTGCCTTCCTCGAGCCACGCGCGCGCCTCATCCAGCGTTGTGTGATCGAAGTAACGGATGACTGCCGCAGTGAATGGTTTGCAAAATACAGCCATGCCATGCTGCCATCTCGTTTCGCCGACCACAGCCAGCCGTTCAATGGCACTGAAATGATGCCAGGCAAACCTGGTGTCCTCCCACAACGCCCCTGCCGTCCAGCCGTGGAAATCATGCATTACGACCAACATCCGGATTGTTCCGTGCTGTTTGACCAGCCGCTCCACGACGGGCACAAACTTCTCGTAATCTTCCTTGACGAGCTTGCCGCTCAATTGCACTTCCAACGCTTTGCCGCCGTCTGTTTCTTCCAGTTTGATTGCCACAGTTTTTCCTTTCGTTGACGTCTTTGCCAGACACGAGTTGGACCCACTCTCGCGGGTTCTGCTCAAAGCGCTGGTTTGCTTTACTTCTGTCCGGCGGCGCCGTTTTGAAGGCACCGAGCCGCTTTCCCACCGGATGGCGGTCGAGTGACCAGCAACTCCTCCACCCCGCCCACCGGTTGGTGAATATCGGGCGCGAGCGGATGGGAAACCGTTTTCATGGATTCGAGTTCGGCACCGGTTGGTCAGAAATCATAGGCCAGGATCGCTTCCAGCCGCCGGCAGATTTCCCGGCCGTAATCGGTCCAAAGCCCGGAGCCCCAATAGCGATAACAACTTGTCTGTGAGCAAAGCAGGTGAAAGAGCGCGTTGCGGTAGCGCGGTTCGTGAGTTGGAACCCGCGGCGTGATGACTTTCTCGTAGAAGTGCGAACTGGCTTTCTCCATCGGCCCGAGCAGGCGGTCATACCCGCGCACCCAGGAGATGTTGTTCGTCCAACTGCCGCCTTCCATGTGGAAACGCCCGTCTTCCTTTTTTAATTGTTCAATGACACCGGCCAATTTATCCGGTCCGCCGCCGGGTTGGAAACGATCCCAAATCCGTTTCTGGAAAAGTGGCTGCAGCGCGGGAAAATCTTTTTCCCGGAGACCGGTGGCGGAAAGATACTCCAGGTATTCAGTGACGTTCACGGCGGGCGTATCCGAGCCGGAACACTCGCGCATCACATCGAAGTATTTCGAGGGAAATTCATTCATCATCACGCCGCCGTTCTCGCCATCGGCGATTTGCGTCACCAGCGGCGGAATCTGTTTGCCGGCCAGTTCCCGGCGGGAAAGTCCTTTGGCCTCGTAATAGGGCTGCATCTGGGCGACCAGTTTTGTGTCGCTGCCCTGCGTTTTGATGATGGCAATGATGCTGGTTTCCTGACCATCCGAGTTCCGGCAGACGAGCCGGTGCGGGATGTGCTTGCGCTCCGGACCGTGGCCGTTTTCCGGGCGCTCGACCGAATGTTCCTGCACCATCACCCAATCGAATCCGCAGTCCTTCAGCGTCTTCACGAATTCGTAAGCGGTGTCCGGGTGATTGGGCAGCGCCATTTCCGAGGGTGAAAATCCACGGACACGTTGGAGCGCTTCCCGGCCGAAGATGGCGGTGAAGTGATGTTGCCAGGCTTTGACGTGCAGCCGGAAATCCTGCACGGGCGTGGACGGGGCGACCGCGTGCCCCCACGGGCAACCGAGCCACTCCACAGCATGACGATAGCGGTGCTCGCACGTAACCCGCTTCAAGTTGTCGAACACGTCGTGCAGCCCCATGTGCCGGAGGCCGTGCAGCAATGTGCCGGAGTATTCCAGCATCACGCGCGGTTGTTTGCCTTCGTCCGCCAGTTGCGGGATGAACTCGCCCATGCGCTTGTAGCACTGATGGAACACCGGCGCGTTGTGATTATCGCCGATCCCTTGGTTATCCATCATGTATTTCAGGTTGCTGATGATTTCGGCAGTGGTAAGATCGCCGCCTCCCGCCGGGATGAGCGGTTGGTGCATGTGCAACGCGATGGCGAAGGCGCTGCGGATTCTCCCGAAATCGATTCCGCTTTCGGGCAGGTAAACCGGTTTCCCGCGATTGGACTGAATTACAGCGTCGAGCTGCGTTTCCGCACCGCAAATGTCCGGCAGACGGCCAACGTATTCAGACAGTTGAGAATTCATGCCAGGTTTTCTCGTTTGCGCTTAATAATGCTCCAACTGGTAAAAGGCTTGCCGCCCGATGACTGCCACCGGCCTTCTTCCTTTGGCCCAATAAGGCCGTTCGGTTGCGCGGGTGTAATGGTTTGCCGACCCGACCAGCTCGGGCAGGCGATCGGGAGTTTGACACGCCATCTGGGCAATTTGCAGGGCTTCCTGAAAATCCGGTTCCCGGCTGAATTTCCGGATGAGCCGGTTGAGGGTCGTGCCATTCAAACACGAGAACGCGTGAATGCGGCCCCGGTGTGCAGCCACAACCTGCAACGGCGTCCGGCCTTTTTCGATGGCCCGCCGGTGGATGACGTCGGCGACGGCTGTCATTCCCTGCGCCCCATCGGACCAGGCCTCTCCCATGAGGACGGCGGCGACGGCCCGCTCCTGATAGGTCTGTCCCAAAACTGCCAGGGGCACGGCGAACAGAGAGAATGTGAGGAGCCATTTCATTCGTCTCGATTGATGCACAACAGCGCCGCCAGGGGCGGCAGCGTCAGCAGCAGTGAACAAGGGCGATGGTGCCACCTGATCGGTTCAGCGTGAAGCCCGCCACAATTCCCCTGCCCGCTGCCACCGTATTCCTTGGCGTCGCTGTTCAGAATTTCCCTCCAGAAACCGCCGCGCGGCACACCCAGCCGATAATTCCGGCGGACGACCGGAGTGAAATTGAACACCGCCAGAACGATTTCGCGGCTTGCGCGCGTCTTGCGGATGAAACTGAGCGTGCTGTTCTGCGCGTCGTGGTAATCAATCCACTCAAAACCTTCAGGGCTGAAGTCAAGTTCGTGCAGGGCCGGCTCGGCCCGGTAGGCGCGGTTGAGGTCGGCGAGCCACTTCTGCACGCCGGAATGGAACGGTTGATTCTCCACGCGCCACTCCACGCTCGACTCGTGGTTCCACTCCGGCCATTGCGCCAGTTCGCCGCCCATGAAGAGGAGTTTCTTTCCCGGCTGAGCGAAGAGGTAACCGTAGAGCAGTCGCAGGTTGGCGTATTTCTGCCATTCGTCCCCGCTCATCATGCCGAACAGCGAACCCTTGCCGTGAACGACCTCGTCGTGCGACAGGGGCAGGACGTAGTTTTCGCTGAAGGCATAGACCATCCGGAACGGCAGTTCGCCGTGATGATGTTTGCGGTGAACCGCCGGCCGTTTGAGGTAGCGCAAAGTGTCGTGCATCCACCCCATGTCCCACTTCATCTTGAAACCCAGCCCGCCCTCTTTCGCCGGCCGCGAAACCTTCGGCCACGCGGTGGACTCCTCGGCAATGGTCAGCACATCCGGATGAAACTTGAGGATGACGCGGTTGAGTTCGCGCAGAAATTCGATGGCCTCGAGGTTTTCCCGGCCGCCGTGGCAATTCGGGATCCAACCGCCGGGCTTGCGCGAATAGTCCAGGTAGAGCATCGAAGCGACGGCATCAAGCCGGAGGCCGTCAATGTGATACTTCTCGATCCAGAATAGTGCGCTGCTGATGAGGAAACTGCGCACCTCGTTGCGGCCGTAATTGAAGATGGCGCTGTTCCAATCCGGGTGAAACCCTTTGCGCGGGTCGGCGTGCTCAAAGAGATGCGTGCCATCGAAATAGGCCAGACTGTGACCATCGCTCGGGAAGTGCGATGGCACCCAGTCCAGAATCACCCCGATCCCCCGCTGATGCAGGTAATCTACCAAATACATGAAATCCTGCGGCGTCCCATAACGGCTCGTCGGCGCAAAGTAACCCGTGGTCTGATAACCCCACGAGCCATAAAACGGGTGTTCGGTTACGGGCAGCAATTCCACGTGCGTGAAGCCTGTGCGCAAGACGTAATCCGCCAGTTGCGGCGCGATTTCCCGGTAGCTGAGCCAGCGATTGCCATTCTCCGGGATGCGCCGCCAGGAGCCGAGATGCATTTCGTAAATGGAGACGGGCGATTCGGCGGCATCGCGGCGGGCACGCTGCCGCAGCCACTCACGATCGCCCCACTGATAGGTCAGGTCCCAGACTACGGACGCAGTGCGCGGAGGCACCTCGGCGTGAAACGCAAAAGGATCGGCCTTGTCGCCGGCGTAGTTTCGCCAGTTGGAGATGACGTGGTATTTGTAACGCATCCCATGCTTCACGCCGGGCACAAAACCGTGCCAGATGCCGGACCGCAATTTCAGATGGATTGCCTGCCCGTCCTTGGACCAGGCGTTGAAGTCGCCGATGACTTGCACCTGTTTCGCGTTTGGCGCCCAGACGGCGAAGTGAATTCCCGTCTCTCCCGCGGAGGTGCCCGAATGCGCTCCGAGCGTCTTGTAAGTGCGGTAATTCCGGCCTTGCAGGAAGGCATCAATGTCCCTTTCCAGCAGCAACGGCCGGTCGGGCACGAGTTGACGCGGCCAACCCCCTACACCGATGCCCGAAGATGCGCGTTCAGGCTCCAGGGTTGCGGTTGGGAAGGTTAGCAGGTTCATGACTGGTAACACTGCTCGGTTTTCTGCGCGATGCTGTCCCAACTGAAGGCGGTTTCCGCCGCGCGCCGGCCGTTGCCGCCCATCCATCTGGCCCACTCGAAATTCGTGAACAGCGTTCCCAACCCCCAGCCCACCGACTCCGGCGTGGCATAGACCTTGAGGCCGGTGACGTTGTGCCAGAGAAATTCACTCGGTCCGCCGTTCTGCGAGGCGACGACGGGTTTGCCGGCGGCCCAGCCTTCGAGGGCGCTGATGCCGAAAGGTTCGTTGCGGCTGGGCAGACACACCGCGTCGCACGCCCGGTAGAGGTCAATCAGGTTCCAGCCGTTGTGATAGCCAAGGAAGCGCGTCGCGTGGGCGACTCCCAGTTGATGCGCGCGCCGTTCCAGGTCGCCGCGCAGATGGCCCTCGCCGACAAAAACAAATTTGGCGTTATGATAATGACGCAGTAAGCCCGGCACAGCTTCGAGCAGCAGGTCCGGCCCTTTTTGCACGCACAGCCGGCCACTGAACAGCACCGTCGGATCCACCGGGCCGATGCCGTAGCGGCGTTTGACGCCTCCAGAATCAATGAAACCGTCGAATTTGTGGACCGGCACGCCGTTATGGATCGCCCAGCATTTCCCATCGGGCAGGTTATACATCCACATCAATTCGCCCTTGAGCGCGCTGCTGACGGCGATGACGCGGTCGGCGCAGTACGTGCCGTGCCGTTCGTGATCACGAATCCGCGCCGAACTGCCGTTCCAAAAATTGTTCCCGCAGCGGCCGTATTCCGTCGAATGCATCGTGAGCACCGCGCGATGGTCCCGGCGCGCCTGCTTGATCCAGACCATTGCGTTGGCCGCCAGCCAGTCGTGCGCATGGACCACGTCGAAATGCCCGATGTAATTCTCGGTCTGAAAAAAGTGCCAGACGAAGGAGCGGCACATTTCCTGGATCTCATCCACAAAACTGCGGTTAAGATTGTGCGGGCAATAATGATACCACACGCCGTCAATCCGCCAGACGCCACCGCTTCCGTAACCCGGCCGGGTGAAGACATGCACTTCATGGCCGCGGCGTTCCAGTGCCGTCGCCAGTTCCGTGACATGCGTTGCCACTCCTCCCACCGCATGGGAGTGAAGTGTTTCCCAGGAAAACATTGCAATTTTCATAACATCTCTTTTCGCCGGCCCCGGCTCCACTGTCTCTTCGCCCGGCAGAATCGTACCGTAAAAGGGTCACAGGCCGTCCGTCCGGCGCTCTGGCAGGCCGGACGGACCGGGCACTGTTCCTCCCGACCGCAAAGTGGATTAAACAACCTGGCGAACGGCGTTTCGACCTCCGTAGGGATTTGGCACATGCAACGCACATTCCGGGTCATCCCGCCACTGGCCGTCCACCAGGAAACGGTAGTGGTGCGTGCCGGGTTCGAGTTCAACCGTGACGTGCCAGTTGCCGTCCACGCCTTTCTGCAAGTTAATCGGTTTTTGCTGCCATTGTGTGAAGTCTCCTGCCAACTGCACGCTCAACGCAGTGGGCTCGGCGAAGGAGAACGTCTGAGTTCTTCCATTCGCCTTCTCGGATTTCGCATATTTTGAATTGATTCTCTTTGCCATGTCTGTCTTTCGGTTATGGCCTGGGGCAAATCCCTCGAGCCGGTTGTTCGTTTTTTTAATGGTTCATCCGTGGTTTAGCAGTGTCCTCATGCCATTGGGTATCCACCAGGAAGCCGTAACGATGGGTATCGCGCGGCAACTCCACCGTTGTCCGCCAGACCCCTTGCTTTTGCGCCGTTGGCGGCTGTTCTTTCCAATGGATGAAATCGCCTGCCCATTGCACGCCCATCGCGTCGGGCGCAGTAATGGCGAAGGTCTGTTTCTTCTCACCGTTGCCGTCTTTTGAGTTCGTTTTCCCCGGCATGATGACCTCTCCTTTTCATTTTTATTTGTCATTCTCTCGCCGGGCGAAACGCCGTCCGGCTGAAAAGCCGTCTTATCCTTTCTTTACCCCTTTTCGTTTTCGACATTCATAAATCCGGGTTGCGTTCAATATTGAAACCCGGCCGTGGCGCCCGTGGGACCAGTGAACGGCGCGGGTCGGGACGGATTTCTGGTTTGTAAATTCATGCAATAGTTCCTTTCCTGTCAGCATCGTTGAAGTGGACACGGGCCAGCACATCCTGGTTGAACAGGAAGGTCAGTCCGTGCTGTTCGGCAAACTGCTTGAGTTTGGCAACGAGCGGAGGCATGGTTGGGCCGCCCGGCGGCGCAAACAGGGCGCCCAGGGCGGCGTTCGAAACACGGCGGCACATCACCCAGCTTTCCAGCCATTGCTTCAAACAATCCGGCGCGGCGCGCGTGTTGGCTGCCACCACCAGAATGAGGTCTGCCGTGACGGCCTCGGCCAGGGCCTCGTCCGCCGCGGCCTGGCGATTCAACACATCCAGCCGCCACGGTCTTACGCTCCACTTTGCCTCGGCCCCGACTTCCGACGCCGCATGTTCCAACATCACCTTGGCGTTCACGGCCAATTTGAAGTCGTCATACCAGACTACAGCCTTCAAGGTCGCCACCCCCACGTCGCCTTCAATTGTCTTTGAACTCATCTTGTCCATTCTTTTTTCCTGCTATTCACTCGCGCTCAGCAACCCGCTGCGGGCTGAGGCGGGTTCGGCGCATGGCTGAGTGAACCTCAACCGGTTGCCGGCCAGCCCGGTTTATGACAGCGACCGACCAGGCGACGACGGTTCTCCCTGCGTTTGCCCGTTCGACCCCGCCGCCGCTTCTGCGCGTTAACCAGAAGCTTCCGTCCCAGGCTTGTTCTGATTTCCGGACTGAATACCAGGCGGCCGTTCAAGGCGTCGTGGATGCCCGCCAGAAGCCGGGCGCCCCCCACGTCTTTCATGAGGTAGCCACATGCGCCGGCGGCGAGCGCCCTGGGCGCGTACCAAGCCTCGTCCCGGAATGAAAACACCAGAATCGGCAGCCGATGATGACGTCGATGGAGTGATTGGATGAAACTGAGGTCATGCGGTGCCATGATTTCTGTGAGAACCAGACTGGGTTTTGCCTGTGCAACCGCCTTCAAGGCGTGCTCTGCGCTGTCCGCTTCGCCACACAGTTCCAAATCGTCCGTGCGGTTAATCCAATCCGTGACCGCGATGCGCATCAGGGGATGGCCGTCCACGACGAAGATGCGGTCGCGGCTTCCCGGCAGATCCGAATTTTGATTTGTGCTCATTTCAAACCGAACAGGCTCGCCAGGCGGCTTCAACCCACCGTTGCCTTGGGCAGGGTGATGATCAGTTCGTGTCCCTGGCGGTCAACCTTCATCTGGTCGGTTTTCACCGGCGCAGGAAGCTGGATGGTTTGTTCATACTGGCCCCATTCGGTGACACTGGTGTTCGCATTCTTCCGGGAGGAAGTTCCGGTGCTTTTGTTGCTGACCCGGACTTTCAACGTCTGGTTGTTCTCCAGGCGGACGTTGACATCTGAGGCCTTGGCATCAGGCAGAAAGGCGCGAACCTCAAAGCGGTCTGTGAGATCCTGCACATTGAGTGAGAGCGAGTAGCCCGGATTTTCCTGGAAAAACTCCAGCCGGGGTTCCATGCGGAACCGGGCGGACATCTGGCTGAACATCTGGTCCATCTGCAACTGCATATCGCGGATTTCCTGGAAGGGATTCCATTCCGCCTGGCCGGCAGGATTCAGTCCGGGTGACGCCGCGGATAACACTTGGTTCGTCTCGCTATTAGCCGCCGCCACGGAGGCGGCAGAGTTTCCGGCTTTGGATTTCGTTACCGTCAGTCCGATCAACACGCCAATCGCCAGTGTGATCACCCCGACGATTGCAGTTGTGGATTTTTTTGTGGTTCTGGCTGTTTTATTATCTTCGGTATTCATAGACTTTCATTCCTTTCTTTTGCCGGTCCTGCCCACTCCTGTGCTCATCTCGCAGTTTTGAGTTGGGAGAACTCCTTCGTTTTCACCATGGGCTGGCAGGAGCCGCCACCCCGGGACAGAGGGCCTGCCTTGCGTGGCGCCCGACTTAAAATGCTTTGCCGGCTTTGCCAACACCGGTATTGGCTCCGCCACGTGGCAATCTCCATCGAAAGCGATGCCAAGTTTTATTGCGGCATCTGCTTTTGTCATAGGCATCCTCCCATTACCGGCTCGCGACTGTCCGATGCAACCCACATCAGTCAAGAGCTGGCTGTTGAACAACCATATTTGTGCGGACGCATCGTCCTCCGGCATCGGTTGTCCAGCGAACTTTTCAGACTGTGTTTCCCTTTGCTGTTTCATGTTGGGATTATTCGTTATTCACACCGGCTGAAGGTGTCGCGTCGCACCTGCTTCATCTTTCAGCGTTAACGCACCTTCAGCCGGTTGATCACCTCCATGGCGCCGCCCTTGCGGGCGTCTTGATCCGCCTCACCATATCCGATCCACGTGCCCACCTTCCCCGTCAGTTTGGCAACACCATTGCGGACGGTTACGGTGATGTCGTCCCGATGGACAAACGGGCTCCAGAATAACGCATGCTCGATATCCTTTTTGATCTGCGCATCGCTCTTGGGCGGCAGGGGTCTGAGTGTCCTGAAATCGTAAGGTGGCCCGAACGTCTCGAAATCGTAATACGGCTGCTTGTAGAAAAAGTAATCGGGTTCAGGTACAAGCTTCAGATGGTTCAAGACCTCGACCACGCCCTTGGTGCGCGAGGCGTCATCCTGCGCCTCCGCCTTTTGCTCGACAGAATCCACCGACCCGTTCAGATAGGCGACGTGACTGAAAACGGCGGCTTCAATCCTGGCGCCTTCAAGGAGCGGGTCCCAGTGCAATACCGCGTCCAGACCCTTTTGAGTGTCGTTATCGTCCGGCAGGTTCGCGGTGGGCCGCACCGACAATTCGTTGTCCACCCACGAAACGCCAACAATGTCCCTGGCATCCTCTCCGGCAGCGCTTTTCGACTTCGAATCGCCGACCGCGCCTTCGAGGACGGCCACGCCATCCTCCACGGTCAAATCGATCATATCTGTGTAGTGTGAAACGCGCGGATCGGTGCGGAGGGACGCTTGTAGAGCTTTTTTGATTTCGGTGTCGGTCTGGCCGGCGTTTTCATTCCTTCGCCGCATCCGTGCACGGGCGGTGGCTTCCACCTTCAATCCGCTGTCATCCACGGTCCGCACACCGTTGACCCAGGCATCCGTGCTCACCCGCGACTTTTCGACGACGCTCCCTACCGTGCCCGTTAAAGTGACGTGTCCATGCTTCACCCCGACTTGAATCGGGTAACCGGTCACCCAGATGTCCCAGCGCAAAACCGCGTGAATATCAGCCGTGATTTCCTGGTCGGTTCTCGTCCCGGCATAGTTGATCACGAGTTGATTGTGGATATCTTTAACTCCCCTGACGCCTTCTGCGACCTGTTGGGCCAGTTGGCGTTCCGCCATTGACCCGACTTTCCCGGTGAGGGTCACCACCGCGTCATTAACGGATACCGACACTTTGTAGGATTCCGTTGCGGGGTCGTTCAGCAACGCCATCAGGATGTCCTTGCGAATGTCTTCGTCGGGGCGGGACTCCGGCTTGACAGCGATCCGGTCAATCACGCCCAGCACACCGCGCACACTCCCGGCGATTTTTACCGCGCGCCGTTTGGCCAGAATATCATTGACCGAACCGGACAGGGTGACAATCCCCTTGCTGGTGCTCACATCCAGAAAGTTCGGGAAAACGGTCATTTCAAAATGCAGATCCGACCTGACGGCCGATGTGACGGCGCTGTCGCTGAACGCCAACTTTGCCGCCGCCGCACGCACCGGCGTAGAAAAAACAAACAGTGTGATGATCGCGAACAGCAACCGGACCGCCGATCCGGTTCTTTGTGTTACAAGTTCAATTCGTTTCCCATGGTGCAACCTTTTCATTCAGCTTCTCCCTTTGTATTTGTATTTCGGCCCGGTCTGGTTGAATCGGGACCGGCTTTCCACGAAGCGAAAACGCCTTCGACCACATTAAGCAGTTGCGGCGTGTCGAGTGGTTTCTCCAGAAAAGCCGCCGCGCCCTGGCGAAAGCACTCCGCTTTGACATCAGGTCCGCCAAAGGCGGTCAGCACGATGACGGGCAGTTTCGGATGAATCTTGTGGATGGCATACACGGCGGTCAGGCCCGACACGAACGGCATCCGGAGGTCTGTGATTACCAGATCAATCCGCTTTCGCCGCTCGGTCAGAATATCAATGGCGTCTCCCGCCCATTCCGCGCAGGTAACCACCGCGCCTTCGCCGGTCAACACCCTGTCGAGCGCACGGAGCATGCGCGCATCATCGTCAACCACCAAAACGGACTTATTACGAATGTTCTTTGTCATCGAGTGATTCGCTTTGCACGGGTGATGCCAAGGAATGCAGCCTGTCGGGAGGTAATTGGTTTAGAAACAGTTACAGCCGGAACAGGCCATTTGGGCTGCACACGAAACGTGCGATTTATGCCAGAGTGGCAGTCCGGACGCTGCCATTTTGGCAGACCTCTATTGACCTGGACTTGAGAAATGCCGATACATCGTGCGCGGCGGAATACCGAGCATCCGGGCAGCCTTGAGTTTGTTGCCCGCGCATTGTTCAATCGTGGCCTGCACAAGTCGCCGGACCGCTTCGTCCACCGTCGTGCCGACAGGAAGGGAAACGTTTGAGCCCGGTGGTGCCGCGGTGGTTGCCGTGCCGGTGACGCCGGGCGCGAATGCAAAACTGGCGATAGCATCATCGCCGGCCAACGCCACAGCACGTTGTATAACGTGTTCCAGTTCGCGCACATTGCCCGGCCACGGATGGGCCAGCAATTGATCGAGCGCCAGCGGGGCAATGGTACGAACATGCTTGCCCATTTCTGCCGCAAATCTCCCCAGGAAATGTCCGGCCAGCAGCGGAATATCCTTCCGCCGTTCACGCAAGGGTGGCAGCAGAATTTGGATGGTGTTAATCCGGTAATAGAGATCGTGCCGGAACTTTCCCTCCTCAACCGCTTTGGGGATGTCTGCGTGCGTAGCGCAGAGCAGGCGCACGTTCACCTGGAGTTCCTTCGCTCCACCGAGCCGCTGAAATGTCCCGTCCTGCAACACGCGCAGCAGCTTGGCCTGCAATTGCGGACTCATCTCAGCAATTTCGTCCAGCAAGAGCGTGCCGCCATCGGCCAGCTCGAACTTGCCGGGGCGGGCGGTGGCGGCGCCGGTGAACGCGCCGCGTTCGTAACCGAACAATTCACTTTCCAACAGCGTTTCGGGAATCGCGGCACAACTGATTTTCAAGAGTGGTTTGCCGCGGCGGACGCTCAGGTCATGAAGCGCATCGGCGGCAATTTCCTTGCCGGTGCCGCTCTCACCTTGAATGAGCACGTGGACATCCGTGGGGGCGACCTGGCGGATGAGCTGCTTGACGGCGCGCATGGCCGGGCTGTCACCGATGAGCGCTTCCACGCCCCGCTGTTGTCGGAGCTGGCGGCGAAGCTGCCGGTTTTCACGGCTAAGGCGCTGCCTTTCGAGGGCTTTGGCAACCGTTTTCAGCAGCACGGTGCTGTCCAGCGGTTTCTGAATGAAATCGTAGGCGCCGAGCTTCATGGCTTCGACCGCCTTCTCGACACTGCCGTGGCCGGTAATCATTACCACCTCGACCTCGGGCCGGAGCTCACGAACCTGTTTCAGCAATGCGATGCCGTCGAGATCCGGCAGACGCAGATCGCTGATCAACAAGGTGACGTTTTCGTCCTTCAAACCTTCCAGCCCCTCGTGTCCGGAACCGGCACTCGCCACCCGGTA
>Ga0335081_10010133_pt1 | contig 15215 bp, 8 predicted proteins | sample Lox_Sample_35_FD_206713 | JGI IMG/M metagenome (GOLD analysis project Ga0335081, IMG submission 206713) | Soil microbial communities from Loxahatchee National Wildlife Refuge, Florida, United States - Lox_Sample_3.5 | ecosystem: Environmental > Terrestrial > Soil > Wetlands | place: USA: Florida...
TCGTGGAGTTGGTCGCGGTCGCTGGTGAAATCAAGATCGTCCTGGTGGGACGCGGTGAAAAGGGCCACGCGGTCAGCGGTCCCCACCTCGGTGGTTACGTAGCGCCAGGCGGCGTTGCGGGCCCGTTGCACCGCCTCCGTCGGCAGGTGGAGGTCGTCGAAAAAGAGTCCCACGAAGCGCTGGGGCGGGGCCGCCGCATGCGCGACGGCCGTCGCCGCGGGGCCGGGCTGCGCTGCCGCAGGCGCCGCTGCTGGGGCCGCCGCGTTGCCGGTAGTCGATTCCACGGCGAAGCCGGAAATCTCTTGAGGCTTACCGTTGTCGAGCACCCGGAAATCGATTTGCGTAAGGTTGCCGACGGTGCGGCCTTCCGGGTCGCGCACCACCACCCGCACGGTGACCAGGTTGCGCTCGACTTGAATCCGAAACGGCGGGGGGACCTCGTTGCTTCGCACTTCGGGGGGATTGGCAGTCTGTTGAGCGCGCGGTGTGCGCAGGCCAGGCGCCGAGACGCACATTCCCAGAACCGCCAGGCACAGACACCGGTAAGCCCAGCGACGAAAATGACGGCCGGCGATGGAAGACGGATACACTGCCGCTACCCGGGGTTAGTATACTCCGCCGCCGCGGGCCGGCGCGGGATCCGTCGCCGGCTTCGGGGCACTTGCCCGCTCGATTTGAGCGTATTCTGCCTTCGCCTGCCGCAAGACTGGGACGTTGGGATCGGCGTTTTTCCAGAGTGTGAGGAAGTCCTGGTAGGCGGCGCGCGCCTTGGCAAGGGCGTCTGGCTGTGGGGGCGCCGCTGGTGGGCGCCCTGGCTGGGTGGGCTCAAGAACCGCCCCCACGCCGGCTTCGAGCGCGTAGGCGCGGCCCAGGCCGAGGCGGGCCAGGGCGCCGATGGGCGCGTTCCCGACCAGGCCCGAGTGGTCGAGGATCTTTTGAAACTCGGTCGCAGCCTCGCTGCCCCGGCCCAAAGCCAGATCCGCCTTACCGCGCACGTAAATCGGGTAAGCGGTGACATTTAGGGTCCAGAAGAGCGTGGGAACCCCCAATTCGTGTGCGGTTGCGGGTTGCAGCAGCTCGACAGCTTGCGCCGCGTTGTGACGCTGAATTTCGCAGGCGGCGCGAATGGCGGGCAGCCAATAGCCGTTCAGACCCGTGTCCACGGGCGCCTGGCGGTGGAGTTCGTCCGCAAGACCTTCCGCCCGGGCGGCATCGCCGGCCTGTGCGAAAGCCAGGGCGGCCAGGATGCGCACCATTTGTCCGGGGGCCAACGCCAGGGCCGCGGCGGCCTCGCGGCGGGCCTGCCCCGCATCGCCAAACTCCGCTTCGCGCAGGGCCCCGGCCGCCTGGTAGGTGGCTGCCGCCTCCTCGCGGCCGTCTCCGCGCGACGATCCGACAGCCCGCAGTGTGTACTCGCGAGCCTTCGCGAGATGGCCGTAGTAGGCTTCGGTATCAGCTTGATGCTCCAACAACTGGTCCTCGGCGCCGGGGTGGCCCATCGCTGAAGCCAGCCGCTGTTGCATCTCCGCCGCGTCACCCCGCAGAAAGGCGAGCTGGTAGAGGAAAATCTGGAGGGCGGGACTGTTGAGCCCTCGCGCCTGCGCCTGCTCCAGCACGTGGCGAGCGTCGTCGAAGCGGTTCAAGGTGAGGTAGGCGTTGGCCAAATTGGTGTAGCTGGCCACTCCGTTAGGGCCCAAACGCAGGCCCTCGCGGCATTCCTCCAGCATCTGGTCATGGCGCCCCATCGTGTTGTAGAGGCTCCCGAGCATCACATGGGGCCCGGCGTCCCGCGGGTAGGTGCGGCTCCACAGTTCATACACCTCGGTGGCCTTATCCAGCTCGCCCGTAACGTAGCAGTAGTAGTGGCCGTCGATAAACAGCCGCTCGCGCTCGCTCACGCGGTCCCGCAGCTCGTACGCCTTCCGGGTGGGCGCATTCGCGCGGCTGGCCTGGTTCAGGTTGGAGTACATGTTGCCTACGCGAGCCCAGGCCATGGCGAAGCTGGGGTCAAGCTGGGTGGCGCGCTCGAAGAACGGCAGCGCTGCGGCGTCGCCCTGTTCGTAAAGGGCCTTGAGGCCAAGGCTGTCAACCTGAAGCGCTTCCAGCGACGCGGTGGTGGCTTTCTCCACGGGCGCGTCATATTCCTGGATGCTGGCCAATGACTCGCCCAGTTTGCCCCGCATTTTGGTGGCGGCCTCGCCCAGCGCTTGCAGAACGTGCTCGCGGCTGTCGGCCTCCACCAGCGCGCTGGCCAGCGAGTCGCCGCTCTGGCAGTTCAGGGCGTTGAGGTTCAAAACATAATGGCTCCCCAGGGTCGCGATGGAGCCGAGCAGCATAGCCTTGCTCGCCGTCCGCAGGCACACCTCGCGCGCCACGTCCTCCGAGAGCCGCGTATCCCGCGGGCGCCCCATGTAGCGCAATTCCTGGCTTACGTGCTCGTCGGACAGGGCGTTCAGGAACGGCGACTGCTCCAGTTGCACCCGCAGCGCCTGCTTGAGCGTGTCGTCAAATACCTTCTCGCCGGTGGTGTTGTTGAAATCCGCCAGGACGATGGTGTCCTGTTCGGTCAGACGGCCCGCCTGCCCGTGGCGCGACGCCAGGTAGGCGCCGGCGGCCAGCGCGATCCCGAGCAGCGCGGTGGCTACGACGCGCCAGTGCCGCTGGCCGAGTGCTGGGATTCGGGAGGCAGCCTCTTCCGCCGGACTGCCCTCGCGGGCGTGGCCGCCGTCGCCGGGCGACGGAGGGACTGCTGCTGCGGCGCGCCCGGCGCTTGAATCGCGCTTAAGACGCTTCAAGTCCGCGAGCAACTCGGCAGCCGACTGATACCGCACTTCGCGGTCTTTCTCCAAGGCGGTGAGGATGATTCTCTCAAGCTCCGGCGCCAGTTCGTGACTGAGTTCCCGCGGCGGCTGGGGCGCCTGGGTGAGAAGCGCCGCCAGTACATCGGCCGTGGTGCTTCCCCGGAAGGGCTGCCGGCGCGTCGTCATCTCGTAAAGCACCGCCCCGAAACTGAAGAGGTCCGTTCGGGCATCGAGCTCCTCGCCCCGGGCCTGTTCCGGAGACATGTAGGCCAAGGTCCCGATGGTCACCCCCGGCCCGGTCAGCGGGTCATCGGCGGTAGTCCCAGTCGGGGCGCCCTGGGCAGGCGGGACTGGGGTGGGGCTTCGCGCGGGCGAGAACACGCCCGCTTTCACGCCCAGCTTGGCGAGACCGAAGTCCAGAATCTTCGCCTGCCCGCGCGTGGTTACGAAAATGTTCGAAGGCTTGAGGTCGCGATGGACGATGCCGCGCGAGTGCGCCGCGGCCAGGGCGTCGGCGATCTGAATGGCGAGATCCACCGTCATCGAAGGGCTTAGGGGACTGCTGTCGATGAGATTCTTGAGCGTGCCGCCTTCGAGCAGCTCCATGACGATAAATGGCTGCCCGCCGAAGTCGTCGATGTCGTGAATCACGCAGATGTTGGGATGGTCCAACGCCGAGGCGGCACGCGCCTCGCGTTTGAATCGCTCGAGCGCCTGCGCGTCGGGGGCGGGCGGAGATGGACGCAACCCGTGACCCGCGCCGGCCAGAAACTTCAGGGCCACCATGCGGCGGAGGCGGGTGTCCTCGGCTTTATACACCACCCCCATGCCGCCCTCGCCCAGCCTGGCGACGATGGTGTAGTGCGAGACGTTTCGGCCGATCAAGGGGTCGTTTCGGCCCCGCTCGTCGGCAGCCCGCATCTGATCCTGCGCCGGCGCCGTGGTGTCGCCCGCGCTCAAGGGACTTAGCAAGTCGGTGGTTTCATGCGGTGACGACTCCATCGTGCAACCGCCAGGGCAGATTACCCTCTTTAACCCAAGGCTATCACGTCTGGCTGGCATTTACTAATCAACTGCGCTGACCAAGCGGGCGCCGCCGCGGCGTTGTGGAGTCGCTCCAATGGTTTCATTGTCACATTCGCGAAGTGAATGCGAAGCCGATCAACCCGTCACCGGTACGCTTCGAGCTTCGCCTCGATGCGGTCGTGGATCCAATGCGGGTCCCACCACTCGGTGGGGTTCACCGGGACGCCGTCCACGAGCACTGTGAAGTGCAGGTGATCGCCGCCGGCCAGGCCCGTGGCGCCGCTCACTCCGATCTGCTGGCCGCCCTTCACCCGGTCGCCGGGCTTCACCAGCAGCCGGCTCATGTGGCCGTAGAGCGTTTGCACGCCGCAGCCGTGGTCAATGAGCACGGCGTTGCCGTAGATCCCGAAAAACTCCGCCATCGCCACCACGCCGTCGTTGGCCGCCTTCACCGGCATGTGCTCCACTCCGGCCAGGTCGAAGCCGAGGTGCGTCTGGTGATCCACCGTCTGCCCGTTGTAGGTATAGGTGCGGTAGTCGGCGAAGAACGCCTCGGTTTTCGAAGGCAGACGGGTGAACGGCTGGGTCCATAGAAAGGTGGGCGCGGTCTGCTTGCCGAGCTCGAGCAGCTTTTCGGCATCGATCTGCCGCAGGCGCCCGTTCACCTCCAAAAAATTTTTCAGCGGGCTGCCCTGATCGTCGAGGCCGGGCGTCTCGCTCATGATAGGCGGCACCACGCGTTGGATGTAGGCGTCGTCGAGCGCAATGGTGTCGGTGTGGAATTTCTTGGGAAAGACGCGGTAGCTGAAGCTCGCCACCGCCTGGTTGCCGGCGTCGTCCCGGGCCACGATGCGGGCGGGCGTGCTGGGGTCGAGGTCCCAGGAGTAGGCGAAGATTGCGAGGCGCGTCTCGGGCAGGGAAGGCTTTACCGCGAAGCTCGGGAAGAAATACTTGCCCACTTCCACGCCGGACTCCACGGTGCCCGGGGTGACGTGAAACACCACCATGTCGCAGCCGCCCTGGTTGATGTAGTGCTGGGTGGTGAGCACCTCGATCTGGGGCGGAGTGAAGCGCACGGGCAGATCGAGCGTCAAGCGGGACTCGCCGCCGCGGAAGAACCGCCCCCAAGAGTCGTTGCGCGCCGTGATCGCAATCGTGGCCTTGCCCTCGCTGAGGCGGGGGATCAGCTTGCGGTTAAGCGGGGCCGTCCAGCTAAGAACACTCTCGGGATGGGACCAGAACTTCCACCAGCGAATGGGGCTCGAGCCGGTGCCGCTTTCGACGCTGAACACCACGTGCCCGCCTTGCGAAACCTGCAATTCAATGCGCCGCACGTTGTGACGGGCGTCGCGCGCCTCAATGGAGAGCGCGGTGCTCTGGCCGATGCCCCGGGGCTGGTTCTTGAGCGTGATAACGGGACCCTGGTTCTGCAACGCTTTCCAGCCCACCACCAAGATGACGATGAGCGCCACCACCGCCAGAAAAATAGCGCCGCGTCCCACGCCGGCGTCGCCCCGGCGAGCCCCAAACTTCTTGTGCAAAGTGGTTCCTCCCTTTTGTGCGCCCCATCTTCCACCATACTGAAAGCGCGGGGCGAATCTCAAACAGAATCCTCTCGGTGCGGGCGCAGCCTGGGCAGGGGATGGAGCTGGGGTGCGTAGGGGCGCGCACTTGCCCCTTGCGCCGCCCGGGTTCGCCAGCGGGTGAAAGAAGGCAGGCCGTAGGATGCGGTGCGGGACGAGGCAAGGCGGAGAGTGCGCGAGGCCGGCAAACGTTGCCCTCAAGGGAATCGTCGAGACGGTTCTATCTTTATCAGTAGCAACGACTTGAAGCGAGTTCCCGGCCGCAGGACGGCGCCCGGAGGATGGCCCTTACGGTGGCAAATATTATCTTGACAAATCGTACTTCTGTGATATGCATAGATGGTTTCGTGGTGGAGAACGTATCGAGATCGGAGCCAACTGCGCCACCCTCATGAGTGGGCCATTGCGGAACGGGCATCCGATTTTCGAATGGGGAGGAAAGTGACGTGTCGAGGAAAATGAAGCTGCTTGCCTGCTCGATAGGGTTATTGGCATTCGTTGCCGCGCTGCCTGCCACTTCGAAGGCGAGCACAGTTATTTACAGCGACTTTGGATCAAACAACAACTATGACTGCTGCGAAGGCTACACCATCTCCGGTTCCAACTCAGTCATCGGAACGGCTTACAGCGACGCCATGCTTTTCACTTCCGGCGCGAATTACTCTGTCACCCAGCTTGACGTGGCCGTGGGCTATGTGACGGGCACGAATGGCGCCCAGATCAGCATTGCGGAGGACAATGGTGGAATTCCCGGGACGTCCCTGGGAAGCTGGGCCGTTACCGGATTGACCACGTTCGGCAACTGCTGCGATGTGGCGACCGTCAGCGGGATCACGGGAGTCGATTTGCTCGCAGGTTGGAACTACTTTGTGGTCGTTGATCCAGGAGGGTCTGACACCTGGGATGCCTGGAACCTCAACACCGTCGGCGCTATCGGACAACTCGATCAATCGAACAACGGCGTCTGGAACCAATACACGGGCAGCACGCTCGGAGCCTTCGACGTGCTTGGGAATCCCTCGGGTACGACGCCTGAACCGGCGACGCTTCTGCTGCTCGGCACCGGGTTGCTGGGTATCTACAGCCGCCGCCGGCGCAAGGTCTAGCATTTACACGAGCTGACGAATCGCAGAAATTCGAGACGGCGCCAACTCCCTCCTGGGGCTGGCGCCGTTTTGTTTCCGGTCGGCCTCAGACAATTTGTTCACCCGCCGGACCGCAGGTTCCGAGAGGCGTCCTCCGCACTTTGGGCGGAGACGTCTTGCGGGGCGGGTCAGGTTCCGCCGCCGAGGCGGTCGGAGCCCGCCCTGGAAGCAACGGCCGGCTAAAGAGACCATCCTTGGTTTGGCGCTCATCGAGCGGCGCTGCCGAAAATAATCCACGGAAATGACTTGACACCGCAGTACTTGCCGGAGACGTGGGATTCGGTGTCGGCCCCTGGGCATCGGCAATCGAAAATCGACAATCGTCCGCCCCGAATCCCAAGCCTTGTGTTAAGATTATGGCGAATAAAAGGCGAATCAGACCGGGGCCGCCACCCCTGGCAGAGTGAACCATGCCACGCGATGCGCAGGCGCTCGCCCGCAGCGATAACACCACGGTGCAAGGCGCCATCGAAGAGATTCGTGCGGGCTTCAAGGGCTCCGCGCGCTCCGGCGGCGTTACCGCCTTGAAGCACCTTCCGGCGCGCGAGGCGGAGCTGGTGCCGTTTCCGGACGCGCTGGCGCCCGAGCTGAAGCGGGTGCTCGAAGCGCGCGGCATCCATCAGCTTTACTCCCACCAGGCTGAGGCCTTTCGCCTGGCGCGCGAGGGGAAGAACCCGGTGGTGGTTACGCCCACCGCCTCGGGCAAGACGCTCTGTTACAACCTGCCCATTCTCGACGCGCTGGTGCGCAATTCGGACGCGCGGGCCCTGTATCTGTTCCCCACCAAAGCGCTCGCCCAGGACCAGCTCACCGAGCTGAATCACTTCGTCGCCGAGCTCGGCGACCGCGTCCGCACCTTCACCTACGACGGCGACACGCCGCAGGACGCGCGCAAAGCCATCCGGGCGTGCGGCAACCTGGTGATCACCAATCCGGACATGCTGCACGCCGGTATTCTGCCGCACCACACCAAGTGGGAGCGGCTCTTCGAGAACCTGCAGTACGTGGTAATCGACGAGCTGCACTATTACCGCGGCGTGCTGGGCAGCCACCTGGGCAACGTACTGCGCCGGTTGAAGCGCGTGGCGCGCTTCTACGGCAGCCGGCCGCAGTTCGTGTGCGCCTCGGCCACCATTGCCAACCCGGCCGAGCTGGCCGCGCACATTCTGGAAGAGGATGTGGCGCTGATCGACCGCAACGGGGCGCCGTCTTCGGACAAGTATTTCGTCTTCTACAATCCGCCCGTGGTGAATCCGCAGCTCGGCATCCGGCGGTCTTACCTGAACGAGTCGCGGCGCCTGGCGCGCACCTTTCTCGAGCGCGGCCTCGAAACCATCGTGTTTGCCAACAGCCGCCTCGCGACCGAAATTCTGGTGACCTATCTCAAGGAGGATTTTGCGCGCGCGCCCGGCGGACGCGACGTGGTGCGCGGCTATCGTGGCGGGTACCTGCCGCTGGAGCGGCGCGAGATTGAGCGCGATCTGCGCGCGGGCCGACTGCTGGGCGTGGTGGCCACCAACGCCCTCGAGCTCGGTATCGACATCGGCAGCCTCGACGTGGCTCTGCTCGCCGGCTATCCCGGCACCATCGCTTCCACCTGGCAGCGCGCGGGCCGCGCCGGGCGCCGCGAGGGCACGTCCGCCGCGGTGCTGGTGGCCTCGAGCGCGCCGCTCGATCAGTTTATGGTGCAACATCCCGAGTATTTCTTCGGACGCTCGCCGGAGCACGGCTTCGTGAACCCCGACAATCTCGAGATCGTGCTCAACCACCTCAAGTGCGCGGCGTTCGAGCTTCCCCTGACCGAAGACGAGCACTTCGGGCCGCTCGATCTGAAGACGCTTTGCCGCCACCTGGAGGAGACCGGGTTTCTTCATCACACGGCCGGCGCCTGGCACTGGGTGTCGGAAAGCTATCCGGCGGATGCCATCAGCCTGCGCTCCGTGTCGTCGGACAACTTCGTGATTGTGGATAACACGGCCGAGGCGCGCGTGCTCGGCGAGGTGGACTTCCCGAGCGCACTCAGCACCCTGCACGAGAAGGCGATCTACATTCAAAACGGCGAGCAGTACCACGTGGAGCGCCTCGATTACGACGACCGCAAAGCGTACGTCCACCGCGTGGATAGCGATTACTACACCGACGCGATCTCGTACACCAAGATCACGGTGCTCGAGAGCTTCGAGAGCTCCGGGTTCGAGCGAAGGAGTCAGAAGTCAGAAGTCAGAAGTCAGAATGAAGATGAAGTGGAGACCGAGTCCCGAGTCCCGACTCCCGACTCCCGACTCCCCACCAAGAATCACGGCGAGGTCCACGTGAACACCCAGGTGGTCGGCTTCAAGAAGATCAAGTTCCATACTCACGAAAACGTGGGCGCCGGCAATCTGACGCTGCCCGAACAGGAAATGCACACCACGGCCTGGTGGCTCACCCTGCCGCACGATTTCCTGAACGCGCTGCCTTATTCGAGCACCGACCGCCTGGACGGCGTGCGCGCGCTCGGCAACGTATTCCAGGCCATGGCCATCCTGCTTGTGATGTGCGACGCGCGGGATTTGGGTGTGGCAGTGGGGGAGAATTCCAGAAGCGGAAGTCAGGAGTCAGAAGGCAGGAGTCAGGAGTCAGGAGTCAGAAGTCAGTCGTCAGATGAAACCGTTGGCGTCCTTCCACACTCCCAATTTCAACCAAAACGGAACAACGGACCACGGACCACGGACCACGGACCAGGGACGTTCTTCGAGCCCAACGTCTATCTCTACGACAAATATCCGGGCGGCATCGGGCTGAGCGCGCCGCTTTACCGGCTGAGCGCCACGCTGCTTGAGAATGCGCGCCGGCTGATCGAGAACTGCGATTGCGAAGCCGGCTGTCCTTCCTGCGTGGGACCGGCGGGCGAGATCGGCGAGAACGGCAAAGAAGTGGCGCTGGCGATTTTGCGAACGATTGGGGCGACGGAGGCGAGACAGCAGGCTTCCTAAGCGCGTTATGAACCTGGAGGAGAAACTTCGCCAGCTCCGCCAAGCCGCTGAAAAGAGTAGCGGCGACCGGGAGCTCGAGCGGCAGCTTGAGTGGCTGCAGCGGCGTACCCCTCCGCCCGTCGCGCGCCCTTTGCCGGCCCAACGCGTGCCGCGCGGCATCGAGCACTACGTTGAAGGCCGGTTGCAGCAGAATGCTCGCGGCGAATACTTCATCGCGCGGCAGGCGCTGCCCTTCGGGCGGCCCTACGGCAAGCTGCGAGTGGGCGACGTGTCTGCGGCTGACCTGGGCGCGCTGCAGCTCTTCCTGGAAGGCAGCGCGCTGCCCGACCCCACGGAGTTGATCTACCTCGACACCGAAACCACGGGTCTCGCCGGGGGCACGGGCACCTGCGCCTTTCTGATCGGCGTGGGCGCCATCGAAGGCTCCGAGTTTGTGGTGAGGCAATTCTTTCTTCGGGATTATCCCGAGGAGAAGGCCGTTCTGGCGGCGCTGGCCGAGGTGCTGGAGGGATATCGAGGCCTCGTCACCTTCAACGGCAAAACGTTCGACGTGCCGCTGCTCGAAACGCGCTTCGCCCTGGCGCGCCAGAAGTCCCCGTTCCGCCGTATGCTTCATCTCGATTTGCTTCACCCGGCGCGGCGCTTGTGGAAGCTGCGGCTGGAGAGTTGCCAACTCACCCGTCTCGAGGCCGAGGTGCTCGGCCTGCGCCGGCAGGGGGACGTGGCGGGAAGCGATATTCCGGGCATCTACTTCGACTACTTGCGCAGCGGCGACGCTCGAGGCTTGCAGCCGGTGTTTTATCACAACGCGCTCGACATCGTGACCCTGGCCGCGCTCGCCACCGAAGTCGCGCGAGTGATTCGCACGGAGTCTGAACCGTGTGAAATGCGCGGAGGTTCGGCAGGTGCGCCCAGCCTCGACCTCTTCAGCCTGAGCCGCATCTTCGAGCGCGCCGGCGATCGCGAGCGGGCGGTTTCCGCCTGCCGCCGGGCACTCGACGCCGGCCTGCCGGCCCCGGTGGAATTGCGGGCGCTCTGGCATCTCGCCACCCAGCACAAACGCCGGGGCGAGTACGAACGCGCGGTCGAACTCTGGGAGCAGATCGTCCGGCGGGAGTGCGATTACCTGCTGGAGGCTCTGGAGCAGTTGGCCATTTACGCCGAACATCGGAGGCGTGACGCGCGCGCCGCTCTCGAGTTCACCGAGCGAGCGCTGGATTGGCTGAACGGCACCCCCTCGCCTGAGAGCGCGGCAGGGGCCGGCTTTACGACGTCGGCCAAGCAGGCGGCGCGGGGTGAAGTTGAGCGATTCACTCATCGGTTGGAGCGGCTCAAGAAGAAAGCCCTGCGGGACGCCGCGCCGGCTCATCTCTCCTTCGCCCGGCCGGGTTGAGGGAGGAGGTGTCGGGCTGAGTGCGAAGGCGCCCGCCGGCGAGCGCTCGATTACGGTTCCTGGTCGCTCTCTGACTTGCTCTTCCACTTGAAGATTTCGTGGCGCCGCTCGGCGTGCTCCTGCCCGGCAACGGTGGTGACAATTTCCAGGTCGCCGACGAGGCGCAGGAAATCGGGGTCGCTGGGCGCGCGCCCGTCGCCGCGTTCGGCGGTGCCGCTGAAGCGATAGTACTTTTCGTGAATCTTACGGGTCTTGAAGTCCACGTGGTCGCCCTGGCGGGTGCCGAGCGCAATGGAATAACTGAGGACCGCGTCGGACTCTTCGCTCGGCTGGGTGACGTCGATGTACCCCTTCAGCTTGCCCTCTTCTTCCAGAATCGCCAGCGTGTCGTCGGGCGAGAGGAAGTGGTATTCGCCGGTGATATCGGGCACGTTCCCGGCAGGCGCGCCTCGGGCGGCCACGGGCGGGCCCGGCGCGAGAAGCGCGGCGGCGAGCATTGCGGTGGCCCCCTGAACCGCCCAGCGCAGGGTGTCGGGTGGTCTCATCGGTCCGTTCTCACTCCCGCGCGCCCGCGGGCAGTTTCGAATGTAGGCTCCAAATGTAGCCTATTGTGGCCGCCACCTGCCTGCCGCCCGTCTGCGCCAGCGGCCTCAGCGGCAAGAGGGCTGGCTCCAGCTCTTGGCGCCGCGATTATCGGCCGCGAGCGCGAAAGCGCGCGAGGGCACGCCCTGCTGGCCGAGCAGCGCCTGAATGGCCTCCACGGCCGGCCGCGCGTCGCCGCGTACGAATGCCAGGATGGCCGGCCCCGCCCCGCTCAGGCACAGGCCGAGGATCTCGGGGTGGCTGAAGCCGAGCACCTCCTTGAGGCCCGGCACCAGGCCCACGCGATAGGGCTGGTGCCAGCGATCGTCGAAGAGTTCCCTCCGAAAATCCGTCCGGCCCGCAAAAAACTGGGCGGCTACCGCGGCCGCGCGCTGCAAGTTGTGCACGGCGTCGGCCCGCGAATAGGTGGCGGGAAGCATGGCGCGCGCATTCTCGGTGGCGACGGCATAGTCCGGAACGACGAGGGCGAACTGGAGCGATTCCGAAACGGGACAGGAAAAGGCGAGCACCCGGCCGTCCGCCTGCACGGCCAGCGTGAATCCGCCTTCCCACGCCGCCGCCACGTTGTCAGGATGGCCTTCGAGGCGCGATCCCATTGAAATGATTTCCTGATCGGGAAGGTCGCGGTTGGCCAGCCAGTGGGAAGCCGAGAGCGCGGCTACGATGGCGGCGGCGCTCGACCCGAGGCCGACGCCCACCGGAATCTGGTTGTCGATTTCGAGGTCGAATCCGCGCTTAACGCCCCAGCCCTGCAGGGTGTCGCTAAGGGTGCGCGCGATCAGGTTGTCGGCGCCGCTCGCGATGCGCTCCGGCGTCTCGCCGCGATACTGCACGGCGATCTCGCGACTGCCGCGCAGGGTGACGCGCACGTCAAGGTAGAGGCTGAGCGCCAGGGCGCCGCAGTCAAACATGCAGCCCAGGTTGGCGCTGGTGGCGGGCACGCGAATTGTAACGCAGTCCGGCATCGCCAAGATGTTCGCTTGAAGCCCTCGCGAGCGTCAAGCCCGAAGCGCCGCCCTCAGGCCTCCGCCGCAGCGAGCGTCAGGCACTGCTCCTCGAACGCCTCGATTTTGGGCCGGATCGTAACACACTCGCCCAGGCTGCCGTTCACGGCGCCGATGGTCTTGAGGCCGTTTCCGGTGATGACGAGCACTAGCGACTCGTCCGGGTTGATCCTGCCCGCGCGCAGCAGCTTTTGCGTTACCGCCACCGTGACCCCCCCCGCCGTCTCGGTGAACAGGCCTTCGGTTTCGGCCAGCAGGCGGATGCCGTTCACAATCTCGTCGTCGCTCACGTCTTCGGCGGCGCCTCCCGAATTCAGGATGGTCTTCACGGCGTAGGGCCCGTCGGCGGGGTTGCCGATGGCCAGCGACTTCGCGATGGTGCGCGGCTTCTGCGGTTGAATTTCGGTGCTGCCCTGCTTTGCCGCCGTGGAAATGGGCGAGCAGCCTGTGGCCTGGGCTCCGAAAAAGCGCGGGCCGGCCGCCGGCACCCAGCCGAGCTGGGCGAGCTCGCCGAAGGCCTTGGAGATTTTGGTGATCAGCGACCCCCCCGCCATCGGCACCACCACGTTCTGCGGCAGGCGCCAGCCGAGCTGTTCCGCGATTTCATAGCCCACCGTCTTCGAGCCTTCGGCGTAATAGGAGCGCAGGTTGACGTTCACCAGGCCCCAGGCGTGGCGCTGCGCGATCTCCGCGCAGAGGCGGTTCACCTGGTCGTAATTGCCGTCGATCTTCACCAGGGTGGCGCCGTACACCTGGGTGGCCACAATCTTTTCGTTTTCGAGGTCGGCAGGGACGAAGATAAACGCCTTGAAGCCGCCCGCGGCAGCCTGCGCGGCCACCGCGTTGGCCAGGTTGCCGGTGGAGGAGCAGCCCACGGTGTCAAATCCGAACTCGCGCGCCTTGCTCAGCGCCACCGCCACCACGCGGTCCTTGAAGGAGAGCGTGGGGTAATTGACGGCGTCGTTTTTCAGATAGACCTCACGCGCCCCCAGCGCCCGCGCCAGGTGCGGCGCGGCCACCAGCGGCGTAAACCCGGTCTCGCGGCCCACGGCGGGCTCGCCGTCAAGGGGTAAAAGCTCGCGATAGCGCCACATGTTGGCGGGGCGCGCGGCCAGATCGTCGCGCCGCAGGTCGGCCCACAGCCGCGCGTAGTCGTACACCGCCTCGAGCGGCGCCCAGCATTCGTCGCAGGCGGCCAGGGGTTCGGCCGCATAGGTGCGTCCGCATTCACGGCACTTCAGATGTAAGAGATAGCTCATCATGCCTCCTTCGAATGATTCTGACTCTCATCGAAGGGTGGCCGAATACAGGGTTGAGATGTTGCCGTTGGAGGGAGGCGAAAACTGAAAAAGCCTCCCGCCGGGATTAGGGAGGCTCAAACTAAATGCCCCTCTCATCTCTCCCGATCATCGGGTGGGAATTAGCACCTGACGTTCCGTATTGCGCGGAACCGGTTGCCGTGGCGTCACAGGGCCTGTCCCTCAGCCACTCTTGATGAGATTCAGGGTTTCTGAATCAGCTATTCAGTTGTAAACCGCAAGACTAACCCGAACGGCGGAGGCGTGTCAATGAGCTTTTTGTCCAGTGTCAAAGCTCTTTAGGAAGGTCCTCTCGGCTGGCTCGTTTGGGGTGTACCCGCCTATTTCATTGGTGTGCTGTTCGGACTTTTCTACTTGTCATGCGCTTTGCGATTTGGGTCACGCCCGCGGGTGACCTAAGGCACTGAGAACAGGTGGCTTTCACCCTACATTTGCGGCCAGAGGTGGCGCCGCGTCCCAAGCGCCGGGTTCTCACTTCACGCGCTACGGGTACTCAGCACTCACCATCAAGGAGGATCGTCATGAACCGATGCCCACTACGGTTTCACGGTGCCGCTGCATCTCTGCTCGTTGGCGCCATGCTAGCACTCGGCAGTCTGGGCTTTCCCGGCGGGACGGCGAATGCCCAAGCGCCTTCGCTCGGCAGGCTGCCGCGAGCTGACACGCCGGCCGTGTCGAGGCTTCGGCCCTCTCCTCTCACCCACTGGACGCAGCTCGGGCTGTTGAGCGACTCCAATCCGCAAGTGGGCGACAGCCTCGGCGAGTCGGTCGCATACGATGGAAAGACGGTCGTGGCGGGCGCCGCGGGGCAATACGAGAGAGGCTTCGCCACGGTGTTCGTGGAACCGGAAACGGGCTGGACCGACCTTCATCAGACGGCCACCCTGACGGCTTCCGATGGCACGGACGGCGACGACTTCGGCCTTTCGGTGGCGCTCAGCGGGGACGTAGCGGTGGTCGGCGCCCCGCATGATTACAACGGCGGATCGGGTGCGGCCTACGTATTCGTCAAGGCCGCGGAGGGATGGGGCGACATGACCGAAACCGCCCGGCTTACCCCGTCTGACGGATTGCCGACCGATAACTTCGGGTACTCCGTGGCGATCAGCGGCAACACCATCGTGGTCGGAGCGCCTAATGTCGGCGCAGTCTACGTGTTCACCAAGCCGCCGGGCGGCTGGACCAACATGACCGAGGCCGGCAAATTGACTCCGAACAACACCGGTGGCGCGTTCGGCGCATCCGTAGCCCTGCTGGGCGACACGCTGGCGGTCGGCGCTCCAGGCGACGCCGGCGATGCCGGCGCGGCGTACGTCTACGTCCGTTCCGGGCCCGGCTGGCAGGGCGCGCTTCAGATCGCCCGGCT
>Ga0335081_10010134_pt1 | contig 15214 bp, 16 predicted proteins | sample Lox_Sample_35_FD_206713 | JGI IMG/M metagenome (GOLD analysis project Ga0335081, IMG submission 206713) | Soil microbial communities from Loxahatchee National Wildlife Refuge, Florida, United States - Lox_Sample_3.5 | ecosystem: Environmental > Terrestrial > Soil > Wetlands | place: USA...
ATCACCCGTACATGAGCAGCTCGTCCAACACCCCTGCTGCCGCCGGCAGCCGTGGCAACGGTATCCCACGCGTCATCGTCGCCACAACCGCCCTCCTCACCTTCATCTCCTTCTGGCGCGCCGCCGCTATCGTTCTCAACGACTTGGCGTCTTCCGCCTACTACGCCGGCGGCGAAGCCGAGGGCTACATCGGCAAAACCGCCCCTTGGTTCATTCTGGCTATCATGTTGTTCTCCTACGCGGTTCGCGCCGTGTACGTCGAGAGTTGCAGCATGTTCGTGCGCGGCGGCGTCTATCGCGCGGTGAAGCAATCGCTTGGCGGAACACTCGCGAAATTCAGTGTTTCCGCCCTGATGTTCGACTACATCCTCACCGGCCCGATCAGTGGCGTCGCGGCTGGTCAATACTTGGCCGGCTTGATCAGTGATCTCGTGCAGTACTTCCATCTGGGCAATGGGCTGACACTTCGAGAAGTGGATTTCATTGCCGCCAGCTTTGCGATTCTCGTGACGGTCTACTTTTGGTGGGAGAACACCAAGGGCATTCCGGAATCCAGCGAAAAGGCCCTGCTCATCATGAAGCTGGTCACGGTCATGGTGGTACTGCTGATCGCTTGGTGCAGCTACACAATTCTGTTGCGGCATTCACCTTTGCCGCCCTTGCCGCACCCGAAAAACCTGCGCCTTAGCCCGAGCGCGCTTGGCTGGCTGGCACATAGCCCCTTGCCCCACATGTTCGGAATCATCGCGATCTTCATCGCCTTGGGCCATTCGGTTCTGGCCATGAGCGGAGAAGAATCGCTGGCGCAGGTCTATCGCGAAATCGAGCACCCCAAACTGCCAAACCTGAAAAAGGCTGGCCTGGTCATTTTCATCTACAGTTTGGTCTTCACCTCGCTGGTCTCCTTTTTTGCCGTAATGATCATTCCCGATGGCGTGCGCCAGGGCTATCTGGAAAACCTCATCGGCGGCCTGGCGATGAGCCTACAAGGCCCGCTGGTGGCGCGCCTCATCTTTCACGCCTTTGTCGTCGCAGTAGGCACACTGATTCTCGCCGGCGCCGTTAATACCGCCATCGTCGGCTCCAACGGCGTACTCAACCGCGTCTCCGAAGACGGCGTCCTCAGTTCTTGGTTTCGCCAGCCCCATCCGAGATTCGGCACCAGCCATCGCATCATCAATGTCGTCGTGGGTTTGCAAATCCTGACGATTTTCATCAGTCGCGGCGATGTCACCTTTCTGGCCAACCTCTATGCATTTGGCGTGATTTGGAGTTTCACGATGAACGGCCTCGCCGTCCTCGTCCTGCGCTACACGCAGCCCGGCGCGCGCGAGTTCCAGGTGCCCTTCAATTTTCATTTCCGCGGCGTTCAGGTGCCCGTGGGTCTCAGTCTGATTACCCTGACCCTCTTTTTCATCGCCGTGGTAAACCTGTTCACCAAACCCGTGGCCACCCTGGCGGGCGGCAGCTTTTCTATTCTTCTTTTTATCGTATTCACCATCTCGGAGCGGCGTGCGCACCGTACCGCCAGCTTGGCGCACATGGAGATGGACCAATTCAATCTCGAGCCGGAATCCGAACTGACGCCCGCCGCGGTCGGCGCCCGTCCCGGCAATGTTCTCGTGCCGATTAGCAACCACTACAATCTCTATCACTTGGGAAATGTTCTCGACCGCATCAAGCCGGGACGCCGCGACGTCGTCGTCTTGCACGTCCGGCTGCTTCGCCGCTCGGCCTCCGGCGAAAACGAATTGGAGGCCGATCAGCTTTTCGGCAGCATCGAGCAGCATCTCTTCTCGCAAGCGCTTTCCATGGCCGAAAAACGCGGCAAGTCCATTCGCCTCGCGGTGGTTGCCTCAAACGACCTCTGGGACGGTATTTTACGCGCCGGCGCCTCTCTGGAATCCAGCACCATCGTTATTGGCAGGTCGGCCAAGGACAGCACCGAGGAGCAGGCTCGCCTGATCGGTGATGCCTGGGAGAAACTTGGCGAGCCCAAACCGCAATTCAATCTCGAAGTTCACTTGCCCAATGGCGACAAGATCTACAAGGTCCTTGGACCACACGCTCCGAACCTCACCGCCAACGAGGTCAATCTGCTGCACCGTATCTGGCTGCGCTTCAGCGATGCCCTCGCCCCACGGGAGCTCCATCATCATGACGTCGTGCACTTCGCCCTAGAGGAAGTGCAGAAGGAATTGGACGAGGGGCACGAAGATGCCGTGGTCACCAGGCTGCGCGCGCACCTCGAGTCCAACGAGCAAAAGAAGAAACCAGGGCCCGGCTAGGGCTGCCAGGCCTCGCTAATGCCCTTTGGATGTGGGCTGCAGTTCAACTCAGCTGCGCCGTGCAGTGCCCGCACCGCTTGGCCTGAATCGGAATGCTCATGGCGCACTGCGGGCAATCCTTCGTGGTCGGCGCCGCCGGGGCCGCTGGCTTCGTGGTCCAGCGGTTCACCGTGCGCACCAGCAGGAATACCGCGAACGCTACGATCAGAAAATTGATGATGGTATTCAGAAACAGTCCGTAGTTCAGCGTCGGCGCCGCCGCTTGCTTTGCTGCCGCCAGTGTCTCGTAGTGCTGGCCATTCAAAGCGACAAACAGTCCCGAAAAATCGACACGCCCTACTAGCCGCCCCAGCGGCGGCATCATCACATCTTCCACGAACGACGTAACGATTTTTCCGAAGGCTGCGCCGATGATAATACCGACGGCCATATCCAGCACGTTCCCGCGCATGGCGAATTCTTTGAACTCTTTCAGCATGGTGCATCTCCTTTGCTGCGTTTTTGACGGTGCATGGCAACAGCCCGGCGATTTCCTGGTAGAGAGGGCTTTGGTGGCGGTGATTATAGCCGAAGCAAGTTTGAAAATTTGGTGCGAAACCTGGGTCCCCCGGTCAGCGGGGGCGGAACACTAGTACGGTTCCAATGATGCCCCGCGCGGCCATCAGCACGCCCGCCGCTGCGAGCAAGGGGCCTACCCAAAGAAGCGGCACGCGCGAAATGGCCAACGTCACCAGGCCCAGCAGGATCAGGGAAAGCCCCCTCGTCCAGTTTTCCCAGCGCGCCCACCATTTGTTGGGGCTGTAGAGTGCCCGCAGCCCCCACAAAATCAAGGCACCGCTGAGGATAAACCAGGACGGCTTGTTGCGCTCCACCAGAGTACGCCCCGTGAGCGCCAGCCACACGACCAACCCGCCCAGCAGCACAAAGATAAGCTCGATCATCAGCCGGAGCGCGCGCTGCGGTGTCAGCATCTGCTCACGGCTGCTTACGCGATGCGTTCGATGCGCACTTTATTCATAACCACAGGAGTCTTGGGTCGGTCACCCGAGTCACGCGGTAGATTGGAGATCTTGTCGGCTACGTCTTGTCCTTCGACCACTTCGCCAAAGATGGAATGCTTGTTGTCCAGCCACGGCGTGGCCGCAACGGTGATGAAAAACTGGCTGCCGTTGGTTCCCGGTCCCGCGTTGGCCATCGACAATTTGCCGGCTTTGGAATGCTTCAGCGACGGATGAAACTCATCGGCGAAACGGTATCCCGGGTCGCCCGTACCGGTTCCCAGCGGGCAGCCGCCCTGAATCATGAACTTCGGGATTACGCGATGAAACACCAGCCCGTCGTAGAAATTTCTCTTCTCTTTCTTCCCGGTCTTGGCGTCGGTAAACTCTTTCGTCCCTTCGGCGAGTCCGATAAAGTTCTCCACCGTCTTCGGCGCTTCCTTCTCCAACAGCTTCACCACAATGTTGCCCTGCGTGGTCTCAAAAATCGCGTACGTTCCTGCCGGTCGGCTCATGCCTTCTCCTTACTTGCCATTTCATCGTACACGAGCCGCCGCATGCCGCGCCACCCGCCACTTGCACAACTCCAGCTACCAGCCCTTTTGTTTTCGCAATTCCGTGATATGTGCAGTGTGATGTTTGCCGTGCCACTCATAGACGAACAGCAGCCAATCTACGGTGCGCTCGCCGTGTTCCGGATGCACCAGCTTGCGTGCAAAGTCCTCGGGTTTCATCGCGCGCCACACGCGGTCCCATCGCGCATGCACGGAATCGAGCAGCGTTTGGGATACTTCCATTGGCATCTTTGCATCCGCCAGTTCCGCCCATGCCGCTTCTTCATACGTTTTGATCGTGGGCTTGTCTTCCGTGAGCGCCAGCTTCAGCCGCACATAGGCGTTCAAGTGGCTGTCCGGCACGTGATGCACGACTTGCCGCACCGTCCATCCGCCCTCGCGGTACGGCGTATCCAGTTGTCCGTCACTCAGACCTTTCACTGCGACGCGCATCTTCGCGGGAGTGGACGCGATTTCTTCGATCGCCTGCCGGCGCCGTTCCGGCGTCACTGCCGTTGGCATCTCGAATTTTCCGATTGGGTAGCGTGGGTCCATAACATTTTTCTCCAGGCAACCTGCCAGCGCAGTGACTATAACTACGGTCCTGCCAGCGCGTCAAAGCAACGCATCGCGAGCGCAGGAAATGCGCGTCTCCAATTTGGACGCCCCGTCTTCGGAACCGCTGGCGAGGCGATGCTACAATAGCTCGCTCCGAGCCGTATCCGGCGGGCAGGTTGCTGAATCTAATGTCTGGAGCAGAAAACGAATGCACAACGTCGTCATCGTCGGTAGCGGCTGCGCCGGCCTCACCGCTGCGATTTACGCTGCGCGCGCCAATCTGAAGCCGCTGGTCATTGACGGCTACGAGCAGGGCGGCCAGCTTTCCCTCACCACGCATGTCGAGAATTTCCCCGGCTTTCCCGACGGGATCATGGGGCCCGAGCTCATAGAAAACATGCGCAAGCAGGCCCAGAGATTCGGCGCGGAATTCAAAGCCGGAGCAGTCAGCGAGGTGGATCTCTCCCGCCGCCCTTTCAAAATCACGGTCGGCAAGGACACCTACGAAACCCGGTCCCTAATCGTTGCCGCCGGAGCGTCGGCCCGCCTCCTGGGTCTTCCTGGCGAACGCGAACTGATTGGCCGCGGCCTCTCTACCTGCGCGACTTGTGACGGGTACTTCTTTCGTGGCAAGCCTATCGCTGTGGTTGGCGGCGGCGATTCCGCGATGGAAGAGGCTAATTTCCTTACGCGCTACGCCAGCAAGGTCTATCTCATCCACCGCCGCAGAGAATTTCGCGCCTCGAAAATCATGATTGACCGCGCCAGGGCCAACGAAAAAATCGAATTTGTCACGCCCTATGTCGTCCAGACGATCCACGCTCCCCAAGGCCACGTGGACGCCGCCTCCGTGCGCAACGTGGAAAGCGGCGAAATTCGCGACCTCACCGTAGATGGCGTTTTCGTTGCGATCGGTCACGACCCCAACTCCACGGTCTTCAAGGGCAAACTCGAAATGGACAGTAATGGCTATCTCATCGCCAAACACGGCAGCTTGACTTCCGTTCCCGGTGTTTTCATTGCCGGCGATGTCCAGGACCATCGCTATCGCCAGGCCGTTACCGCCGCCGGCTCCGGTTGCATGGCCGCGCTCGACGCCGAAAAGTTCCTCGAAGAGCACATCGGCTGAACACAAGGACTAGGCACTTCCGCCGCTCACGGGCATAATCGTATTCGATGCTCCGGTCCACGCTCCTCAAACTTTCGGCAAGTCCCCGCTTTGCAAAATGGGTCACCACCAATGGCACCTCGCGCCGCATGGCGCGCCGCTTCGTCGCCGGTGAGACGCTCGACGACGCCATTGTCGCCGCCCGCGCCTCCAACCAGGCCGGCATGTTGGTCAGCCTCGATTACCTCGGCGAGAATTGCACCACCACCGCCGACGCTCAGCGCGCCCGCGACGCCTACTTCGAAATCTTCGATCGCATCGCCGCGGAAAAGCTGCACGCCAACGTTTCTTGCAAGCTCACGCAGCTCGGCTTGGACCTGAACGTCGAATTCTGCGAAGGCCTCGTCCGCTCCATCGCGGAACGCGCCGCCGCCCACGATAATTTTCTGCGTATTGACATGGAAGGCTCAGTTTACACGCAGCGCACGGTCGACCTCGTGAAGCGCGTCCGCTCCTCGACGCCCGCCGTCGGCGCGGTGATTCAGTCCTATCTCTATCGCACCGAAACCGACGTCAACGATTTGCTCGCCTACGGCTGCCGCATCCGCCTTTGCAAGGGCGCCTACAAAGAACCGCCCGATGTTGCCTTTCCGCGCAAAAAAGACGTCGACTTCAACTATGTCCGCATGATGAAAATTCTCTTGCCCAGTGGCTTCTACCACGGCATCGCCACGCACGACCCGCGCATGATTGCCGAGACCATTCGCTACGCCGCCGCCAAGAAAATCAGCAAGGACGACTTTGAATTTCAGATGCTCTACGGGGTGCGTACCGACTTGCAGCGCCAGCTCGTCAAGGATGGGTACCGCCTGCGCGTCTACATTCCTTACGGCAACGAGTGGTTCCCTTATTTCATGCGCCGCCTGGCCGAGCGCCCCGCCAACGTCGCCTTCTTACTTCGCAATTTCCTCCGCAGGTAGGCACCGACTTCCGTCGCTGCTCTTGCGCCATCTTCAACGTGTAGCGGGCGCGCTTCAGCGCGCCCCAGCCTCTACAGCTTCCGGCAAACTGTCACGCCGTCGCGCAACGGGATCATCACCGGATACAGCTCTTTCGCGGCGTACACCAGCCGGTTGAATTCTTGAATGCCACGTGTGTAGATATCCTCCGGCGCCGCCGCCCGCGCTGCCTTGCCCGACCACAGCGTGTTGTCCGTAATCAACAATCCTCCGCGCCGCAATTTTGGCAGAGCTATGCGCAGCGCATCCGGATATTGCTGCTTGTCCACGTCGTTGAAAATCACGTCAAATTTTCCGGAAGTTTTCTTCAACAATTCCAAAGCATCGCCGACTTCCACATGAATCCGCTTCGCCACACCTGCCCGCCGGAAATACTCTTTCGCTCGCTCCGCATTCTTCGGGTCACCGTCGGTGTAATGCACTGTCCCTTTCGGTCCCGCCGCGCGTGCCAGCCAAATCGTCGAATACCCAATCGCCGAACCCATCTCAAAAATTCGCCGCGCTCCTGAGACCTGCGCCAGCAGGGCCAGCAACCGAGCTACCGCCGGCCCAATGATGGGCACGCGGTTTTCTGCGGCGTACTTCTCCATCTCGCTGATCACCGCATCCCGCTCCGGCAAAAGTTCGTAGAGATATTGCTCGACGTCGTCCTGGATGTACCCGCTGCGCAGATTTTCGCTGCGAATCACAGCTTCTCACCCGGTTTCAGCGCATGAATCTCCAGCCCCGCGATGTCCTTGGTCTCGTGCCGGAACCCCTCCACGGTGCCCGTCAAAAACGGAAATGTCGCGTAGTGCATCGGAATTACGTGTTTCACTCCCAGCAGCCGCGTCGCATACGCCGCCTCGCGCGGTCCCATCGTAAAGCGGTCTCCAATCGGCAACATTGCTAGGTCCGGCTTGTACAACTCGCCGATGAGTTTCATGTCCCCGAACAGTGCGGTGTCTCCCGCGTGATAAATCGTGAATCCTCCCGGCATCCGAATAATGTAACCTGCCGGTTCGCCGCCGTAGTGCCGCACGCCATCCTCATCAATCGAATTTGAATGAAACGCATGCGTCATCGTCACCTCAAACTCGCCCACCTTCTGCGACCCGCCTTTGCCCATCGGTTGGGCCTCATTTTCAAACCCTTTGCTCGCGATCCACAAATAGGTCTCAAAAATCGCCACGATTTGCGGCTTGTGTGCCTTCGCTAGCTCCAGAAGATCGCCCAGATGATCTCCGTGCGCGTGCGTCAGGAAAATCACGTCCAGCTTCGCCACGTGCTTCAGCGCCGCCGGACACGCCGGGTTGGTCATCACCCACGGATCAATGAGCGCCACATGTCCGGAAGGCGTCGTCAGTGAAAAGGTGCTATGCCCAAAATAGGTGATGCCATTGCCCTTCAAGTCCAACATCGTAGACTCTCCCAAGTCGGAATGAAATCGAAGTGTCCGCTAGTTTCCCGCGACGCCGGCCAACAGCGACTGGATCATCTGCTCATACTGCTCCCGGCCCTTTTCGCCCACAAAGTTGCCGGCCTGTCGCCCATCCTTGGTGTAAAAAATCGACACCGGCATCGTCCCCGTCCAGCCCGGCAGCACCGACTGCCGAAACGCCGCCATGTCGTCCCCGGGTTTCTTCCGGTAGTTTGGAAAAACCGGTTTGTAGCGCGCCAAAAACCTTCGCATCAAAATGATGTCGCCGTCATCATCGATGCTCACGCCCACCACCTGCAACCCTTTCGGCCCGTACTGCTTTGCCAGTTCATTCAACATCGGATACTCGTCGCGGCACGGTTCGCACCACGTCGCCCAGAAATTCACCAGCAGCGGCTTCCCGCGATGCTGCTCCAGCACCTTCTGAAATCCCTGCGCATCGATCAGCGCTGGATCGCTTGGCGCCTTCGTCTGCGCCGCGGCCAGCGCCGCTCGCGCAGCGATCAATAGCAGCACAACAACCCCAGCCCGTTTTCTCATCGCCTGCCCTTTCCCGACCAGTCCCGACCATTCTACCGCACCCGCCAAAGTTGAGAATCCCGCCCCTGCCAAGTACAATCTATCGTGTTGGTTGTTGGCCCGCCCACTGGCGTGATACCACAAAACTCCGCCGCGGGGCCTTTTCGATTTCCTCCGAAAGGCTATGGGCTTGCCGTTCCGTCAAAGGAGATTTGAATGGCGTACGTAATCGCTGAGCCGTGCATCGGCACAAAAGACACTGCCTGCGTGGACGTTTGTCCCGTCGATTGCATCCATCCCCGCAAGGACGAAGCTGACTTTGAAAAGGCGCCGCAACTCTATATCAATCCCGCCGAATGCATTGACTGTGGCGCTTGCGTCCCCGTTTGTCCGGTAACCGCCATTTTTGCATTGGAAGACCTGCCAGAAAAGTGGCACAGCTTTACCCCGGTCAACGCCGAATACTACACTCCCAAATAACACGGTTCGGCTTGTAGTTTGGAAATCCGCTTCGTTGGGAAGCACGGCACGCAGAACGCGTGCCGTTTTCTTTCGAGCGCTCAAATGCTGATGCGCGCTGTTTCCTTCTGCCGTCCCCCGCTGCTCATCGTCCTCTTCCGCACTTCCTCGAACGACGTCGCGAACAAAATCTTCTCCACCGACGTTTGCACGTCCCTCCACACCTGCTTCAGCCCGCAGCTCTCCCCCTCTACGCAGACCCCGCCCATCATTTCATTGTGAATGCAGCTCGATTCCGCAAACGCCCCATCCACAATCCGCAGCACCTGCCCCACGGAAATCTCCTCCGGCGCCCGTGCCAGCGTATATCCCCCGCGCACACCTCGCCGGCTCTCCAGAATCCCTCCGCGTTTCAATTCCAGCAGGATTTGCTCCAGGTATTTCAGCGGAATATGGTGCCGCTGCGCGATTTCGTGAATCGTCACCACTTCCGGATACTGCAGGCTCAAATGCAACACCGCTTGCGTTGCGTATTCGCCTTTGGCTGTCACTCGCATACGATTTACCGTTCTTTGTAGCCTTTCACACGCTCGTCTGCATGTCAATCTCCGCTACTCACCGGCGCTCGATCACTCTCGTAATCGCAGCTTCCCTCCGCTCTGAAGCACCAGGATGATAGGGCTGCGGGTCCGCCATCCCGTTCGTATTTCGACCACGCCTCCCTATCCACAATCTGAAATTCCGCCCCGGCACGATATGATACTTGCGGAACCAAAAGCCTTGTCCCCATGCCAGACAACTTCCATCTTGTCCTTCTAATCCACGCCCATCAGCCCTGCGGCAATTTCGGCAACGTGCTCGAAAAGGCCTTCCAGGATTGCTATCTTCCCTTTGTCGAGCTGCTCGAGAAATATCCTCGCGTGCACATGGGCCTTCACTATTCCGGCCCGCTGCTCACCTGGATCGAAGAAAATCATCCCGAGTATTTCACCCGGCTCAAAACCCTGGTCCGCTCTGGCCAAATCGAATTGGTTGGCGGCGGCTTTTACGAACCCATCCTGGTCTCCATCCCCCCGGACGACCAGCGCGAGCAAATCACCCGCCTCGCCGACTACCTCGAACACCGTTTCGGCCGCCGCCCCTCCGGCGCCTGGATTGCCGAGCGCGTCTGGGAGCCGCAACTTCCTTCCGCTCTCGCGGCAGCCGGCGTCAACTACACGCTCGTCGACGACATTCACTTTCTCTCCGCGGGCTTCGAAACGGAGGAGCTCTTCGGCGCATACGTCGCCGAAGACCGCGGCCAGTTTGTTTGGCTCTTCCCCGGCCAGAAAGCGCTTCGCTATTTCATTCCCTTCGGCAAAATCGAGGACGTCATCGCCTATCTCCGCGACGCGGCGTCTACCCATCCCGGCGGCCTCGCCGCCATGGGCGACGACATGGAGAAATTCGGCGTCTGGCCCGGTACCGCCGAGCATTGCTACAAGAACGGCTGGCTCGAAAAATTCTTCATCGCGCTTGAAGAAAACTCCTCCTGGCTCCGCGTTTCCACTCCCGGCGAATATCTCGCCGATCATTCCCCACTGGGACGCGCCGATCTGCCCACCGCTTCCTACTCCGAGATGATGGAGTGGGTCCTACCCACCCGCGTGCGCCAGCGCTACAACGCCGTCCAAAAGGAGTTTCATTCCCGCCCCGAAGTCCTCGCCTTTCTGCGCGGTGGCTCCTGGCGCGGCTTCTTTCGCAAGTACGCTGAATCCAACCTGCTGCACAAAAAAATGCTCCGCGTCTCCGCCCGCGTTGCCGCCATGCCCTTACGCCGCGGCATTCCCAAGGGTGCCGACGATGCCGCCGAAGCCCGCGACCTTCTTCTGCGCGCACAATGCAACGATGCCTACTGGCACGGCATTTTTGGTGGTCTTTACGCTCCCCACCTTCGCACCGAGCTTTGGCGCAATCTGATCCGCGCGGAAGCTATCGCCGATCGTCAAAGCGCCGCCTCTCTCGTCCCTCGCGTGGAATTGCTGGACTATGATGCCGATGGCGCGCACGAGCATCTCTTTACCGCCGCGCAATACCAGGCTTTGCTCAAGCCCGGCGACGGCGGCACCATCGCCGCTTTCGACTTTCGGCCTTCCGCCGCCACGCTCGTCAATTCTATTCAGCGCCGCCCCGAGGCCTATCACGCTCGCTTGCGCGATGCCGCCAAAACCGCTGTTCCCGGTACGGTGGCCTCCATTCACGAGCAAACCCGCGTCAAGGAACCGGGCCTCGAGCGTTTTCTTCGCTACGATCGCTGGCCTCGCCATGCCTTTCGCGTCATGCTCTTCGATCCCCGCCGCACCCAGGCCGATTACGAAACCCTCGAGCTTCAGGAAGAACCAGGATTCGCCGGCGGCGCTTATAACGTCAGGTCCTCTTCCTCCAGTGAGGCGCAACTGCTTCGCGAAGACGAACTGAAGCTCGTCGCAAAAGGCGCCGCCGTCCCGCGGCTCTCGGTGGCCAAGCGTTTCTCCTTCGTCCCCGCGGCGCAAGGATGCGAAGTCGCTTGCGAGATCGGCCTTAAGACCAAGCAAGCGCTGGCCGCTCCCCTCGCTGTCGGGCTCGAGTCCGTCATCAACCTTCTCGCCCCCAACGAGCCCGACCGCTTCTTCGAAACGCCACAGGGTCCGCGCCATCTTCGCTTCAGCGGTGTTTTGCCCGGCCCCATGCTGCGCATGGAGGATGGCTGGCAGCGCGTCCGCATCGTCCTGCATGCTCCCGGTGCCAAGGAATTTTGGATCGCTCCTATAGAAACCGTCTCGGAATCTGAGGAAGGTTTCGAGCGCGTTTACCAGGGATCGCAAATCCTCGCTGTCTGGCATCCCTCCCTCGTCGCCAATGAACCTTGGTTCGCCCGCCTCGTTTGGAGCATCGAAGCCTTCTAGCACTCGTCAACTCGCAAGCTCGCCAGTTCCGCAACCCAATATCGGTCAAACTCCTGCCTTTTGTGGAAAGCGAAGCTCTGTTAGCCTTACCTTCGCACTGGCATGGCTCTCAACGGGGGCAACCACACTTCCGAGGATGCGGGCACCGCGCCGACTAACTCCGCGCCCGTACTGCCAAACGACGACGCACCGACTGTTTGCGCCATCAGCTCGCTCGCGGCCATCCTCGCGAACGTCCTGCACGAAGGCTTGGGTCACGCGGCAACCGCTTTGCTTACCGGCGCCACTTCGGGCGTCTTGACCACCGTCGCCTGGTCCAGCAATGTTGACTCCCGCCTGGTTGCCGCAGGCGGCACGTTAGCCAATCTCGCCGCGGGCGCGCTCTTTTGGATCGCGCTGTGCTACGCGAAACGCGTCTCGGTTCACTTGCGCTTTTTCCTGCTGGTCAGCGTTGCCTTCAACCTCTTCATCGGCACCGGCTACTTCCTGTTTTCCGGTTTCACGGATTTTGGCGACTGGGCTCGCGTCATTGCCGGCTTGCCCGCGCACTGGTTTTGGCGCACCCTTCTCGTCGTCGTCGGATTTGTCTCTTACTATGCGGCCGCATTGCTCGTGGGCATTGGCCTCGTGCGCTACGTCGGCGTTCCGCGAAGCGAGTTTCGCCGCCTGCGCAAACTCACTGTCCTCCCGTACCTCTCCGCCCTGGTCCTTGTTACCGCGGGCGGACTCCTCAATCCAATTGGCATGCAGTTAATGTGGCAGTCCGCTCTGCCAGCAGCGGCCGGTGGACACTCTGGCCTTCTCTGGTTGCGCTATGCTATTGCGCAAAAAGCCGCGCCGCTGCGGTCAACCGAAGCCATGGGCCGAAGCTACATGTGGATCGGCGTGGCCGTCGTCCTCTCGCTGATTTTTGTTTTTGTCTTAGGACGCGGCATAACTCTGCACCGATAGTCTGAACGAGAAACGATGGCACGAATCTCAAAAGAGCCGAGCAAGAAATGCAACGACGCTGGAAACCTGATTCGGCGTAACGCAATTGTGGTTCGCGTTGCGTCCTTCGCCTTTAGGTTCGAAACCGTTGAGCAATTGCGAGAATGTATTCAGTATTACGAGAAGAAAACGCACCCAAGCAGCCGAATTTCGGCCAGGACCTTGGCCAGAGAGCTCGGGAAGGATTGGAGAAACCTCCGAGGCTGGGACGTGGAACGCTGGTTTGAACGCTTGCCAATGTATCTGCGGGAAGAACCCAAGCGTCAGAAGGTGCTCAAAGCTTTATCCAACACTCTAGCGCTAATTGAGACTGGAAAATTGCGATTCTCTGAACTCCGGACCCGTCGCCGTATTTCCTGATTAGCACGCCCACCAGAAACCAAGTATTTATCGGCAACTTGTCTGGGCCTCCTCCAGTTGCGCTAAGCAGCTCATATCGCAGTCCATCAGCCCGGCCCGCAGCAACGGGCAATCTACAACCGCCCACGCCGTCCATCGGCCGTCGCTCATTTGCCATTTTGACGCCGTTACGTCGGCCGCCTGCTTTCTATGTGGACAGGAAACAGTGCGTACCCGGTCGATACACGATGCCGCGAGTTTGCTGCGGCTAGAGGTGTCAGACATAACCCACCTCCTTCGTAAATTCCAAAGGCCTCACGAGACGGCACACTTAGCGACACATCCTTCTTAGCATGCCTACTGCAAAAAACGCCGTGATGGGTGATACCCTTCCGCGTGTTTCGCGTCACAAATAGGTGCCAATGGCTGGGCCTTCACCGCGAGTCGAAAACAGGAAAGAACAAAAACGTTTCGTCGCCGTTCTCAAGAAGCTCCGGCTTTATTCAGCTATCAGCAGATTCTGCGCGAACGGCCACTCCCGATCCACCCAGTGCCCCTCGCACCGGAAGCCCGTCCTTTCCCCCATCTCCACGGCTTCTCCTACTTGGTACTTGTGCGAGCTCTCCGTCCAGATGGTTTCGTCCTCATCCAGCGTTACGCGCAATCCCGCCGCGGGAATCTCCACCCGCTGCCGACGGATGGACCGCAAGTGCATTTCGATCCGCCGCTCCCGGCCATCCCATCGCGCTTCGTGGCGGAAGCACGCCAAGTCAAAGTCGGCGCTCAGCTCCCGGTTGATTCTCGCCAGCAGATTCAGATTAAACGCCGCCGTCACCCCTGCGGGGTCGTCGTAAGCCAGCAGTTGCTCCTCGACGTTCTTCTCCAGATCCGTGCTTAGCAGCAGCGCATCGCCTTGGCGCAAAATCCGTCGCACGCTCCGCAAAAAGTCCTCGCCCGCATCCCGGTCAAAATTTCCGATCGTGCTTCCCAGAAAAAGCACCAGCAGATGCTCGTCCTCGATGCGCTTCTCCGCCACTCTCCGCAGCCCCTCCAGATACGTTTGCTCATATCCGACGATACTCACCAAGTCGATCTGCCCCAGCTCCTTCGCGCATGCCGCCAGCGCCGTTGGCGAAATTTCAATCGGGAAGTAATACGTTTCCTGCCGTTTCGAAAGCGCCTCCAGAATCCATCGCGTCTTTTTTCCGCTTCCGCTTCCCAGTTCCGCGACGTGCACCGGCGACCGCAGTCGCTCAACGATCTCCCGCGCATGCTTCTGGAGCAGCCGCGCGTCCGCTCTCGTCAATCCGTATTCCGGCAGCACGCAGATCGTCTCGAACAGTGCTGAGCCCACTTCGTCGTACAGATATTTCGATGGCAACTCGCGTTGCCCGCTCTTCGTCAGGCTGGCCCGTACTTCAGCGGCAAATTCAGACACATGTCGTACGACCAGCGTTTGCGTCGGCATTCTTAGCTCCCAAGGGCTGGGTTTTGCTTGCCTTGCTATTCCTCTACGCAGCGGAACGTTGCGTAGACGTACGGATAGTGCGGCTGGAACCAGTTCCGGAAGGATCGCCGCAGCATGCACGCGGCCGTCCGCGGCGACCCTCCCTTCATCACGTAGTGTTTCCCATCGAAGAAATTCGCTGAATAGCCCGGGTAAAAGGGCAGCGACGCAAAGCCCGGGAATGGCGCAAACTTCGTCCTCGTCCACTCCCACCCGTTGCCGGCCAAATCGTGCACCCCAAACGCGCTGGATCCTTCCGGATGGGAATCCACCGGGCTCGGATCCCAATGTTGAAAGTCAAAATTGCCATGCTTCTTGCTCGGCCGTTCTTCGCCCCACGGATAGCTCCGTTCCTCCCGGCCATCGGGCGTTCCATAAGCCGCGCGGTGATATTGCTCTTCGGTCGGCAGCTTGCGCCCCAGCCAATTTGCGTACGCTGTGGCCTCCGCATGGCTCACATATACCGGCCAATCCAGCGGCAGCCGGATCTCTCCGAACATCGCCCGGTATAACCACAGATTTCCGTCACGC
>Ga0335081_10010136_pt1 | contig 15213 bp, 9 predicted proteins | sample Lox_Sample_35_FD_206713 | JGI IMG/M metagenome (GOLD analysis project Ga0335081, IMG submission 206713) | Soil microbial communities from Loxahatchee National Wildlife Refuge, Florida, United States - Lox_Sample_3.5 | ecosystem: Environmental > Terrestrial > Soil > Wetlands | place: USA: Florida...
TCGCCACGGAAGATCAGCGACTGCCGGGCGGCTCTGAAGAGACCAGGCGTGCCATAAGGCGTGATCTCGTATCCCGGATAAACGCCCCAGAGGTGCGACATGTGGCGATGCTGGTTCTTGGGGTCGTCCTTGTCCTGCATCCATTCCTGCAACTGGCCGTATTGCCCGATCTGGTTGGGCGCGATCCTGGCGCGCATCTCGGTCAACCGGGCGGCGAAGGCATCGTCGATGTTGAGGATCTTCGCGGCCGCGGCCGTCTCGCCGAACAGCGAGCGCACGATCTGGCGGTCCATGGTCGGACCCATCACCAGTCCGCCCTGCTCGGGAGAGTTGCTGGGGCCGGTGATGAGATCGCCGGTCTTGGGATCCTTCACCAGCGTGTCCACGAAAAACTCCGCGGCGCCCCTCATGAGCGGATAGGCCACCTCGCGGAGGAACTGCCGGTCGCCCGTAAACAGATAGTGCTCCCAGAGATGCGTGGAAAGCCAGGCGCCGCCGGTCTGCCAGATGCCGTGATTCGAGGCGTTGATGGGCGCGGTGCCGCGCCACAAGTCGAAGTTGTGGTGGAGCACCCAGCCGCGGGCGTTGTAGTGCTCTTTCGCCGTGACGGCGCCGGAGACCGCCAGGTCTTTCATGGCGTCGAACAGCGGAAGCTGGCACTCGGAGAGGTTGGTCTCTTCCGCCGGCCAATAGTTCATTTCGGTGTTGATGTTGTCGGTATACTTGCTGTCCCACGGAGGGTTGTTGGAGTCGTTCCAGAGCCCTTGCAGATTGGCGGGCTGGCCGCCCGGGCGGCTGGAGGCGATCAGCAGATAGCGGCCGTATTGGAACAGCAGGGCGACGAGTTGCGGGTCGTTGCCGGTAGCGAAGGCCTTGATGCGCTCGTCAGTAGGCAGTCTCGCCGCCGGGGACGTTCCGAGATCGAGCGAGACGCGGCGGAAGAGACTCTGGTGGTCGGCAATCTGCTCGGCGAGGAGGGCATCGAAGCTCTTGCCGGCCACGGCTGCGAGGATGGCGTCATTGCGGGCCTTGGGATCGGCGGAGACATCGCGGTAGTTCTGCAAATTGGTGGCGCCGGAGAGGATCAGGGTGGCGGAATCGCAGCCATTGCAGAACAGGCCATGCGTGGAAGACTTTGGTAACCCGCGCGCCGTGGCTTGGCCGGTGAGCCGGGCTTCAAAACGGATAGCGGAATCCTCCACCCGGCCGGACATGGATATGTCGTCCGTCGCCGCGACAGTCAGAGGGTCTTTGTGGGCGCATTTCAGGGAGGCCGTAAAGGTGAGGCTGAACGGCTGGTTCGCCGATAACCGGACAACCAGGACTTTTGCCGGGTAGCTGGCGAAAACTTCGCGTTTGTAGGTGACGCCCTTGTAGACGAATCTCGTCGTCGCGACGCCTGTGTCCAAGTCCAGTTCGCGCCGGTAGTCGGTGATGCCGGACTCCTGGATATCCGGAAATTCCAGGAGGAGGTCGCCGAACGCCTGGTACGCCCTCTGCCGCACCGGGACGCTCATGAACTCCTGCATCGCCAGGTCTTCGGCCTCCTTCTGCTTGCCGGCCTCCAACAGTTCGCGGATTTGCGGCAGGAATTTGTAGGCGCCAGGGTGGGCGTAGTCGTGGGGCTCGCCCGTCCAAACAGTCTGCTCGTTGAACTGAATTCGTTCGTGCGCGATGCCGCCGAAGACCATCGCCCCCAGGTGTCCGTTGCCGACCGGCAAGGCTTCCACCCACAACCTGGCGGGCTGTCGGTACCAGAGAGTAAGGGGCGTCTGCGCATAGGCGGAGACGGAAAAAATGAGCAGCAGCAACGCGCCGTGGCGCAGATCGGGGCTCGGCAGGAAGGAGTGCCTGCGCCACATCTGATTTGGAGTTTTCATGGCGGGCAGGCCGGAGCCTGCCCTTCGAGCTTATCCCTTTAACGCTACCGGTGCCAAGTCACGGCTGGCGATCACGCGGTCGATCATGCCGTAAGATACCGCGGCGTCTGGTTCCATGATGTAGTCGCGGTCTACATCCTTGGCCACGCGCTCGATGCTCTGTCCGGTGGCCTGCGCGAGCATGCCGTTCAGGATTTCGCGCATACGCAGGATTTCTCGGGCGTAGATATCGATATCCGCGGCCTGCCCGGCGAGCCCTTGCATGGACGGCTGGTGAATCATGATGCGGGAGTTGGGAAGGCTGAAGCGCTTGCCCTTGGTGCCCTTGGCCAGGAGCACCGCCGCCATGGACGCCGCCTGTCCCACGCAAATGGTCACAATGTCCGGGCGGATGAATGCCATCGTGTCCAGAATCGCCAGCCCGGCCGTAATCGAGCCGCCCGGCGAGTTGATGTAGATGGAGATGTCTTTTTCCGGGTCTTCGGCTTCCAGGAAAAGCAGTTGGGCGATGATCAGATTGGCGATCTGGTCGTCAATCGGAGTCCCCAGGAAAATGATGTTCTCTTTCAACAGCCGGGAATAAATGTCGTACGCACGTTCTCCCCGGGAGGTCTGTTCGACCACCATGGGGACAAGCATCGAGTGTCCCATCGTGCCTCCGGATTATTAGAGTCAGAAACCGGTCAAACCGGTTCAAGCTCGCTTGGCGGTAACGGTCCGCCGGGGTTTTCGCTGCTTGGTCACGGCCAGAGCTTTTTTCTTCATCTCCAGCGCTTTTGCCAGGTCGGCGATTGTGTTCTTCCCCAAATAATCCATGATACGCGAACGGAGGTTAATCCAGCTATCGTGCATGGAGCAGGGCATTTCGTCGGAACACTCCGAAAGCCCGCTGGCACACTGCTGGTAGGGCGCCAGCCCGTCCAAAGCCTCGACGATATCCAATAACCGGATTTCGCTGGGGTCTACGCGGAGAGCAAATCCGCCGGTAGGTCCCTTGCTTGAGCGCAGCAGACCCTTGCGGGCGAGCTGTTGCAGAATCTTGGCCAGGAAATGCGCAGGAATGTCTTCCTGCTCGGCAATGTTCTTGACCATGGCGTATTTGCCTTCGGGCACCTGCGCCAGATGCACGAATGCGCGAATCGCGTACTCGGCTGAACGAGAATAAATCATCCTGACTCCCCCGCTTAAATCGGAGTAAAGCTACTCCGTTATCTTAAAATGTTTGGCACTCCTGGTGCAAGTACTGGCTACGCGGCCACGGAAATGTGCTGCCCGGAAGGCAGTTTCAGAGATTTAGACGCGGATAATCCGGAAAAGGATACAGCTGTGTCTCCGGAGGAAAGGGTCTGAATCGACAAAAGTATAGTTATCGATATCAGGCAATTTACCGATGCCGGTGGGAAGCAGGCTCCACGAGGGTCCAGTCGGACTCGAAACCTCGGGGCACCACCGCGTGCTCTCCGGGAAACCGAAAGGTCCCGGAGCGCTCCTCGCCGGGTTGCGGCAGATCGAACGCCATCCGGCCGCGATCGCGTTTCCGGCTGGCCGTCTTCTGACGCCAGTCCGGCACCGCCGCCACGGGGACTCGCGTGCCGCGGATTTCTAACGCCTCCGGGTGAAGACCTACCAGTACGGCAGGCGGGTTGGGGAAGCTCTCGACGCGCAACACGCGCCCCTCCACGGCCGTGCCTTTGGGCGCCAAAACCTTCTGCCGCGCGTCGCGCATGGGTTCGATCAACCTGCCGTGGAACCGGTCGCCGGCGGCGGCGGTATCGGCGGAGATCGGGACCGTTAACTCGAAAGAGAAATGCGTCCCTGGTGGAAGCGCAATCGGATTCACCGGGGCGCCCGCCGCGCGATCATCCGTCGGGGCCGGCGTGTCCCCGAAACTCACCGTCGATTCTCCCCGGTACTCGCGGCAGCCGGCAAACCCGGTGGTACTTTCGACCTCTGCTCCGGTAGGCGCCACGAAATGCTGCAGGGCGTGTTTGGGCATAAGAAACTGGCCATCCCCGATCTTAGCGAGATTGAACTCCAGATCGACGATCGACACGCATTCGCCCGTGGCGGCCGGCAGTTCGGCAGAATTCTCGGAGATCCCTACCAGGTCCGCCGTTTCCGGATCGACGCGAATTTTGCCGCTGTAGGCGGTGTAGACCCAATCCTTGCCGGCCTTCACTTTGTAGTGGCTGTCAGCCCACGGTACGTGAAACGCGTACTCCATCAGGCTCCGGCCGTTCACGACCTGGCTTCCCAGGAATTCGAACTCCTTGACGTCGGTTTCGAAGATGAGCACCAGCAGGCTCCCGAAGAGTCCAGTGGACATGGGGCCAAGACCGGCATTGCGGTCGATAAACCCCTCTTCAAACCGGCTTGCCCCGACCCAGGAGAAAACCTCGCCACGCTGCGTCATGGCGACATCCAGGCGCATGCGGTCCGTCAGGACGTGGGTGAGCGCCAAGCCCGGGGTGGTATGGCCGCGCGATTCCAGGATCACCCCGCAGGAGCGCGGCAATGATGTGGCAGGGGGCTTAAAGTACCGCCGGGTCAAGGTCTCGACGCAGGTGTAGTTGGGAACCCGCCGGTTGTTCTCGAGCACCTTCGCCACCACGCGTCCCAGCACCACTTGCGGATCGTATGGCTCCCCGGCCGCCAGCGGAAAGGCGAACGCGAGCATCAGCCCCAATCGCATACTCAGGGCTTGGCGGTCGTCCACTCGGTGCGGAATCCGGGCTCCCAGTGTCCCGCGCGAGAATGGTACACGCCATACGAGCCTTCGCCCGGCCGGGGCAGCTCGATAGTCATGCCCCTCTGACGCAAGCCGCGGCCCGGGATGATGCCGGCCAGGCTCCCGGCCCCCCGCTCGGGACGGAGCGCCAGCGGCACCCGCGCGCCATCCACTTCGATGGCCTCCCACCGCAGCGCGACCGTGAATTCGGGCGGCGTCGAATGGCGGGTCTCGACACGCATCAGCCGGCCGTGCACCAGCGCGCCTTCGGGCACCAGTATCTCGCGGCGGGCGCCGACGATCGGCTTTGCGATCCGGCCGTCGATCTGGTCACCCGCCGCCGAGCGGTCGGCGTCGATGGGCGTTCCGAGGTCGACGGTAACGGATAGTCCGGGAGAAAGGTCCAGAGAGTCCGGCCGTGCCCCCACCGCCAGTCCTGCGCCCGGGCCGCTGCCGAACGTCAGGGTAGATTCGGCCTGATACGCCCGGCAGGCCGAAAAGGTCACGATGTTTTCGTCCTCGGCGCCGTCCCGCCCGATGAATCTCTGGTGTGTGATCTTAGGCAGCAGGTAATCACTGCCGTCTAACTGCACGCTGCCGTATTCCAGCGACGAATCGGTTTCACACGACGACGTCTCGGACGGCAATTCTTCCGTGCGAATCGCCAGCCGGATGAGTTCACCGGTCTTCGTGTCCACCAGCAGGTTCCCCGTGTAACCCGTGATAACCCACTCCTTGCCGGCCTTCACGCGATACTGGCTTTGCGCTTTCGGCACGTTGAACGAATACTCCATCAAGGCCCGGCCGTCGATGGCACGGTCGCCCTCGTAGACGAATCGGGGAGTCCGGCTTTCGAACGTGGCCAGCAGGAAGGAAGCGAATGGCCCGGTGCCGATCGCGCCCTGGGGAATCCATTCATCCAGTTCGACCTCCTCGAATCTGCTCGCGCCCGCCCAGGAGTAGATCTCCTTATCGGGAGCCATGGCGACGTCCAGGCGCAGCCGGTCGCTGGTATCCAGCCGGAGCCGCGGCGGATAGGTGGGTTTCTTCCGTGCCGCCAGCAGGTTGTCGCAGGACTTCGGCGAGCGGCCCACCACCGGCTCAAAACGCTGGCGCTCGATGGTCTCCACGCAGGTGTGATTGGGAATGCGGACGGCGTGTTCCAAAACCTGGTCGCGCAGCCGCATCAGGAGATCGACCGGATCTACATCCGGGACAGCTTCGACTCGCGGCAGTTTATCGGTGTCGGGCAGATGCAGCGGTCCGGCGACAGGAGACTGATCGGCGGATGTGGCCGCTGGCCGCCTGGGGGATTGGGGGGCAGAGGTTGCGCTCTCCGGGCCTTCGGGCGGAGTGGTGAACTTGGGCACCGGCTCCGCGGCGGTTCCTTCGGCCAGTGCGTTTCCGCCCACTCCTGTTTGAATGCGGCGCACCCCGTCGGCCAGTTCGTGCGGCGTGCGAACCGGCAGGGTCTTGCCCTTCAGCCGGGTCAGGAGCTTTTCGATGGTGTCGGTGATCCCCAGGGGACCCCCCATGGGGTATTGAGGATCCGAAAGTCGAGGTTCGCCCATAATGCCGCCCCGCGCTGCTCCGCAACTCAGGCAACTGCCTCGTCCGCCTGCGGGCGGGCCCGAAACACCACGGTAGAGCGCCGACTGCGGCTGGAACTGCAAGTAGAACAGAGGGGGCGCCGACACCGGCTTGTCCACCGCCGGGATGGCCGTGTTGTCACGGGTGAACAGGCGCGGCCCAAGCACGATCAGCGCCTCCAGGGGTTTGGCGTCGCGCAGTTCGGTTTCGATCAGCCCGGTCAGCAGATCGGCCGGGCTGCCCGCCTGTTGGAGGGTGCGATAGTCCACCAGGGCGAGCTGGAGTTCGCTAATGGCGCGGATCACCTTGCCCATGTCCGCCTGCGTGAAATCATCCTGGCGGAACAATAGCTTGCGTTGCGCGAGATTGAACACCACCAGCCGCACCGCCAGGCCTGGCAATTGTTGCAGCAACGTGAAGAGCGAGCCGGACAGGGCGCTGACATCGCTGTCCTGCAGCTTCGAACTTCTGGGAAGCATCGACGCGGCGTGCAGCATCACGGTAATCCGGCCGTTTCGGGCCTCGGAAACCGGCGGCCGGGGCCGGCTTACCGAAAGTTCTTCCACCGCTCCGGCGGGCGTCGCGGGAATCAGCTCGCGCTCGTTGCCCAAACGCTTCGCCTGAATGCGCCATTGGCTGTGACATACGCGGTGCGCATCGTCCTGCGCGAGGACTTCCACATCGTAGTTGCCCTCGCCGACCACGAACGTCCCGCCGACCTGGCCGTCGATCTTTGTAACCGGCACCTCCTGAAGCGTGCCGCTATTCTCGAGGAAGAGTGGTTTTTGGCCTTCCGGCGTGACGCGGACGAAGGTGGTCAGACTGTGGCCGGCGCCCTCGAATTGAGACATCGGGAACTCAATTGAGTACCCGGTACGGAAGCGCAACGCGTAGTCGAGCGCGGGGCGCACCGGATCAATCCGGCACCGCAATTGCGAAGCGCCCGCCGCGGCGTCGAAGGCTCGCTGGCGATCGCCCGCCAGTTCCGGCGAGACCAACGACTGTGCGGGAAGAGCGGCGGCGACCCCCACCATCACCCCGAGCCGCGAGAACGTGCTCATGCCGACCTGCCTCATCGTACGGCCAGTCTACTGCTAACTACAATACTGCGTTTGGGGTACCTGCGGGCACATCTGACTCGTGGCGCCGTGGTACATCCATGTGCCTCCCTTGTGATGGCACGGACATCTTGCGCCGACGACGGTGTACACGCCCGCGCCACGTCGTCCGGCGCAAGGGTTTCGAGGCTGGTCACAGTCGTTTCACTTGCCCGTCGTAAAATGAAGACAGAGTGCTCGTCACCATCGCTCCCCAGATCGAACGGCCCCGCTGGCTCCGCGCGCCCGCTCCCGCAGGCAAGAATTACCGCGAACTCAAGAGCCTGATCGAGCGCCTCCGCCTCCACACCGTCTGCGAAAGCGCGGCGTGTCCCAACGTGGGCGAATGCTGGAATCATCGCACCGCCACGTTCATGATCCTCGGCAACGTCTGCACGCGGCGCTGCGGATTCTGCGCAGTCCAGAAGGGCGCGCCGCTCCCGGTGGATTTCGACGAGCCGGAGCGCGTGGCGGAAGCCGTGGCGGCTATGGGCCTCCGGTTCGCGGTAGTCACCAGCGTCAATCGCGACGACCGCGAAGATGGCGGCGCGGAGCTGTTCGCCCTGACCATCCAGGCCATCCGGCGGCGCGTTCCCGGCTGTGGAGTCGAAGTTCTGGTGCCGGATTTCCAGGGCAGCCGCGAGGCGGTCGGGATCGTCATGGAAGCTGCCCCCGACGTGTTCAACCACAATACCGAGACTGTCCCCCGGCTGTATCGCCAGGTCCGCTTGGGAGCCCGCTACGAGCGCTCCCTGGAAGTGCTGGCGTACGCGCGGAAGGTGGCTCCTCGTAGCCCCACCAAGTCGGGGCTGATGCTCGGACTGGGTGAGACCGCGAGCGAGGTTCGCCAGGTGATGCGAGATCTTCGCGCCCACGACGTGCAGATCCTGACCCTGGGTCAGTACCTCCGCCCGTCGCCGAAACACCTGCCGATCGTGCGGTACGTGACTCCCGGGGAATTCGCCGATTTCCGCGCAGAAGGGCTGGAGATGGGATTCGCGCACGTGGAATCGGGCCCCCTGGTGCGCAGTTCGTACCACGCGGCGAACGCGGTTTAGTCCATGGTTTCGTCCGAATCGCTTCACTTGAGGTTTGGGTCGGCAACGCGTCCATTTAGATTGCTTCCGGGTGCGGATACGGACCGTGCGGATTTGAGAGGCGCCCGGCGGCGGCGCCCGGCACTGAGCCAAGTTGATCGCGATGCGACCAAAGCTCCCTCCCATGAATCACATTGTCCTCGGCAGCAATTGGGGGCCGAATATGAATCGAACATGGGAATTCGTTCTGCGGTCGTTAATGATTGGCGCCGGCGCAACGGCATTGATTGACCTGTGGGCGCTCTTGCTCAAGCTGTTCGGAGTCTCCTCACTGAAATTCGCATTGCTCGGCCGTTGGCTCGGGCATCTTTTCGATGGTCGATGGAGCCACGAGAGCATCGCGAAAGCTGAACCCATAAGAGGGGAGTTGTGGATTGGCTGGTTTGCTCATTATTCGATTGGAGTCACCTTTGCGGCGCTGCTGCTCGGCCTGAACGGGCCGGCATGGGCACAAAATCCAACTTTGATTCCGGCTCTTATCATGGGGATCGTAACCGTGACTGCGCCCTTGTTCGTTCTGCAGCCGGCCCTGGGCGCCGGAATCGCTTCTTCCAAAACGCCGAGGCCGGTATTTAACAGCTTCAAGAGCCTGCTGACGCACACCGTCTTTGGATTCGGCCTCTACCTGGCGGCTCTCGCGACCGCATGGCTCATCCCCGCTTAGTTTCATCAGCCTGGTACTTGACCGGGATCATGCACTCCGGGCGATTGCATCGCTTTACCGTCAACCCGGTAACAGCGTGTTCCCGTGCCCGGGTCATCGCCTCAGTACACGGTTTCAGAAGTTCGCCAACATATTCCCGGACCTCCGCTCCCTAACGGCCGCGGCTCCGAACGAGGCTGCATACCGAGCCGCGACCGTGAGGTGAGAGCTTCTTCGCAAGCGCGCGGGAGCGCCCGGACCATTTGCTGAGCGAGGCTTAACAGTTCTTAACTTGACCCGCGCAAGCTCGCGGCCATAAGCTAAGAATTCTTGGTATGGGACGCAAGGCGCAGAAGAACGATTCGTTACCCGGTTCGCTGGACATGTTGATTCTGCGGACGCTGTCGCGGCGCGACCTCCACGGATACGGGATAGTCCAGTACATTCAACAATCGTCCGAGAACGAACTCCTCGTCGAGGAGGGCTCGCTGTACCCCGCTCTGCAGCGGCTGGAGCTAAACGGCTGGATCGACGGTGTCTGGGGCGTGACGTCGAATAATCGGCGGGCGAGGATCTACCAGATCACCGCGGCTGGCCGCAAACAACTGGCGGTGGAAACCCGGAAGTACGCCAAACTCACGCTGGCGATCGCGCGCGTGATGGGAGCGGAGTGACGGACGTGTTCCGGCGGCTGAGTTATTGGATCGAAAGCGGCAGGCGGAGCGAGGCGCTGCGCGAGGAAATGGAACTCCACCTGGCGGAGAAGGCCGCGGAACTCGAAGCAGACGGGATGACGCCGGAGGGCGCCCGGGCTGAAGCGCGGCGGCGATTTGGCAACGTCGGACTGAAGCACGAAGAGTCACGGGAGATTTGGATGACACGGTTTTTATCGGAACTTGGCCAGGATATCCGCTATGGCTGTCGCACCATGGCAGCTAACAAGGCATTCAGCGCACTGGCGGTCTTGTCGCTGGCGCTCGGCATCGGCGCCAATACTGCGATCTTCAGCCTCATGGAGTCGATTCTGTTGCGCTCGCTGCCGGTGGCCGATCCCGCGTCGCTGGTGGTTTTGAATTGGCATAGCCGGCCGCCCAAGGACGGCGACAAGGAATGGGTCCACGTCATGCACGGGCTGCAAGGCATGTTCTGGCCGGGGGACAAAGGCGCCTTGGTCACCGGGATCTTCCCGTACCGCGCGTTCGAGACGCTTCGCGAGGAGAATCCCGTCTTTTCCACGCTCTTCGGATACTGCAACGGGCATAACAAGACTCTGACCGTCCGCGGGCAGGCCACCAGCGCCAGCACGGAGTACGTGACCGGCGAGTATTTCCGTGGTCTGGCCGTGTCGCCGGCCGGGGGACGTCTGATCGACTCCGCAGACGACCGTCCCGGCGCGCCGCCGGTGGCCGTCATCAGTTTCGCGACAAGCCAAAATCGCCTTGGAGGACCGTCAAATGCGATTGGACAGCCGATTCTCGTCGATAACGTGCCCTTCACGGTGATCGGTGTTGCGCCGCCGGAATTCCTCGGAGTGGACCCGGCGGCGGCGCCGGAGGTTTACCTCCCGTTGCACACGAATCTGCTCGTAGACGGCGGCAGGGCGGCTGGTCTGTATCCCGACGGAAACTTCTACTGGCTCGAAATGATGGGCCGCCTGCGTCCGGGCGTAAGTATGGCCCAGGCGCAGGCAGTGATGGCTCCTCGTTTCCATCAATGGGTTGCCACAACGGCGAGTACCGACGGCGAGCGCGCCAAACTGCCCGCGCTGGTTCTGAATCCCGGGGCCGCCGGGCTGGGTAGCCTGCGCCGCCAGTATTCCAAACCTCTGTACGTGCTCCTGACGATGGTGGGATTGATCCTGGCGATCACGTGCGCGAACATCGCCAATCTGCTGCTGGCAAGGGCCGCCGCGCGGCGCCGTGAAATGGCTGTCCGGCTCAGCCTGGGAGCGGGACGGTTCCGCGTCGTGCGGCAGTTGCTTACCGAGAGTGTACTGCTGGCATCGCTCGGCGGAGCACTAGGGGTGGTGTTGGCGATCTGGGGAATGCGAACGCTGACGTTGCTCCTCTCCAACGGGCAGAGGAACCTTACGCTGCACGCGGAATTGAACTGGAGCGTGCTAGGCGTGACGGCGGCGCTCTCGGTGGTTTGCGGCCTGTTATTCGGCCTCGCTCCCGCGATTCAGTCGACGCGTCCGGACGTCATGCCCGCGCTCAAGAATGGCCGCGGGGGCGGACCGCGCCGCCGCGCGCGGCACGTTCTGGTGGTCGCCCAAATCGCAATCTCTTTTCTCATCCTGGTGGCCGCGGGTCTGTTTGTCCGGACGCTCAACAAGCTGCACTCGGTCCAACTGGGATACGCCCGCGAGAACATCCTTCTGTTCACGGTGAATGCGCGCCAGGCCGGGCATCGCGACCCGGAGATCGTCACTTTTTACGAGGACCTGCGCAAGCGCTTCGAATCGATCCCCGGAGTGAGCAGCGCGACGCTTTCGCACTCCTCGCTCATCAGCGCCGGCCGGGCCGGGCCGGCAATCAGCGGCGAAATGAAGATCGGCGCGGTTACCATTGATGACGCGGGCGTCCTGGCCGCCGGACCGCGTTTCCTCACGACGATGCGGATTCCAATCCTGGCCGGGCGTGAGATTGACGAGCGCGACCGACCGGGCTCCACGCCGGTTGCAGTGATCAGCGAGGAGCTGGCGCGGACTTACTTCGGGAACGACAACCCGGTGGGCCGGCGCATTACGTTAGTGGACGAGAAGCGCGATCTCGAAATCGTCGGCGTGTCGGCTAACCTGCGGTACGGTGGTCTGAAAGATGAAGAGGAGAGTTCGATGACCGTGTTCGTAGCGGCCAGCCAGATTTCTCCGGACCGAATGACCTTCGCGCTGCACACGGCGGGTGATCCGCTGAGATATGTCAAGAGTGTGCATGAGATCGTGCGGGAGGCAGATTCCCGCATACCGGTCACGAACGTGATCACACAGGCTGCGGAAATCGATCGGACGATCAGCCGGGAAATCATGTTCGCGAAACTATGCACGGGTTTCGCGGTTCTCGCTCTCCTGATGGCGAGCGTGGGGCTCTACGGAACGATGTCGTACAGCGTCGCGCGGCAGGCCGGCGAGATTGGAATCCGGATGGCGCTGGGCGCGCAACGCGGCGGCGTGGTATGGATGGTTCTGCGCCGGGTTCTAATGCTGGCGGCGGTGGGGCTCGCGATCAGCGTGCCAGCCGCGTTAATCGCGGCGCGGCTTGTCAAATCGTTTCTGTTCGAGACCCAGCCGAATGATCCGGGAACTCTGGCGCTGGCCGGTATCGTCCTCGTAAGCGCCGCGACTCTGGCCGGCTATGCGCCGGCAAGGCGAGCGTCCCGAATCGATCCGCTGGCCGCTCTGCGGCAGGACTGAGACAGTTTTCTTCCTACGACAACGAAGGATGAAAATGTTCCGAGCCGGGTACATTGATCATGGTAGCTGTTCGCGATGGAGGCCGGGCTATGCCCTCGATGAGGCTCCACAGGTTATGCTGCCCTTTCGGAGAAGTCCAGCAAGACCTTTTGCTGTCCAGACTCACCATCGGCCAGGCGTACGGCCTCTTGGAAGTCCTGAAATGGATACCGCACCACGGCTGGCGGCGTAAGTGCTCCGTGCGACAACATGGTGAGAAGATCGCTCGTCGCCGCCCGCACTTCGGCGAGCGGCTGGGAACTCACCCAACGCGGAAGCCACCACCCGCGGACCGTTGCTGTCGAATAAATCAAACGCGGAGCGAAGAGCGGCATGGTGAATTTCGCGGGGTCCGTCTGCCGATGGCTGGAAAGGGCTCCATACATAAGCATGGTTCCAGCGGGAGCGAGGTTGCGGGCAATCTCAGCGCCAAGTTCCCCGGCAACGCAGTCAATCGCTCGTTCAACGCCTTTGCCCGCGGTCAAATCCTGCAGGCGCGCCGTGAGATTCTGGTCTTCTGTGCAGATCACCTCATTGCCTCCGAGGTTGCGTATGATGGTTTCCTGCTCGCGCCGCCGGATGACGTTGATTGTCTTGAATCGATACTGCGACGCCAATTGAAGCACCAACTTCCCGACGCTGGATGCAGCCGCCGTCTGCAGGAGCCAGTCGCCCTCCTTGAGACTGTGACTTGATTTCGTCAAGGCCCATGCAGTCAAAGGATTCGTGTACGAGGTGGCGGCGGCTGCGTCGTCCAGGCCATCCGGAACGGGCACGAGCCTGTCCACCGGGCACACGATCTGCTCGCGCCAGGTGTTCCACATGTGAACGAAAACTACGCGAGTTCCAACCATCGGATCTTGCACGCCCGGACCTACAGCCTCCACAATCCCCACGCCTTCAGCGCCCGGGCTGGCCGGCAATTCCGGCTGATAGCCATAGCGCCCTCGCACCATGTGCAGATCCGACGGGTTGATCGGGCTGAGCAGCACTCGGACGAGCGCTTCGCCAGGAGCCAAAGGCGGAGTGGGGATCTCCGCCAGTTTCAATGTGCTCTTCGGTTCACCGGTCTCGCGAAAGATCAATGCTTGCATCAATACCTCCAGGGTCTTCAGGGCGACGGCTGATTCCGGCCTGATGTTCCAAGACTTCGGGAGCGGGGATGGTCGAGAGCCTCATGCCACGTCGCGAATGACGTTTCATCCGAGAAACACGCCATCATTCGTACCCACAAACAGGATGGCGGCGCCTATACATTCTAGCCGCTTGGATGAAGCTGTTTGCAACCACCCGCTCGAGCGAAATTCAACAATCCAGTATCATATGACGAAAGACGCCCGACCCGCTGATGGGCATGTGGCCGACACGGGCTGAAGGTCGGCTTCTATAACGCAATCTCCACCGAACCTGTGGCACGAGTATGGGTCGGAGCAGCATTTCTCGAACCCGGGTTATCGCCTCAAGGTAGCAGCATTGTGGCTAGTCTGCGCAGCGCTCCCAGTTTTATCGGCAGGCCGGATTGGCCGCCCGCCGGGTCGCCAGAAACGTAAACCGCCCGGCGTTCCGCGCAGACAATGGGCGTAGAGACGCAAGCTCCCGCCCTCCGCGCCCGCATCCAGGACCTTCGTGCCCATCAGCTTGCGCCACAGCAGGGCAGCCCAATAGTCCGGACGCGGAGTCAGTGTAGCTTCATCGATCAGCGGGTAATCGCTGGCGTCGAGCGTGTTGTGAGCCACCACCTGGACGCCGCGCTTGGCCAGCCGCCCGAGTTGATCCAGATAACGAAAGCTGTCCAGGAAACTCGAGGCCCCGGGGTTCCCTCCGCAGCCCGACTCGGCGGTCTCCGTGAGCCAGAGCGGCTTGCCCGGATCGAAACCTGCCCGGAAAGAGATAAAGCAGCTCGAGGTGGCCCTTCCGTCTTGTCCCTTTTTTCCGGCGTTCTCCGCTATGTCCCTATGAAGGCGGTTCTGTTCGATGTTACGACCAGGACCCAAAACGAGAGAGGGGATATTCCAATGACTTCGAATGCCAGTTTCTTCGTTGCCGCGGTCTTCTGGATCGGCTCCGTGAACGCGCTCGCCCAGAACGCGCCGAACGTTTCGCAGGTCCTGATGTATTCGACGGTGACCAACACAAACATCGGTCCGCAGTTTTCGCAGAACCTCAACGGTGGTGGAACAAACCTGAGCGGATCTCTCCCACACTCCCTGTTCAGTATTTACCGGGTCCAATCCAACGACCCTGGCAACCTGGCAGCATTCCAGACGAGCCCAACTGCCCTGAATAGCGCGATCAGCTCCGCCATCGGTGTCGCCCTCGCGCTGATTCCTGTTGCCTCGCCTACCTCCGCGACCATCAATAAGATTGAATCCACGGGAGCGCAAAACGGGCCTGGCACGCTCGGCCCGATTCTCACGGAGCGCGCCGAGACGATTGGCAAACACCGCTGGTTCCTGGGGATCTCGTATCAAGACTTTCACTTCACGTCCATTAATGGAAAGAGCCTGAACGGCCTCAGCATTCTCTATGCAGGAGGCGAACCGACGGGGTTTAAGGCAGGGAGCGGTAGGACCACCTCGGCGCCGATGACCTTCAATGTCGGCTTAGACGTACGCTTGTCGCAAAGCCTGGCGTTTTTCACATACGGGTTAACGGACAGGGTGGACATCTCTGTGGGGATCCCCATGGTGCACTCGGCCGTGGCGGCTACCGCTTACAATGCACAGG
>Ga0335081_10010137_pt1 | contig 15213 bp, 15 predicted proteins | sample Lox_Sample_35_FD_206713 | JGI IMG/M metagenome (GOLD analysis project Ga0335081, IMG submission 206713) | Soil microbial communities from Loxahatchee National Wildlife Refuge, Florida, United States - Lox_Sample_3.5 | ecosystem: Environmental > Terrestrial > Soil > Wetlands | place: USA...
GCAGTTGAGCCAGGACGAATTTGCCGGAGTGCATGACCGCAAAATAGCGGCCAACCCCGCAGCGTCAGAGTCGCCGGATTCAAATCGCTCACACCCTCGGACTGGGAGTTCAACCACATAGCGCAATACGTTTATGACTTTTCATCAGCTGCTAACCGGACACTTGTGAAGTACCATGCTCGTTGAACTTACACACATCGCTCAATCTGAAAGCAAACTCCATCGTTTTATTCGGTCCCACAACACCACCTCCACCTGAACCTCCTCCAGCTTTTTCGGGTTTAGGTGATATGTCTTTCTCTGAGGGTGAAATCACGGTACAGGAAACACCTACTCTTGGATCAGTTTCAGCTGCCAGTTCGTAGCGTGCATAAAACGACATATTTGTCGAAAGGTTTCTAAGGCGTATGATCAGTCTGACAAACTCGTTCGCTTTGATTTCGTTCTTGTTGCTTTCAAGACAGATGGACATCTGGATGTTGTTTGTCACCTGCCCCCAGTCATCGGTTAAATCATCGGCGAAAATCCGCCCGGTTGCGAAGATAACGAACATCGAAAACCAATAGAGGTATTTTTTCATGGCAATTGTGGTTCCAGAACTCGTTCTGTCTCACCACAAACACTTTGACGTTTTTTAGTTTTTCGAAGCCTTGAATGCGTTTCTACACCCGATATCGAAGTTGTCAACGCGAAACAGTCCGCGCGCGATGAGTATTTTCTTCCTCGTCATTGCCGATGCACCTGCTAGCATGCCGCCATGCGCACGGTGATTTATCCAGGGAGCTTTGACCCGCTCACGAACGGGCATCTGGACGTGATCCAACGCGCCGCCCGGCTGTTCGACCGCGTCATTGTGGCCGTCGCCGAAAACGACGGCAAACACCCGCTGTTCACACTGGCCGAGCGCGCGGCGCTGGTGAAGCAGGCGGTGCGGCATCTGCCGCGCGTCGAAACGGACGTTTTCGACGGCCTGCTGGTCGAATACGCCGCCCGCCGCAAAGCCCAAGCCATCATCCGCGGCCTGCGCGCGGTGTCGGATTTCGAATTTGAATTCCAGCTCGCGCTCATGAACCGCAAGCTGAATGAAAAGGTGGAAACGATTTTCATGATGCCCAAGGACACCTACACCTTTTTGAGTTCGCGCATGGTGAAGGAAATTGCGCGGCTCGGCGGCGACGTGAGCGCATTCGTGCCGCCACACGTGCGGCTGGCCCTGCGGAAAAAGCTGAAACCGCAGAAATAATTTTGAGCTTTTAATTTGTCGTTCCGGTCAAAGGCTGTGGTTGGTTTTCCGGCCCGAGACCGGAAAACAAAGACTGGAAGCATATGTTGAGCGTCAATCTTCACCACCTGGAGGAGCACGATATTCACTTGCAGGGCGAGGTGTCCGTGAAAGAACTGGATTTGGAAGTGCATGATCCGATGATTCACCCCGGGCAGCCGCTGCATTACGACCTGACGGTCGAGAAGCTGCCCGACGGCATCCTGGTGACCGGCTCGTTGCGTTTGACTCTGGAGTGCGAGTGCGTCCGTTGCCTGGAACCCTTTCGGCATGAGCTGAATCTGGCGGATTGGATGTGCCACTTGCCGTTTGCCGGTGAGGAACGGGTGACGGTGGACAACGATTGCGTGGACTTGACGCCGTATCTGCGGGAGGATATTCTCCTCGAGTTTCCGCAACATCCGTTGTGCAAGCCGGACTGTGGCGGATTGGAGAAAACCTCCACGGGCAAAGCCAAACCCGGCCGCATTCCCCGGGGCGAGACCGCAGCGTCGCCGTGGGCGGAATTGAACAAATTGAAACTGTGATTTATTAAGAATTTATGGGCGTTCCGAAGCGTAAACCTTCCCGGAGCCGGCAGCGCATGCGCCGGGCTTACAACAGCGCGATGACCCTGCCGCAACTGAGCACCTGTCCCCAATGCGCCGCGCCATATGTGCCCCACCGGGTTTGCCCGGCGTGCGGCTATTATAAAGGCCGGCAGGTGTTGACCGTTACTGCGGGCGCCTGATTCCGGCGGGACGGGAGAAAATTCCCGCGTTCATTCAGCTATGCGAATTGCTGTGGATGTCATGGGCGGCGACTACGGGTGCGGAGTGGTCATCGAAGGCGCCAGGCTGGCGCTGCAGGCCAACAAGAAAATCAGCGCCCTCTACCTGGTCGGCGACCAGGGCGCCATCCATGCCGCCCTGCCGCATCGCGGTTTTCGCGACCATCGCGTACGCGTCGTTCACGCCAGCGAAGTGGTAACCATGAACGACAAACCGGTCACCGCGCTGCGCAAAAAGAGAGACTCTTCCATCGCGCGCGCCGCCGAACTGGTGCGAGAGGGCAGGGCGGATGCGGTCGTTTCCCTTGGCAACACCGGCGCCCTGTTCGCCGCCGCCACGCTCAAACTCGGCCGGCTGCCCGGGGTGGACCGCGGCTGCATTGCGACCGTCATTCCGCGGCAGGACAATGAATTTGTACTGCTCGACGCCGGCGCGAATGTCGAGTGCAAGCCACTGCATCTGGCGCATTACGCAGTGATGGGCAGCATTTATTCGCGCGAAGTGCTCGGACGCAAACGACCGCGCGTCGGCATTCTCAGCATCGGCACAGAGGATTCCAAAGGCAACGAATTGACGCTCGAAGCCTTCACACTTTGCCGGCGGCTCAATATTCATTTTATCGGCAACGTGGAAGGACACGATCTTTTCAAGGACCACGTGGACGTTGTGGTTTGCGACGGATTCATCGGCAACATAGTTTTGAAAACCTGCGAGAGCCTGGCGGTCGCGATGTTTTCGATGCTCAAGCACGAGTTGATGCGCAATCCCAAGCGGCAGATCGGCGCGTATCTCGCCAAAAACGCCCTGCACATCATCCGCCGGCGCATGGACCCGGAGGTGTATGGCGGCGCGCCGTTGCTTGGTTTCAACGGGATCGTGTTCAAGGCGCATGGTTCGGCCCGCGAACGCGCCATCGCCAGCGCGTTGCGCGTAACCGCGGAAACCTTACAGCACCACGTCAATGATATCATCGCGCGAGAAATCGCCCGCGCGAACGAACGGCTGGCCGCCGTGGAAGCGCCCGACCCCGTTCACGCATGAGCGCGTTGCCTGCAAAAAAATTCAGGAACCCGCGCGCCCTCTACAATTTTCAGGGCCGCTCGTGTTCCATCACCGGCGTCGGCTCCTATGTGCCGGCAAAGATCCTGTCCAATTTCGATTTGGAAAAAATGGTGGACACCACCGACGATTGGATCATCACGCGCACTGGCATCAAGGAACGGCGGCTGGCAGCCAGGGACGAATTCACGTCCGACATGGCCGCCCGGGCCGCTGAACGCGCCATGAAGATGGCGGGCGTCAGTGCCGGGCAAATTGACCTGGTCATCGTCGCCACCATCACGCCGGACACGCCGTTCCCGGCGACGGCCTGTCTGGTGCAGCACAAAATCGGGGCCAAACGCGCCGCGGCGTTCGACCTCGAAGCCGCCTGTTCCGGGTTCATTTACGGACTCGAGGTTGCCCAGCAATTCATCATGTCACGCACCTACGACACGGTGCTCGTTATCGGCGCGGAAAAGCTCTCGGCCATCACCGATTGGAAGGACCGCAACACGTGCGTGTTGTTCGGCGACGGCGCGGGCGCGGCGGTGTTGCAGAACCGCCCGAGTTCGCACGGCCTGCTGACGGCGGTGATGGGCGCCGACGGCGGGAGCGCGAATTTGCTGTTTATGCCCGGCGGCGGCAGCCGTTGCCCGCCAACGAGTGATTCCGTCAACGCGCGCCTGCATTTCTTGCGGATGAACGGCCGGGAAACCTACAAATGCGCGGTGCAGGCGATGTACACGGCGGCGCGGGAAGCGTTGCGGCGCTGCGAACTCGATATCTCGCAAATCAAATGCATCATCCCGCATCAGGCCAACCGCCGGATCATTGACGCCGTGGGTGAACGGCTCGGCGCGAAACCGGGGCAGATGTTCGTGAATCTGGAGCGTTACGGCAACACGTCGGCGGCGTCGGTGGCCATCGCGCTGGACGAGGCGGTGACGGCCGGAAAAATCCAGCGGGGCGACCTGGTTTTGCTGATCGTGTTCGGCGCGGGGTTAACGTGGGGCGCGGCGGTGATTGAATGGTAAAACGCCCGCGACCATGCGTGCACGATAGCGGAATTGCGGTCGGCGGCCATTCAAGCCGGCATCACGAAAATGCCTAATTTGCAGCATGATTGTCACTTATTTGACGAGCGGCGGTGGCGTGTTATTGTGACATGATTTTATGAGTGCGAGAAAAATTGAAACCGGCGCCGTGCGGCAGGATATCACGGTTGAATCCCGGCAGACCCATCTGAATTTATCCCCTGAATCCGTCGTCATCCATCGAAATGGCATTGAATTTCGCAGTTCCGCGCCGTTCACGCCCTGGACGGAAATGACCGTGGCGCTGCAATCGCCGCGTGACAACAGCCGGCTGCAATGCGCCGGCGTCGTAGTCGCCTGTTCCGGCAACAAGCACACCGGTTATCACGTTTCGATGGTCTTCACGAGCCTGACCAAACAGGGACAGGCGCGCCTGCACGCGATGGCGGGCTCGGAGTTGGGTTTGTAATCGGGCCACCACGAACGCCGTTTGGAACCATCGGGGCAACGGGCAGGGGGCGGAAAGGCGCCGCAGTTTTCTTCTTGATAAATTCGCTCTGACCGACGAGGTTGGGTGCCGAAATTTTCCCCATTAAGCGAAATGGCATGCCATGAAAGCGATGTTTTACAACAAATGGCTTAACCTGACCACGAAAGGTTCTTTAAGAGCTGTCAGTTTGATGTTGATGGGGATAATGGTTACCGGCTGTCCGGGCGACAAACCGGCACCGGGGACTACATCGTCCAGGAAAGTCATCATTCGAGGCTCAAACACGATTGGGGAGGAATTGGCGCCACGGCTCATCCTCGAATTCAAGAAGAGCCATCCGACAATTGATTTCGACCTCGAGAGCAAGGGGACGGGATACGGGTTCGGAGCGCTGATGGGCGGCTTTTGTGATATCGCCGGGGCCTCGCGGTTGCCTTTCAAGGAAGAGCTGGAAATGGCCCGGTATCACAACGTTGAATATATTGACCACGTCATAGGCGCCTACAGTGTGGCGGTGATCGTGAACGCCGCCAATCCTGTCGGCAACCTCACGCGCGCACAGGTGCGCGACATTTTTACCGGCGTAATTCAGAACTGGAGGGCAGTGGGCGGGCCCGACGCCCCGGTTCATTTGTTCATTCGCGATCCGGTTTCCGGGACGCATCTTGGCTTCCGGGAACTGGCGATGGAAAACGAACCTTACGCGGACACTCCCAATCTGTTTACGAATTATGAAGGCATCGTCGCAGCGGTAGCCAAGGACGCGGACGGGATCGGTTATTCCAGTATTGAGCTGGAGAAGGACGCCGGCGTCAAACCGGTGTCCATCGGCGGAATCGAAGCCGATGCGGCTGAGGTGGACAAAGGGGTCTATCCTTACGCGCGGGTCCTCCACCTTTACACCCGCAAGGGACGTGAAACGCCTGAAGCGCTCGACTTCATCCAATTTGTCCTGTCACCGCAGGGTCAGGCCGTCCTGACTCGAACGGGTGACACGCCTCACTCTTGAGACGAGCGTTCGGCAGGCCGGTCTTCGCCGGATAAACCGCGAAACGAACCCGCACGCCATGCTGACAAGGGCCATCGGCAGAACTGGAGTTGCGATTCATGGATGACGAACCAATTGAACTGCCGGTTGACGGCGTGCTGGACCTGCACACATTCAAGCCGGGCGAAGTGAAGGATTTGGTGCCGGACTATCTGGCCGCGTGTCAGGAACGGGGCATTCTTCAGGTGCGCATCATTCACGGCAAGGGAATTGGCAATCTACGGCGCACGGTGCACGCAATTCTTTCCAGGCACCCGGCCGTGGTGTCCTTCACGCTCGATCATCCGCAGTTTGGAGGCTGGGGTGCGACGCTGGTAAGGTTGCGTCCGCGAGAACATAGCGGATGAGATTTTGTAGTGGCGCTCCATGAGGCGCGCTGAGATGGTGGCAGTCACCCGTCCTGCGTGGCAATACTGCGGAAGGTGGACAGACCGCCGCTACATGGGCTTACTTCAGTGGCTCCAGCGAGACTTTGCGGATTTCAATGTCGGCGCCTTCGCTTTGAATTCCGATGAAGCCGGATGAAACGGTACACTCGGTAATTTCGTTAAGCAACCTGCCATTGATGATGGCTTTGACGTCGTTGCCGGCGCAAACCGTCTCATTGGTGTTCCATTCGCCGATGGGCCTTTCATTGGGTCCGCCTCGCATCGCCACCGCGGTGTTGGCATCCATTCCTTTGTGTTCTTTGCATTCCGCGCCAGCCATCACGAACAAATCGCCCTGTCGCCCGGACTTGCCCTGGTTCTGAATGCACATCGGCCAGACTTTGTCCGGTGGCTGGATGTGGACGAGCACGCCGCTGTTGTCCGCTCGCGGCGCCACTTTGACGAAGCGCCATTCCACGCTGAGAGCGTAATTGCTGTAAGCCTGCGTCGTGCGGAGATAGCCACTCGGCTTGCCGAGGCAGTGAATGGCACCGTTGGTGATGCTCCAGGTTTTCATCGGGTCGGCGTTGTCTCTCATGCAAAATGTCCAACCGGCGAAATCCTTCCCGTCGAACAGTTCGATACGATTCGTCGGGGCGATGGGCCCCTGCGCCTTGGCGGTGCCCGCCAAGGCGAGCGTGAGGCAGAACCAAATGGGGCCGATTTTCATAGCGATGAGCATCATGATGTGAATGCCGATCGTCAAGCGCGGCGTTGCCGGTTGCTTCCACAGCGCGGTCCCGCCGGGCCGGCGGCAGACTCGGCGTTCTGGCGTAATGGAGTGGCCTGCAGCCACGAATCGTTCCGGGCTTTCCCCTGAAACTTGCAGTTGTCGAGATTGGCGCTCCAGAAGAATCCTGGTTGTCGAACCTCGATTTCCGCAATTACATTGAAGGGAATCATGATGGTATGGGACAGGGGCCGGCTTTGGAGTCCAAGCCGGTCCCGGTAAAACCGAGTATCCCCGCCGCCGATTGTTGCCGGTTCGTTTCGAGGTACAGACGGGCGCGTTGCTCGGCTTCCCGCGTGGCTCACGTCTGGGGCGGCGCGGACGGCCCGGATTTCTGGAAGCACAGAATGTAAAGGATGGGCAGAATGCCCACCGTGTTGAAGATCGCCAGGCAGATGAACCACGCCAGTTGATTGTGCCGTGCGCTTTTCCACATGGCGATCAGCTTCCAAACGGCGTCCCAGATGGCCAGCAGGATGATCACGATGACAAACACAACGAGCAGGGGGCCTTTCATATGATTTGTGGCTTGATGGTTCTGGTTGTTCCGATCAATTGATGAAATACCCGGCTGCCCGCCATTGTCCATCCTTTTCCAGCATGAACGTGACGGTCTCGGTCGCCGATTTCTTGCTGGCGAAAGAGCTCTCGAATTGCATGACGAGATAATGTCCATCCGGTGCGCCAGGCAATTCCGTCGTCGGCTGCGCGGATTTCAATTTTCGGGACCCCAAAGCGCCCAGCGGTTTGCGGAAAGTGTTCATGGATTTATCCCAGGCCGATTCCGCGGCCGCGCTGCGGAGGATAGCCGAGGCTTGTTTCCAACTTTCGGAATAATTGCCGGCGTCAATGAGCGCCAGCCACTGTTCCGCGGCGGCGACGGTGCTGGTTGTGCGTTCCGCCGCGGCGGGAGTTACCGGCAGGCCGGTAACGGGGTCAATGATTCCGGTCACACGCGGGGACCTCGGCAGACCGGTGACAGGATTGACTGCCGTCGAACTACCGGAGATTGTGGACAATCCCGTGACTGGATCAACGGTTGGGGCGGGGTTGACCCTTTGGATCCGCTGTTCCGCGTCGTTCACGACCGATCTTAATTTCGCGTCATCTAGAACGCCCACGGCTTCGTCGCGGATTTTTTCCGCGTCGGCCTTGTGATCGGTGGCGACGAGAATTTCAACCAGCCTGCAAACCTGTCCCACAAAATTGTTGGTTGCCAGTTGCCCCATGTCGGGAGGTGTGAACGCGCGGTCGGGCAAACGCGGCGGCACCGGGCCGGAATACTTTTTACGTGTTTCATCCATGCGCCGCTGCGACTCTCTTTGCACCTCCAGACTGCGGCGGCAGGATTCGAACCGAATTTGCGGATCGCCGATGCAATTCAGACACAACTCATATTCGCCTTTTTGCATCAGCGAATCCTGGACGTAATCATAGCATTGCGCGGCCAATTGTTTGTCCTGGTGATAAATAGCTTCAAACAGCGCCAGCGTTGCGTCGTTATCCTGCAATTCCCGATTGAGGCTTTGAATTTCCAAAAATAATTCGGAATAGCCACCGCCCTCTGAAAATTTACTCGCATCGCGATCCCGGATTTCGATCAATGCGTGTTTCGCTTTGGGATAACGCCGGCTGAGTTCCGGCCAGTACATGGTGCCAAAGTTCAAACGGATTGGATTGGCCTCCCCGAATTCCAGCGCATGATTGAAATACCAGATTTGCCGTTGCAATGCCGCCTCGTAATGGCCTTGCTCCATCAGGGTTTTTATCTCGTCCCGGATTTTCTGCAGATCCGGTTTCTCGCCCGGCGCCAGCACGGGTGACCAGGTTTCGGCGGATGCCGACGAATTCGTATTTCCCGATCTTGTCGCCGGCGGCAGAATCATGAACCGTAATCGTTCGCTGAGGTGTTTCTCCTGCGCGGCCTCGAGCATCTGGCGGACGAGGTCGTCCGCTTGGCCGGCATCGATCAAATCCTGCGCCCATTTCTCGGCTTGCTTGTATTTTCCTTCGAGCAAATACAGCCTCGTCAGTCCGTACCAGGCGGCGGGAGCCTGCGGCGCGGCTTTGAGCAGATACGTCTCGGCCTTGTCATATTTCCCCTGAGACAGAGCAATCTGGCCCAGCCCATTCAGCGCCGCCGGATGGTTCGTTTGGATAGAGATAGCCCTTTGAAAAGCCTGCTCGGCTTCCGGAGTCTTGCCTGAATTGAAAGTCGCCCAGCCCAGGCCGTTCCATGCGTTCGCATCGCGCGGCGCGAGCCGGACGGCTTGCTGGAATTTTCCCTCGGCCTCGGCGAGTTTTCCTGATTGCCACAATTGCCAGCCTTGTTGAATCCATTGCTGGGCGGCAGCCTGCTGGGAGTGCTGTCGCGCCCTGACAAAGTTCGGGATAGCAATGGCCGCCAGCAGTCCAAGAACCGCGACGAACACCACGGCCGCGGCCGCCCCCGCGGCGATACCGACGGCAGTTCCCCAACCGCTGCCCGACCGCGACGGAGCAACCGGTGCGCCGACCGGCACTTTGCCCGCCGCTTCTGCGGCTGGGCCGAAAATGTCTTCGTAAGCGTAGGCCCATGCCGCCATTGCGATGGGAGCGGCAACAAAAATCCCGAGGAAGCACGCCAGCAACCCGGCGAGCTCAATCAGCCCCAGCACGATGAAAAACCATAAAAACTTCCACCAATGTCTCGAAACGACGTTACGGCTTAAGCCCATCGCCGGCCAAAAATCCAGCCCCTGGTCGGCGATGAGCATGAGGGTGAACGCCCACGACACCGCGAGGTAAATTCCCGGCAACAGAAAACAAATAAAGCCGGCCAAAATGAGCAGCAGCGTCACCAGCCCGCCAAGAAAAAGCGGAACGAACGCCACCGAAAAGCCGCCGAATGCCGTTCCGACATTCACCGCTTCGCCGCGAATTTTTTTCAGGAAGTAAAGCCACAATCCGCCTGAGAGCGGGCCCCCAACCACGATGCCGATCAATGAGGAATTGGCCGCATGTTGCAGCAATCCGATCAGCGCGACGACGCCGACGATCGGCCAAAAATTGTGCGTCACAAGGTTCCAGCCGCGGCTCAGGCAGTGGCTGACGTTCAATTGGTAATCCCGCGCCAGCGCTGTTTGTGTAAAAGCCGCGATATGCGGCGCCGCGCTGGCGACCCGCGGAGTGTGAGTGATGGTCTCGACCCGCGTTTTGATTTCGCTGGCTTGCTGATAGCGCCGTTCCGGTTCCTTTTCCAGCGCGCGCAACACGACTTCATCCAGCCGCACGTCCACCTGAACTTTTTGGGAGGGCGGCTGAAATTTTCCCAGCGGCAGCTCGCCGGTAAGCATTTCGTAAAATACAACACCCAGCGAATAAATGTCCGCCCGATGATCCACGGTCAGGGGTTTCTCAATCTGCTCGGGCGCCATGTAATGCGGAGTGCCCACCGCGTCCTTTGCGCCGGTGAGCGTTTGCTGGCCGGTTTCGGCGCCCAGCATTTTTGCGATGCCGAAGTCGGCGATTTTCACCCGTCCTTGTTTGTCCAGCAGGATATTCTCCGGCTTGATATCGCGATGGACGATGCCTTGTTCGTGGGCGTATTGCAGCGCCTCGCAGATTTTAGGCACGATGACCAGCGCCTGTTCCGGCTTCATTTTGCCGGATTGGAGCAATTGCCGCAGATTCAGGCCGTCCACGAATTCCATCACCAGATAACAATGCCCGCCAGCTTCGCCGAAATCGTGGACGGCGACTATGTTCGGATGACTCAACCGCGCCAATGCCTGGGCTTCGCGCGCGAACCGCTCGGTGAATTGCGCATCCTGTTCCTTGTCCCGCGCCAGGATTTTGAGCGCGACGAGGCGGTTCAAGCGCGGTTGTCGCGCCTGGTACACCACGCCCATGCCGCCGCGACCGAGACATTCGAGGATTTCCAGTTGCGGGAACAGCGAGGCAATTTCCGCGGGTGTAGGCGGGGGATGGACAACTTTAGTGCCGTGCGGGCCGGTCGCGCCCGGTCCCTCCGTTTGCACGGAGAGGCCGGCCTTGAGCATGCATTCGGGGCAAATGCCACCCAAGGCCGTGGGCGGCACCGGCTTCCCGCAATGCGGACAGTTCTTTTCGTCGGCCATAATTCTGTATTCACTACATACAAAGGAGGAATTGGCCAAAGGTTACAACGGAAAACCCGGAATCCGATTGTCGAAATCCGAAAGCATTTCACCTTTGGGCCAGCGTTCGGAACAGATAGCGCAATTCATCCTCGACTTCGTCCGGACCAGACACGGTGTCGGCGATGGTTTCGCGCAGCAGCCCGCGATAACGTTGGCGCAGCCGATGCACGGCCACTTTCACCGCGCCTTCGGTCAGGTGCAGTTGCCGCCCCAGCTCGGCGTAAGGCGCCGCGTCGCTCTTGCCGGCCAGCGTGACGCGTAATTCTCCGAATAGCGCACCCTTGCCCTGGGCGCGATATTCCAGTTCCAGGCGCCGATAAACCTGCTCCAGCAATGTGATGGCCCAGCGATGTTCAAACGCTTTTTCAGGCGTGAAATGTTCCGCCGGCGCTTCACCGAGCTGGCTCTCGGCGCTTTGCAGGTCGAGTGAAATCACTTTGCCGCCGCGTTTCTGCGCTCGAGCTTTGTCCCATTCGTCGGCGAGGAAATGGTTCATGCTGGCGAGCAAAAATGAGCGGAACCGGCCTTTCTCCGGCGCGACGCTGGCGACGGCGTTGCGCTCCAACAACTTTGCGAAGAATGCCTGCGTGAGGTCTTCGGCGTCTTCGGGTGAATAACCGCGCCGCCGCACGTAAGCGTAGAGCGGAGGCCAGTAAGTCTGGCAGAGATTTTCGAGCGCGGCGCGGGCGCGGGTGGTGTTGCTGCGCGCCGCCGTCAGCACGACCGACCAATGGGTTGTAACGAAGACCGGACGGTGCGGCGGTTCACGACCCGGTGTCGTTGTTCCTGTTCCGGTGGCGTGTGCCGAGGTACTCACGCCCGCAGACTAATGGGCTGGAAGGAAAGCGCAAGGCATCGGAATGCATTTCCCGGGGGCAGGCAGGAGCGCCGGATCGAGACAACCGATGGGAGTTAAGACCGCACCTGCGGAGGCACGGGCCGCGCGTCCCGCCCATCGCAAGTTCTGTAATACCGGTCACCTGCGACAAACATTCCACTGCTCACCGCTCGACTTTCCCCGGCCAGCTCCTATGATTTCCAGGAGACAAGACGGACACATCCAGCAACAGGAAATCAAAATGAAAATCCGCGGCACAGATTTTGTGATGTATCAGGTCTCCGACCTCGCCAACGCGGCGCGGTTCTATCGCGAAATGCTTGGCCTGGCGCAGGAGATGTATAGCGAGGAGTGGCAGTGGGCGGAGTTCAACTGCGGCAATGTTACGCTTGCCCTGCGCGGAGGCGTGAAACTCCCGAAAAAGATTTCGGGTGGCCGCGTCGCGCTCGCCGTAAAGGATGTCCGCGCGGCCCACGAGGAATTGAAAAAGAAAGGCGCGCGCGTGTCGAAGGGACCACACGATTATTCGGTTTGTTGGGCCATGGAAGTTCTCGATCCGGACGGCAACACGGTGATGCTGCATCAGCGGGCGGATGGAACCGTCGGTCAGAATTCAGGAAAGGTCTGAGCTGCCGTCACTTTGCGCGCCATCTTGCCGCCGGTAAATAATAATTTTGGTGGAAGCCGATGACGTGCGCCACTTTCAAACCGGACGATGCGACTTCACATCGCGAGCGTTTGAAATTGTTTGCGTGTAAATTCAAAGACCGCTGCGGGCGAGAGCGCGCTTAGACATTCATTTGGTTTCACATAATGGCAGTGCGATTTAAGACAGGGCGAGCAAGGCAGATCAATTCGCAGCACGCTGTTGAGCTGGCGATAGGGGCCGGTGCGGCGCGGCTCGGTCGGGCCGAAAAGCGCGACAAGCGGTTTGCCGAGCGCAGCGGCCACGTGCATCGGGCCGGTGTCGTTGGTCACCATCAAATCGCAGAGCCGGAGCCACTCGACCATTTCCGGCAATGAAGTTTGCCCGCACAAATCGAGACAACGTCCGGCGACAGCGCGAGAAATGGTTTCGCCCAGCGGTTTATCCTCCGCGCCACCGAGGATAGCAAAGCGCGCGGCGGGGAAAGTTTTCGCCAGCCGGTGGACGAGTTCGGCGAAATATTCCACCCGCCAGCGCTTGGTCGGCCAGCGGGCGCCGGGTTGGAGGGCTATCCAGCGTGTGCCACCGGTCTGCCATTTCAATCTGACGCTTTCGGCAAGGGGAGGGCTTTCGGGCAACCATTGGAAATTCCAGTGCAACGGCACACCGAGTCGCGGGAGCACGGCCAGATACCAGTCCACGGCGTGCGTGTGAAAGGACGGGCGGCGGACCGCAACGTCATAAAATCCACGCGCGCCCTCGCGCGGTTCGTCGAGGCCGATGAGAAATTTTCCGTTGGCGAGCCAGGCAAACGCGCCGCTGCGCGCGAGACATTGGAGGTCAATGACCCAGTCAAAATTTTGCGCGCGCAATCGGCGGATGCTGCGCAGCGCTTCCGGCCAGTGGCGCGGGGCCGCCCAGCGCTGGCGCTCAAAGCGCACAATGCCGGTCAAGTCGGGATCGTTTTCAAGGAGCGGTGCGAATTGCGAATCGATCCACCAAAAAATCTCGCTCGCGGGGAGATGGCGCTTGAGCAAACGCAGCACGGGCAGCGCCTGCACCACATCGCCGAGCGAGCTGGGTTTGAGAATCAGGATTTTCAAAAAGCGTCAGTTGCGGTCATCAGCCGGGACGAACCCGCAAACCACTCATAGTCGTCCCTTGGTGCTGGGCAGTTGTCCGGCGATGCGCAGGTCGCGGCGGCAGGCGGCGTCCACCGCACGGGCGAACGCCTTGAATAGCGACTCGACGATGTGATGCGGTTCGTCACCATAGAGCAATTCGAGGTGCAGGTTGCAGCGGGCTTCATTGACAAAGGCCTGGAAAAATTCGCGCGCGAGGCCGAAGCGGAACGCGCTCGACATGTCCTGGACTTTTTCCGATTTGGCGACGCGCTTTGAGGCGAATTGATTCAATCCGCGCCAGACAAGATGCGGCCGTCCGCCGAAATCAATGACGCAACGGGCCAGGCATTCATCCATCGGCACGTAGGCCTCACCGGTAAAGGGATTTCGCGGATGGAAACCGGTGCCGTAACGGCGGAGGCCGCGTTTATTGCCGAGCGCGCGGGTGAAGGCCTGGCCGAGGGCGATGCCGCAATCCTCAACCGTGTGGTGCGCGTCCACTTCCAAATCGCCGGCGCAGTGAAGTTTCAAGTCCATGACCGCGTGCCTGGCGAAGAGCCCGAGCATGTGGTCAAAGAAGGGGATGCCGGTTTTGATTTGCGATGCGCCTTTGCCGTCGAGGTTGAGGTTGACGGCGACACGGGTTTCTCTGGTGTTTCGCGAAATGCTGGCATGCCGGGCTTTCACACGGCCATTAAAACAAAGCGTCCGGCAAAAAACAAAGCGCAATTGCGCCGTCAGCGGGCGGTGGCTGCCGGCGCGTTCGTCTGTGCCGTCAGCCTTTGTTTCAGCGCGTCAATGTGCTTCTGCAACGCGTCGGGGACCGGTGAGACGGTCTTGGCCTCCTCCAAATGAGTGATAGCGGCATTGAAATTGCCGGCGGCTTCTTCAAGCAGTGCCAAGTGCGTCTGGAGTTGCTCAACGATAAACTTGTTGTCAAAACTGAATTTTTCGGAGTCGGGTTTGCCGGCCATTTGCTCTTTCCAACTTCTGAGCGCAGCTTCCCAAATGTTCCGTGCGCGCTGCAAATTGTGGTAATTTTCGAAATAGACCCGGCCCAATTCGTAAAGGAGTTGCGGATTGCTCGGATTATATCGCAGACCTTCACGCAGAACCTGTTCCCCTTCGGCAACCTTGCCCATCCTCGTACGCAACCAGAAGGCGGTGACGATGAAGGTTTGGACGTTTTCGGGGTCCAGTTCGGAGGAGACTTTCAGCCAGGGCAGGATTTCCCGCACTTCCCCGCTTTTGCTCAAATCATCCGTCGGACCACCTTCGTCCAGATGCGTGTGCCGGTTGGGAATGAAATGGCGGTTGAAGGCATCAATAAAATCAAGCGGCGGACCCATGAAACCGGCTTCATCGCCTTGGTTGTGGCTGGCGACCGCACCGGTATCCTCGGCCATGTGCGGCGTTTCGAACGCTCCTCGATTATCGAAAATGGTTGGGTAATAACCACTGTGATAATAAACATCCGCCTCCCGGTAAAAGGAACCGGCAAACAATTTTTGTCCGTCTCCAATCATCACGTCCAATGGATTAAGCGATTGCTCGTGATTGCCCGGCCAGCCGATAAACCAGCAGTCAATCCTCGCCGCCAGCCCCGAACAAAGCACCACCAG
>Ga0335081_10010138_pt1 | contig 15212 bp, 14 predicted proteins | sample Lox_Sample_35_FD_206713 | JGI IMG/M metagenome (GOLD analysis project Ga0335081, IMG submission 206713) | Soil microbial communities from Loxahatchee National Wildlife Refuge, Florida, United States - Lox_Sample_3.5 | ecosystem: Environmental > Terrestrial > Soil > Wetlands | place: USA...
GAAGAGACTTTCGATTTAATCTCTATATCCAAAAGCTCGGATGTTAAGAACGCCTTGGCAAAAGCAGCCGCCGCATGGCACGCGTAGGCAGTCCACGCAGGATCGCGGACGAATCCGACTACGTCACTGATGCCTCGGATTGCTAATACTGGCCGCTCTCCCCTAATCGATCTAACGGCGGCAAGAACACCTGGCAGCTCCATTTCAACTCCTTTTAGGTCACGCGCATGTTCGAGCCAACTCTCAAACATTTTCTGATTTTTCATTAGCGTATTCCCCGAGGCAATAGCTCCATCTACGACCAATGGCTGGCGAGATATTGCCCCGGTACCGAAGCGTTGCATGAGAGAGTCTTTAATCTTTTTATTCCATTTCGCATCACCTAAGAAATTTCTGGATAGGAAATGAACTGCAGGTAACTCTCTCCCTATAGACTGGTTTGAATTCCAATTGCCAAGAATGGCTTTGGCAGCCGGTAGGTTTACAACAGCCGTTTGCACAAGAGGATGGATTGGCTGACCCGCGGCGGCAGTCTCGATCTTCCCGCTGGGAAGGACGGCGGTCACACTGAAGTCATGCGCACGAGTTGCGACCATCACGTCGCCCAATGTGAACTCACTTTCGGGCTTCGCGCCTCCAATTCCCACCAGTACAATACAGGTGGGGTCCAGATCCTCTAGTAAACGCGTCGTTGCAGTATGCGCGGCATCATGCCCTTGGCCTACGATACGCATCGTGGCTACGTACAACGTCGCCCCTGACCTGGAACTTACTTTAGCTATGCTGTATTGTGCTTCGCCTTGGGCGAGCCATTTTGGTGGAAATCGTTCAAGCACCGCCTCGAATTCGTCTACTCGTATGGTGATAATGCCGAAATCAACCTTTCCACGGAATTCGGCGCACCGCGCGATTGCGGGGACCTGATTCGTCGTATCGGCGGCTGTCATGGGGACACAAGCCACGATTTTGGGTCGAACTTGGCTACTATACCGCAATCTAACACTTCATGGTAGCTGGCTGGGAAGGTTGGGGGGCTCTTGAGGCCTACCCCAGCGAGAAATCGGGCTTCGCCGGATTGGGGCTGCAGTGCACGATGGAGCAGGTGCGGCAGACGAAGGCGGACTTGATGAAGTTGCTGGGGCGAGCTGCGGGAGCAATCGAATAGGCGGCCTTGAGCGCCGCCTCGATCCTGTCCGCACTGCGTGCCGCAATGCCGATCCGCTGCGCCGTCGCGGCGGGCGCGGCAGGCGGCGGCGCTGGCCAACCGTGGCGCTTCGCCGCGAGACATGACACGCTTTGCCGAAACCGCGCGGAGGCCAGCCGATGTCGACGACCTATTACGTGGCGATGCCGTTCCTGCGCGGCGACGAGGGCAGCACGCCCGGCCAGGCGCAGGAATGTCCCGGCGAGGGTGCCGCGATCAGGAAGGCCGAGTCGATGTCGCGCGATCCAAACCACATCGGCGCCATCGCGTTCAAGCGGACCGGCGACCCGAACATGGGCAACTTCTCCGACGCCATCGTGCTGAAGACATTCGGCGAGGTGCCGGAGAATCTCGACGAGCTGTAAGGCGCAGGCTACGCGGGATTTTGCGCAAGCGACGTCCACCCTGCCGACATCGCCGCTGTTATCCCAGTCAGGTCCTCCTGAGCTGTGGCTCGATGGCGGCCGCATCGTCGCCGGCGCGACTACCTAAAGCTCACGCATCCCGGCGTTCCGCTCGAGGAAAATTCACCCCTTCCCGGTCCCTTGACGGTCGCCTATAGTGATATTACTATAGTGCCGTGAATGACCTCCTACGCGCGATCAAGCCGGCGGTGTTCGTCGGGTCCAGCCGAAGGGACCTGCGGGCATTTCCCGGTAAGGTCCGGCAGGAGATCGGCCAGGCACTGTTTGAGGCGCAGCTAGGCGATCATCCGGGCAGTGCCAAGCCTCTCAAGGGCTTCGGCAGCGGCGTTTTGGAGATACGCGACAACTTCGACGGCGACACCTACCGGGCCGTCTACACGGTCCGCTTAGAGGGCGTCCTGTACGTCCTCCACGCGTTCCAAAAGAAGTCAACGAAGGGAATCGCGACGCCGCAGCGTGACCTGGACCTGATCCGCCAGCGCCTCCGCGAGGCCGAGGCCATTCACAAAGCAAGGAAGGGAGCCAAACCATGACCAAGAAAACTGTGCCGGCGCACGAGATCGGCAGCGGCAACATCTTTGCTGACTTGGGTCTGCCCAACGCTGAGGAGCATCAACTGAAGGCGGCGCTGGTGGTCCAGCTGTCCCGCCTAATCAAGGAGCGTAAGCTCTCGCAGATCGACGCCGCGAAGCTGCTCGGGATCAAGCAGCCCGACCTGTCGAAGATTCTGAGTGGCCACTATCGAGGCTACTCCGTGGCCCGGCTGATGCGGATGCTGACCGCGTTCGATCAGGACGTCGAGATCACCACCCGCCCCCACCGCAAAGCAGGCGAGGCTGGGCGGATCATCTTCAACCCTCTTTAGCGGCGCGAGGTCGCCGCGACTTTCGAACGGGATCGGGACCGAGTCGAGAAGAGCCGGGTGAAAATCGTGACGATCGCCTGCGGCGGCCGGAATTTCGAGAGCGATCTGAGCGAGGACTAACGACCGGCCAGCGTACTCACCCCGGCGGCGTCCCGTTCGCCGCCAGCACGTCGCCCGCGAGATACAGCGACCCCGTGATCAGCACCCGCGGCGGCGGCGTGAGCTCCAGCGCCCGCACCATGTCGAGCGCCGCCTCGATGCCACCCGCGCTCTGCGCCGCAATGCCGATCCGCCGTGCCGTCGCGGCGAGCGCATCCGGTGCGAGCCCCTTCTCGCCGCCGACCGGCACCGCGACCAGGGCGCGCGCGAGGCCGGCGAAGTTGCGCAAGAACCCCTCCGTGTCCTTGGTCGACAGCATGCCGACCACCAGCACCAGCGGGCGCGACACGCGCTCCTCCAGATCGGCGAGCGCACCCGGGACGATGCGGCCGCCGTCGGCATTGTGGCCGCCGTCGAGCCTCAGCTCGCTGCCGGCGGGCACGCGCGGCAGGAGGTTGCCGCTCGCGAGGCGCTGCATGCGGGCGGGCCAGTCGGCGGCGACGACGCCCTGCTCGAAGGCAGTGGCCGGCAGCTTGAGGCCGGCAGCGCGCAGGGCGGCTATCGCCGCACCGGCATTGTCGAACTGGTGGCGGCCGAACAGGCGCGGCGGCGGCAGATCGAGCAGGCCGTCGGTGTCCTGTTAGACGAGGCAGCCGGCTCCTCGCCGGCGACCCAGTCCTGGCCGGCGACGTGGAGCGGCGCGCCGACCTCCTCGGCACGCGCGGTGATCACCGCGAGCGGGCCCTCGGTCTGGCGCGCGATCACGGCGGGCACGCCGCGGCGCAGGATCGCGGCCTTCTCGGTCGCGATCTTCTCCAGGGTATCGCCGGGAACTCGACGTGGTCGATCGACACCGGCGTGATCACGCTCGCGAGCGGGCGCTCGACCACGTTGGTGGCGTCGCAGTGCACGATGTAGCAGGTGCGGCAGAAGAAGGCGGATTTGATGAAGTTGCTAGGGTGAGGGTCGACCTCACAGTATCGTTTAGCTAGCTAAGCCCTTTGTGCGCCGGCGCAGGCCGTCACGCATATTGCGCTTTCGATCATGGGAGCGAACTCCGGACTTGCTGCCTTTCAACCGCCCCTGCTTCCTTTTGAGACGCCCCATCGCTACAAGCTTCCTTTGCAACTCGTGCCTAGCATCTTCGGCTTTTTTTGAAATCATTCTGACGACCTTATCTCGTAGCATAACTAGATCATCGAATGATAAAGTTCTCAAATCAGATTTCCGATAAATATTCTTTTCCTTTTTTCGAGCATAACTATTCGAACGTTTCTTATTTTGTTTTCCTTCTGCTTTAAGAAACTGCATTCCAGAAATATCTTGACCAGAAATATCTACTCTCCTGATATCTATGGTAACATAAAATGTGCGCGGATCTCCTCCAGCTATTCTTGCCAATGCGCGGAGATCAGCTGTATCAGCCATCAATAGATCTGCGGCCGTGGAAAGCCAATGCATCAGAAGCCCTCACGCTTCGGCGATTACACTTGCCAGTGTCAGCCTGGCATATAAATCCGACATATTGTCAACCGTTAACCCTTGAGAAGATAAGCAATTGCGTATATAAGCCTCCGCCGCCGCCATTCTATTATTCATGCCAACGCGTGCTTTAATATTGGTCCATGTCGCTCTATCCTTGAGCTGAATCTTGGTAATTGAAAGATCTTCCCGAAGGCAACGCACTTCCACTCGTACAGAGGGAGGAATTCCGCGCCCCCTGTTAGGTCGCTTATCGATAAGCTTCAATCGTGGTTGCTTAACCGCATCCCACGGACGCCCACTCAAAACGTCCAAATTCTCACCGGGCGTCAATGACCAGCAATAGTCGCCATCTTCAGTCTTCTTTTGTGTGGAAAAAATAAAATTTAGATCGCCTGCCATTTCGAATTGACTCTGACTTGCCTCTGTAACCTCGCTCTCCCTTGATGCACTAAATGACCCTGATGGGGAAAGCGCCGATATCAATAATTTTGCCGCACCCTTCAGTTTTCCTTTCTGACTCTTTTTGACAATGCTCTTCAGTCGACCAACCCTCTTCGGCGTATCTCGCGAAACTGATTTCTTGTCTATCGCCACAGGTTCGGTCTCAGGAACTATGATCACCACGTCTGCCTGCTTTACACTGAGACAGAATCTCACAGGCGACTCGGGCTCGCCGCCGACCCGAGATGTGCCAAACACCACATCAACATGCAAATCGACCTTGGCGCTATTTGGACCGAATTTGCCGTGCCAAGCTTCTATCGTTACGACGGCTGCAAATTCCTTCCTTCGATTCGCAAGGTTCTCTGACATCAGCGATTTCCAGCGTCTAAGATGTACCCAACCTTAGCTTGCACACCAATTCAAAGCAACACGATCATGGGCCAACAACAGCAACGATTTAGAGCACTTGCCTCGGCAACGCAGGCCACAACGGCCGAAATTTCGTTAAAATATATCCGGTGTCACCCCGGCGGCGTCCCGTTCGCCGCCAGCACATCCCCCGCCAAATACAGCGACCCCGTGATCAGCACCCGCGGCGGCGGCGCGAGCTCCAGCGCCCGCACCATGTCGAGCGCCGCCTCGATGCCGTCCGCGCTCTGCGCCGCGATGCCGATCCGCCGCGCCGTCGCGGCGAGCGCGTCGGGCGCGAGCCCCTTCTCGCCGCCGACCGGCACCGCGACCAGGGCGCGCGCGAGGCCGGCGAAGTTACGCAAAAAACCCTCCGTGTCCTTGGTCGAGAGCATGCCGACCACCAGCACCAGCGGGCGCGACACGCGCTCTTCCAGATCCGCGAGCGCGCCCGCGACGATGCGGCCGCCGTCGGCGTTGTGGGCGCCGTCGAGCCACAGCTCGCTGCCGGCCGGCGCGCGCGCCACGAGGTTGCCGGCGGCGAGGCGCTGCATGCGGGCGGGCCAGTCGGCGGCGACGACGCCTTGCTCGAAGGCGCTGGCCGGCAGCTTGAGGCCGGCGGCGCGCAGGGCCGCGATCGCGGTGCCGGCATTGTCGAACTGGTGGCGGCCAAAGAGGCGCGGCGGCGGCAGATCGAGCAGGCCGTCGGCGTCCTGGTAGACGAGGCGGCCGCGCTCCTCGCCGGCGACCCAGTCCTGGCCGGCGACGTGGAGCGGGGCGCCGACCTCCGCGGCGCGCGCGGTGATGACCGCGAGCGGGCCTTCGGTCTGGCGCGCGATCACGGCGGGCACGCCGCGGCGCAGGATCGCGGCCTTCTCGGTCGCGATCTTCTCCAGGGTGTCGCCGAGAAATTCGACGTGGTCGATCGAGACCGGCGTGATCACGCTCGCGAGCGGGCGCTCGACCACGTTGGTGGCGTCGAGCCGGCCGCCGAGGCCGACCTCGAGCAGCAGAAGGTCGGCGGGATGGCGCGAGAAGATGAGGAGGCCGGCGGCGGTCTCGATCTCGAACACGGTGATGGGGGCATCTCCGTTCGCGCGCTCGCATTCGGCGAGCGCGGCGGCGAGCTCGTCGTCCGCGACCAGGGCGCCACCAAGGCGGAAGCGCTCGTTGAGGCGCACGAGATTGGGCGAGGTATAGACATGGGCGCGCTTGCCCGCCGCTTCGAGCATCGCCCGCATGAACGCGACCGTCGAGCCCTTGCCGTTGGTGCCGGCGACGTGGATCACCGGCGGCAGGCGGCGCTCCGGATGGCCGAGCGCATCGAGGATGCGCCACATGCGATCGAGCGAGAGGTCGATGCGCTTGGGATGCAGGGCGAGGAGGCGCGCCAGGATCGCGTCGACTTGGGTCATCTCGATGCTCGCGCGGCTTGGTTCCCCTCCCCCCGCGCGCCCTCGGGTCTTGCCTTCGGCAAGCCCGAGGACAGGCTCCGCGCGTGGCGGGGACCCGCCTTCGCTAAAGCTACGGCGGGCGAGGGGGCCTGTCCCGCCGGAGCCCGAAGGGCGAAGGCGGGTGGGGGGCGCCGCTTGCTCGGAGCTATCGTTTGCTCGTCTCGCCGCAAATCAGGAGCAAGCGTAGGCCCCCCACCCCTCGCTCCGCAGCTTCGCTGCGTCGCTCGACCCTCCCCGCCAACGGGCGGGAGGGTGACGACCGCGCCTTGGTGCTCAATCAAATCCGATCGCCTCTTGTTGCTCCGCGCTCACCCCTCGGCTGGCGCTGGGGCCGGCAGCGCCGGATGCTCCGACACCGTCTCGGCCGTCTTCGGCGGGGCGGCGGGGGCCTTGGTGAGGAGGCGGCAGAGGTTGGCAAGCGTTGCGCGCAACTCGTGGCGGTGCACGACCATGTCGACCATGCCGTGCGTCTTGAGATACTCGGCCTTCTGGAAACCCTCGGGCAGCTTCTCACGGATGGTCTGCTCGATCACGCGCGGGCCCGCGAAGCCGATCAGCGCGCCGGGCTCGGCGATCTGCACGTCGCCGAGCATGCCGTAGGAGGCGGTGACGCCGCCGGTGGTCGGGTTGGTGAGCACCACGATGTAGGGCCGGCCGGCCTCGCGCAGGCGCTGCACCGCGACGGTGGTGCGCGGCATCTGCATCAGCGAGAGGATGCCCTCCTGCATGCGCGCGCCGCCCGACGCCGCGAACAGGATGAACGGCGTGCCGCGGTCGACCGCGGTCTCCAGGCCCTTGATCACCGCCTCGCCGGCCGCCATGCCGAGCGAGCCGCCCATGAAGTCGAAGTCCTGCACGCCGATCACCACCGCGAGGCCGTCGAGCTTGCCGTAGCCGAGCTTGATCGCGTCCTTCATGCTGGTTTTCGTGCGCGCATCCTTGAGCCGGTCGGCGTAGCGGCGGGTGTCGCGGAATTTCAGCGGGTCGGCGGCGACCTCGGGCACGCCGACGTCGAACCAGGTCTCGTTGTCGAACATCGACTTGAGGCGGGCCGTGGCGCCCATGCGCATGTGGTAGTTCGAGCCCGGAATGACGAACTGGTTCGCCTCGACGTCCTTGTAGAAGACGAGCTGGCCCGACTCCGGACACTTGATCCAGAGATTTTCCGGCACGTCGCGGCGCTGCAGGAAGTTGCGGATCTTCGGCCGCACGACGTTGGAGATCCAGTTCATGTCGCATCTCCGAGGCGAATGGCGAGTAGCGAATGGCGAATAGGGGAAGCGGGCACGTAGCCCTATTCACTATTCGCTACTCCCTATTCGCTTCTCACGTGGCACCTCAGCGCCGCCAATTCAAGCTACTCCGCCGCGACCCGCCCTGCCCGGCGGACGCCGGCGGCGAGCTCGGCGACGAGGTCGGTCACGGCCTTGACGGTGCGCGGCGTCGCCTTGCCGGCGGCATCGAGGCTCGCCTTGACCGCGTCGACCAAGGCGGAGCCGACCACGACGCCGTCGGCGCCGCGGGCGATCTGGGCGGCGGTCGGCGCGTCGCGCACGCCGAAGCCGACCGCGACCGGCAACTGCGTGTGGCGCTTGATGCGCGCGACCGCCGCGGCGACGCGCTTGGGGTCGGGCGCGGCCGAACCCGTGACGCCGGCGACGGAGACGTAATAGACGAAGCCCGAGGTGTTCGCGAGCACCGCCGGCAGGCGCCTGTCGTCGGTGGTCGGCGTCGCCAGGCGGATGAAGTTGAGGCCGGCGCGCAGCGCCGGCACGCACAGCTCGTCGTCCTCCTCGGGCGGCAGATCGACCACGATGAGGCCGTCGACGCCGGCCGCTTTGGCGTCGGCGAGGAATTTATCGACGCCGTAGATGTAGATCGGATTGTAGTAGCCCATCAGCACGATCGGTGTCGCATCGTCGCCGGCGCGAAAGGCGCGCACCAGCGCGAGCGTCTTGGTCATGCGCGCCCCGGCCGCGAGCGCGCGCACGCCGGCCGCCTGGATCGCCGGTCCATCCGCCATCGGATCCGTGAACGGCATGCCGAGCTCGATCAGGTCGGCGCCCGCCTTGGGCAGCGCCTTGGCGATGGCGAGCGAGGTGTCGTGGTCGGGATCGCCCGCCATCGTGAAGGTGACGAGCGCGGCGCGGCCCTCCTGGCGGAGCGCGGCGAAGCGGCGGTCGATGCGCGTGCTCATGCGACGCTTCCCACGATCGCATCCGGCTGCATGCCGTCATCGTCCGCGAAAGCGGACGATCCAGTACCCACCTCGCTCTCGGTGGTTACTGAGTCCCCGCATTCGCGAGGACGACGTCCGAGTATGGGGCTCATCTGTGCTTGCTTTCGAGGAACGCCTCGACCGAGGCGAGGTCCTTGTCGCCGCGGCCGGAGAGGTTGACCACCATCAGGTGATCCTTGGGCCTCTGCGGCGCGAGGTCGATGACGCGCGCGAGCGCATGCGCGGGCTCGAGCGCCGGGATGATGCCCTCGAGCCGGCTGCACAGCTGGAAGGCGGCGACCGCCTCGTCGTCGGTGGCGGAGAGGAATTTCACCCGCCCGAGGTCGTTGAGCCAGGCATGCTCCGGGCCGATGCCGGGATAATCGAGGCCGGCCGAGATCGAATGCGCTTCCTCGATCTGGCCGTCGTCGTTCATCAGCAGATAAGTGCGGTTGCCGTGCAGCACGCCGGGGCGGCCGCCGGCGATCGATGCCGCATGCTTGCCGCTGGCGACGCCATGGCCGGCCGCCTCGACGCCAATAATCTCGATCGCGCGGTCGTCGAGGAACGGGTGAAACAGGCCCATGGCGTTGGAGCCGCCGCCGATGCAGGCGATGAGCGAATCGGGCAGGCGGCCCTCGGCCGCCTGCATCTGCTCGCGCGTCTCGCGGCCGATGATCGACTGGAAATCGCGCACCATCGCCGGATAGGGATGCGGGCCCGCGACCGTGCCGATGCAGTAGAAGGTGTCGGCGACGTTGGTGACCCAGTCGCGCAGCGCCTCGTTCATCGCGTCCTTGAGGGTGCGCGAGCCCGAGGTCACGGTGCGCACCTCGGCGCCGAGCATCTTCATGCGCAAGACATTCGGCTGCTGCCGCGCGACGTCGACCTCGCCCATGTAGACGACGCAAGGCAGGCCGAACTTGGCGCACAGCGTCGCGGTCGCGACCCCATGCATGCCGGCGCCGGTCTCGGCGATGATGCGCGGCTTGCCCATGCGGCGCGCCAGCATGATCTGGCCGAGCACGTTGTTCACCTTGTGCGCGCCGGTGTGGTTGAGCTCCTCGCGCTTGAAGTAGATCTTCGCCCCGCCGCAATGGGCGGTCAGCCGCTCGGCGAAATAGAGCGGCGACGGCCGGCCGACGTAGGTCGCGAGATGGCCGTCCATCTCCTTCTGGAACGCGGGATCGACCTTGGCGGCCGCGTAGGCGCGCTCGAGCTCGAGGATCAACGGCATCAGCGTCTCGGCGACGAAGCGGCCGCCATAGATGCCGAAATGACCGCGCTCGTCGGGGCCGGTGCGGAACGAATTGGGCTCAAGGACGGTCATGCGCGGTTCGCGGTGGTTCTGCGTTGCAGGCGCTCCGCTGCCGCACGGGCGGCGCGGATGAAGGCGCGGATTTTGTCCGGATCCTTCTCGCCCGGCGCGCGCTCGACGCCGGAGGAGACGTCGACGCCGGGCGCCCGCGTGATCGCGATCGCGTCCGCGACATTGGCGGCGTCGAGGCCGCCTGAGAGCATGAAGGCAAGGCCCGGGTCAAGGTTTTCCAGGAGATGCCAGTCGAACGCCTTGCCGAGCCCGCCCGGCCGGGTCGCCTTGCGCGGCGCGCGGGCGTCGAACAGGATGCGGTCGGCGACCTGCGCGTAGGTGCGGACCGGCGCGAGGTCTTCGCGCCGCTCGACCGGCAGCGCCTTCATGACCGGGCGGCCGAAATGGGTGCGCACGGCGACGACGCGCTCCGGCGTCTCCTTCCCGTGCAGCTGCAGGAGATCCGGCTGCAGGGCCGCGACGATGTGGGACAGCTCCTGGTCGGTCGCGTCGACCGTCAGCGCCACCTTCCTGGCGCGGCCGGCGACGCGCAGCCCGAGCGCGCGCGCGAGCCCGAGGCCGAGATGGCGCGGCGACGGCGGAAAGAACACGAAGCCGACCATGTCGGCGCCGGCCGCGATCGCCGCATCGAGCGCGTCGGGGGTCGAGAGGCCGCAGATCTTGACGAGGAGGGGCATCGTTCAGGGAAGTTCCTGAAACAGACCGTCAATTCCGTCAACTAGCGGCTGCGCATGCTCGGTGGCCACTCTAAATACGGTTTCGAAATCTATATCCCAATACTTGTGAACCAACCGATCGCGCATTCCGACTATCGCTCTCCAAGGTATCGCGGTTACACGTTCGCGTAGGGTCGACGGGACAGAGCGAAATGCCTCCCCAATGATCGCGATGCAGAAGCAGGCTGCGTCGCAACGCATACGATCCGCGACGAATAGCTCCAGCTGCATTCCAGCTCCATATTGGACACACCGCTCGGCATGGGCCCGCGCATCGAGAAGCGACTCACGCAAATCACGCATCAGATCGGTTCGGCCTGGGCGAGGACGCGCTCGCGGTCATTCCCCTTCAGGCCGCTCTCCAACACGATGCCCACTGGGCGGCCGAGGCGATCGGTCAGCTCGATTTCTGCCCCCGCAAGGTCCAAAAGCGACAAGCCGTTTCGCTTTTCAGCCAATAAATCAAGGGCATCCAAATCAAACACGTGAGCCGCAGTTCCGCGCGGCAAGATTCCAGTGAAATGCAACGGAAATTTTTCCTCCGTAAGCTTCAACTGCTTGGCGAGCTCCTCTCTGTCCAATCGAGGAGGTCGCGGATTTTTGACTTCGACGCTTAGTTCCGGTCCGCCGTTAGAGACGAGCGAGTGGAGGAAACCTCCGAATTGCCCCCCCGTCACATTCACGACGATCTTCGGCTCGATTTTTTGTGGACCTCGATAGAGGTTCTCTTGTCTCAGCTGGGTCGAGATTCCCTTGGAAATGCCCTCGGCCAAAGTCAGGACCGAGGCGAGCCTCCGAGCCGACAAGTAGATTCCGACCGCGACTGCGAGCCTCGACCAGATCGTCGGACTTTCCGCAATGTGAGCTTCCCATTCTTCTTTATATCGAGCGCGCTCGGACGCAGGTAGGCGCGCAGCGGCCATTTTTACGAGCCGCTTCGTCAGCGAATGAAATATCTTCGATAGGACGTTCATCTCGCACTCGTCTATGCCAGAAGATATCATACTACACAGTTGAAAGCGCTAGTCCCCGCCACACCAGCACCGCCGCCGCCAGGTCCTCGATGGCGCTGCCGACCGACTTGAACAGGGTGATCTGGCGGTCCGAGGTGCGGCCCTTGGCCTTGCCGGACACGAGCTCGAACAGGTCGCCGCGGATGTCCTTCCTGGCGATCACGCCGCGGCGCAACGGGATGACGATGTCGCCGGCTTCCTTCAACGCGCCGGCGCGGGTGTCGACATAGACCCGGGCGCGCTTGACCGCGTCGTTGTCGGCCTCGCGCATCTTCGGCGTGAAGCCGCCGACGAGATCCACATGGGCGCCGGGCTTGAGCCACTTGCCGCGCAGGACCGGCTCGGTCGCGAGCGTCGCGCAGGAGACGATGTCGGCGTCGGCGACCGCCGCCGCGAGATCGTCGGCGATCGTCACCTCGACGCCGGCGACGGCGAGGCCGAAGGCGAGCGACACCGCATGGCCGTGCGTCCGGTTCCACAAGGTCACCCGCCTGATCGGCCGCACCGCCATGTGGGCGCGCACGAGATGCGGCGCGAGCGCGCCGGCGCCGATCATCACGAGATGCGCGGCGTCGGCGCGCGCGAGATAGCTCGCGGCGAGCGCGGAGGCCGCGGCGGTGCGCCAGGCCGTGAGCGCGCGGGCATCCATCAGGGCGAGCGGTGCGCCGGTGGCGCCCGACATCAGCAGGTAGTTGCCGTGCACCGACGGCTGCCCGGCGGCGGCATTGTCGGGGAAGACGGTGACGATCTTGCAGCCGAGAAAGCGCTCATTCGCCGCGACAGGCGCGCTCGTCCACGCCGGCATCAGCAGCAGCGTCGCGTCGCGGCCGGGCTGCGGCACGGTGTGGTGATGGCGCACCGGCGCCGCGATCCCGCTCGCGAAAGCGGCGCGCAGCGCCTCGACCAGCGCCGGATAGGCGAGCGCGGCGGCGATGTCGTCGGCGTTCAGGACGCGCAGGGGCTTTTCCGCCACGGTCACGCCGCCGGCGGGCGCAGCGGCAGCGGCGCGCGCGCCGCGGCGTCACGGCGCAGGCGGTCGACCTCGTCGCGCGCGGCGCGCAGCTCGGCTTGCGCGCGGCGCGCGGCGCGGCGCCACTTGCTTTGCACGATCCAGGCCGCGATGCCGCCGACGATCACGCCGGCGATCAGCAGCGCGAAGGCGATCACGTAGAGCGGCGCCCGCAGCGCGAAGGCGGGCGCGCCGGCGCTGAACGGGTCGAACGAGACGGTCACCAGGTCCTTGTTGGCAACCGAGAGCGCCACCAGGACGACCGCGAGCGGAACGAGAATGAGGAAGCTTATGACCTTGCGGATCATCGCCGCGCTCCGCCTGTCAGTCGACGCTCGTGCCGAGCAAGCGGCGCCCCCCACCCCTAACCCCTCCCCGCCACTCGCTTCGCTCGCGGGGGGAGGGGAACAGAAAATCCATGCCGTGGGTGCCGCCGGGGCCCGCTTCAGGCCGGCTCGGCGCGGTTCAGCCGCTCGCGCATTTCCTTGCCGGTCTTGAAGAACGGCACGTATTTCTGGTCGACCGCGACATGGGCGCCGGTGCGCGGATTGCGCCCCGTCCGGGCCGGGCGGTTCTTCACCGAGAAGGCGCCGAACCCGCGCAGCTCGACGCGGTCGCCGCGCGCCATGGCGGCGACGATCTCGCCGAGGATCGCGTTGACGATGTTCTCCACGTCACGCTGGTAGAGATGCGGATTCTGTTCCGAGATCCGCTGCACGAGCTCTGACTTGATCATGTATGCCGCCTGTCGGCCGCGCTCGGTGGGCCGGCGGGACGATCCCGCCGGCCGCCGAATCCGCAACGGAATCATCCGTTCAGTTCGCGCCCGGAGGGTGCCAAAGCGCCAACAGACCGTCAAGGTTCAGGCTTTCCAGCCCGCGCGCCGCGCCCGTGTCCTCGAACCGGCGGGCGAGGCTGCGCAGGCCGACCGCGTCGAGCGCGGCGGCGGCCGCCGCATGCAGGAAGGACAGGTCGGAAAGCCGCGGCTCGAGCCGCCAGTCCTGCACCGGCAGGTCGGCGTCGATGCCCTTGCTCTTGGCGAGCCAGTCGATCGCGGTCTGCTCGTCGCCGATCTGGTCGATCAGCTTGAGGTCGAGCGCCTGGCGGCCGGTGAACACCCGCCCGTCGGCGACCTTGTCGAGCTGATCGGCGGTGAGCTTGCGGCGGTCCTGCACCATGCCGCGGAACCAGGCGTAGGAATCCTTGACGATCGCCTCGAGCGCCGCCGTCGCCTCCGGGCTCGTCGGCTCGAAGCCGTTGGGCGCGGCCTTGAGCGGCGTCGAGCGCACGGTTTCGACCTTGACGCCGACGGTCTTGAGGAGATCGGCGAAGTTCGGATACTGGAACAGCACGCCGATCGAGCCGACCAGCGAAGTGTCCTCGGCGATGATGTGGTCGGACGCGATGGCGGCGATGTAGCCGCCCGAGGCCGCGAGCCCGTCGACCACCACGACGGTCGGCTTCTTCTGCGCGACGATGCGCAGCGCGTCGTGCAGCTGCTGCGAGCCGGCAGTCGTCCCGCCCGGGCTGTCGACGTGGATGATCACGGCGCGCACGTAGCTCGCCTTGGAGAGGCGGGTGAGCGCCTCGACGCGATCGCGATCGCCGCGGATCAGGCCGCTGATGGTGACGCGGGCGATCTGGGCGCGGCCGACCTCGCCGAGGCCGTCATGCCCGAACGTCCCCGCAACCGCGATGATCGCGACGATCGCCACCACAACGGCGACGACGCGCCAGAATGTGAGCTTGCGCCGCATGCGGCGGCGATCGACGATGAGATCGGCATCGAGCGACATGGGGAGCCTCAGCCTCTGGGGTTTGACTCGCGGGGAAGGTGCCGCGGTGCGAAAAAGCCGTCAATGGCGCGCAGCAACGCACCGCAATTGTGGCAAATGAAAGCGGAAGCAAGCACGGCGGTTGCGCTCCCTCTCCCCGAAGGGGAGAGGGCGGGGTGAGGGGCTCTCGGAGCCAGAATTGAAGCTCCGAGCGCCCCTCACCCGACGCGTGGAGTTCACCCTTGGGCTTGCCGAAGGCAAGACCCGAGGGCGCGTCGACCTCTCCCCTTCGGGGAGAGGTGAAGAAGCGCCCCTACTCCTTCTTCTCTCCCGGCTTCTCGCCCGCGCGCTGCTTGAGCGCGGTGCCGAGAATGTCGCCGAGGGTCGCGCCGGAGTCGGAGGACCCGTACTGGGCGATCGCCTCCTTCTCCTCGGCGACCTCGAGCGCCTTGATCGACACCTGGACCTTGTGCGAACGGCGGTCGAACTGGGTGACGCGGGCGTCGACCTTCTGGCCGACCGCAAAGCGCTCGGGCCGCTGCTCGGAGCGGTCGCGGGCGAGCTCGGCGCGCTTGATGAAGGTGGTGAGGTCGGTGCCAACGATCTTGGCCTCGAGCCCCGCCTCCTTCACTTCGGTCACCTCGCAGGTGACGACCGCGCCCTTCTTGAGCTCGCCGGCCTCCGCGAACGGATCGCCTTCGAGCTGCTTGATGCCGAGCGAGATGCGCTCCTTCTCGACGTCGACGTCGAGCACCTGCGCCTTGACG
>Ga0335081_10010139_pt1 | contig 15212 bp, 12 predicted proteins | sample Lox_Sample_35_FD_206713 | JGI IMG/M metagenome (GOLD analysis project Ga0335081, IMG submission 206713) | Soil microbial communities from Loxahatchee National Wildlife Refuge, Florida, United States - Lox_Sample_3.5 | ecosystem: Environmental > Terrestrial > Soil > Wetlands | place: USA...
GCGTCGCTGGTGGCGCTGGCGAGGGTCATGGCTTCCGGCATCGGCTGGCCGGCCGCGCGGGCCGCGTGCAGCCACGTGGCGAGCTGACGCAGCGGATCGGCGTCCAGGTCTATGACATCCACCCACCCAGTCTCGCGCCAGCCTGCTTCCGTGACGGCGGGTGCATGGCGGCGGGTGCATGGCGGCGGGTGCATGGCGGCGGGTGCATGGCGGCGGGTGCATGGCGGCGGGTGCATGGCGGCGGGCCGGGGGCGGGGGCGCTAGATTTGCGGCATGTCTCTCTTCCAAAGGGCACACGACATCCTCGCGGCCAAGACCAACAAGGCGCTCGACGCCGCCGAGAAGCCCGACGAAATGCTCGACCTCTCCTACGAGCAGATGCTCGACCAGATCACCAAGGTCCGGCAGGCCCTGGTCACCATCGCCGCGTCGCGCAAGCAGATCGAACTGCAGGAGCAGCAACTGCAGCATTCGGTCGACCACCTGCAAGAGCAGGCTAAGACGGCGCTGTCCCTGGGTAAGGAGGACCTGGCCCGGGAGGCGCTGAGCCGCAAGGCCGCCGCCCAGGCCCAGATCGACGCGCTGGAACCGCAGCACCAGCAGCTCACCGAACAGGAGCAGAAGCTGGAGCAGACGCTGCAGGCGCTGCAGCAGCGGGTGAACAACTTCCGGACGCAGAAGGAAGTGCTGAAGGCGCAGTACGCCGCGGCGAGTGCGGCGAGTTCGGTCAACGAGAGCGTGGCCGGGATCTCGGGCACGCTGGATGATTCCGGGGCGGCGCTGCAGCGGGCCCAGGACAAGATCGCCAACATGCAGGCCCGGGCCGGCGCGCTGGACGAACTGCTGCAGTCCGGCGTGCTTGAGGACGTCGGCGGCGACACCGACGACATCCAGAAGGAACTGGACGAGGCCGGGACGGCGGCGGACGTGGACAGCGAACTCGCCGCGCTGAAGGCCCAGATCGAGCCGGGCAGTTCACCGCCCGAGCTGACCAGCGGCGGTTGAGGGCTGCGGTCTGCCGGTGACATGCACCCATAACGGCATAACCAGCTCCCCAGGCCTGGCGGGCTTCCCCTGGCCAGCCATTACAGGCTCGCCGGCCCGCGCGTCAAGGACGCCTGCGGCGCCGCCGAAGGGGCGTGCGGAGTGGGTGACGCATGAGACTCATAGCGGCGGGCTATTCCGGCCATTTGTCGCTTATGCGGCATTTATCGCGGTCCGGGTAGATCGAGGGTGATGCCGAGCGAGCGTCAGGACGATCCGCAGACAGGCGGGGCCGGCTCAGGCCGTCACTAACGCACCCAGGGCACAAGCTGGGGCAGCGGGCCGTTGCCAGGCCGCTGATCGCGATATACCGTCGCTCCATGGACGTGCGGGCCCACGAGGACGTCGCCGCGGCGGCGGCCGTGCATACCGAACTCGGTCATGCGTATGACGATGCCGTGGCCGAGGGGCTGGTTGCGAGAATCAGCTCGGAGATCGACAAGCAAGTAGATGCCCGGCTGGCCCAGCGTGGCGTCCAGCCCACCCGGGCCGCGTGGGCGAACGTCGCCATGGGCCTGGGCTCGGTCGGGCTGGGCATCGGGGCCACGGCGGTAACGCTGCATTCCTTGTCGACCACCGGAACCGTACCCCGGGCGGTAGTCGATCTGGGGCCATTCAAGGCATCCCTGATGGCCAGCACCAGTTCGGTAAGTACCGCGCAGGTGGTCCTCATCGTGCTGATCTGGATGGTTATCGCGGTCATCAACATCGTTTACGCCCGCCGCCATCCAGGTCGTCCCTAGGCATCGTCTGGACGGGTAACTCCTCGCAGGCTGGCCACCTGGATCGGGCCACGCCCGCGCGGGATGGGGTCTATGTTGCGAGGGTGATATCACGGGCGGAAGCTCAGTCGTTCGACCGTGTCGCCGTGGACTATGACCGGCTGGGCGATCTGGACCAGCGGGACTGGATGGAACGGTGGCTCGTAGCGGTCTTGCCGGACCGCGGCCAGCGCGCGCTGGACCTGGGATGTGGCTCGGGACGGCAGGCGGTGACGCTGGCCGAGAGGTTCGAGCAGGTGGACGCGATCGACCTGTCCGGGGCGATGATCGAGCTGGCGCGGGCCCGGCGGTCCCGGCCGAACATCGACTACCGGCAGGCCGACCTCCTTGAGCTCGACGGAGGCGGCTATGACTTCATCCTGAGCGTGCTCACCCTGCACCACGTGCCGGATCTGCGCGCCGCGCTGCGCCACATCAAGGGGCTGCTGGCACCGGGCGGGCGGGTCGCGCTGATGGATATCTTCCCGGCGCGCCCGAGGGCCGTCCCGCGCTTGAAGTTGCAGGCGAACGAGGTGCGACTGCTCGGCCTCAACCTGTTCCGCCGGGGGCCGGCCGCCGCCTGGGAGATCTACCGGCTGTCGAATGGGGCATGGCTGGATCACCGGGTCAGCGACCGGTTCTTCAGCCGCGCGGAACTCGAGGAAAGCTGCAGTGCGGTGTTCCCCGGCGCCCAGCTGCAGCGGGCGGGCGGTCCGCGCGGGGTGACGGTGACATGGGATGCGCCGTTGTTACCCGCGGGTAGGGAAAAACGTGTTAGATGGCATCATCATGAGCGACAGCGAGGCGTTCCGGGCGGACCTGGCGCGGTCGATCCGGTTGTTCCGGGCGTTCCGCACCGAGCAGAAAGAACCGGAGAATTACTACACCGAGCTGGCCAGGGACACCGTCCTTCAGCTTGGCCGCTACACCGAGCTAGACGGCCGGATCGTGATCGATGTCGGCGGCGGGCCCGGGTTCTTCGTCAGGGAACTGAAGCGCATGGGGGCCCGGTCGTTCTGCATCGATGCTGACAGCGGCGAGATGGCCGCCCTCGGTCCCCCGGAAGACGACAGCATCGTGGCCAGCGCGACCCGCATGCCCATCGCGGCCGGCGCGGTGGACGTGTGCTTCTCCTCCAACGTGCTCGAGCACGTCGGGGACTGGCGCGCGATGCTGGCCGAGATGGTGCGGGTGACCAAGCCGGGCGGCATCGTCTTCGTCACGTTCACGAACTGGCTATCCCCCTACGGCGGGCACGAGACGTCGCCCTGGCATTACCTTGGCGGCGAGCGTGCGGTGGCCCGGTACCAGCGCAAGCACGGCAAGATGCCGAAGAACCGCCTCGGCTACGGCCTGTATCCAGTGTCCGTAGCCGAAGTGCTCGGCTGGGCCCATTCGGACCCGGGTGCCGTCGTCATCGACGCGGTGCCGCGCTACCTGCCCGCCTGGACCCGGCCGTTGCTCCGGGTGCCCGTGCTGCGGGAGTTCCTGACCTGGAACCTGCTGCTGGTGCTGCGGCGCGGGGGCTAACGGCGGTGGGTGCCACGGCGCGCGCGCCGGGACGCCGCGGGGGCATCCGCGGCCGCGGCCGGCATCTCGGCGGTAGGCGCCTCGGCTGAGGCAGCCTCGGCCTTCGCATCTCCGGTCTCGGCCTCGGCGGCCTGGGCGGCGGGGGCGGCTTCGGCGGCGGGGGCCTGAGCCGTGTCGGCCTTGGCTTCGGCGACGGGCGCCTCGGCAGCTGCGCTCTCGGCGGGCGCTTCAGCGGCTTCGGCCTTCGAGGCCTCAGCCGGGGGGGCCTCAGCCGGGGGGGCCTCAGCCGGGGGGGCCTCAGGCTCGGCGGGGGCCTCAGCTTCGGCTTCGGCGGCTTTGGCTTCGGGCTCAGCGGTGTCGGCTTCGGCAGCCTTGGCTTCGGGCTCAGCGGTGTCGGCTTCGGCAGCCTTGGCTTCGGCGGCGGCCGCACCTGCGGCGGCACCGACCCCGGCGACCCCCGCAGCCCCGGCGGCCTCGGACTCCGGAGACTCGGCCTCGGCCTGCGTGGCCCCGGCCTGATCAGCCCCGGCCTGATCAGTCTCGGCTTGAGCAGTTTCAGCCTGAGCAGTTTCAGCCTGAGCAGTTGCAGGCTCGCCGGCCTTGGCCTCCTCCTTGGCGGCCTCTTCCCTGGCTTCTTCCTCGACCTCTTCCTGGGCCTGTTCCTTGACCACGGCCGACTCGGCGGTGGCTTCGTGCGCCTCGTCATCCAGGCCGGGGACCAGGGAGGGCTGGGTGGCGGACTGGGCCAAACGGTCGCCAGCCACCTCGGATCGAGCGGCCTCGGGCTCGGCGGCGGCTAGTTCGGAGTCGGCGGTGCTCGCGCCGACCTCATCGTCCTTGCGCGCTCTGCGGGCGAGGACGATACCCACGATCAGCGCGATGACGCCCAGGATCCCGGTTACCAGCGGCAGCAGCGTGCGGACGAGGGACATCTTGCTCAGCTGGCTGTTGTCCAGGGCCACGAGACTGTCGACGCTGTCTGGCGTGGCCGCCAGGTTGGCGTTGAAGAGCACCAGGAGCTGCCGGCTGCCGCTGGGGTCGCGGAGGGTCAGCTTCTCGTTCTGGGTGACGTTGAGCAGCGCGCCCGTGATCGGGTCGATCCAGTAGGTGACGTGCGCCTCGTAGTACTGCGGCAGCGTGACCGTCGCCTGGCTCATGCCGACCAGCGAGCCGGGCACAGTCTGGGTGCCGTTCTGGGTCGGGGAGACGTTCTCGACGAACCGGTAGGCCTCGGTGCCGCCGACGGCGTCGGTACCGGCGTAGTTGAACGGCTCCGGCCGGTTCAGGTTGGTGTCGAAGACGTCGTAGGTCTGCTTCTGGGTGCCGATGGGCAGCACGTACCCGACGTATCCCCGCTGCTGGATCGACGAGTCGCCGTTCACGTGCGCGCCGCAGCAGTCGACCAGCAGGGCGGTGCGCCGGTCGAAGGCGAAGGTGCGCGTCATGGTCTGGACCGGCAGCTGGTTGGACTGGTCATAGACGTAGACGAACTGGTTCCACACCGCCGTCGAGGACGAGCCCGCCGCGGCATTGCCCTTGATGGTGTAGGTGGCCTCCATGTTCACGTCGTTCATTTCGGTCAGCTTGGCCGCGCTGAAGTAGGAGGCGTTGTCGCCGGTAAGGATGACCGACGCGTATTCGTTCAACGGGAACTTGAGCACCCGGTTACTCACCCAGGTCGGCATGAGCACCGCGAACACGATGAGACATGTCCCAAGCCCGGCAAGCACAAGCCCGACACGACGCATCGATCCTCCTGTAAACAGCGGCCCATGTGGCGGAAAAAGGCTGAAGTTACCTCGGGGTAGTATGGCCGACTCTGATGCGAATTGCCCTGCAGTTTTAGCACATGTCGGTAACGAATTCAGACTCATCAGCCGGCGTTTTGCCGGCGCTTTCACGCAAATGATTGAGCAGGGCCCGCGGGTCACGGCGGCTGGTTCGCTCCGGTCAGCCGCTCCAGCGGCGTGGCCTCCCGGCGCACCGTGGCACCTTCGGCGATGAGCTGGTCGAGGACCGGCCCCTCGGCTAGCACGTCGCCATCCGTCCCGCCCACGATCCAGGCCCCGCGCCGGCGGGCGCGCGAGGATCCGGCCTGGACCGAGGCGCGGACCAGCGCGGCCATCCGCGCGGTGCTCCGGCTCCAGTCGAACTGCCCCGCCCAGCGGCGGCAGGCCGCGGCGACGGCCTGGCGCTGGGCCGGATCGCCCAGGTCCTTCAGCGCCCGGTCCACCACGTCGGCCAGTTGCTCGCCGTCCCGGACCAGCCAGCCGGTCTCCCCGTCGCGGACCGCGTCGCGCAGCCCCTCGACGTCGTAGGCGACCGTGGGCACGCCGAGGGCCGCGGCCTCCAGCACGCACAATCCCCAGCCCTCGCCCTGCGACGTGCTCAGGTGCAGGACCGACCCGGCCACCAGCGCCTGCTTGGCCTGCTCCGGCAGGAAGCCGCGGAGCCTGACCACGCCGTCGAGGCCGCGGGCGGCGGCCGCGGCCGCCAGCGGCCCGGCCCCCGGGCCATGGCCCACCACCTCGAGGACCTGGCGGTCGGTCTCGGGCCGGAGTTGCATCCGCTCGGCGACGGGGACGAGCCGTTCCGGTCTTTTATGGGCGACCAGCCGCCCGACCCAGACTAGGTTCCTGGCCTTGGCGCGGGCGACGGCGGCCGCCTGCGGCATCGGGGTCCCGTTGGGGATCAGGTAGATGTCGCCGGCCCAGCGCAGCCGGTCCCGCATCGCGGCCACCGTCGACGGCGAGACCGCCACGCACGCATGCCGCCGGTACGCCAGCCGCGCCGCCGGCCCCTCCAGCACCCGCCCCGCCGCCGCCATCCACCGGCCGAAATGCACCCCGAACTGCGCCGTGTGCACATGATGCACCACGCACAGCACCGGCACCCGCCGGCCCAGCACCAGCGGGCTGAAAAACGGGATCCCGTTCTGGCAGTCCAGCACCGCATCAACCGACCGCCGCCGGGCCAGCAGCCAGCCCAGCACCCGCGGGTACACCGTGAACCGCCCGCCCCGCCGGACGATCCCGATCCCCTCCCGCACCTCCGCCCGGGACTGCCCCGGGGCGCGCGCGGTCAGGAAGGTGACCTTCGCCCCCCGCGAGCGCAGCCCGCGGGCCATCTCCCAGGCATACCGCTCAGCCCCGCCCGCCTCCGGATGCCAGGGATCCCGCCAGTTGGCGATCACGATCCTCAGGTGATCCGGGTCCGCAGTGCTCATGTCGCACCGCTCATGTCGCCGTGGCCGCCGGCTTGTGCAGGGGCACCTCGCGCGGGTCGGGTCCGTGCTCCGTCCGTGACCACAGCCAGATAGCCGCGGAGTCGCGGAAGATGGCGGCGGAGTGGCGCGGCCACGAGAACGAGGAACCGTCCACGTCCCGCCAGCGGACCGGGATCTCGGTCAGCGTCGCGCCCAGCCGCTCGCAGCGGGCCAGCAACTCGACGTCGAAGGCGAAGCCGGTCGTCCGCAGCGGCTCGGCCGCGGCCCGGACCAGCGGCCCGGAGAAGAACTTGAACCCGCACTGGGTGTCGGTGCAGTCCGGGACGACCTGGCGGGCCAGCGCGCGGTACACGGCGGCACCGAACTGGCGGACCGCGCTCGCCCGGGCCTCCACTACCGAGTCGTCGAGCGCCCGGGAGCCGATCACCATCGGATGTCCCGCGGTGAGCAGGCCCAGGGCGGTATCCAGGCCGGCCAGGTCGGTGGCCATGTCCGCGTCGCAGAAGCCGACGAACGGCGCCCGGGTGGCCAGCAGGCCCGCGCGCACCGCGATGCCCTTGCCCGGTCGCTCGCAGCGCAGCAGCCGGACCGGCACCCGCTGCCGGGGCCAGCGCCGCACCACGTCGCTGGTGCCGTCGGTGCTCGCGCTGTCTACCACCACGATGGCCGTCGGCAGCGGGAGCGCCGCGGCCTTCCGGCTCAGCGCGGCCAGCCCTTCGGGCAGCCTGCAGGCCTCGTTACGGGCCGGGACGACGATCTCGAAGGCCGGTGCGTGATCCCCCCTGTGCGCACTCGCCACGGCCGCGCGTCAGCGCGTTCCGTACTGGTAGAGGGACGCGTTGGAGGGCGTGCCGTTCGAGGCGCCGGACAGTACGTTCTGCACCACGGCCACCGCCCCGACGGCGATAACGATGCCCACGACGATAGCGATGATCAGACGGGACACGGGGCGCTCCTCCTCCGGGCTCGATGGCTGGACAGTAGCGGTACAGGTAGGCAACTGGCTAGTAACGTGGTCAAAATGTAACAGGTTCTACCCGGCCGGTCATCGAAGTCCCGGTAAAACGACCAGGTCAAGCCGGTAGTGGCCGACGGCGCGGCCGGGGCGGGCGGACGTCCGCCGGCGTGTCAGGCCCGGGCCGGGCCAGCCGCGATTTTTCTGCCGAACGAAGAGGGTGTACGCCCAGGCCACGGCGCGCCCGGTTCCGGCGGCTTCGGCCGAGCCGGGAATACGCCATTCCGTGATGGTCACCGCCACAGGCAGCGGACCGCCGGCGTGCGCGCCTGTGTCGTTTTGTGCGCGCTAAGGTCCAGGTCGGCCGGCATGAGGGTGGCCAAAGCCACAAAAGGTTGCTTACAGATCTTTTCTGGATCGTTCTCCTGAGTTACGCTCGCCGGGAGTCGACTCACCGCAACCCCCAGCTAGCCCGACAAATAGTAATAAAGCTCTCGAAATGGGCAAGACCTGCCCTTTGTCGGGCCTGCTACCGACAAAGCAAGGAGCCTGAATGCTACGACGATGGGGCATTCTCCTGGCCATGGTGACCCTGGCGGTCGGCACGGCCCTCACCGCGGGCAGCGCATCCGCGGCGACGACAGGATTCACACCCGGGGGGCCGATTCACCTGGTGGGCACCAGCAGCGCACACCTGCGCGGCGCGATCAGCCACCAGGCGGAAAGCACGAACTGGTCCGGTTATGCCGCCACCACCGGCACGTACACCAGCGTGTCCGCCAGCTGGACCCAGCCGGCCGGCACCTGCAGCCGCGGCGACCAGTACGCCGCGTTCTGGGTAGGCCTGGACGGCTACAGCAGCAGCACGGTGGAGCAGACCGGCAGCGAGGTCGACTGCGTCGGCCGCACCGCGGAGTACTACGCCTGGTACGAGATGTATCCGGGCCCATCGGAGAACTACTCCAACACGGTCAGGGCCGGCGACCACTTCAACGCCACCGTGACCTACGAAGGTAGCAACGAGTTCAGCCTCTACATCGCCGACACCACCCAGGGGTGGAGCCACACCACCACGGCCAGCCTGGCCGGGGCGGCCCGCTCCTCCGCCGAGGTCATCGTCGAGGCGCCGTGCTGCACCGCGAGCGGCGGCATCTTGCCGCTGACCGACTTCGGCACGGTGAGCCTCACCGGCTCCACGGCCAACGGATCCGCCCTCGGCAACGCGGGCGGGGTGACCCAGATCATCATGATCGACAACGCCGGACGGGATAAGGACACCGTCTCGTCTCTCACCAGCGGAGAGAACTTCACCGCGACCTGGCTGCGCAGCAACTAGGTCACCGGTGGCTCCGCAGTTAGTTTCCGCGCTAGTCCGCTGGCCCGGGCCGCCCGCCGGCCCGGGCCAGCGCCCGGTGCGCCTCAGGGGCAATCTCGTAGGCAATGGTTACGATGGCTAGCCGTGACGGTTCACGCGTCCGGCGCCTCCCCGCCCCAGCCGCGCCGGTCCGGGCCGGATGCGCTGGCCGAACTGCTGGCCGAGGGAGTCACCTGGGGCGACAGCGAGCAGTGGCTGCCCGTACTGCCCGAGGACTCGGTTGACCTGTGGTTCACCAGCCCGCCGTACGCTGACGCCCGGGCCTACAGCCGCATCCACCCCGATCACTACGTCGAATGGTTCCTGCCCTTCGGCAAGCAGATGCTGGCGGCCACGGCCGGCACCGGCTGGCTCGTCCTGAACATCAAGAACCGGGTGGCCAAGAGCGGGCCGCTCCAGGGGCAGCGTCATCCGTATGTCTACGAGCTCGTGCTCGCACTGCAGCGGCAGGGCTGGCGGTGGCTGGAGACCTACATCTGGTCCAAGCCCAACGGCGTGCCCGGCCGCTTCGGGCCGCGGACCAAGGACAGCTTCGAGTACCTGTACGCGTTCGCCAAGGGGCCCAAGCCGTACTTCGACCTGGACGCCATCCGCGTCCCGTACCGCACCGCGCCCGAGGAGATCGAGCGCCGCAAGCTGGACACCCTGGGGCGGCGCAACACCGACGCGGGCTTCGGGCGGGACCGGACGAGGACCTACCTGCGCGGCGGAGCGGATCCGGGCAACGTGGTGTCAGTTCCGCAGACGTATAACCAGCACCGCGGCGCCGGCGGCCACACCGCCGCCATGCCCGAGAAGCTGGCCGAGTTCTTCATCAAGGCGTGTTCGCCAGCCGGCGGCGTGGTCATCGACCCCTTCGCCGGGTCCGGCACCACGAGCGTCGCCGCCCGGCGGCTCAGCCGCCGGGCCGGCGGCCTGGAGATCCACCGCGAGTACGTCGCCGCGGCGCACGAGCGCCTCCAGCGTAACGTGGCCGATGAGATCGAGATACTCATCGACACGGCTTCCTGATGGCTTCCGCGGCCGGGGTCTGGGCCCTGCCGGAACGGGTGGGTCAGGCTGACCTGTGGGTGGGAGCCGCGCCGACCCAGCGGTGATAGGCGTCTGGGTCGACGTTGCTGCCGCACATGATGGTGACGACGTGCCGGCCGGCGAAGCGGTCACGGTCTTCGAGGATCGCCGCGATGCCGAGCGCGGCTGACGGTTCGGCGACCAGGCCCGCGTGCTCATAGAGCATCCGCATGCCGGCGATGATCGACGCCTCGGAGACCAGGACCGCGTCGTCAGCGACCAGGAGGAGGTCGTCCAGGACGGCCGGGATGGGTCGCCGGCCGGCGACGCCGTCGGCGATGGTGCTGGTCGGGCCGGTGGCGACGACGCGCCGCTGGTGCCAGGAGTGGGTCATCGCCGGTGCGCCCAGCGGCTGGACGCAGATCACCTCGACTCCGGGCGCCCGGGCCTTGAGCACGTGACCCACGCCAGTGGCCAGCGCCCCGCCGCCGAGGGCGATCAGGACGGCGTCGAACGACGGCGCGGTGCCGGTCAGTTCCAGGCCGATGGTCGCCGCGCCCTCGCAGGTCTCGAGGTCCAGGCTGTCTTCGACCAGGCGGATGCCGTCGTGCCGCGCGAGGGCCGCGGCCCGCTCGCGGGCCAGGTCGAAGTCGCCGTCCACCAGTTCCAGCCGGGCGTCCAGTGCGCGGATGCGGTCAAGCTTGGCCGCGGGCGCAAAGCGGGATGCCACGACGGTGACGTCGAGACCCCGGCCGCGACCGGACCAGGCGAGGGCCTGGCCAAGGTTGCCCGCGCTGGCGCACACCACGGTTCGCGAGCCGTGGCCGGCGAGCAGGCTCGCGATGACCTCGGTGCCGCGGGCCTTGAAGCTGCGGACCGGGTTCGCCGTCTCGAGCTTGATGCTCACCGTGCACCCCAGGCCGGGCTCCAGTGCCTCGCAGCGGTACAGCGGAGTATCGAGAAAAACCGGGTCGATCACCCGGCGCGCCGCCCGGATCCGGGCCGTGTCCAGGCGCGTCTGCTGCATGACACGGCAGCGTAGCGCCGCCGGGCGGCGCGAATTTACGGCTCGTCGGCGTATCAAGATCGCGTTGGGCCGCTCCGGGTAGCTGGGGGGCACGCCCGATGCGCCGCGGGGGAACCGGGGGGCGGCGCATCGGGCGTGGATCTCCGGCTAGGTCCGGAAGAGGGGGACGCTGATGCGGATCTTGCTGGTTTCCAGCGGCTACAACAGCATGACGCAGCGGGTGCACGCCGAGCTGGCCGACCAGGGCCACGAGGTGTCGGTCGAGCTGGCACTCGGGGACGGGGTGCTGCGCGAGGGGGTCCGCCGCTGGAACCCGGATCTGATCATCGCGCCGATGCTGACCTCGGCGATCCCGGAGGACATATGGTCGGCCCGCCCCTGTCTCATCGTCCACCCGGGACCGCGGGGCGACCGGGGACCGTCCTCGCTGGACTGGGCGATCATGGGCGGGTCAGGGCGCTGGGGGGTCACCGTCCTGCAGGCGAACGCCGAGATGGACGCCGGTGACATCTGGGCCAGCGCCGAGTTCACGCTGCCGGACAGCTCGAAGAGCTCGGCGTATCGCACCGAGGTCGCGGACGCCGCGGTAGCGGCGGTGCTGCAGGCCGTGGCCCGGTTCGGCTCCGGCCGCTACCGGCCTGAGCCGCTGGACTACAGCCGCCCGGACGTGACCGGGCAGTGCCGTCCGCTGTGCCGGCAGGCCGACCGCAGGATCGACTGGCCGTCCGATTCCACCGCCACGGTGCTGGCGAAACTGCGGGCGGCCGACTCCAGCCCCGGCGTCCTGGACGTGCTCAGCGGCACCGAGTACTACCTGGTCGGCGGGTACGAGGAAGACGAGCTGCGCGGAGAGCCCGGGACGATCATGGCCCGGCGGGACGGGGCGATCTGCTGCGCCACCACCGACGGGGCGGTCTGGATCCCGCAACTGCGCCACCGCCCGGCCCCGGGCGGCCCGAAGACCTTCAAGCTGCCGGCCACGGTGGCGCTGCGCGAAGCACTGGGCGGATCGCTGGCCGGCGTTCCCGAGGTGTCCGCACCGCTGATGCCGCCGCCGGGCCGGCGCACGTACCAGCAGATCAGCTACCGGGAATCCGGCGACGTCGGCTACCTGGAGTTCTCCTTCCCCGGCGGGGCCATGAGCACCAGCCAGTGCCGCCGCCTGCTCGCCGCCTACCGGTACGCCCAGGGCCGCCCGGTCAAGGTGATCGTGCTCGGCGGTCCCCGGGACCTGTTCTCCAACGGCATCCACCTGAACGTGATCCAGGCCGCCGACGACCCGGCCGAAGAGTCCTGGCGGAACATCAACGCCATCGACGACCTGGTGGAGGCGATCCTGACCAGCACCAGCCAGCTCACCGTGGCGGCGCTGGCGGGCAACGCCGCGGCCGGCGGCCTGATGCTCGCGCTGGCCGCGGACGAGGTCTGGTGCCGGGGCGGCGCGGTCCTCAACCCGCACTACCGCCTGATGGGCCTGCACGGCTCGGAGTACTGGACCTACACCCTGCCTCGCCGGGTCGGCGCCGCCGAGGCCGCCCGGCTCACCGAGCAGTGCCTGCCGGTCATTCCTTCCTCGGCCCTGCGGACCGGCCTGGTCGACCAGGTCATTCCGGGCGACGCGGCCGGCTACCGGGCGCAGGTGGCCGCCCTGGCCGAGCGGCTGGCCCTCAGTCCCGATTACGCGGGACGGCTGGCGGCCAAGGCCCGGCGGCTCGCCGCGGACGGCAGGCAACGGCCGCTGGCCGCCTACCGGGCCGCCGAACTGACCATCATGCGCCGCAACTTCACCGGCCCGCGGGAACCGTACGCCCGGCTGCGCCAGGCCTTCGTCTACAAGGACAAGCCGCCGCACACGCCGCCGCACCTGGCCCGGCACCGCACCCATCCGTGGCCCACCCACCCCGGACATCCCAGGCCGGCGGTGGCCGCGCGGTTACGCTCCCGGCGGGGTGCGGAGCCAGGCCGCGGTGTCGGGGGGGAGCTGGCCGGCGGCCAGGGAGGCGCTGGCCAGCAGGACGGCGGTGTGCAGGGGGAGGTCGGCCGGGGCCGGGGACAGGTTGGCCACGCAGGTCACGCCGCCGCGGTCGAAGGCCAGGACGCCGCCGGGGGCGGGGAGCCAGGTCATGGGGCCTTCCCCGACGAACTCGGCGTGGCGGATCTGGAGGGCATCGCGGTAGAGCTCCAGCATCGAGCCCGGGTCGCCGGTCTGCGCCTCGACGGTCAGGTCCCGCCACGCCCCGGGCTGCGGCAGCCAGGGCTCGCGGACGGCGTCCGGCGGGGAGAAGCCGAACGGGGGTTCCTGGCCGGACCAGGGCAGCGGGACCCGGCTGCCGTCGCGGCCGGGGTCGGCGCCGCCTGTGCGGTGCCAGATCGGGTCCTGGCGCAGGCCGGCGGGGATGTCCTCGACTTCCCACAGGCCAAGTTCCTCGCCCTGGTAGAGGTAGACCGAGCCGGGCAGCGCCATGGTGAGCAGCGCGGCGGCCCGGGCCCGGCGGGTGCCGAGCGCCAGGTCGACGGGCTGGCTGTGGTCGCGGCGGTCCAGGCCGAAGGAGGTGTCGGCGCGGCCGTACCTGGACACGTGCCGGTCCACGTCGTGGTTGGACAGCACCCAGGTGGCGGGGGCGCCGGCGGCCGCCTGGAAGGCCAGCGTGCGGTCGATCACCTGGCGCAGCCCCGCGGCGTCCCAGGGGGCGCACAGGTAGGGGAAGTTGAAGACCGTGTGCAGCTCGTCGGCCCGCAGGTACCGGGCGAACCTAGTGGCGTCGGGCAGCCAGATCTCGCCGATCAGCACGCGGCCGGAGTAGCTGTCGGCGACCGCGCGCCAGGCCCGGTAGATGTCGTGCACGTCGTCGCGGTCGGCGTAGGGCGACGGGTCGTCCGGGCCGAACCCGGGCAGGTCAGGGTCTTTGGTCAGCAGCGCCGCGGAGTCGATCCTGATGCCGTCCACGCCGCGGTCGAACCAGAACCGCAGGATGTCCTCGAACTCGGCGCGGACCTGCGGGTTGGCCCAGTTGAAGTCCGGCTGCTCGGGGGCGAACAGGTGCAGGTACCACTCCCCCGGCGCGCCGTCCGGGCCTTTCGTCCTGGTCCAGGCGGAGCCGGTGAAGATCGACTGCCAGCCGTTGGGCGGCAGGTCGCCGCCGGGGCCCCGGCCGGGCCGGAACCAGAACCTGGCCCGTGCCGCCGATCCGGGCGGGGCGGCCAGCGCGGCCTGGAACCACGGGTGCCGGTCCGAGCAGTGGTTCGGGACGATGTCGATGATCGTCCTGATCCCGTGGCGGTGTCCCTCCGCGATCAGCGCGTCGGCGTCGCCCAGCGTGCCGAAGGACGGGTCGATGGACCGGTAGTCGGCGACGTCATAGCCCGCGTCTGATCGCGGGGACGGGTACCAGGGGCTGTACCAGATCGCGTCGACGCCGAGGGCGGCCAGGTACGGCAGCCGGGCGCGGACGCCGGCCAGGTCGCCGACCCCGTCGCCGTCGGCGTCGGCGAAGCTCTGCACGTACAGCTCGTAGATGGCCGCGCCGGACCACCACTGTCGGGTCATCGTCATCCTTCGAGGCTGCCTGCGGTCAGCCCAGCTAGGATAGTGCGCCGGAAGTTCAGCACGACCGAGCGCGGGGTGCGCAGCGCGGCCGCGCCGGCGGCGGCCGCCGCGGTGGCCCGGCTGGTGAACCTGCCGGGAAACCGGCCCGGAGGCGCTGTTTCGTGCTCAAACGGTTGCGTCTTTACCTCCCTTTTGCACGCAGTCCGCACTACTGTTGGAGTTAGCTAGCGGACGACCAGTCGAGGCGGCCATCCGGGGGCCTGACCGCAGCTCAGTTCTGTGGTATGTAATTTCTGCGAACCGATGCAAGCTAGCGCGATGCACGACAGTTAGGTGGGGGTGACCAGTTGGCGGCGCTACAAGCCGGCGATCCCCAGCGCGTGGGGCCCTACGTGCTGCTCGGGAGGCTCGGTAGCGGCGGGATGGGCCGGGTCTACCTCGCTCGTTCTCCTGGCGGCCGCATGGTGGCGGTCAAGGTCATCCGCGCGAACCTGGCCGAGGACCCGGGCTTCCGGGCTCGCTTCGCGCGCGAGGTCTCGGCGGCTCGCAAGGTGGGCGGCCTGTTCACCGCGCAGGTGGTCGACGCCGACACCGACGGGCCGGTGCCCTGGCTGGTTACCGCCTACGTGCCCGGCACGTCGCTGTCCGACGCGGTGGAGCGGCAGGGGCCGCTGCCGGAAACCTCCGTGCTGGCGCTGGCCGCGGGGCTGGCCGAAGGCCTGATCGCCATCCACGC
>Ga0335081_10010140_pt1 | contig 15212 bp, 14 predicted proteins | sample Lox_Sample_35_FD_206713 | JGI IMG/M metagenome (GOLD analysis project Ga0335081, IMG submission 206713) | Soil microbial communities from Loxahatchee National Wildlife Refuge, Florida, United States - Lox_Sample_3.5 | ecosystem: Environmental > Terrestrial > Soil > Wetlands | place: USA...
CGTCCTCGGATCCCATGATGGAACGGCCTATGTGCCGATTCCGTAGAGAAGCACGAGCCCGCGAGTGACTTCGAAACCGCTGCCGTGGACGGTCTGAAAGTGCTTGACCCCAACCGGCCGATTAGAGAAGCGGACATTTCCTGGGGTCACGTGCCGACTTCCCTATGGTTGATTTCACCAGCTACGATGCCGACGGGAAACGCGACTAAGCGCGGCCCGTCCGTTGCGCATCTCCACCCAGCGAACCATGGATACGGGAGGAAGAGGATGAAAACGCTTTTTAGGCTGGTGGTCAGCACTCTTGTGGCGCTGGCGACTACCATCGCGCGGCCCGCCTTTGCGGACGATTATCCAAACAAACCGATCAAGATCATTTCCGATTCCGCACCTGGCAGTGCCATCGACGTGGCTTTCCGCATGGTGATGGATCGACTTGGCATTGTGCTCGGGCAGCAGATCGTACCGGTGGATCAACCTGGCGCTGGTGGGGCGATCGCGGCCCACGCCGCGGCTCAATCGATCCCTGATGGATATACGTTGTTTGCACCGGCGCTTTCACTGTTCATCTCTCTTCCTGGCAAAGCCGAGAACCTGCCGCTCATATTGCCTCGCGATTTCCTTCCAGTAGGTTCGTTGACAGAGCTGCCTATGTTAATCTGCGCGAGCGCGCAATCCGGGATCAAAACACTGCCGGACTTAATTGGCCGCGCCAAGCAGTGGCCCAGCGAAATTTCTTTTGCAGCGACCGGAATAGGACGGTTGACGCATCTGACTGGGCTGCTTCTAGCAAGCAAAGCCGGCATCAAATTAGAAGCTGTACCCTATGCAGGCGGCCCAGCGGCTGCCCTTACGGACGTTATCGGTGGCCGCGTACCGTTGATCATCGAAGGTTATTCTGGCCTAGCCGGCGCAATACAGGCGCGTACTATCACTGCGCTGGCCGTTGGGTCGATGCACCGCCTGCCTGATTTTCCTGATCTGCCGACCGTAGCCGAGACCTTACCGGGCTTTGCCGCGGGAGGATGGCAAGGCATGGTAGCGCCACTCGGGACGCCCGCGGCAGCCATCCAGAAAATCAATGAAAGCCTGAGAAAGGTACTGAGTGAGCCGGAGCTCGCCAAGCAGCTTGCAGCGCGCGGCGCTTATGTCGATCCAATGTCACCGCCCGAGGTCAATACGTTTATCAACGCACAGCAGGAGCAATGGCGTCCCGTGCTTGAAGCATTCGAAGCAAGCATCAAAAAATGAATTATTGCTGGGCGAATGACTGGCCCGCATGGATGTGGCGTGTCGCATGCGAACGTTCAGTTGGCATCCTGCAATGTCTGCCGGCGGGATATAGAGTTATGGATAACCGGACATCATGGACATTGACTAACCGTTGCCCATCGACCTCGATTTATGAGTACACGTCCTAGTCAAGCTTAAGAACTGGATCCCCGCTTGCGCGGGAATGAGCGGATGATGTTGCGAATCAGCGCGCCGCGCCGGCGGTCAAATCCGCCGCCAAATGTTCGAAGCTCTTGTCCTTTAGATACTGGTCGAGCCCCCAGCGCTTGACCTGGTCCAGCACCTCGTCGAATTCCGAACGCGGTATCGCCTGATAGACGAAACGCTCGCCGCGGCCGAATTTGGTGAAATCCCAGGGATGGACATTTTCGAATTCCGGCGGCACCGCGAGCTTCCACAGCGGCAAATATTTTGCGAGATCGACGTCGAGCGCCTGTTCGGCGCGATCGAGCGCGCGCAGATAGCCGGTCACGACCTCGGATGGCGAGCCCTGTGGCACCCACCACAGAGTATGGAAAGTATCCTCGATGATCTTGCGCAAGCCGAGTTGCTCGGCCATCGCGATTTGCGGCGGCAACAGGCTCGCGGCCTCGACCTCGCCGTCGAGCAGTGCGCGTAGCCGCGCGCCGAAACCGCCGGTATTCACGGTCTTGATGTGCTCAAGCGGCAGAAATTTTTCCAGCCGATACGGCACGTTGAAGTGGCTGCCGGCGCGCATGCCGACCGAGATCGGAACGTCTTTGAGATCCTGCGGCGTGCGAATGCGCGAATCCGGCCGGACGAAGATCGCCCATGGCGACACGCCATAGGCGTCGGCGACGAAGCGCCCCATGCCGGCGCTGGCATTGCAGATGCTGCCCCACACGCAGGCGCCCTGGATCACTTCGGATTTATCTTGCGTATAGGGACGGTCCTGCGGGCGTTGCAGGTATTCCAGACCCTTCCAGCTCGATTGCGTGCCGCGGAACGTTTTCCAATCGAACTCGACATCGAGGCCTTCGGCGGCGAAGTACCCCTCCTGCATGGCGACGAAATCATTAAGGCCCATGCCCTTGGGCGCGATCTTGACGCGATGCAGTTGCTTGGCCATCGTTTCCTCCTTAGATATTCGCGATTGAGCTCGCGATTAAAGCTTGTTTTTCAGACTATCCTTCGCGCTCGCTCCCAGCAACGCCGCTTCAAAGGCGCTGGCGATCGCTTCCTTGCTTTTGCCGGCACGCGCGGCATCGCCGATGACGAGGACGCACTGCCCCGGCCGCACCAGATGGCGGAACCGCGGCGCGCTGCCGCGGCGCGCCTTGTAGTAGAACCAGTTGCGGACTGACGGCGATGTAAATACTCGCGCAATGCCTGGCGCGCGCGCGATGCCGGTATCAAGAAGCCAGTTGACGAACGGCCGCAGACCGAAGCGATATTGCGCGCCGGTGGCGATAACGACGGTATCGAATCCCGCCAGCAACCCGGATGCGGCACCCGCATCGGCCGCGAGACGAAATTGCACGCCCTTAGCGCGGCAGGTTGCAACGAGATCGACGATATAGCGGGTAAAACTGCGCGCCTCGGTATCGACTTCCTGAAACAACGGCGCTTTGGCCGCGGATTTAAATGCGCCACCCGGCTGCGCTTCTTTCTCGAACACAGTGACGTAGTTACCTTCCGCCACCAGCGAGGCATAGGTCAGCCCGGCGGGGCCGGCGCCGATCACCGCGATGCGTTCGCCCTGCGGAATTTGCGGCGCGGCGAACTAAAGTCTCCCGGCCGGCGGCGCCGTTGACCACGCAGCCGATGCGGGAGCCGCCGCGCATCTCGTTGATGCAGGTATTGCAGGAAAGACAACGCCGGATCGGCTCGCCACGGCGTACCTTCTCCACCCATTGCGGCTCGGCTATGAGCGTGCGGCCGAGCGCGATGAAATCGGTTTTGCCTTGAGTAACCGCGCGCTCGGCGATCGTTGGATCGCCAAGGCGGCCGACCGCGATGACTGGAACGCTCACGCGTTTTTTCACTTCAGCCGCGTAATCGAGAAAAGTGGCGTTGGCGAAATTCATCGGCGGCAGCACGACCTGCGCCGAGGGCCGCGAGCGATAATGCCCTGCGGTGACGTGCAGCGCGTCGGCGCCTGCCGCCGCGGCCCAGATCGCGATCTGGCGGCCTTCGCTGTAGGGCAAGCCGCCGGGGAAGAAATCCTCAACCGACAGCCGGTACACGACCGCGACATCCGGCACCGCACTTTTCACCGCGCGCAGCACTTCAAGACCGAAGCGCGCGCGGTTCTCGAGCGCGCCGCCATATTCGTCGTTGCGACGGTTTTCGAACGGCGCATGAAACTGCGAGATCAGATAACCGTGAGCGGCATGGATTTCGACACAGTCGAAACCGGTCGTTCGCGCGCGTTGCGCGGCAGCGGCGTGGGCCGCAATCGTTTCCTTGATCCGCCCCTTGGTCATCTCTTGCGGGACGATGGTCTCGAAGGTGGTTTCGTAGACTGGGTGCGGAATAGCCGACGGCGCAATCGGCGTCTCGCCGCAGATATCGATGCGCGTATGGCCGCCGGCGTGACCGAGCTGGATCGAGGCCTTGGCGCCGCCACGATGAATAGCATCGACCAGACGCTTCAAGCCGGGAATGAAGCGGTCGTCATAAATTCCAATTTCGCGGTGCCGATGCCGTCCGGCTTTTTCCGGCGAGGCCATCTCGACCGTGATCAGCCCGGTGCCACCTTGCGCCCGCGCGAGGTAGTAGGCGACGCAATCGTCGGTGACGAAGCCTTCATCGTCCGCCGTGCGCGTCGTCATCGGCGGCATGACGATCCGGTTCTTGATTTCGACCGGTCCGATCCGGGCGGGGGTGAGAAGGATGTTCATTTGTTGCTGGAGTCCCGAGAGGGCGGCACCCTTTATTCCCTTCCCCTTGTGGCGGAGGGTAAGGAGGGGGTGACCAGGATTGAGCAATGCGGTGTTTGATGAAAGCGATTGAAACGCTACCCTCCCTCCCGCCCCGCTTCGCGGAGCGACCTCCCCCACAAGGGGGAGGTAACCGCGCAGCTACAGCGCAATCTGCTCACAACACTGGAATTTCGCCGCCGTCGAGATCGATGGTGGCGCCGTGCAGCCAGCTGGCGCGCGAGGAGACGGCGAACACCACCAGACTGCCCACATCTTCGACCGTGCCGACGCGAATGGGATTATTGAATTCGCGCAACAGCTGTTCGCGAATTTTTTGCTCCGTGGCTCCAGTGCGATCGATCTCGGCCTTGATCCGCCGCCGCGTCCGGTCGGTCTCGACGATGCTGGGATTGATGCAGTTCACGCGCACGCCCTCGGTCTTGCCGCGATCGGCGAGGCATTTGGTGAAGGCGGCAACGGCGGCATTGACCGAGCTGCCGATGGTGAACTCGGCGGTTGGCTTGCGTCCGCCGGTGCCGCCGATCGAGATGAGCGCACCGCGCCGTTCGGCCAATAACGGCCAGGCGACGCGCGCGAGCCGAACATGGGCGAAGAATTTCAGCGCGTAGCCGTCTTCCCAGTCGGCGTCGGTCAGGTTCAAAAAATCGCCGCGCTTGGTGGCGCCGGCATTGTTGACGAGAACGTCGAGCATGCCGAATTCGCGTCTGACCTGCTCGATCAGCTTCGCCGGCGCGTCCTTCTCGCGCAAATCGATCACCGCGATCCCGGCGCGGCTCCCGCATTTGCCGATCGCGGCGGCGGTGTCGTTAAGGGCGGCGCGGTCGCGCCCGGTCAGCATCACATCGCAGCCTTCGGCGGCCAGCGCCAGCGCAATGCCGCGTCCGATGCCGCGACTTGATCCGGTCACCAACGCGGTTTTGCCCTTTAGCCCCAGTTCCATAATCCATCACCTCTTTCACTCAATCTTCAATCCGAGCTTTTGCACCAGCGCCGCCCACTTGCCCTCTTCGCGCGCAATATTGGCGGCATATTCTTCCGGCGTGCTCGGGGTGGGATCGGTGCCATCGTCGATCAAACGCTTTTTCATCTCATCGGACGCTAGAATGGCGCGCAGTTCCTTGTTGAGCCGCTCGATGATCGGGCGCGGCGTGCCGGCCGGCGCCGCGAGGCCGTAATACTGCACCGCCTCGAATCCCCGCAGGCCCGATTCCGCGGCGGTGGGCACGTTCGGCACGGCGGCCGAGCGCTTGTTCGCGGTGACGGCGAGACCGCGGAGCTGGCCGGCGGCGATATTGCTGATCGAAGCTGGAATGGTGTTGAACCCGAGCGGCACGTGATTGCCGAGGAGATCGTTGGTCAGCGGCCCGGTGCCCTTATAGGTCACGACCGTGATCTCGGTGCCGGCCAGCAAATTGAACAGTCGCGCCGCGAAGTAGTTGATGGTCGGCGCCGGCGGCGTGCCGGCCGAAAGCTTGCCGGGCTCCTTCTTTGCCAAGGCGATCACGTCGGCGAGCGTTTTCGCCGGCAGCGAGGGATGCGCGTCGACGATGATCGGGGTCGAGGCGACAAGCCCGATTGGCGCAAAATCCTTGTTCACGTCATAGCCGGTATTGCTGCCGAGACTGATGCCGGTCAGCAGCATGACAATGGTATAGCCGTCCGGCGCCGCGCGTGCTGCGTCCCGCGTGCCGATCATGCCGCCGGCGCCGCCGCGATTCTCAATCACCACTTGCTGACCGAGGGCAATGGAAAGCTTCGCGCCGACCAAACGCCCCATCACGTCGACGCCGCCGCCGGCCGGATAAGGTACGATCATGGTGATGGGCTTGGACGGATAATCCTGCGCGGCAACCGAAAAAACTTGCGCGCAACACAAAGCCAGAACGGCCGCGCCCGCCGTTCGCGCCGCGTCGATGATTCGGGTCATGCGATGTCCTCCCAGCCGACACTATAGCTCCCGCCCGCCGGCATGGGCTACATTGCTGCGGCAAAACAGGAAAGCTCTTCATGCGCTTCGGTTTGTTCGGCAGCGCCACCGCGCGCCACGGCGGGCCTGACGTCGATTCCGGCCAGGGCTATCGGCAATTCGTCGAATACAATGTCGAGGCCGAGGCGCTGGGCTATCATTCGACCTTTCTGGTCGAACATCATTTCACCGGCTTCGGCCAAGTCTCGGCCAGCCTGGCGCTCTTGACCTGGGTGGCAGCAAAGACCCGAACGCTGCGGCTCGGCACGGCGGTGCTGGTGCTGCCATGGCACAATCCGGTGCTGCTCGCCGAGCAGGCCGCCACCATCGATCTATTGTCCGGCGGGCGGCTCGATTTCGGTGTCGGCAAAGGCTATCGGCACGGCGAATTCGCCGGCTTCTGCATTCCGCTGGAAGAAGCCGACGCGCGGTTCAATGAATCGCTTGACGTCATCCTGAAATCCTGGACCTCCAAGACGCGCTTTTCGCATTCCGGAAAATACTGGCGCTTCGACGATATCATCGTCGAGCCTCCAACCGCGCAAAAGCCCCATCCGCCGATGTGGATGGCGGCGGGCAATCCGGATTCAATCCGCCAGGTCGCCGAGCGCGGTTTTAATCTGTTGCTCGATCAATTTGCCTCGTTCGAAGCCGTGGCTGAGCGCATCGCCACGTTCAAAACGGCGGTCGAAGCGCGTGGCCGCGTCTTCAATCCGATGGATGTCGGAGTGGCGCGTGCTTTTTACGTCGCCAAAGATCAGGCCGATAAGGAGGCGGCGCTGGAGCGCCGGCTCGAAGCGCAACGCCGGCTCGCCGCCGCATCGAACGCGCCGGACGGGACCAAGAGCAAATCCAGCATCATGGCATTCTCCGACACGCGCGAGGCGAGCGAAGAGAGTGCGCTATACGGCACGCCCGACGAAATCGCGCGGAAACTGGAAAACCTGCAGGCGCTCGGCGTCGGCTATGTATTGCTTAACGGCGGCGGCCCGGCGCAGGACAGTTTGCGCCGTTTTGCTCGCGAAGTGATGCCGGCTTTCAGCGAAGAGCGTCGCGCGCGCGTGGTGGGGTGAGAGGTTTCTCAGATATCGTCGTCCTGAGGGGCTCGACGCGAAGCGTCGAGCCCCGAAGGACAAGTGCCAAAATAAGCGCAAGTCATCCTTCGAGGCTCGCTTTGCTCGCACCTCAGGATGACGCGTAGGCTAATCGAATGATCAACAAGATCGTGCAAACCATGGTCGAAGCCATGGCGGACATTCGCGATGGCGCGGTCGTGTTGCTCGGCGGCTTCGGCAGCATCGGTCAGCCCAACGCGCTGATCGATGGGCTGATCGAGCATGGCGCGAAAGATCTGACCATCGTCTCCAATAATGCCGGCGTCGGCCGCATCGGTCTGGCGCGGCTGATCGAACTCGGGCGCGTGCGCAAGATCATTTGCTCGTATCCGCGCTCTGTCGATCCGGTCGTGTTCGAGGAGCTTTATCGCGCCGGTAAAATCGAACTGGAGATCGTACCGCAGGGTACGCTGGCGGAACGGCTGCGCGCTGCCGGCGCCGGCATTCCTGCTTTCTTCACCGCCACTGCCGTCGGCACCAAGCTTGCCGCCGGCAAGGAGCAGCGCGAAATTGCCGGACGCCAATATCTGCTTGAAGAAGCGCTCGCCGGAGATGTCGCCCTGATCGAAGCATGGGAGGCGGACCGCTGGGGCAACCTGACCTATCGATCTTCAGCGCGCAATTTCAATCCGGTCATGGCGATGGCGGCGACGTTGACGATCGCGCAGGCGCAGCACATTGTGGATCTCGGCACGTTGGATCCGGAAAAGATCGCGACCCCCGGCATCTACGTCAATCGCGTGCTGCACGTGCCTTATGGCGAACCGACCCTGACTTGATGAGAAGAAGCCAGTGAACGAAACCGCGGCCAAAGTCATGGCGAAATGCAGACCGATGACGCGCGCCGAAATGGCGGCGCGGGTCGCACGCGATATTCCGGAAGGCTGGTACGTCAATCTCGGCATCGGCGCGCCGTTGCAGGTGGCCGATTATGTGCCGACCGACCGCGAGGTCATTTTCCATTCCGAGAACGGCGTCCTTGGTATGGGCCCGGCGCCGGCGGCCGAAGAGATCAACCGCTGGCTCATCAATGCCGGCAAGCAATATGTCACGCTGCGCAGCGGCGGCGCCTATATGCATCATGCCGACAGCTTCGGCCTCATCCGCGGCGGCCATCTCGATCTATGCGTGCTCGGCGCTTTTCAGGTCGCCGAGAATGGCGACATCGCCAATTGGTCGATTTCCGACAATGACAGCGCGCCCGCCGTCGGCGGTGCGATGGATCTCGCCGTCGGTGCACGGCAGGTGTGGGTATTGATGGAGCATCAGACCAAATCCGGCGAAAGCCGGCTGGTCCGCCGCTGCACTTATCCGCTGACCGCACTCGGGGTGGTTAAACGCGTCTATACCAATCTCGCCGTCCTCGACGTCACCCCCGAGGGTTTTGCCGTGCGCGACATGGTCGAAGGGTTGACGCTTGATGCTCTGCAAAAAGTGACGGATGCGCCGTTGTACGCCGCGGCACGCTAGAAGCCGCCGAAGAGCGGACTTTTGATTTCCGGGCTCCTAACACGAATTTTTTTCAACTCTAGCGCTCGGAACCTTTTCGCCAGCGGAGAGTAGCTTCCCTCTGATGGAACCGCGGGCCTGCGCCGTTGGCGTCGTCGCCACCGGCAAGGATCTTTAACGGGGCCCATGAATTGAGTGGCGTGCCAATCGGGGGAGCACGCATATAGCAATTGGACCCATCGGCGGCCGAAGCAACGGGGCTGCGCGCGCCGAGCAGGACGCTGCGCCCGCGCGGCGTGATTTGTTTCTCCGCCGTGCATATTGCGCTAAGCTGATCAGGCACGGCGGAGAGAACACGCTCATGCAGCATATCCGTGTCTCGACCTTTGCCGGTCCTGGCGCCAAGCCTGTGATTCCACAGCGTTCCCTGGCCCAAAATTCCAAGCAAGGCGGCGCTAATTCAGATCGGCGCCTGCGGCGTCTGCGGCACCGACCTCCACATCCTTAAAGGTCACTGGCCCAAGCAATTGCCCTGGCCGTTCACTCTTGGTCACGAACTCGGCGGCGTCATCGTCGAAGCCGGCAGCGAATTTAAAGAAGACTTCATGAGCAAGCCGCTGCAAGTCGGATCGCGAGTTATGATCCCGCCGCTGATGCCGTGCGACCGTTGCTATTACTGCATTCATTATCCGGAGAGCGCGAATAAATGCCTCACGCCGGTCTATTACGGCCGCTATCTCGGCTTCGACAAGCCGCCGCATCTGTGGGGTGGCTTCGCTGAATATGTCTATGTCGATCTCGAGGCGTTGCCCGGCACCAAGATCTACAAGCTGCCGGATGACATGCCGCTCCGCCTCGGTGCGCTTGCCGAGCCGCTGACGTCATGTATTCGCGCCCTTAATCGCGCGGTGCGCGTCGGCGGCTTCAAATGGGGCGATACCGTCGTCATCCAGGGTTCCGGTCCGATAGGGGTTCTCGCGGTCGCCGCCGCGCAGGAAATGGGCGCCGGGCGCGTGATTTGTGTCGGCGCGCCGGAGCAGCCAAGGCTTGAACTCGCACGCAAGTTCGGCGCCGAAGCGACGGTCGATATCGAACGTTATCAAACCGCCGACGCGCGTATCGCGCGGGTGCGCGAGCTTGTCGGCGGGTTCGGCGCCGACTTGGTAATGGACTGCTCCGGCCATCCCAGCGCCGGACCGGAGGGAATCGAGTTTCTCCGCGACGGCGGCACCTATGTTGAAATGGGCCAGTTTACCGATGCCGGCGCGATCACCACGTCGTGGCACCGCATTTGCGCCAAGGACATCAATGTGCTCGGCTCATGGGGCTTCACAGGCAATGACCTGCCGCTCGGGGTCGATATGCTCTATCGCGGGAAAGCCAAATATCCTTGGTTCGATATGCAGACGCTGTATCCTTTCTCGGAAGATGGGATCGCGCGCGCGGTCGCCGACGCCGTCGCGATGAAAACGGTGAAATCGACCATCGTGCCATTTCCGGAACTCATCAATCCGATCCAATGACGGGCTGCAATAACGTTCTGCGAGACGTTTGAATGTCATGTTGCGCGCCCTGAAAACCGTCACGTTTCTCTATGTGCCGCAGGAGGATCGTATCGCCGGCGCGATCAATGCGGGACATCCGGATGCGTGGTCGTGTTGGCTGACGCGGCGGCTGGCGCTTGCCGTGCTTGAGCGTGCGACGGGCTACATCGCCAATACTTCGAATCTGGCGCAACGCGCGCCGGCGAATCTGCGCGGCGAAGCGATCGCATTTGAGCGCGAGGCCGCCATCGCCAAGACCGCGCCGGCGATGTCGCAGACCCCACCGGAGACTCTCAAATCGAGCACAGCCGCCGCCGAGCTCGCCGATCGGCTGATGATTGCGCGTGAGCAGGATGCGTTCCGCCTCGAGCTGCGCGGCCAGAGCGGAAACGGCGCCGCCGGTGTGGTCAAACGCGAGGAACTGCAGCGCATCCTGCAGATGCTGCACAGCGTCGTCGCACAAGCCGGCTGGCTTGCCGCGCCCGGCGCTGCCCGGCCCGCCGCGGCGGCGGCTCCCGCCGATCCAAAGCCGGCGCGGCATTAGGGCGCGCACTCATAAAAGCGCCAGCAATGTCCGCTTTCGGGGGTAAGGCGGACATCACGCTGACATGCTGGAATGTCGCTTGTTGACCCAAAACGGCCGATTAGAGAAGCGGACATGGGCGGCTTAGGATTGCTGGCCGTGCAAACTGAACCCTAACCCCGTTTCGCGGATCGGGAATCCCTGCTGTAATCGCGTCATTGCAAGCCGGCGGGCGCGAAATTCTAAGCCTTGGGGCAGGCGATGACACGACGCTCTAGAGAAAGCGGCAAACAGGCTAAACCGCGCCGCCGTAAGGCGGAAATATCCAAGGCCGTGCCCGGTCCTCGTTCTACCGCTACCCGGGAAACAAAGACTGCGCGTCTTACCCGCGAACGCGACGAGGCGCTCCAGCAGCAGGCCGCCGCGAGCGAAGTACTAAGCGTTATTCGCCGCTCACCGGCAAATGCCCAACCGGTATTCGATGCTATTGTCGAGAGTGCCGCGCGGCTATGTGCTGCCATGTTCGGCGCCGTATATTTGTGCGACGACGATCGTCTGCGCATTGCAGCTATCAAAAATTTTACTCCTGGGGCGACGGGTAAACTTGGCGAACTTCAGCAGTTAAAGCGCCTAGTTCGTTCACACCTCGCCGGCCGCGCGATATTGGACTGCAAAATCGTACACCTGCCGGACGTACTCGAGGACCCCGAGTACTCGCGCGAACTAGCGCTCGCTGGGGGATGGCGGGCAGTACTCGCGGTTCCGCTGCTGCGCGACGGCAAGCCGGTGGGGGCCGTGACGGTTGCCAAGGAAGACCCAACGCCGTTTTTCAGATGGGCAAATTCAATTACTGAAGACGTTCGCCGACCAGGCACTGATTGCGATCGAGAATGTTCGACTTTTCGAGGCCGAACAGCAACGCACGCGAGAGCTGAGCGAGTCGCTGGAGCAGCAAACCGCCGCGTCGGAGGTGCTGCGCGTGATCAGTTCATCCGCCCGGCGAGCTCAAGCCCGTATTCAAAGCGATGCTTGAAAACGCGATACGCATTTGCGAGGCGAAATTCGGTAATTTATTCCTCATCGAGGGCGACGCTTGTAGCTGGGCCGCAGGGGTTGGAACTCCGCCGAAACTTGCCGAATATTACACTCAGACCATGCCGTTTAAGCCGACGCCAGGGGCCCACGTAGACCGCGTAATAAGGACCAAGCAGGTAAGCCATACAGCTGACGATACCGCTGAACCGGTGATCGGCGCGGCAGCGCGGCTCGGTGGGGCGCGATCTACGGTTTGCGTGCCGATGCTCAAGGACGATGCGCTAGTGGGCGTTATCTTTATCTACCGCACCGAAGTCCGGCCGTTTACCGACAAGCAAATTGAACTACTTAAGAACTTTGCCGCTCAGGCTGTCATCGCGATTGAAAACACACGACTGCTTAGTGAGCTGCGCGAATCACTGGAGCAGCAGACCGCGACGTCCGAGTTGCTCGGGGTAATCAGTCGTTCGTCTGGCGACCTCAGCCCCGTATTTAAATCCGTTCTCGCGAACGCCGTCCAAATTTGCGGGGCCAAGTTTGGCGGCCTATTCCTTTGTGAAGGAGACGCAGTTCGAGTCGCGGCCTTTCACAATGCGCCAAACGCGCTGGCCGAACTATGGCGCCGCGAGCCTCTGCTTCGTCCCGGACCAGGACTGGCAATTTCGCGCAGTATTAAATCAAAGGAAGTAGTTCAGATCGCCGACATCATGGCAGATCAGGCTTACCTCGAGCGCGATCCCGCCCGCATTCAGGTCGTTGAACTAGGTGGCTTCCGAGCCGTGCTCTCCGTACCACTCGTCAAAGACAATGAAGTGATCGGTGCGTTCAATATCTTCCGACAGGAGCCTGGCCCTTTTACCGACAAGCAGATCGCGCTCGCAACGAACTTCGCGAGTCAAGCCGTCATCGCCATCGAAAATGCGCGGCTACTCAACGAATTGCGAGAATCGTTGGGGCAGCAGACGGCGACCTCCAAAGTGCTTGAAGTCATCAGCTCTTCGCCAGGAGATTTGAAACCTGTCTTCGAGGCAATCTTGGCGAATGCCGTACGCCTCTGCGGGGCTAAGTTCGGCAACCTTTATTTGCGTGAGGGCGACGGCTTCCGCGCCGCGGCAATTCACGATGCACCACGCGCCTATGCCGAGCAGCGCGCGGGGATCGTCCATCCTAGTCCGTATTCTACCGTCTACCGCGCGGTACAAACGAAGCAGCCAGCGCAGATCGCCGATATCACAAAATTGCAGGCCTATGTGGAAGGCGATCCGAGGCTAATCTCCGCTGTCTCGTTGGGAGGCTACCGGGGTGCGCTCGCCGTGCCGATGCTACACGACGATGAGGTGATCGGAGCCATTACCATTTTTCGTCAGGAAGCGGGCGCATTCGCGGACAAGCAAATCGAGCTGCTCACGAACTTTGCCAAACAAGCCGTCATCGCAATCGAGAACGCGCGGCTGCTAAACGAGTTGCGACAGCGCACGGACGACCTGACGGAATCGCTGCAACAACAGACAGCGACCTCGGAAATCCTCGATGTCATCAGCAGCTCGCCTACCGATTCGCAGCCGGCATTCGACGCAATCGTGCGCAGCGGCTTGAAGCTATTCCCCGACGCAGCGATCATGATCGCGCTGCCCGATGGGGATATCGTTAGGGGTGCTGCCGTCGCTGTTGCAGATCCCACCGACGCCGAAGCGCTACGTGCCGTCTTTCCGTTGCGGCTGTCGCGCGAGTTTATCACCAGTACAGCCATCCTCGATCGGCGCGAAGTTGACCTTCCCGATGCGCGGGAAGCGCCGGCGGAATTGACTGTGGGAGCACGTAACTTCCTGGCCAGCGGCTATAGGGCCATCACGGTGACGCCGATGATGCGCGGCGAATCAGCGATTGGCGCACTCGACCTCATGAGGCGCCGGCCGGGGCCTCTGTCCGACAAACAGCGTGAGCTACTGCGCACTTTTGCCAATCAAGCGGTGATCGCTATCGAGAATACCCGCCTGTTCAACGAACAGCGGGAATCGCTGCAACAACAAACTGCTACTGCCGACGTCCTTAAAGTCATAAGTCGCTCGACCTTCGATCTTCAAGCCGTGCTCGATGCGCTAGTAGAATCCGCAGCCCGATTATGCGATGCGACCAGTGCCTTTATATATCGGCGAGATGGTGAAATTTACTGGCTGGATTCCACTTTTGGATTTTCGCCTGAATATAAAGAATACATGATTGGAGAACCCATTGCGCCCGGACGGGAAACTCTCGTTGGTCGGACGGCTGTCGAGGGCAAGGTTGTCCAAATCTTGGATGCGCTGAACGATCCGGAATACACTTGGAAAGAATCTCAACTGCAGGGCGGGTATCGAACCATGCTCGGAGTGCCTCTGATGCGTGAGGGTATCCCCGTAGGCGTGCTATCGCTGACGCGGGCCGAAGTAAAGCCATTCACCGATAGGCAGATTGAACTACTCACTACCTTCGCCGACCAAGCAGTGATCGCCATCGAGAATGTCCGTTTGTTCGACGAAATCCAGGACAAGAGCCGACAGCTTGAAGAGGCGAGCCAGCACAAGTCGCAGTTCCTGGCCAATATGAGCCACGAGCTGCGCACGCCGCTGAATGCGATCCTCGGTTATACCGAATTGATGGCGGATGGCGCCTATGGCGAGCCGTCCGAGAAGATGCAGGGCGTGCTCAAACGCCTTGAGGCCAACGGCAGGCACCTGCTCGGACTTATCAATGATGTTCTCGATCTCTCCAAGATCGAGGCCGGCCAACTCGCGCTCGAACTCTCCGATTACTCCGTTCAGGACATTGCCCAAACCGTCCGCAGCACGCTTGAGCCGCTGGCGGCCGACAAGAAGCTCGCTTTCAAAGTCGAGGTCGCCCCTCAACTGCCGCCCGGTCGCGGCGACGGGCGCCGCCTAACCCAGGTCCTGATCAATCTGGTCGGCAACGCGATCAAGTTCACCGATGCGGGCGAAGTTGCCATCAAGGCCGAAGCGAACAACGGCTTGTTCTATGTATCGGTCCGTGACACCGGCCCCGGTATCTCCGCTGCCGATCAGGCGAAGCTGTTCCAGGAGTTCCAGCAGGCCGACAATGCCATCACCCGCAAGAAGGGCGGCACCGGCTTGGGGCTCGCGATCTCCAAGCGCATCGTTGAGATGCACGGCGGCAAGATCTGGGTTGAGTCACAACCCGGCCAGGGCTCGACATTTGCGTTTACGCTGCCAGTGATCGTTGAACGGCAGGTGGAGACGGCGGCATGAGCAAGCGCATTCTGGTGGTCGAGGACCAGCCGGATAATCGCCGGATCATCCGCGATATGCTGGCCCCTACCGATTACGAGATCATGGAAGCCGAAAGCGGCGAAGAGGCGCTTGAAGCGAT
>Ga0335081_10010141_pt1 | contig 15209 bp, 14 predicted proteins | sample Lox_Sample_35_FD_206713 | JGI IMG/M metagenome (GOLD analysis project Ga0335081, IMG submission 206713) | Soil microbial communities from Loxahatchee National Wildlife Refuge, Florida, United States - Lox_Sample_3.5 | ecosystem: Environmental > Terrestrial > Soil > Wetlands | place: USA...
CGGCGGCAAACCCAAGACCGGCGGCATCACGTCGCTCGCGGAGTTCTTTCCGCGCATCCGCAAGGCCTACCTGATCGGCGAGGCGGCGCAGGCGTTCGCCGCGACGCTCGACGGCAAGGTCGACCATGCGATCGTCGAGACCCTCGACCGCGCGGTCGCGGCGGCAGCGCAGGACGCCGAAGCGTCGGGGCTCAAGACGGCCGTTGTGCTGCTTTCGCCGGCCTGCGCGTCATTCGATCAGTACCGCAATTTCGAAGTGCGCGGAGACGCGTTCCGCGACCTGGTGCGGGCCCTGCCGGGTGTTCGCACCAAGTAAGGCGCCGCGAAATCAGCGCGCCACGTCCGGCTCGTTCTTGTTGAGTTCCGAGCGAATGATTTGATGGCGCATCGGACTCGGGTGTTTCGCCTTGATGCTCTGTCTGAAACTTGCCTGCGCACCTGTCGACTGATGGCCTGCACCCGGCGTTGCGCAGGCCGCAGGAGCGAGCACGAGTGCCGAGAGGGCGCCAGCCATCAAGAGACTTCGCATGGCATTATCTCCTTCGATCGTTTTCCTTCCTGGATAATGAGCACGTCGAGGCGCTGGTTCGGACGCTGCGGCGCCGCGGCGTCGGAACCGTACCGTACCGTACGGGGATCGGGCGCTTTCAGCGGCGAGGGCCGCTCAAGGCCTGCGGGACGTCGCGCCGGCAGCTCCGGCGCAAAGGAACACGGCCCATCTTGGTGTGTTGGCGTCCAAAAGACGCTTGCAACGCGCGCCGGCAGCTCGTGGTCCTGTCTGCGCTGCGCCACCTGATCGGGGTCGCCTCGGACGTCCGGTCGCGAGATTTTCGGATGCCGCTCAGCCGATCGGAATTCATCACGCGCTGCTTCATCGCCCTGGCGATTGCGCTCGTTCCGGTTCTGGTCTGGTACCTGTTCGACGTCATCCTCATCGCCATCGCGGCGCTGTTGATCTGCGCGTTGCTCGAGCTCGGCGCCGCCCCGCTCATGCGATGGCTTCGCGTTCCGCGGCCACTCGCGTTGACGATTTCCGGCCTGGTGATCCTCGTTGTCGCGAGCGGCGTGGTCTACCTGTTCGACAGCCGGATGGAGGCGGAGCTGCAGGACGTCTTTCAGCGCGCCGCGTCCGGCCAAAGCAGCATCATCAACGCGATCCGGAGCTCCGCGCTGGGCAAGGACGTGCTCGGGCACATCCAGCAAGGAATCAATTTCGTCGGTCTCCTCCCCAGCGTCTTCAAGATCAGCGCCGGATTCATCGGTGCGATGGTCGTCGCGATCGTCGCCGGCGTGTTCTTCGCGGCTCAGCCGGAACTCTATCTCGCTGGACTCGTCCAATTGTTCCCGCCGCGCCTGCATCGCGAGGTGGAGGAGACGATCGACGCTGCGGGCACGGCGCTACGCCTGTGGCTGCTCGGGCAGCTGATGGAAATGGTGATGATCGGCCTGCTTTCGACGGTCGCGGTCTGGCTGATCGGCCTGCCGTCGCCCGTCGCGCTCGGCCTGATCGCCGGCGTGGCCGAGTTCGTTCCCTATCTGGGCCCGATCGTCTCGGCAGTGCCCGCCATCCTGGTCGCGGCAACGCAGGGGCTCAATCCGGTGATCTGGACCATCGTGGCCTACACGCTGATCCACCAGGCCGAGGGGCATCTGATCATGCCGTTCATTCAGCGCTACATGGTGTTCATTCCGCCCGCCGTGATTCTGCTCGGCATCGTCGCGATCGGATCGCTGTTCGGCGCCGAGGCGATCCCGCTGGCGAGCCCGCTCGCGGTTCTCATTTTCGTCCTGATCAAGAAGCTCTACATTCGCGACACGCTCGGGGAGGAGAGCAGCATACCGGGCGAACACACCGCGGCCTGAGGAGTCATCCGGCGCGACTCGCGTGCTCGACAATGGTGCCGTCGTTCGCGACTCGGTATTTGTAACCATGCCAGGTCACGGTGCTTCCGGCGAAGCTCACGACGTAGATCGTGAACGCCGCGAGATCATGCAGTGGAATCATCCAATAGGGCTGCGGCGGCAGCCCGAACGCGCGCTGGACCGCCATGCAGAGCATGATGCGGCAAGCGAGCGCTCCGGCCACCAGGCCACCCGCGCCGCTCGCCCCGAGGAGAACGCCAAGCACGGCCAGCGCGAACGGATGCGCAATCGCGGTGCCGGCGTAACCGATCGGATCGATCACCTTGATCGTGCGGGCGACCCGCAGCTGTCGTGACAGCATGGCCCCCACCCCGACATCCAAACAGACGTGGCCGAGCGACCCTGGCGCAAGCGCCACCTCCAAGCCCGCATTTCGAACCGCCTTGCCGATCGCGTAATCCTCCGCGAGCACATCGGCGAAGGCGCGCAGGCCGCCGATCTGGTTGAGCGCCGTGCGGCGGATCGCGATGGTGGCGCCAAAGCAGGGCTGCGCCAGGCGGAAGCGAAACGCGGCGACCGCTTGCGGAAGGAAATGCGTATTGATCGCGAGGGCCGCCAGCCGGCTCGGGACGGTTTCGCACGCGATCCCATGGTAGAGACAGGTGGCCGCTCCGCCCTCCGATCGCTCGAGCGTTGCGATGGTCTCGGCCAAGTATCCGGAGCCGACCTCCATGTCGCTGTCGCAGATGACCAAGGTGTCGTAGCGCGCAAGCGGCAGCATGTTGATCAGGTTGGAGACCTTGCGGTTGCAGCCGTGCTCGTGCGTATCCACCTGGATCGTGATCGGCACGGCGGCGTATCGCACCTGCAGGCGCCGCACCACGTCGATCGCCGGATCGGACATCGTCTGCACGCCGCAGACGAGCTCGATCGGCCCCGGGTAGTCCTGGGTGCAGAACGACGCAAGGCGCGCGAAGAGATCCGGCTCGGCGCCGCACAGCGGCTTGAGGATGGTGACCGGAGGATGCGCGGTCGGGCCGCTACGGGCGTCGGGCCGGAATCGCAACACGACGACGCTCAGCAGCAGCGTATATGCGCAGCCGAGGAGGGCACCCGCTGTGCTGATGTCAGCGAAGAATCTCAGCGCGTGCGCCATTGGTCCTCGACATGCGGGGCAGCCTGGTCGCGACGGACCGGCTCGCCGAAGCGCTCGACGAGCGCCGTTCGCGACAGAAACAGCTCGGTGCGGTCGCGCCAGAGCGTATTGAACCGCAGCACGCCCGGATTGCGCGCGAGCACAATGCCGGCGATGAGGAGGTTTTCGCCGAACCGGCGCAGCATCGCGTTCGAGGGCGCCGGCTCGAGCGCAAGCGGCGGCGTAAACCCGAACCGGTGCATGATGCCGGTGAGCTGATCGCGCTGCCGGCGGGTGCCCTGCGCGACATTGGCCGCGACGGCGACGACGTCGTACGCCGCGGGATCGGCGGTACAGAACCGCGCGAGCTGGCGCAGCGACAATTCCATCCGGCGGCAGAATCGGCGCGCCCAGCCGATCGTCGGCCCCGAGAGCGGCACGCGCGGGACCTGCTCGTTCCAGTAATGCAGGTTGAGCAGGCGATCGCCCGGGCGAATCCGGGTGCCGTCGGCCAAGTCGAAACGGCGCTCGGCGCGGTCGAGCTGCGCGCGGAAGATGCAGGCCGGATCGGCGGTGAACTCGAACACCTGATGGCGTTGCCGCAAGATTCCATCGAGCGCGAAAACCAGCTCGGCGAGCCAGGGATGGGCGTTTCCTTCATCAATCAAGGCGGTCATCGTCGATCTCGCCGTGGCAATCAGCGTCGCCCTTCGGCCTGACAACCGCGAGACGGCGGGAAAGTTGCCGCGTGGTGCGGCAGGCGTACGCTGTCGGCCGGATTTTGTGCGCTCACCTGTCGGATTTCCGACTCCGCGCCGTGGCGCAATGCCTCACGGCGGCTCGCCGTAGAGCACCGACAGCGAATGCTTGATCGCGAGCGCGACCGGAATGGCCATGATCACTCCGGGAATGCCGAACAGAACGCCGCCGCTGAGAAAGCAGAAGATCACCAGCACGGGGTGCACATGCGCGGCGCGCCCGAGCACCACGGGCCCCAACAGCTCGTCGATGGAGAGGCGCAGCACGGTCGCGTAGATCGCGTATCCGATGATTGCGTCGAGCCCGGTCGCATAGCGGACCGCGACCAGGCCGGCGAGCACCGCGGAGGTGATCGGCCCGACCACGGGAATCATTTCGAGCAGACCGGTGAAAATCGCGAGCAGCACCGCGTGGCGCAGCCCGAGGATGACGCCGAGTCCGAGATAGGCCGCGGCGGTGGCGTAGATCACGACCACGAGCACGCCGAGGAAATAGCGCCGCAGCACTGGATCGAGGCGCGCCCATATGCGCGCGGCCGGATCGCGATGCAGCGGCGGCACCAGCCAGAGCAGACCCGCGGCAAGGCGCGGCCCGGCGGCGAGGCCATAATAGAGGAGGACCAGCGTGAGGAAGAGGCCGAAGATGCCCGCGACGCTCCATGTCGCAAGCGTCGTCAGCGTTCCGGCCCGGCTCAGCCGGTCGCGCAACCCGGAGACGATCGTATTGGCCATTTGGGATGCGTCGATCGACGTCCCGAGCAGCTGGACGGGTTGCGCGCCGGCGACCTGTCGCACCATCGCTTCGAGCGTCGGCTTCAGATCGCGGATCGTCGCTGCGCCCTCGGTGATCATGCGGGGGATCACGGCAAATCCGGCGCCCGCGATGGCGGCGAGGATCAAAACGAACAGCGATGCGGCGAACAGCGTGCGCGGCAGGCCGGTTCGTCGCGCGCACCAGGCGAGCAGTGGCGCCGCGAGAAAGCCGATGATGCCGGCGAACAGGAACGGCAGCAGGATCGCCTGAATGAGATAGAGGACCAGGAACGCGACCGCAATCGCAATGAAGATCGGGAGACGCTCGCGGGCGGCGGCGCGCCCCCGTGCATCCTCGGGCGCGCCGTATTCCGCTTCGCGCTGCTCGGCGCGTTGGGTCATGACGCGCTCATGAATAGACGCGGCCCTTCCAGGCGACGCGCGCTTGCCGGCGTCGCCGGATGCTGTCGGCTGCGATGAGCGCGCAGGCGGTATAGCCAAGCGGAAACAACAGACCGTACCAGGGCGGAATGCGGAAGTGGCGCGCGGCGGTGACGTGCAACGCCAAGACCGCGGCCGATGCGAGCAGCGCGATCGTCAATGCGAGCAGATTCGCGGCATCGGGGGTTTGCCGATAGGCGCACGCCGCAAGCGCCGGCATCGCCGGCGCCGCCCAGGCGAGCACGACGCTCGTCAGCGCCGCGGCCGCAGTTGCGCGTGGGCCGCCGAGCATGTCGACGGCGTTCTTGGCAAACCCGGGCCACAGCGTACGCCAGCCCGCGTACATGCGGCCCGACAGCAGGTCCTGCCCGTCCTTGAGCAGCACGGCGTGGCCGGATCGCTTGCAGCGGCGGGCCAGCTCGAGATCCTCGCAGATCGCGGCGCGGATCGCGGCATGTCCGCCGATCGCCGCATAGACGGCGGCGCGCATCAGCATGAACTGGCCGGTCGCGGTGACGTCGCGGCCGTCGCGCGCCTGCAGCGCGCCGAGGTCCTGCAGGAAGGCGAGCAGCATGAGTCCGCAGGGAATGACGAGCCGTTCGGCGAAGCTCCCGAGCACCTGCCGCGGCGCAAGCGAGAGCAGGTCGAGAGTCTCATGCTGCGCGGCGCGCAGGGCGCTCGCGAGCAGGGGCGGCGCGGCGCGCATGTCGGCGTCGATGAAGCAGAGCCATTCGGTGCCAGGCGCGACCGACCGCGCGCCGAGCCAGCAGGCGTGCGACTTGCCCGTCCATCCGCGCGGCAGCGGCGGACTGCGCAACAGCCGCAGCCGCGGATGCGCCTCGCTCATATCGGCCACGATCTCCGCCGTGGCATCGGTGGATTGATCGTCCACCACCAGGATGGCACAGCGGTCGGCGGGAAAATCCTGGGCGAGCAGCGAGCGGATGCATGGGCCAATGTTGGTGGCCTCATCGCGCGCCGGTACGATCAGCGCGATGGAAGGGGCATCTTCGCCTGGTCCGGCGCGCGGCGCGAGCCGCGGCAGCAACCCGCGCTGGCGCGCGGCGCGCAGGATCAGAGCCGCGACCACGACCAGCCATGCCGACGAACAGGCGAGCGCGACCCAGTGCATCGTCCACGCGTCCACGCGCCCCGCCGCATTCCGATAAAGCGCGAGCGAATGCCCGGGTTCCCGCGGCGGCCGGAGGTGTTGCGCCGGCGCCGGATCGTTCGCGCATCAGCGGGGCGGTGCATGACCCCGGATCCCGGCGAGAATGTCCCGGGCGCGGGCGAGCGCGGCCTGCTGGCCTTGGGGGTCGAGCGCGTGCAGCGCGGCATCGCGGTCAGCCACCGCGAAACGGCTGCCCTCGACGGTCGCGACCTCCGACCAGGCATACGCTTCGACGAGGTCGGGCGTCCTGCCCACGGCGCCGCGATAGAGCTCGCCCATCAGCATGGCGGCGCTCGGGCTGCCCTGGTCGGCGGCGCGCTCGAGATAGCGCTGGGCGAGCGCGCTGTCGGGCAGGGCCAGATTGCCGCGCAGATAGATCTCGCCGAGGCGCACCTCGGCCGCCACGTCATTGCGGTCGGCCGCCCGCTTGTAGAGGTCGATCGCCTTGCCGATATCGCGCCCGGCTCCGATGCCTTTTTCGGCGAGGCGTCCGAGCCAGTATTGCGCGTTCGCATCGCCGCGCTTGGCGAGTACGGCGAACAGCTGCGCCGCCTCTTTGCGGTGACCGTCGCGCAGATCCTGCTGTGCGAGCTGCAGAGCCGCCGGCCCGGCTGCGGCTGCGCCGTTGTTCGATTCCGGCCGCTGCCAGGCGCGAAATACGATGAACGCGATCGCAAGACCGATCAGCCCGGGCACGATGACGGTCCAGAACAGCACGGCAGACCAGTCCGATCGATGCGGGTCGAAGGCCGACATGGTTTTTCCTTGCAGCGCGACGATCCGAGGCGCCGGCTCAGTTGCGGTGAGGTCGGGCGCGCGCGGGGCCACGTGCGAAGAAGGCAACGGCTGCGAGAGCGAGCGCTCCGGCAGCGATCGGGGCCACGCGGACGGTCGGACCGGCAATCGCGGGAGCGGCCCTGCCGGCCTCGCGACTGAAACGGCCGCGGGTGCGATGCAGCCCGTGAACCGGCTCGAAGAGATTGTCCTGGCGTTCGGGCCGCACCGGGTCGGCGGTCTCTTGCGACTCGAACGCGTGCCGCGCGACGTAACGGTCGAGAAACGCGGGAAGCAGGAGATTGCCGAGGATGACCTCGATCGTGCTCCAGCCGATCCAAACTTCGCGCCGGGGGCGCTGCGCGGTGCGGAAGACCGCCTCGGCGATCACCTCCGGCTCGATGACCGGCGGAACCGGCCGTGGTTGACGTGCCATATGGGTGCGCGCCCAGTCGAACTGGGGCGTGTTGACGGCCGGCAACTGGACCATGCTGATCTTGATGCGACTTCGCGTATGGATCAGCTCCGATCGCAGCGAATCGGTGAAGCCGCGGATGGCGTGCTTGGCTCCGCAATATGCGGCCTGCAGCGGGATCCCGCGGTAGGCGAGCGCCGAGCCGATCTGAATGATGGTTCCGCGGCCGCGCGGGCGCATGTCGCGCAGGGCGGCGAGCGTGCCGTGCACCGCGCCGAGATAGGTCACTTCGGTGACGCGGCGGAATTCCTCGGGCGAGATCTGCCACGCCGGCGCGAATACGGTCACCATCGCGTCGTTGACCCAGACGTCGATCGGGCCGAACGCGCCACGGATCTGCTCTGCTGCGGCGAACACCGCCCCGGGATCGGCGACGTCGGCGGCGGCCGCGATGGCCGATCCGCCCAACCGCTCGACCTCATTCCGGACGCCCTCGAGCGCCTGTGCGTCGCGAGCAATCAGTCCGATCCGCGCGCCCGCCCGCGCGAAGCGCAACGCGACCGCGCAACCGACGCCGGCCGAGGCGCCGGTCACGACCACGGTGCGATTGTGAAAGTCGCGCGAGGGCTCCACTCGTTTCATCTTCGCCATGCCGGACCTTCTATGGCGCGAACGCCTGCGGAATTGACGGGTTCCTGCGCGGCGCCGTGACGGCAATCAAAGTCGGATCGCGAACGTACCGCGGCGGGATCACGACGACTCCAAGGCGGGTTTCGTGCGACATCTCGCCGGGGGAAGGAACTGCGACGCAAGCGAGTCCGTTGTTTCCGTAGACGGGGCGGGGGTTTGCACCGAGGGCTGACGCCCGGTGCGCGGAGCGTTCCGCAGATGATGAACGGGCAGCCGCCGTGGGTCGCGGCCGTTTCGCGCATCCCGGGCAAGTCCGAAACCAAAGGAGTTTGCCCATGAGCACTACATTCAGCAGCGAAGGTGTCGGCACCGAGGCCGCCGGCTATGGCGGATTGGTCGACGCGGTGGGCGGCGTAGCGACCGTCGTCCTCGCCATCGTCGCGCTCGCCGGAATTCACCAAGAGGTGCTGGCGCCGATCGCCGTGATCGTGTTCGGCGCGGCGCTGTTGATCGAGGGCGGCGCGATGACGTCCGACTTTGCGCAAATCGGCTTGCCGGCCGGCATATCGGCCGAGCAGTTCGGCGCAGGCGGCCTATCCACCCTGTTCCTGGTGGGGGCCGCCGGCATCGTGCTCGGCGTGCTGGCCCTGATCGGCATTGCGCCGATGGTGCTGACCTCGGTCGCCATCATCGCGTTCGGCGCGGCGGCGGTCATCAGCAGCAATTCGGTCCGGCAGCTCTATCAGCTGCGCTCCGCGGCGATGCGCATGATGGCGCCGCAGAGCGGCTCGAGCTTCCTCGCCGGCGAGATGGCGTCGGGGTCGGCGGCGGTTCAGCTGCTCGCCGGGCTGACCGCGATCGTGCTCGGGATCCTGGCGGTGACCGGCACCAATCCGGTCACGCTGATCCTCTCGGCCTTGATCGTGCTGGGCGCCGCGATCGTGCTAAGCGGAAGCACGTTGAGCGGCATCGTGCTCGGCTTCATGCCGACCACGGAGGCGAACGCTCGCGCACGAGTCCTCCCGTAACGCGGACGACGTCTGTCGTAATGCCGACAAAAGAACGGCGGCGTGAGGCCCACGCCGCCGCTCGTTTTTGCTGGATTGCATCAAGAAGCTGACGGCCGGCTTGCGGTCAGGTTCCGCGCAAACTCCTCCCCGCGGGGCGCAGGGTCATCCCAGTGCCGAGTCCCGAAGCGCGCCGTTCTCGAGCAGTCGCTGGTAGTCACGCTGGACGACGCGATAGCAGTCGCATGACATGGACATGAGCGCCTCCGGCCGCGCGATCTCGACCAGACTGCGCGTGTTGCGGATGATGCCCTCCGCCTCGAGCGCGCTCAGACATTCCGAGACGCTGGCGCGCCGCACACCGAGCAGGCGCGCCAAGAGCTGATGCGTGACCGGGAGACGATCGGACTCGACGCCGTCGCGGGCCGCGAGCAGCCAGCGTCCCATGCGCTGCTTGAGACTGTGATGCGCATTGCAGGCGCCCCATTGCGAGCTCTGGCACAGCACGAATTGGACATAGCGCAGCAGCACGCCGCGCAACGTTTCGAGCTCGCGAACGGCGGCCAACAGGTCGCCGGCGGCGAGCCGCAAGGCGGATCCGCCCACCTGGACGACACGCCGGTAGGGCGGTCTCTCGTGATCGCCGAGCAGGAGCGGGATTCCCGTCATCCCTTCCGATCCGATCAGCCAGCCCTCGACGGCCCGCTCGCGGCTGATCTTGACAGACACCGAGACGAGACCCTGCTCGATGAAGAAGACCTCTCGCATCGGCATATTCCAATGATGCAGGATCTGCCGCGGATGGAGCTCGATCCGCTTGGCGTGCGTCAGCAGCGTCTGCAGCTCGGCTGGTGGAAGTCTGCGCAATAGCCGGTTGTGGACCTGCGGGACCGCATCCACGGTCGCTCGGTGCGCATTGCCTTGCGTTTCGCCGCCGGCGTCGCGTTCGCCATGCGGGAAGAGCGTGAAGCGGGCGTCCGGTGGAGTCGTGCGCATGGGGAGTCCCGCGGACTGGAGAAACGGCTGCGGCCGGTAACCCGAGCGGGCCGAACGGCGGAGCCCACGACGGATCTACTCTTTCAGATTTACTCTGTCAGAGCAAAAAAGTTCCCGTCTACGGCAAGGCCGCGGCGATCGCCTTGCCGCAGGCGGCCGTATCGGCAGTGCCCTGCAAGTCGCGGGTGCGCAGCGTGGGCTCGGGCAGCACCTTCTGGATCGCGGCGACGATCGCGTTGGCGGCTTCGTTCTCGCCGAGGTGCTCCAGCATCATGGCGCCCGACCAGATCTGACCGACCGGATTGGCGATGCCCTGGCCGGCGATATCGGGCGCCGAGCCATGCACCGGCTCGAACACCGACGGGAATTTGCGTTCCGGATTGATGTTGCCGGAGGGCGCGATGCCGATCGTGCCCGTGCAGGCGGGACCGAGGTCGGACAGGATGTCGCCAAAAAGGTTCGAGCCGACGACCACGTCGAAGCGATCGGGGTTGAGCACGAACTGCGCCGTGAGGATGTCGATGTGGTACTGGTCCCAGCGCACGTCGGGATACTTCGGCGCCATCGCCTTCACGCGCTCGTCCCAATACGGCATGGTGATCGAGATGCCGTTCGACTTGGTCGCCGAGGTGAGGTGCTTCTTCGGCCGCGCGGCCGCGAGCTCGAAGGCATATTTGAGCACGCGATCGACGCCGGTCCGGCTCATCACCGTTTCCTGGATGACGACCTCGCGCTCGGTGCCGGGGAACATGCGGCCGCCGATCGAGGAATATTCGCCCTCGGTGTTCTCGCGCACGACCCAGAAATCGATGTCGCCCGGCTTGCGGCCGGCGAGCGGACAGGGAACGCCCGGCATCAGGCGCACCGGGCGCAAGTTCACGTATTGGTCGAACTCGCGGCGAAACTGGATGAGCGAGCCCCACAGCGAGATGTGATCCGGAATCTTAGCGGGCCAGCCGACCGCGCCGAAGAAGACCGCGTCGTGGCCGCCGATCTGCTCCTTCCAGTCCTCCGGCATCATGCGCTCGTGCTTGGCGTAGTAATCGTAGCTCGCGAAGTCGAACCAGTCCTGGCGCAGCTCGAAGCCGTAGCGCTTGGCGGCCGCCTCGAGCGCGCGCACGCCCTCGGGCATGACCTCCTTGCCGATGCCATCGCCCGGGATGACGGCGATGCGGTAGACCCGGTTGGTGCTCATGCGCTCTCTCCAGCGATGTTTCCGCCCACTGTGACGCCATCGGATAGAGCATTTGACGACCTCGACACAACAGGCGCGGCGATCGGCGCACGCCGCGCGGCTTTCGACCTTTCCGACCCGCTGCTATCATTTTTCTCGAGGAGCCATGGACGCACGCGGCCGGACGCGGGGCGCGATCCGCGGCCGAATCGGGAGGCAAGGGTGGAGCAAGTCGGTAACGGTGCGGATCGGGCCGCTTTGCGCACGGCCGGTCTTGCTGATGCGGCCGTCCGTGACTGGCTTGCCGCCGGGCCGGACTCGACCGGCGTCTTCGCCGAGGATTGCCGGCGCTACGGGGTGTTTTGGCGCCTCGCCGACGCGCTCGTCGCGCAGCTGCCGCCGAAGGCCGCGCGCACGCCGGCGCACGCGACGGCGGCGGATGCGATCTTCCGCAAGGCGCGCGAAGCGCGCGAGCTCTTCTTGCGCCAGCACGTCGAGGCGGTCTACGCGGCGGTCACTCACGACTTCTGCCGCTTCGTGCGCGTCGAGGAGCTCGCCTTCGCGGCGGCCGAGACGATTCCCGGTCTCGCACCCACGCGCCAGCGGATCGCGGCCGAGGCGGACACGCTCCAGCGCGACAAGGACGGGCTGGAAATCGACCAGGGCATTCTGCTCGCGCATGTTCTCGGCCACGAGCGCGCCGGCCGCCATCTCTGCCATGCCATGCTGCTGGCGCATCCCGGCACGGCGGAGCATCTTGCGCGCTTCGCGGCCTCGGGCGCGATCGACCTCGGTCCTGTCCGGCTGGAGCGACGCGGGCGTGTGGCCCATCTCACCACACGCAATCCGCGCTACCTCAATGCCGAGGACGGGACCACCCTCGACGCGATGGAAATGGCCGTCGATCTCGCGACGCTGGATCCCGCAACCGATATTGCGGTCATGCGCGGCGATACGGTCGAGCATCCGAACTACCGCGGACGTCACGTCTTCGGCAGCGGAATCAACCTCACGCATCTCTATCGCGGCAAGATCCCGTTCGTCTGGTACCTCCAGCGCGACCTCGGCTTCGTGCACAAGCTTCTGCGCGGCGTCGCCGCGCCGGACACGTTGCCCGACGACGTGCAGGGATGCGGCACCGAGAAGCCGTGGATCGCCGCCGTCGACACCTTCGCGATCGGCGGCCACTGCCAGATCCTGCTCGCAATGGATTACGTGCTCGCGGCGCACGACGCGTTCATGACCTTGCCGGCGCGCAAGGAGGGCATCATTCCGGGCGCCGCCAACCTGCGGCTGCCGCGGTTCACCGGCGACCGCCTCGCCCGGCAGCTCATCCAGTACGAGCGCAAGCTCCTCTGCGACAGCGCCGAGGGCCGCCTGATCTGCGATGAGATCGCCCCGGCCGGCGAGATGGACGCCGCGATCGATCGGGTCGCCGCAGGGCTGACCAATTCGGGCGCCGTGAGCGCGGTCGGCAACCGGCGCGCATTCCGCGTCGTGCAGGAGCCGCTCGACGTGTTTCGCCGCTATTTCGCCGTCTACGCGCGCGAGCAGGCCATGTGTCATTTCAGCCCCGCGCTGATTGCCAACCTGGAGCGCTACTGGGACGCGCAGAACCGCAAGGGCTGACCAGCATGGGGACGGCGCCTGAGATCGCAGCCGATCGCGACGCCGCGCTCGCGTTCGATCTCAAGCGGCTCGATCCTGCCTTTCTCGCCGATCCCTATCCGCTGTATCGGGCCTTGCGCGCGCACGATCCGATCCATCGCATGCCGGACGGATCGTATTTCCTCAGCCGCTACGACGATTGCGCGGCGGTCTATCGCGATCCCGACACCTGGAGCTCGGACAAGACGCGCGACTTCCGGCCCAACTTCGGCGACAGCCTGCTCTACGAGCACCACACCACCAGCCTGGTCTTCAACGATCCGCCCTACCACAGCCGGGTCCGCCGGCTGCTCGCGCCCGCGTTTGCGCCGCGCGCGCTCGCGGCATTGCAGCCGCGCATCGAGCAGCTGGTGGACCGCCCAATCGACCGGGCGCTGGCGCAGAGCGCCCGCGACGGGGGCATCGATCTGATCACCGATTTCGCCGCCGCCATCCCGGTGCAGCTGATCGGCGACATGCTCGGCGTGCCGCCGGACGAGCGTGGCCCCTTGCGCGAATGGTCGCTCGCAATCCTCGGGGCGCTCGAGCCGGTTCTCACCCCGGAGCAATTCGCGCGCGGCGTCGATGCGGTGCGCGCGACACCGCGCTCGCCGGCGTCGCCATGCCGCAAGGCACCTACGTGCATATCGGCATCGGGGCCGCCAACCGCGACCCGGCGCAGTTTCCCGATCCCGACCGGCTCGATCTCGCACGGCGGCCGAACCGGCATCTCGCGTTCGGCACGGGCATTCATGCCTGCGCCGGCCTGTCGCTCGCGCGCATGGAGGGGCAGGTCGCGATCGGACGGCTGGTCGCACGCTGCGCGGCGATCGCGCCGACCGGCGCGCCCGTGCGTAGCGGGCGGGCACGATTCCGCTGCGCTATCCGGTGCGCCTCGCCGAACCGCCCGCCTGAGCCCGGCGCCGAGGAGCTATCGCGGGGCGATGCCGAGCCGTTGCAGCAGCGCCAGTGTCGGCTGGCCGTCGGGCACCATGCCGAACCTTACCTGCTGCTCGCGGATCATGTCGCGCTGGGCGAAATCGAGGCGGCCGGCGAAATCGTTCACCTTGTAGCCGAGCGCCACGAGCTTGTGCTGGAGCGCCATGCGGGCATCGCGCGAAAGCTGCGGATCGTTCGCCGGCCAGGGCGTTCGGAACGGCGGCGCGCCGTGCATGCGGTCGGCGAGCGAGCCGGCGGCGAGCGCGTAGACGTCGGAGTTGTTGTAAAGCTTGATGACGTTGAAGTTCTCGGTGACCAGGAAGGCGGGCCCGGCGGCGCCGCTCGGAAACAGGATGAAGGCGTCGCCTTCGCGCGGAAAGGCGCCGCCGTCGGCGCGCTTGAGCCCGAGCGCCGACCACTCGGTGAAGGACCCATGGCTGCGCCGGTAGTCGAACCCGCGCGGCAAGACGACCTCGAAACCCCACGGCAGGCCGCGCCGCCAGCCGCTGCGCGCCAGATAGTTGGCCATCGAGGCGAGCACGTCGGGAACGTCGGTCCAGATATTGCGCTTGCCGTCGCCGCTGAAATCGACCGCGTACCGGTAGAAGCTCGAGGGTAGGAACTGCGGCTGGCCCATGGCGCCGGCCCATGAGCCGAGCATTCTTTCGCGCGCGACGTGACCCTCCTGCAGGATGCTCAGCGCGACCAGGAGCTCGTCCCGGAAGAGCGGGTCGCGGTAGTGCGCCTCGGCGAGCGTCGCGAGCGAGCGGATCACATCCCAGCGGTCCTGGCCAGCGCCGAACGAGCTTTCGATGCCCCATAGCGCGAGCACGATCCAGCGCTCGACGCCGTACTGTTGCTCGATGCGGTCGAGTACCGCGCTCCATTGCGCCGCCTTGGCGGCGCCGGTCGCGATGCGCGATCGGGAGACGACCGCGTCGAGATAGGCGCCGACCGGCTTGACGTATTCGGGCTCGCTGTGGGTCGCCGCGATGACGCGCGGGTCGGGCGTAAAGCCGGCGAGCGCGAGCTCGAAGGTCGCGCGCGTGACGCCGCGCTTCTGCGCGTCGGGCCACAGCGACGCGAGGAACGCGCCGACCCGCGGTCCCGCCACGACCGCATCGTTGACCGGGTCGGCGCGAGCCACAGTGGCGGCGAGGACGAGCAGGAGGGCGAGAAGGCGGGACATGGAGCATAGAATAGCGGAACAGACCGCCTCATGCGCGGGTACCCGGGTCCGGACTCGGGCGCTTCCGTGCAAGCTTGACCTGCGCATCCCGGTCCTGCTTCAAGCGAAGACCGGCCATTGACGCAGGGCGTTTGAAATGCGCATCGCGATCGTGAACATCGGCTCGATCGTGACGGGCGATCTCGCCGGTCCGTTGGTTGCCGGCGACACGATCCTGACGGCGGACGATTGCATCGTCGCGGTCGGCACGGCGCCGGCGCGCGACGTCGAGGCCTGCGACGTGGTGATCGACGCGGGCGGCGCCACGGCGATCCCCG
>Ga0335081_10010142_pt1 | contig 15209 bp, 16 predicted proteins | sample Lox_Sample_35_FD_206713 | JGI IMG/M metagenome (GOLD analysis project Ga0335081, IMG submission 206713) | Soil microbial communities from Loxahatchee National Wildlife Refuge, Florida, United States - Lox_Sample_3.5 | ecosystem: Environmental > Terrestrial > Soil > Wetlands | place: USA...
GAAGGTCTCGTTGGTGTCGTGTTTGTGCATCATCGGGCCTTTGCCCGGCTTGGCGCGGCAATAACCGAGATTGAAGCCTTCGGAGATCGGAATGGCCGATAAGCGCGAAGCATCGTCGCCGACCGGCGACGTGACCGCGCCGCCTTCGTCATTCGGCGGCTGGAAGCCGATGACGTTGTAAAGCGTGCGCTCGCATTGGGGCGCCTTGCTGTCGGGAAGCCCGCCGTCGGAGCCTTTGAGGTCCTTGAAGCGGGCGACGCGCTTTAACATTTCGGCGCGCGAGATGCCGAATTTGGGCAGCGTTTCCATGATCTCTCCCTTGGTTCCTCAATGATAGGCCGATGGCGGAGAAGGGTTAAGGCTGTTCAGGACGGGAAGCCAAATGCATTCGCCTTAATCTATATCATCTGGGACATTCGCTTGTACGTGCGTTTGTTGTTGATCTAGCGCAAGGCGGCAGTAACGTGCCGATAATATCGTGAGACGATTGATGAAATCCGATCACCAACGCTGGGGAGAAATGAAATGCCGCGAGACAATCTGGAAAAATCCCTCATCGTGTTCTTCCGCCTCACGATGGGCTGGACCTTTCTATGGGCGGGAATCCACCATTTTGGCGATGATAAGTTCGTCATCGGCTTTCTCAGCCACGTCAAAACGTTTCATGACGTGTTTGCGCCGCTGACCGGTCCGACGATCGCTCCAGTGCTCACAGTCCTGGTGGAGTATGGGCATCTGTTGATCGGACTGTCGCTGATCTCCGGACTTTTGGTACGGGTAAGTGCGCCGTTCGCGATTATGCTGCTGCTCATGTATTGGACGGCGCATATGGACTTCCCGTACATCGAGAACGTCAACAATTATCTGGTCGATTATCACATCGTCTATGCCGGCGTGTGCGTCTACCTGATCGCCAAAAAAGCCGGTCATGTCTTCGGCCTTGACGGTGTTGTCGAACGGCTGCATCTCGTCGAGCACTATCCGGCCCTGCGTCCGCTGGTTGGATAATAATAAGACGCGGCAATCCGGCAGGGAATGCCCGGGCGAAGCCCGGGCATTCTCGTTTCGACCTCTCTCATTTCCGATCGCCGTTTAGCGGCCTGGCGCGGTGAAGGAAGCTAGTCACCGGCGATGTCGTCGTCCGGCAGAATGCGCAGCGGTGCGCCGTCAAGGTCGTCATATTGGTTATTCTTCAGTGTCCACATGAAGCCGACCAGGCCGGTGAAACCGAGCAACAAAGCCATCGGGACTAAGTAAATCAGAACGTTCATTGCACGCATTCCAGGCGAGTCTGCGGAGCAGTTTGGTAATTGGCGGAATTCTTCTCCGCCGCACCAATGCTGGGCCGTACGGCGGAAGGTTCCGGTAGCGCGGATGAATTGGAAAACTCGCGGAGCAGGCTGTCGGTTCCCCTAAACCGAACGCGCAACGCATTCAGCGTGACCAGGATCGATGACCCGGACATCGCCACGGCCGCGATCAGCGGCGTGATCATGCCCATGACTGCGATTGGGACAGCGAACGCATTGTAAACGACAGCGAGGGCGAGATTTTGCCGCATCAGCAATCGGGCGTGGCGAGATAGCTTGATCGCATCCAGCACTGGCGTCAAAGACTCGCCGAGAAAGACCGCGTCAGCACGGGCTTGCGTGAGCCGCGCCGCGGAGATCGGCGACAGCGAGACAGTCGCAGCTGCGAGCGCCGGCGCGTCGTTCAATCCATCACCAACCATGAGAACACGGCGTCCCTTGGCCTTCAGGCCTTCGATAATGGCGATTTTCTCGGCCGGAGTCAGACCGGCCTGCCAGTTTGAAATATTCAGGCGCCTTGCTATCGGCTCGACGGCTTCGGGCCTATCCCCGGACAAGATCATCAGTTCAAGTTTATAGGCGGCCAGCGCTTGTGCGACCGTTGTTGCCTCGGGACGCAATTGCTGCCGGATCGGGATCGCGACGATACGGTCGGCGTGCCTGAAAAAAATCAGTGAAGAAGCCGCATCGCCACTCGGCGCGCTGGTTCGCTGGATCTGCTCGGTGATTCCACAGAACGGGGCACTGCCAAGTTGTGCTTCTTGGCCGTCGATGATCGCATGGACGCCGCGGCCTGCTTGCTCGATGACGCCGGCATAAGGAACGGGTTCACGCGCGCAGCGCGCAAGCGCTGCCGCCAGGGGATGATGACTCGACAAGGCAAGCCGCGCTGCGCGTTCCAGCAGGTCCGGATCGACCGACGAGGCGTCCGCGGAGCCTTCCGGCAACGTGAGGGTCCCGGTTTTGTCAAATACAATTGTATCAATCTCGGCAAGCTTCTCGATGGCGTCGCCGGAATTGAGAATGATGCCGGATCGGAACAGTCGTCCTGTCGCCACCACTTGCACCGCGGGTATGGCGAGCGCGATCGCGCAAGGACAGGTAATGATGAGAACCGCGACCGCTGTGACAATCGCGTCGTGAAATGAGGCCCCGGCAAGCAGCCAGGCAATCCCGGTGAGGGCGGCCGTTATGTGAACAACCGGGGCGTAAAGCCTGGCCGCCCGATCGGCGAGCCGAACCGTACGCGATTTCGCTTCGGTTGCCTTTGCAAGCAGCCGTTCGATTTCTTCGAGCAGCGTTGATTTGCCGGCGGCGCAGACCTCGATCGTCAGTGCGCCGGCGCAGTTTACGCCGCCGGCATAGACGATCGCGCCTTGATCGACGGACTGCGGAACGGTCTCGCCAGTCACAAGGCTCTGATCCACTTCTGAACGGCCGTCAAAGATAATACCGTCAGCGGGGATTGCCTCGCCGGGTTGCACGAGGATGCGATCGCCCGGCTGCAAAACGGAAGCCGGCACTCGGGTCAGTTCGCCGCGAGGCCCAAACCTGTGCGCAAACTCGGCCTTGAAAGAAGCCAGATTGCTCGCGAATTGCCGCGTTTTCTGCCGCATGGCCTGATCGAGGTAACGGCCGCACAGCAAGAAGAACAACAGCATGATCGCGGAATCGAAATAGGCGTGAACCGCGTGCGTCGCGGTCTCATAAATCGAAAGCCCGAGCGCCAACAGCACGCCGACCGTGATCGGTACGTCCATATTGAGCTGTCGCGCACGGATGGCCCGCCAAGCGTTCCGGAGAAACGGTTGGACTGCATAAGCTGCCGCCGGCAACGCGATCAGTGCGGACAGCCAATGAAACAGATCGCGGGTTTCCTGCGTCATATCAGAGCTGTTGCCGGCCCAGACCGAGACCGATAACAGCATCACGTTCATTGCGGCAAAGCCGGCAACGGCAAGACATTTCAGCAGCCATTTGGTTTCGTGTTGGTCTTCGGCCGCTATGCGCTCGGGCGCGAACGGATGGGCGCGATAACCGATTCGCTCGAGCGCGACGACGATCCGTTCGGCATTGGTTTCGCTATCACGCCATTCGACGGCAAGCCGTCGTTGAGTGAAGTTGAGCCGCGCATCGATGACTCCGGGCAGCTTTTGCAAGCCATCCTCGATCTTGCGAATACAGCCTGCACAGCCGACGCCCTCGACAGCCAGCGTGATATGCGCGCGGCCGGGCTCGCTTCGCTCGACAAAATTGGAAAGGTCGAGAGCTTCGATCATCCGTAAACTCACTTCAGAACAACGCGGTTTTTGGAGCGGAACAGCTGTTGGCCCTGCCGCGAAATCTCGATCACAAGATCCCATTGACCCGGGATGAGCTCCGTTCTGCCGTAGTATTGTCCGGGCGAATCCTCTGTGAGCGCAATCTTGCGATCCAATCCGCGATCGGTCGGACGCTCAAAACTGGCCGACGCCACCAAGCCTGCGAGGACATGATCCGCTTCATCGCGTGCGATGAGCTCAAGCCGCGTGCCGTTAGCCGCAGGTGTCAGTTTGGCGTCGACCTGCCAATGCCGCGCATCCTGCGCTTTGAGCATCGCAACATCGTGCTCGAACATCCGGCCGGCTTGATAAGCACTTTCGGTATCGACGCCGCGCATCGTCGAGAGCGCTTCGTAGATCATCACGCCGTTGACCCCGCCGACAACGCCGAAGAAAAACAGCAGGTAAAACAGGACCGTCCAGCCGGTGAGCCGCGGTGTTGTTTGATCGTCGCTCATTGTCTGTGACATTGGGCTTCTCACGGTCCGACAAATCGATCCGTTGCCACGGCGCCAATCTGGCCATTTGCGGTCATAATGCTGAATGTCAGCGGAATGGATGCATCCGGTTCGAGCGGCTGACGCGTCGTGACAATCACGCGCACTTGCCGGGTTTGGTCGGGTCCGACCGCGATGATTGGCTCGCCCTCTGAATTTCGGTCGCTGCCGATAGTCTCGACGTCAGCCCCGGCAAGCCCGGTTATCTGCAGGACGAAATTCTGCGTGTCGCGGTGCTTGTTGGCGATGTGAACGGCGTAGCCGTTACGGACCGCTCCATCGGAAAGCCGCACGAACAGGGGATTGCGGTCGTGAATGACAGTAAGCGCCTGTGCGTGACGAGTCGTCAAGGCGTATGCCATCACACTCCCGACGACAGCGATGATCGCTGCATAAAGCGCGGTGCGCGTGCGGACGACGATCCGATAAGATGTTTGTCCGCCATGCTGGCGAGCGCGGATGTTCAGATCGGTATCGTAGGCGATAAGGCGAGGCGCGCGGCCGATCTTCGCCATTACTGCATCGCAGGCGTCAATGCAGAGGCCGCATTGGATACAGCCGAGATTTGGACCGTTGCGAATATCCACGCCGGTGGGGCAGACATAGACGCATTGTCGGCAATCGATGCAATCACCTGCCGGCAGGCCATGCTCATGCAGCGTGGCCGCTTTCTTTAGAGAGGCGCGAGGCTCGCCGCGATCATGGCGGTAACAGACATTAAGCGCGTATTCGTCCGTCAACGCCGCCTGAATGCGCGGCCACGGGCACATGTAGACGCAGACCTGTTCACGCATCCAGCCGGCGAGCGCATAGGTGGTGAAGGTCAAAAGCCCGATGAAGCCGTATGCAACCGGGGGGGCTTTGAATGTCGCGAGCTCTTTGACCAATGTGGGCGCATCGCCAAAGTAGAGAACCCAGGCGCCGCCGGTCCACCAGGCGATCATCAACCAGCAAAAATGTTTCGACGCGGTGCGAGCGACACGTTCGACGCTCCACGGCTGCTGATCGCGCAACAAATGTTCGCGGCGGTCGCCCTCAATCCAGCGTTCGACCGTAATAAAAAGGTCGGTCCACACGGTTTGCGGGCATAAGTAACCGCACCATAACCGCCCGGCCACGGCATTCATCAGGAACAATGCCATGGCGGCGACGATAAGCAGGCCGGTCAGGTAATAGACTTCCTGTGGCCAGATCTCGATGAAGAAAAAATAAAAACGACGGCCCGGGAAGTCGATCAGGACGGCTTGGTTCGGCGCGTTGGGCCCGCGATCCCAGCGGATGAATGGCAGAAAATAGTAAATGCCAAGCGTGATGACGAGCAGCGCCCATTTCAATCTTCGAAACGTACCGCTTACATGTTGCGGGTAGATTTTCTTGCGCGCGGCATAGAGCGGCTCGTCATCGAAATGATCGGGAAAATCCGGTTCGGCGATGTTTGCCGTCGTGATTGCATCGGCGGCAGCGGGGGCGGTATCGCTCGGCGATTGTTCCGGCCGCATGGCAGTTGCGGTCGTGATCGCGCCGGCGGATGCCGATGAGCCGCCCGGACACATGCTTTATTCCCCGCCGCCAAAAGTGTGCACGTAGACTGTGAGCGCCTTGATCGTCACTGGATCAAGCTTGCTGCCCCAGGCCGGCATCACGCCGCCGTGGCCGTTCCAGATGCCGTCGAAGATCGCCTGGCTATCGGAACCATAGAGCCAAATCTGGTCCGCCAGATTGGGCGCGCCAAGCGCGCGATTGCCTTTGCCATCCGGGCCGTGACAGACCGCGCAATTGTCGGCGAAGATTTTCGCACCGCGCGAAAGATCCGCGCCGGCCGTCGTTGAGAGCCCGGACAACGACCGTACGTAATCGGCGACGGCGAGGACGTCATCGCGCTTGAGCATGCCATCGCGGCCGAATGCCGGCATTGAGCCCTGGCGTCCTTGCTCGTCGCCCGCGCGCACGCCGTGCGTGATTGTTTGCGAAATGGCATCGAGGTTGCCGCCCCATAGCCAGTCGTTGTCGACGAGATTGGGATAACCCTTGGCGCCGCCGCCGCCGGCGCCGTGGCACGGGGCGCAGTTGTCGGCAAAGGCTCGGCCGCCGAGCGCGCGGGCGAAGTCGAGCATTTCGGGAGTCGATTCGATCTCCGCAAGTGAGGCGGCGGCTAGTCGCGAAGTCATGGCGCTGCGCTGAGTCTGCAGCGCAGCGAGATCACTGCTGACCGCAGCGCGTGAATGCCAATTGAAAACACCGTTGCTATATGACGACAGCAGCGGCCAAGCTGGATAAACGATCCAATAGCCGACAGCCCAGACGATCGTTGCGTAGAACAACCACAGCCACCAGCGCGGAAGCGGCGTGTTCAATTCCTGCAGACCATCCCATTCATGTCCTGTCGTCGCCGTCTGGTGGGACGATTCTAACGCCGGCTTGTGCGCCAGCTGGTCGCGGCGTTCGGTCTGCCCGCTCATATCAGTCCTCGCGCAACGGCACGCGCGCTGATTCGTCGAATTGCTTCTGCCGTGACGGCCACAATGCGTAAACCAGCACGGCGATGAAAATCACGACGAAATAAACCAGGCCCCAAGTCTGGGCGAGGTGCGCGAAGAAGGCGTAGTTCGATGACACAATCGTCTCCTCAGCGAATGTTCGCTTTGTCGTCGTAGAGCTTGAAATCGACCAGTGTGCCGAGCATTTGCAAATATGCGATCAGCGCATCGGCTTCCGTGATACGCGTCGGATCGCCACCGAAATTGCGCGATTGCGCTTTTGGGTATCGCTTCGCCAGCGCGGCAGCGTCGGGTGCATCATTGGCGGCCTGAGTGCGCAGATCGGCGACCGCTTTGTCGATCATTTCGTCGCTATATGGCACGCCAAGCAGCGCCTGAACCTTCATGTCCTCGGCGATATGGGAGTAATCGAGATCGGTCGTTAACAGCCAGGGATAGGACGGCATGATGGAGGCCGGCACGACCGCGCGCGGATCGTTGAGGTGATCGCGATGCCAATCGTCGGAATATTTGCCGCCGACGCGCGCGAGATCGGGACCATTTCGCTTCGAGCCCCATTGAAACGGATGATCGTATTCGCTTTCGGCCGCCAGTGAATAATGTCCATAACGCTCGACTTCGTCGCGCAGCGCCCGGATCATCTGCGAGTGGCAGAGATAGCAACCTTCGCTGACGTAAATATTGCGCCCGGCAAGCTCGAGCGGCGTATACGGCCGCATGCCGTCGGCAGTTTCGATGGTGCTACGCAGATAGAACAGCGGCACAACTTCGACGAGGCCGCCGACGGCGATGACGATCAGGATACCGACCAGGAGCAGTATCGAGTTGCGTTCCAGGATCCAATGTCTCTGCCAGAACGACTTCGCCATGAGACCCTCTATTCAGCCGATGCGAGGCCGGGCATGACCTCAGTCATTTCGCGTGCCGGGTAGATCGTGCGCCAGACGTTAAAGCCCATGATCAGCGCGCCGGCGAGAAACAGCGCGCCGCCGAGCGCGCGGATTACGTAGAACGGATGCATCGCCTCGACCGTTTCGATGAACGAATATTCGAGGAAGCCGAGATTGGTGTAGGCGCGCCACATCAAGCCCTGCAGGATGCCTGACACCCACATCGAGCTGACATAGACAACGATCCCAATCGTTGCGATCCAGAAATGCCAGCTCACCAGCCGCAGCGAATATAACGGCCGGTTCCAGAGCCACGGCACCAGGCAATAGATCGCGCCGAAGGAAATGAAGGCGACCCAGCCGAGGGCGCCGGAATGCACATGGCCGATGGTCCAATCGGTGTAGTGGGAAAGCGAGTTGACCTCTTTGATGGACATGACCGGTCCTTCGAACGTGGCCATGCCGTAGAAGGCCACCGCCAGCACCATCATGCGCAACACCGGATCGGTGCGCAGCTTGTCCCATGCGCCCGAGAGCGTCATCAGCCCGTTGATCATGCCGCCCCATGACGGCATCCACAGCATGACTGAAAAGGTCATGCCGAGCGTCTGGGTCCAGTCCGGCAGCGCCGTGTAATGCAGGTGATGCGGACCGGCCCAGATGTAGAGAAAAATCAACGACCAAAAATGGATGATCGAAAGTCGATAACTATAAACCGGCCGCTCGGCCCGCTTCGGGATGAAATAATACATTACTCCGAGGAACCCGGCGGTCAGAAAGAAGCCGACGGCGTTGTGGCCATACCACCACTGCACCATCGCATCCTGGACGCCGGCCCAAACGATGTAGGACTTTGACGAGAACAGCGACACCGGCACTGCGGCATTGTTGCCGAGGTGAAGCACCGCGATTGTCAGAATAAAGGCGAGGTAAAACCAGTTGGCGACGTAAATATGCGGCTCGGTGCGCCGCATCAGTGTGCCGACATAGACGAGCAAATAGACGACCCAGACGACGGTGAGCCAGAGATCGGCGTACCATTCCGGTTCGGCATATTCCTTGGACTGGGTAATGCCGAGGAGATAGCCGGTGCCGGCAATGACAATAAAAAAGTTGTAGCCGAGGATTACGAACCACGGCGCGAGCTCGCCGGCCAACCGCGCGCGCGAAGTGCGTTGCACCACGTAAAATGACGTGGCCAGAAGCACATTGCCGCCGAAGGCGAAGATAACTGCCGAAGTATGCAGCGGGCGAAGCCGGCCAAAAGAGATGAAAGCGAGATCGAAGTTCAGCGCCGGATAGGCCAACTCGAGCGCAATCCACAGCCCGACCGTCATGCCGGCAATGCCCCAGAACACGGCCAGCAGCGTCGCCACTTTGACCGGCCCCATATTGTAATTCGGTTTGCCGGCGATCGTGAGTGGAATGGGCTCTGCGCTCCGCGCAAAATAATGATTGAAAATGGCGAAGGCCGCGGCCGCGCTCGCCGCCGCAAACAGGTAGGCATGGAAGGCATAGGCGGGTGTGTAGGCTCTGGCGGCAATGACTACAGAAACGAACGCAAGCGCGATAAAGGCGGCTGCCAGTCCGCCCTCACCGTAGGTCATGAATTTGGCCTGTCCATTCATCGGGCGCGAATCCGTTCTGGTGGAAATTTTTGATTGTTCTTTCAATCACGCGCCGCCACTCGCAACGTTGATTTAGATCAAGTTACGACCCGACTTCAGAGGAATCGACGAGGGAACCTGTCAGCGCTCGAGCGATTTCAGGTACGCGATGATGTCGCCGACCTGGCCGGGGTCGAAGCGAAATTCCGGCATGGTCGGGTGACCGGTAACGATTCCTTCGGCCAGCGGCTCTTGTAGATCTTCGACCGGATATCGCTCGTGCAGCGTGCGAAAGGGCGGCGCGATCGGCAGAGGGCTTTCTCCGACTTTGCTGATCGCGTGGCAACGCGAGCAATTTGCACGAAGAAGCACCAGTCCGCGCTGAGCGGCCGGCGATAGCACCTCCTGGCCTTTGGCCTGCGAGGGAGTCAGCGCGAGGAAAATTGCCACCGCGTTGGCGATAAATGCGAGGCCGATGCCCAACTGCACGGCCTTTTGCATGCTGCTGCGAAAACCCACTGTCTCACCGCGCATTTCACACCGCCGCGCGGTCATTGGCTTCATCCTCGCTGGACGGGAACGCCATTCCGGACATTGGCTCCACCCAGACGAGATGGTCTCGCACGGCCTTGACGCCGGGGACGTTTTCAGCGGCGACGATCAGGCCCGCACGTTCTCGATCATCGGTAATCACGCCGTGCAGTTCAGCCACACCCCCGTTGACAATCACGTTGATGCGCGGCGCCCAGTCCTGTTTACCGATCGCAGCTAGAATCTGGTCGCGTATTGCCAAATCGCCCGCGGCTGGCGCGGCGACATCGCGGGTCAAGCTCGCCAGCGCGTGCATGAGGTTGGCGCGGCTGATGATCCCGACCACGCGGCCGCCGCGGGTGACCGGAAGGCGTTTGACGTGATGGCGTTCCATGGTGCTGACGACCGCTTCGAGCGCTTCGTCTTCACCGATCGTCCGTGGATCGGGCGTCATAATCTCTTCGACCTTTCGGCCCGAACTGTGCGTGTATTCTTGTGCGAGCCTGCCGGGCCCGACAATAAATTCGAGCCACTTCGGCCGCTGCCGTTGCGTGCCCAGTTCGCTTCGACGCAGAAAATCACCCTCGGTGACGATGCCGACGAGTTCGCCATCCTTATCGATGACGGGCAAGCCGCTGATGCGATTCTGAAGCATCAAGCGCGCAGCCTTGAGGACCGGCTCCTCGGCGCCAATGCAGACGACGTTTGGCGTCATCACATCTTTGACTCGCATGGTGATATCCTTGATCTAGAGATTACCGGCAGAGATCCATGAACGTGCGATCAAGCTGCCAGTGCGGCGCGGTTCCGCAGCACGATACGTCGTGAGGACGTCGAAACCTCGATCGCCGCTGCCGTTTCCAATGCGGTTAGGGTGCGCGATACGGTCTCAATGGTCAAGCCGAGATAATCGGCGATGTCCTGCCGCGACATCGGCAGATCGATGGTGTTGTTTTGCGCCGCGCGTTCTGCCATCTCCAGAAGAAAGCCGGCGACTCGTTCTTGCGCGCTCTTGATCAGAAGCAGAACGCGGTCCTGAACGCGGTGCAGCTCACGACCAGTAAACGCAAAGAGCTGTTGTGCAAACGACGCATCGCGGCCAGCCAGTGCATTCAGCGCGCTGCGCTTGACCACGAGCACCTTGGCATCGCTGATGGCCTCGGCCGACAAAGTGTGGTCGTCGGCAAACTCGAGCCCGAAAATATCGCCCGGCAGATAAAATCCGCCAATTTGACGCCTCCCGTCGCTTAGGATTTTGTAGGTACGGACACTGCCGCTGACCACTTTATAGAGGTAATGCGCCGGCTCATTCTCGCCGAAGATTTCTGTGTTGCGCGGATAGGCCATCATGGCGCCCATCAGTTGCATCGACTGGCTAAGCGAGTCGGCACTGACTGCACCGGTACGCGAGGCGTTCGCGGGACGGCCGGTGGACATGTGGCGAATTCCATCGATATGCGTTAACGGCTGCATGGTTTTCCTCCGAGAGTTTCGGAAGCGGATGCTAAGCCTCACGCACAGAGTGAAAATTCAGATATTGACCCTAAGGGTTTTCCCTTAGGCGGAGCTTCGTCATCAAGCAATTGAACACGCAGTCGTATTTCTGATTTACTGACCTTATCTGACAGCGATCAGGACTCTTGATGGCCGACACAATCCGCGATTCGCAAAACTACGCTCCAACCGCGCTGCTACAGCCAGCATCATGGTGGCGAATCGGGTGGCCCTACGGCGTGGCGATTCTGGTCGTCGCCGCAGGGCTTGGCGTCGAATTTGTCTTCGCGTCGGTGCCGAGCGGGGAAGCATCATACATACTGTTTGTCCCCGCGGTTCTGCTTGCCTCGGCATTGGGTGGGTGGGGGCCGGGGCTGCTGGCCACTGCGCTTGGGCTCGCGCTTGGTCTCTTTTTTGTTGCAGAGACTCGCCAGTTGGCGACCGCCGACGTCGTGAACGGGCTCATTTTTGCGCTGGTGGGATTCGCCGTGTCGTGGCGCGGCGCTATCCTTTTACGCTTTCGCCGCATCGCGCGCGCAAGCACTCAAGACGCCGAGGCGCGTACCGCGCATCTGCAGTCGATACTCGACAGCATTCCCGACGCAATGGTTGTCATCAACGAGCGCGGGTTGATCCAATCGTTCAGCTCGGCAGCCGAACGACTGTTTGGCTTTAGGGCCGCGGAGGTGTTGGGAAAAAATGTGAAGATCCTGATGCCATCACCGTACCGCGAGGACCACGACGGCTATATCGAACGTTATCTGCGCACTCGCGAGCGCCGCATCATTGGCATCGGCCGCGTGGTGGTCGGGCAGCGCGCCGACGGTTCGACCTTTCCGATGGAGCTCGCGGTCGGCGAAATGCACGTGCGCCAGCAGCGTTTTTTCACCGGCTTCATCCGCGATCTTACCGAGCGCCAACAGACCGAAGCGCGCCTGCAAGAATTGCAGTCCGAACTTGTTCACATGTCGCGCCTGACGGCGATGGGCGAAATGGCTTCGGCCCTGGCTCACGAGCTCAATCAGCCGCTAGCAGCGATTGCCAACTACATGAAAGGATCGCGCCGGCTTCTGGAAAATCGCCAGGATCAGAGCCTGAGCCTGCTGCGCGACGCCATGGAAAAAGCGGCGGATCAGGCCATGCGGGCGGGCGACATCATCCGCCGGTTGCGTGACTTCGTTTCTCGCGGTGAGAGCGAGCGGCGTGTCGAGGATGTGAAAAAATTGATCGAGGAGGCAAGCGCATTGGCGCTGGTAGGCGCCAAGGATAAGGGCGTGCGCGTGCGCTTTGCGTTTGATCCGCGGCTCAATTATGTCCTTGCCGATAAGGTGCAGGTTCAACAGGTTCTGCTCAACCTCATTCGCAACGCGATCGACGCGATGGAGACCGCCCCGATACGCGAACTCGTTGTGGCGACCTCCCTTGCCCCCGATAATATGGTCGAAATCAGCGTCGCCGATACCGGCGCGGGAATCTCACCGGAGATTGCCGATCAGCTGTTTCAGCCATTCGTCACCACCAAAAGCCACGGCATGGGGGTCGGCCTATCGATCTCGCGCACGATTATCGAATCGCATGGCGGCTCGATCGCGCCGCGGTCAAATCCGGGCGGCGGCACAATCTTTACCTTCACACTGCCGGTCGTAAACAAGGGGGAGGACGGCGATGGCTCCTAAAAATGCAGCGGCACAGCCGGTTGTGCATATTATCGACGATGACGAAGGGCTTCGTGAATCGCTGGCGTTTTTGCTGCGCAGCGCAGCGTTCGAGGTGAGGAGTTTTGAGTCAGCCAAAACATTTCTCGACGCATTGCCGGATACGTCCGCCGACTGCGTCATAACGGATATAAGAATGCCGGATATGAGTGGCATTGAGCTGTTGCGGCGCTTGAAGGAGCTTAAGGTCGGCGTTCCAGTGATCGTCATTACCGGCCACGGTGACATTGCGCTTGCGGTCGAAGCGATGAAAATCGGGGCCGCGGATTTCTTCGAAAAACCTTTCGATGACGATCTTCTTGTCGCCAGCGTCCGCGCCGCCTTACGGCGGCAGGAAGATCAAACAAAACGTGGCGCCGAACGCGCCGAGATCGAGCACCGCATTTCTACCTTGTCGCCCCGTGAAAAAGACGTGCTTGTCGGATTGATCGAGGGTCGCGCCAACAAGCAGATCGCCTTCGATCTCGGCATCAGCCACCGCACCGTGGAAATCTATCGCGCCAACCTGATGAATAAGATGCAGGCCGGTAGTCTCTCCGACCTAGTGCGTATGGCGCTGCTTGCCGAAATGCTCAATCCCAAATGAAGCTGGCGAGCATCGAGCCTCTACCCGCCGGTAGCACCGTTGGTTGACCCATATCAAAGCGTTGGTTGACCCATATCAAAGCGAAGCCGTCGCTACTGTATCAGTATTCCCGCGAAAAGATTTGAAATTTGTCTAATCAAAGGCGCGAAGAGCATCATGCCACAACAGGAATTGGCAGCATCGATGCCGATTATCGCCGTGGTCGATGACGATCCGGCCGTCTGCAATTCGCTGAAATTCTCGCTCGAACTCGAAGGGTTCGCCGTGCACACCTATCGCAGTGGCGCGGAACTCCTGGCTGCCGGCAATTTCCGCGATTGCAACTGTTTGATCATCGATCAACGCATGCCCGGCATGAGCGGGATGGAACTGATTGCAGAGCTGCGCGAGCGCAAAGTGTCGACACCGGCAATCCTCATCATCAGTCAGCCCAACAAGGTGCTGAGCGCCCGCGCCGCCGAAGCGCATGTGCCAATCATCGAAAAGCCGCTTTTGAGCAATGCACTGGTGGAGAAAATACGCGAGATGGTCGCTTGATTCACATCAATCACTCGAGAAACGAATTGTGCGTTTAGTTTGCCAGTCGAAAACCAAGAGGCTGATATGAGCGCAACATCAGGAGTGCCATCGCGCGCACTTTCTCGGCGCATCGTCCTTTTGCACAGCGTAGGGTGCGCGGCGGGAGCTGCCGCATTGCTGTTGCCGGTCAGGGAGGCAGCCGCGAAAATGAGCCAGCCCTCGGTCGCCTACCAAGATTCCCCAAAAGGCGATCAAAAGTGCAGCAACTGCTCGCTGTTCCAAGAACCGAATGCTTGCACTCTCGTCGACGGCAATATTAGCCCGGAGGGTTGGTGCAAGTTCTGGGTCAAAAAGGCCGGCTGAGCGCCTGCAAAAATCTTCCTTCTTCTCTAATGAAGCGGCGCGGTACCCCCGTGGTAACCGCGCCGCCTGCTCGCTTGGATCTCGATCGAGACCTTCAACGAACTTGAAATTATTGCGACTTCGGCCTGGCCCGGCATTGATCCGTATCACCCGTAGTGCTGTTGCCGAAAAGCATCAATCCACGGGAAAGTGTTCTGGTTAGGGTTTCGGCATAGCCCTACCCGGATTTCTTTTTTATCGTGACTCACCCCCGTTTTCTCAACCGTTCCCGGCCGCCGGTCGGGGGCGGAGCACGACGTGGCGAGATGAGCGAACAAGAACCTCAATTCGCTCGGTTCTATTGGCCGCTGATCGCCGTGGCGGCCTTGATCCTTGCTGCATTTTTTGTCGTCGAGTTCGCGGCGCCGGCACGCGCTTTACCGAGCTACGCCCGGCAAACCGGACAGCCCTGCGGCACCTGCCACACCGACTTTGCCGGCCTCACGCCCTACGGCCGTCGCTTCAAAATCAACGGTTACACGGCCGGTGGCGGGCAATATCGAACAACGCTGTTCCCGTTCGACGATTCGACCAAAGACAGCAAAAAGACGTGGGTGCCGCCGATATCGATGATGGCGATCATCGGTTTCACCCATACGCAGGCGGACCAGCCACCGCCAACCGATCCTTACAAGCCCAATGATAATGTTGTCGTGTCGCCTCTGAGCTTCTTTTGGGGAGGCGCCATCACCGACCACATTGGCGCCTTCGCGCAATTCACTAATGCCGGCCCGCCGCCCACCGCATCGATTGGCAATGATCCATATGTTCACAATTGGACCTGGGATAACACAGATATCAGATTTGCCGACTCAACGAGTATCGGCAAGTTCGACATC
>Ga0335081_10010143_pt1 | contig 15207 bp, 12 predicted proteins | sample Lox_Sample_35_FD_206713 | JGI IMG/M metagenome (GOLD analysis project Ga0335081, IMG submission 206713) | Soil microbial communities from Loxahatchee National Wildlife Refuge, Florida, United States - Lox_Sample_3.5 | ecosystem: Environmental > Terrestrial > Soil > Wetlands | place: USA...
GGCGAGCCTTTGCTGTCCTCCCCACACGCCTACCCCGGACCTGACTCGTAAAGTGATCGACTCCTACGAAAAGGCGATCCTGCTCCATCAAAGATTAGTCAAGGGCGAGAAGCGAAGAGGAAGGGGAGGGGCTTTCAAAAAAATGATTGTTCGCCTTGAAATTGAGATGTTTCTCGACGGGTACTACAAGGCCTGGAGCATGGGATGCGGTCCCTGTGATCTTTGTGAGAAATGCAACCTGTCGGGCTCGTGCAAACACGGACTTCAGGCGCGGCCTTCGATGGAGGCATGCGGCATTGATGTCTTTAAGACCGCAAGAGACAATGGATTTCCGATTGAAGTGGTGCGTACCCGTGACGACGAAAGGAATATTTTCGGGTTGATTTTGGTAGAATAATCTCAAGAGTAAAGCTCCCTGTCCTGAAGGGCAGGGCTTTCCGGCAAGGTGGTTTCATCATATTGTGCCCCTTGGCCCCGTCCTGAAGGACGGGACGGGGCACTTTCCGGCTACAATCTTTCCACTCCTCATTTTACTAAGGCGACTGAATTATACAACTTTTTCTTCCCTAAAATACGGTACTTACCTTATTCCCTACGCATCCCGATCTTATGTAATCTATCGCTGATAGCCCCCTGCAGGGCTGTGTCTATAGGACTGTTTAACGAGATGCCGTTGCGGGGCGCGGTATGCGACCTGGGACAAGGCGTTGGTTTTCCCCTCACCCTGACCCTCTCCCGCAAGAGACTGTGTTGTAATATGATTTACCGAATAGACACGCACAATATGTTGTAGGGGCTCAATTCATTGAGTCCTATTGGTGGCTTTGATGAATGAAGCCCCTACAATTGCGACACAGTCTCCAAGGGGAGAGGGAGGAAATTTTTTGACAATACGGTGTTCCTGCCAAGGAGGTGCACATGATTACGCTCGGCGTGAACGGGAAAAAATATGAGGTGGAGGTAAGCCCTGACGTCCCTTTGCTCTGGGTCATCAGGGAGCACCTCGGGCTGACGGGAACGAAGTACGGATGCGGAAAGTCACTCTGCGGTGCTTGTACCGTCCATATCGATGGCAAAGCCGAGCGGACCTGTCAGATCCCGGTGAAAGACGCACAAGGGAAGAGGATTATCACCATCGAGGGAATCCCTGAAGATCATCCGATCAAAAAGGCATGGAACGCAGTGGACGTGCCTCAGTGCGGGTATTGCCAGCCAGGACAGATCATGGACGCGGTGGCCCTCCTTGAGAAGAATCCGAATCCGACGGATGCCGATATCGACGGCGCTATGTCCGGCAATCTCTGTCGGTGCGGGACCTATCAGCGTATTCGTCAGGCCATTCACGTTGCCTCGGAAGTGATGTCCAAAGGAAAGAAGATCGACAGCGGCCGAATATCGAAGCAGGGCGCGGCGCAACCCGTGCCACTTTTCGCGCTGAATCCCTACCTTCGAATCGGAACCGATGGCAGGGTGGTGATTATTGTTGGCAAGTCGGAGATGGGACAGGGAGTCTATACCTCCTTGCCCATGCTCGTCGCCGAAGAGCTCGAGATCAACTGGTCGGAGATAACCGTCGAGGCATCGCCTGTCGCTCAAGAATACTACCATGCCCAGTGGGGGGTTATTCAAGTCACGGGCGGCAGCACCAGTGTGTCGAGCGAGTGGGACCGGCTGCGCAGGGCAGGCGCTGCAGCGAGATTGATGCTCATTCAAGCAGCGGCAGAGATCTGGGAGGTCGATCCGAAGAGTTGCCGGGCAGAAAAGGGTTCTGTGGTCCATGAGGGGACCAACCGGCGATTTTCTTATGGAGAGTTGGCGGAGAAGGCCGCCAGGGTAAAGCCTCCGAAAGACGCTCCCTTGAAGCAACCCAAGGAATTTAAAGTGATTGGCAAGCCCATGAACCGTCTGGATACGCCGGAGAAAACGAGCGGTACGGCTATCTTCGGCATCGACGCGAAGATTCCCGAAATGCTCACCGCTGTGATTGCTCGACCACCGGTTTTCGGCGGCAAGATAAAGAGTTTTAAAGCGGAGAAAGCCAAAGCGGTGCCTGGCGTCAAAGATGTGGTACAGGTTGCCTCGGGAGTGGCCGTCGTTGCAGACGATTTCTGGTCCGCGAGACTCGGTCGTGAGGTCCTGGAGATTGACTGGGACGAAGGCGTCAACGCCAAACTTTCTACGGAGAGTATGCGCGAGCAATACGAAAGTTTGTCTAAGAAGCCGGGGGTGGTTGCGAGAAGAGAGGGCGATTCCGAAGAAGGTTTCCGGAACGCAACCAAAGAGATCCGTGCCGAGTACGAAGTCCCTTACTTAGCCCATGCCCCCATGGAGACATTGAACTGCCTGGTCGATCTTCGTGCCGATCAGTGCGACATCTGGACGGGCACCCAGTTTCAGAGCGTTAACCGGGATGTGGCGGCGGCGATCTCCGGACTTAAACCCGAGCGGGTCAGAATTCATAATCTCTTTTTGGGCGGTGGTTTTGGCCGGCGTGCAAACCCTCAGTCCGATTTCGTCAGCGAGGCCGTCCATGTGGCGAAGAAGGTGAAGAAGCCGATCAAAGTCATCTGGGCTCGCGAGGACGATATCAAAGGCGGCTACTACCGACCTTTCTGGCACGACCGGATCGCCGCCGCGCTCGATGCCAAGGGCAGTCCTGTCGCATGGAGGCACACGGTTGTAGGACAGTCGATCATTGTCGGGTCGCCCTTTGAAGGAGCCATGCTTGACGAACACGGTGTGGATGCAACGTCGGTCGAAGGAGCGGCGGATATTCCTTATGAGATTCCGAACATCCTTGTCGATCTTCACAGCACGAAGATTGGCGTACCGGTTCAATGGTGGCGCTCGGTGGGCCATTCGCATACTGCCTTCGTCGTCGAGAGCTTTATCGACGAACTCGCCCATGCCTCCGGCAAAGATCCGTTTGAGTTCCGTCGAAGTCTCCTTGGCAAGCATCCGCGGCATAAGGCCGTGCTGAAACTTGCAGCGCAAAAAGCGGACTGGGACAAGCCGCCGGAGAAGGGGGTTGGCCGTGGTATTGCCCTTCATGAATCCTTCGGAAGCATCGTCGCCCAGGTGGCGGAAGTCTCGGTCAGCCCGGCGGGAAGGGTCCGTGTCCACAAGGTCGTTTGTGCGATCGACTGCGGCATGGTGGTGAATCCGGAAATCGTCAAAGCCCAAATGGAGTCCGGGATCGTTTTCGGGCTTTCGGCCGTCCTCCATGGCGCGATCACTTTCAAAAACGGACGGGTGGAGCAGAGCAATTTTAACGACTACCAGATCCTACGCATGTACGAGATGCCCGCGGTGGAAATTTTTATCACGCCGAGTCACGAACCCCTGGGCGGAGTGGGAGAGCCCGGAGTGCCTCCCATTGCGCCGGCAGTGGGAAATGCCGTCTTCTCGGCCACCGGAAAGCGGATCAGGAGACTGCCTATTCGTACCGAAGAATTGAAAAAAGGATAAACTCGGGGGTGAAAACGCGAATATTCGAAGCACGAAATCTGAAACAAAAATGTTAAGCCATAAACTCTAAACAAACTCAAATTTTCCTGCCTACCGGCAGGCAGGCAAAGCACAAAACTCACCACCCCTGTTATTCCCTCCTTGCGAAGGAGGGGATGAAGGGGAGGTTGAGTTTTATAGGACAGCGGCACGGACAGAGGGTAAGGGCGTAACAGAGTAGGAGCGAAGAGTAGAAGGAGAATAAAGAGTCGTCCGAACCAAAGTTGGTTCAATCGACAAAAATGAAGATGGGTAGACAAGAGCCCTTATCGGGAGAAGCATGAAGGAGACACAATCATGGATGTGTTTGCCGCCATTAATCAAAGAAGAAGCGTGAGGGCATACAAGCCCGCTGAGATCGAAGAGGAGAAGCTAAAAAAAGTATTGGAGGCGGCAAGGCTCTCACCTTCTGCCAGCAACCGGCAGGACTGGAAGTTTATCGTTGTCAGGGAAAAGGAGACCAGGGAAAAACTGGCCAGGGCCGCCTTCGGCCAGTCTTTTATAGGGGAAGCACCCGTCGTCATTGTCGCTTGCGGTACGGAGCCGAAGGCGATCATGGCCTGCGGTCAACCCACATCTACGGTGGATGTATCCATTGCCTGCGCGTTTATGACCTTGGTGGCTTGCGACCTGGGGTTAGGGACCTGCTGGATCGGCGCCTTCAGAGAGGATGAGGTTAAGAGAATTCTCAAGATCCCGGAGTCCGTTCGGGTCGTCGCCGTGATTCCATTGGGATACCCGGATGAGCGCCCTTCGCAAAGGGAGAGAAAGGATCTGGGTCAAATCATCTGCTTTGAGAGGTTTGAATGAAAATACCTCGCTGAAGCGTGGGTCGGATCTTCCGACCGTGCCCGCGCCACACGGGATCTCCGAAAATCTTACAAAGCGGATAGTTTTAAGTCGTAATCGGCAAGGGCAACTTTCCTCCATCATAATACAGTCTTTTCAATTGGCAAGACATTTTTGTAGTTGAGGGACAAGCTGAGGTATCCGCTATAAGATTTTCTCCGACACCGCGTGGCGCGGGGCCCGATCCCAGCGAGTTCCACGGCAGAGTGAGGCATTAGGTGGAGTAGCTAAGCTAAAGGGGTAGCTAAAAAATATTGAGTTTAGGCGCTTTTTGTGGTATACGGATACTCATGCTTAAAGGGAAAAGAATTGTTCTTGGAGTCACGGGCGGGATTGCTGCCTATAAAGCGGCAGAGTTTGTGAGGCTTCTGGTTAAGGAAGAGGCGGATGTCCACGTAGTCATGACCGAGAGTGCCCAGAAATTCATGGTTCCCCTCACCTTTCAAACCCTTTCCGGAAACCCGGTGGTGACCGATCCTTTTGCTCTGCTCGAGGATACGCAAATCGGGCATATTGCCTTGGCCGATCTTGCAGAGTTGGTTGTTATCCTTCCGGCAACGGCAAATATCATTGGAAAGATTGCGAACGGAATCGCCGATGATTTTCTCTCCACCATGGTGATGGCGACCAAGGCTCCGGCTCTTCTGGTGCCCTCCATGAACGTCAATATGTGGGAGAACAATACCCTCCAGAAAAATATTCAGACCTTAATCGGAATGGGCTACCATTTAATGGAGCCCGGAGAAGGGGAGCTGGCTTGCCATTGGTACGGGAAGGGAAGGCTCCCGGAATTGAATGAGGTGGTAGAGAAAATGGAAGATCTATTCTCCCCGAAGGATTTGAAAGGGGAGAAGATCGTGGTCACGGCAGGGCCGACTCAGGAGCCTATCGATCCGGTGCGGTACATCACCAATCGCTCCTCCGGAAAGATGGGATATGCGCTGGCCAAGACGGCCAGGCGCAGGGGCGCGGAGGTTGTTTTGATCACAGGCCCCGTCTTTCTTCCTCCCGTGCGTAGAGATATTCAATGGGCTCCGGTTCGATCCGCGGAGGAAATGAGAGAGGCTGTTTTCAGCCATCTGGAAGGATCTTCTGTTGTGATCAAGGCGGCGGCTGTCTCGGATTACCGCCCCAGGGTAACCAGTGAGAAAAAAATAAAAAAAGGAAGCACCGAATACATCCTGGCGCTGGAGAGGACGAAAGACATTCTCGAGGAGTTGGGGAAGAAGAAAGGAAATCGGATCCTCATCGGATTTGCTGCGGAGACAGAGGATGTGATGGCGAATGCAAAGAAAAAATTACTGGAGAAAAACCTCGATTTTATCGTGGTCAATGATGTGACCCAACCGGGGTCAGGTTTTGGTTCGGATACGAATCAGGTGAAGATCCTCTATCCCTCCGGTCAGGCAAAAGACCTTCCTATGATGACGAAGGATGAGGTGTCGCAGTTCATCCTTGATGATGTGGTCAGATTGCTAAACCAGAAGAAGGGCCGATGAGACACGATCGTTTGCAAGCGCCCGACTTTGCCGTGAGTCGCTTACTTCAGATCTGCCTTTTTCTCCCCCTTTTTTTCTTCACCTTTTCCGCTCTGCCCCTTTTCTGTCCCGTCTTTTTCCGACGTTTTCCCTTGTTTCCGATTTTTTGAGGGATAATCGTTTACGTAAAAACCGGGCCCTTTCAGGACAAAGTTCGTTGCCGAGATCAATTTTTTGGCCGGCTTCAGGCACTTGGGACAGGTCACTTTGCCATCTTCGTCTATCTTGTGGAAAATCTCAAAGACCTCATCGCACTGGGTGCATTGGTATTCGTAAATCGGCATTTCCCTTGCCTCCCGATCAAGTTTGCAGCTCCGATCTGCCGCTGAATTCTTTCTTTAACTTTTTTAGCGCTTCACTTTCAATCTGCCTCACGCGCTCCCTTGAAAGCTTGAGGTGGTCTCCGATCTGCTGAAGGGTGAGAGGCTCTTCGGACATGATTCTGCTCTTGATCACGTAGGCCTCTTTATCGTTCAGGCGTTTCATCGCATTCTCAACCTCGCGCTCACGAATCTTTTTCTCTTCTTCCTGGGCGATGGCCTCTTCTTGATTCAAAGATTCCTCCCTCAGGAGTTCGAGGTGAGTGAGTTCTTTACCCTCGTCAAAAGGAGTGTCCAGGGAAAGATCTCTTGAAGACATCCTTTGCTCCATCTCCACGATATCCTCTTTGGCCACATCCAGATCGCGGGCCAGAAGTTCATATCTTTTTTCGTTTTCTCCGTCGGCCTCCAATGCCTTCCTTACCTTCCCAATCTTGTAGAAGAGCTTCTTCTGGGCCTGGGTCGTTCCGATCTTAACCAAGCTCCAGGTTTTTATGATGAAATTTTGCATATAGGCTCTGATCCACCAGATCGCGTAGGATATGAAGCGATACCCTTTATAGGGATTAAACTTCTTAACCGCCATCATCAAGCCGATATTCCCCTCTTGGATAAGGTCTTGGATTTTCACCCCATAGGATTTATACTCGAAGGCGATCTTGACAACGAATCGTAAATTTGATGTAATTAATTTCTGTGCGGCCTCAATATCTTCGTATTTACGGTATTTTACGGCAAGCTTGAATTCTTCCTCTTGGGTCAAGAGCGGAAATTGATTGATCTGAACCAGATAAGTTTCCAACGAATTCTTGATCACTGGTAAATTAGGACTTGGCATTCGAATCACCTCTAAGGGATGTTAGCACTCTTTTTCGGAGAGTGCTAATAACAGAATATAATAAGGATGGTTAAAAAGTCAAGTATTTTTTGTATTTAGTTGATTTTATTATGCAATTTAATAGATAATGAAAACTCTTTTCGGGGCAAACCAGTTTCGATAAACTCAAGCCCTCGACGGGTGACGATCGACGTACAAAAGAAGTCTGTCAGAACGAGGCTGGTTCTCGGAGGCTGTCATGGGAAACGATAAGAAGAGCGGGGAAAAGGAGAAGGGTTTTGTTGTAAAGGACAAGAGGTTTAGCGCAAAAAAAGAGGAGAAGCCGGAGCCTCAGACTAAGCCGGAAGGCGGAGCAGAGGCGGCCCCCCGGGAAGACGCTTTCACTCAGGAAGGGCCTCTGCCTGAGATTGATTTTACTCATTTCATCTTTTCTTTGAGCACTTCGGCGCTGATTCAATTGGGAGAGATTCAAGATCCCTTCACTCAAAAAGCAGAAAAGAATCTCCCTTTAGCCAAACAGACGATTGACCTCATCGCGATGTTGGAGGAAAAGACAAAAGGGAATCTCACTCCCGAAGAGGGGAAAATCGTAGAACATGTCCTCTACGATCTGAGGATGAGGTATGTCAAGGCCTCGGCGTGAGCCGGTTAGAGTTGTTTCTTGAAAGAGTGATAGAAGGTGCTTCCCCTCCGATGAAGTCGCAGGACGACTCCCTTTTCCATGTTGATGTCCTTGACCGCTTTTTCAAAGTCCTTTACCGTCTCGATCTTTTTTCGATTGATCTCCAGGACGACATCCCCTTCCTGAAGACCGATATCCTCGGCAGGGCTTCCCTCTTCAACACCGATCACGACGACACCGCGCTTGATTTCGCTCGAGGTTCGATATCGGGCGGCCAGCTGGGGGGTCAGCTCCTGGACCCTCGCCCCTAACTTTTCTTCAATCTCTTTTTCCTTCATCGCCTCGGGTTTCGCCGGCATCGCGGCGGTGGTGACGTCAACGGTCGTGGGCTTTCCATCCCTGACCAGACCCAGTTTGACCGTCTGTCCCACCTTCTTTTTCTGGATCTCTTTAATCAGTTCGCTGCTGTTCTTGACTGCTTTATCATCCACCGATTTAATCACGTCTCCTGAAACGAGCCCCGCTTTTTCGGCGCCGGTTCCTTGATGGACCTGAGCGACTAGAACGCCCTCCTTCTCCTTCAGCTGGAATTGTTCGGCCATCTCAGGCGTTAAGTCTTGCACGCTGATTCCAAGCCAGGGTCGGACCACCTTTCCCTGTTTGATGAGATCGCTCAAAATCTGTTTGGCCATATTGATCGGAATGGCGAATCCAATCCCTGTGCCCGGCTGGATGATCATGGCATTGATCCCAACCACCTCTCCATCGATGTTGATCAGCGGGCCTCCGGAATTGCCGGGGTTGATCGAGGCGTCGGTCTGGATGAAGTCCTCATACGTTCCCGTCCCCAGCCCTGACCTCCCTTTCGCGCTGATCACTCCCACCGTGACCGTATGCTCCAGGCCAAAGGGGCTCCCGATGGCGATGGCCCATTCTCCCACCTCCAGTTTATCCGAATCGCCGAGCGTGGCCACCGGAAGATCTTTGGCTTTGATATGGAGGACGGCGAGGTCCGTCCTCGGATCCTGGCCTTTGAGAGTCGCCGAAAACTCCCTTCCATCGTTGAGGCGTATTTTAATCTTGTCGGCCTCTTCGACGACGTGATTGTTGGTCAGGATGTAGCCTTCCTTATCGACGATCACTCCCGATCCTCCGCTTCTCTGCTTCTGCTTGTATTCCTTTCCCTTTTCCCGGGGGGAAAACCCAAAGCCTCTGAAAAAATCCTCAAAGGGACTTCCCCTGAAGAAGTCCTCTCCGTATCGATCCCAGGGTTTCATGGTAATCGTTTTTTCCGTCGTAATGTTGACCACGGCCGGCTGAGCTTTCTTAGCCACCTCCACGAAGGCCCGGCCAAAGGACCTCGCCGTCGTCATTTTTTCCTTCTCTTCTTTGGCGCTCGTCACGGAGTTTGCCCGGTCGTTGTTCATACAGAAGAAGAGGCCAAACAAAAGGCCGGCAAAGGCCAGGCCAAGCCCGAAACCCTTAGCCATCTTTTTATACATGGTTGGCTCCTTAAGCATAAAACTCTTAACTATATAAATAATTTCCCTTGAGTTGTCAAATACGCCCCAAACGGGCCTTTCCGCGTGTCCCGGACGGATCCGACTGGTCAGTGGAAGATCGGCCTTGGATCACTTCTGATTCTCTTCTTTCATTTTTTCCGCCGCTTCGATGAGGTCGAGGATCGTTTTGAGCCTTGTCCGGGTGGGAAGAGGCCAGGCACGTCGGATCTGGTCTGCCGAATAATGTTCGCTCAAAAATCTTGATATCTCCATCCGGAACTCCCAGCAGACCGTCATTCTTGGGCCCGGAAGATCTCCCTGGAGGGTTCGGCAGTAACGGAAAGGGACTTCGCCGCCCAGGGAAGGGCAGCGGACGATGAGGCCATCGTGTTCTTCAATCATGGGGCTTGGACTGGAAAATCCTGCGAGCCGGGAAGACCCGCAGGATTTTCGTGTTAAACGGGTTTGCCTTTGGAGGTGACGGCATTCTCAATGGCTTCACTGATGGCGATCCCGAGGCTTCCGGGAGAATCGGGATCCTTCTCCAGAATCTTTCTTCCCGCATCGGTGTCTTTTCCGGGGCTGGGGATGCAGTTCGTTCCCCAGGTGTTCATCATCAAGCGGCGGTAGGGTTTTTGGTCGTAACCGATCCGGACCATGTACACCCTGCACTCCAGGCCGAAGAGGCAGCAGGCGAAGCTCAAGGCGCTTCCCCATTGGCCCGCGCCCGTCTCGGTAGTCATCCGCTTGATTCCGAACGCTTTGTTGTAATAGGCTTGGGCGATGGCGGTGTTGGGCTTGTGGCTTCCTGGGGGGGCTCACTCCTTCGTTCAGGAGCGGATCAAAGGTCAGTTTGAAGCTGAAGATTTCATCCTGCCCACCCTTAGTTTCAACCGATCCGAAGGATGAATCGGTTCGGCCCCGCTGAGATGGTTCCAGGCTTTGATTTCTGAAACGGTGAGGTTAAACTTTTTCGCAATCGTCCAGAGGTTGTCTCCCTCTTTCACAACGTAGATGATTTCTTTTCCAGGCTGTTCCCCATGGGGTTCCTCGGATGCCCCGGAGGCTTTCGTCAATCTGATTTCGAGTTTATCTCCCGGCATCAGCTTCTTTTCCGGGTAGAGGTTATTCCAGCTGCTGAGGGCTCCCACATTGACTCCCATCTCGTTGGCGATGCTCCACAGGGAATCTCCTTTCCTGATCGTATAGGTCATCTCATTCGGTTTTGATGGATGTTCCCCTCCGTTCGATTTTTTCCTGGTCATGCTTTCTGGTTTCTGATCCTGGCCCTTCGGCAAGGGGATGAGGAGCTCCATTCCCTTGGAGAGACGGCTTCTCTTGCTTAGGCGGTTGAGCTCAAGGATCGGCTGCAGATCGACCCGATACAGTTTAGAAATTTTTGAAAGGGTCTCGCCCTTCTTTATCACATGGGTCTTAAACAGAGCTCTCCCGCCGGGGAAGAGGGCTTCAAAATTTCTTTGGAAAAGCTCCTTCTTCCCGGAAGGAATCTTGATCTCATAATCGGGGAAGTTCGGCGGGGTGCACCAGCGCGACAATTCGGGGTTGAGATCCTTGATTTCATCGACCGCCACCTCGCAGGCATGGGCGATCAGGCGAAGGTCTGTGACCTCGGGCACCTTTACCTTCTCGTAACGGAGGGGTTCTTGGTATTCGATGCCCATGAACCCGTATTTGTCCGGTTCCTTAGCGATGAGCGCGGCCGCGATCATCTGGGGGACATAGTCTTTGGTCTCCCGTTTCAGGTACCGGTATTTCGTCAACTCCCAGAAGTCTTCCGTCCCGTAGCGTTTCATCGCGGCGGCAATCTTCTTTTCACCCGCATTGTAACCGGCGGCGGCGAGGTACCAGCATTCAAACATATCATGAAGGTCTTTAAGATATTTGGCTGCGGCGATGGTTGATTTCTCGGGGTCCCTCCTCTCGTCGATCCACCAGTTCGACCTTAACCCATACCTCTTCCCCGTGAGATAGATGAATTGCCAGGGGCCAGAGGCTTTGCTCCTGGAATAGGCATAAGGGTTGAAGCCGCTCTCGATCAGGGCCAGATAGACAAGGTCTTCAGGAAGTCCGTTCTCTCTCAAGAGGTTCTTCATGAAGGGGATATATCTCTCGGACCGCGCCAGCCAATTGGTGAAAACCTTGCGTCCCGTCGTCTGAAAATATTGGATGAACTGTTCCACCTTCGCGTTGATCACAATAGGAATATCGAAATCCGGCCCTTCTTTTTGTGCATTATTCGGGACGACCTCAAGACTGAAATCGTCAATGAGCTCGTCGCTGATCGGGAGATCCAAGCCACCACTCCAAGGCTTTTCCGCGGGAGGGGCGGGACTGGCGGCCGAAGGTTTTCCCGGAGAAGAAGGGGTTTTCTGAGAGGGGGACTTTTCCGAACCTGTTTGAGCGGTCTGAGCGGGAAGTGAGGCAGCCTGTTTTGGAAGGGCAGAAGCGGGAGCCGTTTTCTCGGAGACAAGGCTTGGATGGGGATGGCATGCACACAACAGGAGCCCGACTATCCCCACCGCTAAAATCTTACGCACCATTCACTCTCCCGCCGAGTTGGATAAAAGACCAGCCAGATCCGGACAGAAAAAATTTATAAATTATTGACATAGATCACTCACGATTGTCAAGCTAAAAAAAGTTTTTTCGAGAATCGGAGTTGAAACGGGTTCCTAATTTACACCCGAGATGGATTTAGGGTAGCCCGAATCATCCCGGTGGACGACAGACCTCTCAGCTTGGCGCGTCCAAACAGAAGTCGCGCCCAACAAAGGGACACCGATAAACCCTCTTACTTCGAGACGGTTTGGAGCAGACAAAGTCATTTTGCATCTATAGTTCTTACCGTTATCGGGATTGTAGATGGTTCCTTTTCCCCAGACATTTTCCCCGACGTAAGTGAAACCTTCCATAAGCCGCAGCCCAATCAGCGGTCGGGATCGTAGACTTGGGTTTGGATTTTCACGGTCGACGACCGGCCTGCCGGCCATACCCCCGTCATCGCCAGTCGGGTAGAGTGGTTCCTTCAGCCAAGCAATTTTCCCGTAGTACTTGCTGCCGCTCTTAAAGATTTCGATTTTGCAGTCGTTCTCCGGCGTGCTCCATAAGCCAAGTATTTTATCCTCATCTGAAGCCAGGGCGAACGAGGCCAACCATAGAAAGCTTGACAAAAGAGAAACGGTTCTTTTCATTTTATCGATCATTTCTCCGAGATGTCAGTGTGGTCATTCATAGATTACTTTACAGAGACCGTCATTCCGGACTCGATAAGCCTGCCCCGTGCTTGACACGGGGGAATTCAGTCTTTTCAACGTCCCGTTGCTTGGACTTTATCAGCAATTTCAATGCCAATAGACCCCGGTCGCAATAACCGCATGATTGTCAAAAGAATTGTCAAAAAAGGGGCTTAGATGAGGGTCAACGAAGTGACGCTTCTCGTTACAGGTAGGTAGACATTTTGTCAACCGTTATCGCTGTTTGGCAATTATTTTGAGCCCTAAGAACACCAATGCTGCTCCGCTTGTGATTTCAAGCCATTGTTGCACACGGGGACGTTTAAGCAGGGCTGTTATTTTAGCCAGAGAGACAGTTAGTGTCGAATACCAAAGTAATCTTACGATGGCGTGGATACTCGCAAGCATCAAAGACTTTGGCAAAACGGATTCACCCAAATTGATAAACTGGGGCAGGATGGCTAAGTAAAAAACCGAGGTTTCCGGGCTCAAGATGATCGTTATAAGTCCTTCTGAGAAAGATCTCCATCTTGTCTTGTTCTCTATCACGGGGGCCCGATGATTGAGCGAAGACAGCTCGTTTGGTTTCTGCCGCAACCCTCGCCAAACGGACTGTCCTCCCAAAAAGATAAGATATATGGCGCCCAGCCATTTTAGGATTTCAAATAATCTCGCTGATTGAACCAGGATGAGGGACAGACCTAACCCGGACAAGGTAGCATGGACAAAAACGCCAAGACAACCGCCAAGTACAACAAAAAAACCGGCTTTGCGTCCGTGTGCGATGACGCTTCGTGTTATCAACATCGTCGTGGCCCCCGGGGTAACGGTCAACGCCACAACCACTCCAATGAAAGCAAATATCTGAGGCGTGACGATTGGCATTTCCCCTCGATAATTGACGCAATCGTTGATTCTTTACTCCCTGACGATTTTGAGGCGGCGGTTATTTGGCCATGGCTGCGGCTTCCGCAGCGCAATCGCGCAGAGGTTTGAGCCTCTTGGCGCGAACGGCGGCCAGTTCGGCCTTGGCAGCTTCCAGATCGGCGCGGAATGTCGGATCGGCGTGCAGGCGAGCGACAGTGCCCGCTCCCATGAAACGCCCCTCCATCACGTCGCTCTGCCAATGTACGTTGCATATCACACGGCTTTCTCCGAAAGCCCGACCCCGTGCGAGGATCGCATCAATCTGCTCGGGGGCAATCTCAGCCAGGATGAGCGCCCAGGCCCAGCCGATAGCAGTATGCCCGGAAGGATACGAGCCACCCTTGATATAGGATTTTTCCTCATCCGTCGGGCAGATGGGTTCCTTGTTCACGACGAACGGACGAGTACGACTGTAATGATCTTTCGCCGTGTAGGTGGAGACAGCAGCGTCACTAAGAGTTCGACGGAGCAGCATATAGAGATGCGGCGTGTCCTTTTCCGTGATCGGGGCGTTCAATGCACAGGAGAACGTGCTGGCAGCCTGTGGAAACATCAGGTTGGCGTCCTCATTCGCCAGCGTCCAGCGCGGCGTGCCGCGCAAAGTGAGAGCTTTTCGGCTCATCTCTTCGTCGTATGCCAGAGCGGCCGATCCTGCGGCGGGGGGAGGAGGAAGCAGGGCGAGGCTATTGGGGACCGCATTGCGCGGTAAATAGCCAGCCGGGACGCCGGGACGAATCTCGGGCATGGCAGTGGGCTGACTTAGCCTGCCGGAACTCGCACAACCCGTGATAAGAGAAAAGCACGCCAACACAGCAACCCATGCAGACAGAATAGAACAGTTTTTCATGATACATCTCATTTTTCCAGTCTCCTATTCTTTTCATCCGCGCGATTGAAGCCCAGGATGGAGAGTGATTCAAACGGAGGAGGGTTGAAAGGGGTCACCACATTGAATTGGAGCATCGGCTTGAAACCTTATCACGCTTCAAGGCTGACCCCTCCGGATTTCTTTCCGCGCGTCCTTCACTTGCGGTTGTAGTATACATTTTTTTCTAAAATGAGGAAATAGAAACTTTCAGGAGAGGAAGAGGCAGGAAATCGGTTTATCGCTTACGAATCTTCAATAGGAAGATGACTTGGGAGTTGACGATTACGAGTAGAAGTCTGCATAAAAAAGCAGGGCCATTTCTGCCCTTACATTTGATCTTGGATAGTTGGATGCGAAAATAGCGAGAGCCACAGAGAGATAAACCCCGTGGCTCCCGCTACTTAACCTGACTCTTCAAAAGGTCACGTAAAACCCCATTTATATCAGGGCTTTCCTCGTCCTCTTCCGTAACATTCAAACTGGTTGACGCCGGTGCCGGTGAAGTCGAGCGGACCTTTCACTTCATGCTTATACTCCACGAGCACGTCTTCGCAGACCGTATCGGTTGTTTCCAGGTTCCCGCCGCAAGTATAGTTGCTGGCGACAGTGATATCGCCGCTGCCGTTGTAGATCGCCGTCTGTGGGTACGGGCACAATCGCCGATGGGTCGCCGCCGCCCCGAACCCGATTGCTACATCAATTTGATCAGGCGCGACGCCGTTCTCCACCCAATTAACCAATGCGGCGAACGGTTCCGTGCCAAACAGGCCGCAATGCCCGATGCCGGGCACACGGAACAGTCGGTAGAACTTCTGTACTGACCTGAAGTCGATATCGGTGCCATGCCGGTAGAAGCCGAAGTCGTGATCGCGGCCGTCGTCGTAAAGCGACGCCATCTCACGGTAATAATTGATCACCCCTCGAGGAAAGATGAGCTGATCGTTCCCGCCGACATACGTGATCATCTTTCCGCCGCTACGCC
>Ga0335081_10010144_pt1 | contig 15206 bp, 12 predicted proteins | sample Lox_Sample_35_FD_206713 | JGI IMG/M metagenome (GOLD analysis project Ga0335081, IMG submission 206713) | Soil microbial communities from Loxahatchee National Wildlife Refuge, Florida, United States - Lox_Sample_3.5 | ecosystem: Environmental > Terrestrial > Soil > Wetlands | place: USA...
ATGACTTTGCGAAGATGGGTCACAGGGACCTCCTTGTGACCCACAAAATACTATTCGCTTCAGCCGACCGCCTCTACCTGTTACGCTACGCGAAGCGTCCGCCGCGCCAGCGGCTTCGTTCTTGTCGTCGTCTCGTAGAAGTGCCGCCGACATCCTGAAAGCCCCCGGATCGGGGATTCTGGGAAACCGCAGTCCGTTAGCCAGGTTCAATAAGCATAGGTAACAGAGAAACACGCACGGTTTGGCTGCGCAGAAATCGGCTCGCCAGACGCAACGGCATCGGAACTAAGCCATCCACCCCTCTCCTCCGGAGTGCGGGCGCGGAGCTGGCCGTGGTTCGGGTCGAGCTTCCACGCACATCACCACGCGGCCGCTCACGATCAGGTAGCGCGTTGCGTCCATCAAGTGATCGTTGCGTTTGACGATCTTGCCCGACCCCTTGTCATCTCGGTGGTAATTGCGAAATTCGCGGAGCCAGTTCGAGCAACTCGCCATCACCTTGAGCTGGCCTGATACCAGAAGCTGCCAGACTTCGGTGATGCCCGCCTCCACCGCGTTGACCGCGGGTCGAAGCTGCAGCCCGAGTTCACGGTAGATGTCCATCAATGCCCGCCCGTCGATCTGGGAGCTACCCAGGCAAGCTGGATCGATAACTCCCGGAATCCACCGGCCACGGGCACGAATCGCGAGTGCGTGGGATGCCGGCTCACCCTGTCCCTGATAGTGTTCGCTGTAAAGATAGGTGACACCGGTCGCCGGATCGCGCGCACCCCAGATCACTGCTGTGCGATTCCAACCGACGTCCATGCCGTAGGCGCGTGGCCAGTGATCTGGAATAGCACTGGCCGGGACCGTGATCTCGGATTCCGCAATGGGGTAGATCGCTCCAGCGCCGAGCGTGGGTTCTCCATCCGTACGCGCCTTGATCTGATAGGGCGGCGTGTTGGCCACCAGCTTGCGTTTCTCCTCCTCATCGAGATGCGGGACGTCTTTCCAGCCAGCCTGAACCACGTACTTCGACAACCGCGCGTCATCATTTTCCGGCTCCAGAAAGCTGGTGACGACCTCGCTCATTCCCAATAGCGGCGTGAAGGTGGTCCACACCAGGCCCTTGGTCGTGAGTAGGCGATACAGGATTTCGATGTAGACATCCCCCGGCGGCTCCTCGTCGCACCACACGAAGTCTTTGGCTTCGCCCTCAAAGGCGCGCCGGCCCTGTTCGTAGGTCTTGAAACCGAGTTTCGAGGTGCCTCCGGAAACGTGCCGAACCCACACGGTCTCGAGTGCGCCAGTGATGCCCCGGGCGCTCGTCGTGTGCGCGATCGCTTCTTGGGGGATCATGCCGCCTTCGATGGACTTTCCGAGCAAGACTCCCTGCACCACATCGCGCGTGGTTTGGCTATTGGTGCCGCACGCCCATCCGTCCGTGGGGCGGTCGAAGCGTCGGCCCTGCCACCAGTCCGGATATCGCCCCGTCAGATGGCAGGTGGTCTCGAACGCGCCCGCGACGGTCTTGCCGACGCGGTTGGCCGCCATGAACAGCCGCTCCTTGTAATTCGCGCCAGCTGCAAGAAATTCAAGATGCTTCGGGTAGAGTTCGCGGCGGAGCGGGCCATCCTCCGAGAACAGCGTTACGAACGCGGAGCGACGACGCCTCTTTTCGATCTCAATCGCCTGCGGGTTGATGAGCAGGCCGATCAGCGGGTTGTGCGAGTTCATGAATCTCTCCGGCCGTGCGCCTTGTCAGAAAGTTGCTGAAGTTGTTCGAGCTCTTCATCAGAGAGTTTGGAATAGTCAATCGGGATCGGCCCTCCATTAGGCCCGCTGTGCTCATTGCTGAGCACATCCCGGTAGCCAAGCAGATTCTTGGCGAGGAAGATCGCGGCAGCGACGTTGCCGCCGCTGGCTAGGCGAAACAGGTTCCGGCGGACTGACACCCGCCCCTTTGCTTTGGCGCGCTCCATGACTTCGCGGAATCGTTCCACCCTGCGCCGGCGCTCGATCGTCCGGGTGCTGACGCCGAAAAAGGCGGCGACCTCCTCGTCCGTGCATTGCATCCCACACAGCTTTTCGAGTTCAACCAGATCAATTTTCGATTCAGGCCGTGCCATGGTTCACTTCTCCCTTTGCAAAAGGCGCAGTTCGGCGCTCCACGCCGATTTATGCCGCGACTCCCAGCCTCGCTGCCTTGATTTGTTCGAATGTCCGGCCGTCGGACTCCAGCGTTGCGCTTCGGCCGCTGAAGTCCTGCCAGCGTTGGATGATGACATCGCAATACTTCGGGTCGACCTCCAAGCCATAACATGCGCGGCCAGTGAGTTCGGCCGCGATCAGGGTTGTGCCCGATCCCAGAAACGGGTCATAGACTGCGGCGCCACGCTTGGTGTGGTTTAGGATCGGACGGCGCATCAGTTCTATCGGCTTTTGCGTCGGGTGGTCGACCTTCTCCTCTTTCGAGCCGCCCATGATGAACTTCGGGGAAGGCGAGTCCCAGACCGTGGAATTGTCGCCGGCCTTCCCGAACCAGGGGGCATTCTTTTTCCTGACATACCAGCATGGTTCGTGCTGGTACCAGTAGTGGGTCCGCGTGAGCACGGTCCGCCCTTTGTTCCAGATGATCTGCTGCGGATACAGAAACCCGATCCGAAGGAGCCCGCTCAGAACCTCCCGCGTGAAGACCGAAGCGTGCCAGACGTACGCGATCTGTAGGCTCGATACTAGTTCGAACGCTTCCGACCAGTCGGCGCGCGTGTCCGACGAGATCGACGTGTTCGTATGGCCCGCCGTCCGGTGCTTCATGTAGCTCGCTTCGGCGGGACCGCAACCATTCAGACCGGCACGGTCGCGCCATTCGCTATCCAGGCTGATACCGTACGGCGGATCGGTAACCATCAAGAGCGGCTTTGCCGCGCCCAGCAACCTCGCGACGGCATCGGCCTGCGTGCAATCCCCACAGATGACCCGGTGGTTTCCCATCACCCACACGTCGCCGGGCATTGTGGCCGGATCCTCGGGCACACCGGGGACGAGATTGGCGCGGTCGTCGACATCAGGATCAGCAAGCAGGTCTTCGATCTCGCGTTCTTCGAAACCAGTCAACTCGAGGTCGAAGTCGAGCGATCGAAGTTCCTCGAACTCGGGTCCAAGAAGCTCGAGGTCCCAATCGGTCTCCTCATGGCTGCGATTGTCCATGAGCCGGTACGCTTTGACCTGTGCTGGAGTCAAATTGTCAGCGACGTGGACAGGCACTTGCTGCAGGCGCAGCTTCCTCGCTGCCAGCAGCCGCGTGTGCCCGCAGATGATCACGCCGTCCTTGTCGACGACGATCGGAACGCGAAACCCGAACTCCCGGATCGACGCGGCCACCTTATCGACCGCGCGCTCGGGAATCTTGCGGCTATTTCTGGGATAAGGGATTACTTTGTCAATGGACCACCAGCACACTTGTAGATCGTTCATCCGCAAACCTTCTCACACTGGATTTCGGGATCTTTCGGAGGGTGCGCTGTGCGCTGGCCTTTCGAACCGGGCCCTTTTCCTAATTATACGCGAATTTGAATCTACGGTTGTCCATCGCGGCGGCGGACTAATCGACCGAGGGATGGGCGCGTGCATCGATTTTGAGGCGAGGGTGTGCGATCATCAGTGCCATGGTCACCCCGATCCTGCGCGTCGTACCTGATGGTGTCCTTGTTGACCACGTCGCAGAATTTGTGCACGAGCCAACAGATCGGATAAGGGCTGTTTTTTCCTATGATGAAGAGGGATATATCGATGCCATCTGGAAACTTATCCAAACGATATCAGTTGGCGGACAGATTGTAGTTGGCGAGCGGACCGGGAAAAGCGAATCTACCGAACACACAAAAAACAGCGATAAGCTCAAGGGTGACCTGGCAAGCTGTGGCAGGCTCGAATTCGCCAAGTTGTTCGTGGAAGACCAGCGCAGCCAACAGCTCGCTAAAGCGAAGGAACTTCTAGATGTAGTTTGGCCGACAATTTGTACCCAACTTGACGATTCCACTTCTGAAGTTAGCCATGCGTTCCTCGGCCACATACGGCGGGAGTTTCACTATTTCTGGTCTACGGACCCAGACTGGTATTCGCCCCTTCTAGAGGGAAAGACGCTTCCTCAAGGAGTCCTACAACGCATAACTCGCGAACTCATGGCGCTTGCGAGCGAGCGCGGAATCAAAGAGCCAGTGACGATGTTCGAGCGTTGGATCGAACAGAACGCGACCAGCCATTATCGTATCTTTCTTGAGTACCTCTTGTTTGTGGGGGAAGAGTATCAGCCGGCTCTTACCCGATCCTCTCTTCGGCTCATTCCGGAACTGCGGCTCATTCCGGAACTGGCGAAGACATCTGTTCGGGAGATTGTTCTTCCATTCGTAGCACTTAAGGCTGTCGAGAAGGTGAAGCACAGATCTGATCTCATCCCACGAGTCATTGAATGGACGGAAAAAAAGGGGCGTCCGGTCGTGGACGGCTTCAAAGAACTCCAAAGTGTAGTGAGATCAACCCGAGATCCCGAACGGGAAAAGCGGATTCTCCACTCAATCGAAGGCAAGTTGTCGTCCCCGGACCGATCCAAGCTCCATATCGTTCATTTGATTAAGTTCGGATTTGGCCTGATGAAGGGGGGCGTTGATGTAGCCGCCGCCGAAGACCTAGCGAGGCTTAGATTCAGCAGACACTATCGGTGGTTGTGGTCGATTCGGGAGCCAGCTCTTAGGGAACAATGGCGAACGAGGATGCGCGAACTGTCCCAGTCACCCCGCTGATCGTACACATTCGATTGGCAGCTCACGTTGCTTGCCGAGCCAGACCAGCATATTGTGACGTTGCCGACGTTGCCGGCTATTGCGAGGCTCGGAGCGCGATCGTTTTGACACGGAGCACAGCGGGCCTGAGGGCAAACCCCTTCCTGTGATCGTGCTGCCCGCGCTGCAAGGGCCGACCGAAGAACTGATCATGGCGGGTGCCGGAAGGCAGGCCGAAGCCGTGATAACGGACGCCTGTCGTCCGGATCGGGAAACCAAACGAGCAACGCCGCCAGGGCAGCTGCCCGGCGGCGCGCAGTGGGCAGAAGACGGGGAAGATTCAGGCTTTGACGGAGTAGCTGTGCTGCCCGTCCTCGGTTTTGGCCGAAGTGACCTTGAGGCCCATCTTCTTGCCCACGGTCCCCGACAAGAAGCCGCGGATCGAATGTGGCTGCCAGTTGGTCGCTTTCATGAGCTCCTTCAGCGTGGCCCCGTGCGGACGCCGGAGCAGCCCGAGGACCTTAGCAGTTTTGCTCCCCTCACGTACGCCCGCCGACTTCGCCCGGCTGGCCACCTTAGGGGCTTTGGCTCGCCTCTTGCCGGGGGTGGCCTTCTTCCCGGACTTCGGCTTGGGTGGCGCAACACGGGGCTTCCGTGGCGCGACATTGGCCTTTGTGGGTACTTCTGGCGCCCGAGTTGAGGCGCTGGCTTCGGGTTTGGTTTGTTCTTCGATGTTTGATGTCATGGCGAATCTCCTTGTGCGGCTAAGTGCCGCAGTCAGGACATCAATCACTCCGATCTGCTTGAAAAGCAAGTTGTTTCTGTTTGGTCCTTCAAGGCCACCGTGCGACAAAGCCCGCGCGGATGTTGCCAGTTTCGCGTCAGAATCTCGTTGATTTCGCCCCTGTCATCCCCTAACATGTGACCCGATGAAAGCGATCGGCTACGTTCGTGTTTCAACTGATAAGCAGGGGATTTCGCTCGAGGCCCAGGCGGAGAAGATTAGGGCGATGGCGTTGGTGCAAGGCACCGAGCTGATCGACACCATCGTCGACAGCGAGTCGGCGAAGAGCCTGAACCGGCCCGGCATGGCGAAGCTACTCGCAGCAGTGGATAAGGGCAAAGTGCAGGCCATCATCGTGGCCAAACTGGACCGTCTGACGCGCAGCGTGAAGGATCTGTGCGAGCTGCTGGAGCGGTTCGAGCGGCGCGGCGTGGCTCTGGTCTCGGTTGCCGAATCGCTCGATACCGGCTCCGCGGCTGGAAGGCTGGTGCTAAACATCATGGCGGCTGTCTCCCAGTGGGAGCGGGAAGCTATTGGAGAGCGCACCCGCGATGCGCTCAGGCACAAGCGCACCAACGGCGAGCGGGTTGGCAATATTCAGTTCGGATATCGCTTGTGCGCCGACCGGCGGCACGTCGAGCCAGACCCCGGCGAACAGGCCGTGCTGACCGAGATCCAGAACCTGCGCCAGAGCGGGCAGACCTTGCGGGGGATTGCTGCCACGCTAAACCACCGGGCGCTGCGGACCCGCCGTGGCTCTGCCTGGCGGCTTGAGCACGTGGCGCGTATCCTTAAACAGGGCCGCCGCTGAACAAGGTAATCGTCCGAGGATCTTGGCCGATCTCCAGGGTTTTGTCGAACGCTCCCAGTTTTGGAACACGTCAGAAACCGCCAGAAATCAAACGGTTATGGCACGCTTCGGTACCAAACTGTGCACTTTTCGGTACCTTTTCGACGAAAAACTCGCCCGAATCGCGCTCCTTTTCGCCGGCCCAAAACGTCCACGTTGAACCGGCCACGGCGTCGCAGTCCGGCGCGGGCTCGGGGACACACAGGCCACCTGGTCGCGAGGAACGCGCCTGAGGGCGCTTTCTGCCCCAGGAAACGGCATTCTGGGCCGAACGGCTCCCGAAACATTCTGGCCCTAAAATGGTTTGTCGCTCCCTTCAGTGATCTGACCGGTCGGTCACGTCACTTACCTGCCCAACACAGGCCCCAAATCCTTGGGTGCCGGCTGGTTTGCTCATCATTCCGGACCTGCGTTGCGGTATGCATCTCTTTTCAGCACGACCACCCATATCGATCCGCCGTCGCATCGCGGGCAGCGCGCGTGCCCCTGGACTCCTGTTCCATTACAATCCTCGCAGGTCGCAGCAATCTTCAGTTCCAGGAGCTGACTGTCGGGCAGTTTCCTCAGGTCGTGAATGACCTGGCCGTTGTGGTGGGCCACCAGCCAGCGCATCAGTTTGTGTTCGATGGCGTTCCGATCTTTTACACTGAGTTCCTGGCACCGATGGGGCCACCATTCATGAATGCACTCGTAGCAAACCAGATCGCCGCAATCGATTAGAGCACCATGGTCAGTGCGCCGGAAGTACCGCTTGCACCTGTGGCAGGGTTGAACGCCAAGCAAGCGCAGAGCGTCTTTGACATGCACCAACTCACCCTCGATGCGCGACACTACCTCGCGCAAATCCTTTTCTGACTAGTCTGGCATCTTGCCACTGCTTTAGCCTGTTCAGTATACAGCCAGCCGCCAGCGCGCCGGGGTTGAGCCTCGCGCGCACTTTCCGAAAGGAAATATCCTCCTAGGCTGTGTCCCGACTACACATCCGACCGGATTGCGTCATACGTTCGCCTCAGCCTGATGGAAAAGCTGCGACTGGGTGAAATGTGGGGGCTTTAGTCCTTTTTTATGACCCGACAAAACGAGCGCGGTGTGCCGGCTCCTACTTCCCCGATTGGTCAGCGGTCGCGGATATAATCGGTGATACGAAAAGGGGAAGCATGTTTGTAGGCTTGAGGGCACGCTGGTTGAGGGCCGCGGTTTTTTTCGTTCTCAGCGTGACCTTAGCTTATTTTCTGAATATCAGCCTGACGCACGTGAGTGAGCCCAGCCTTCCTGGGACAAAGGCGACCTTTACTGAATCGTTGTTCGCCTGGCCACAAACTTATCAGCGCTTCGTAACCACGTGGGGACACTCGGACCTCGTTCCAAAGGACGTGAGCCTAGTAATGATAACGGAGAAAAATGAACCCAGATTCACCGATCCGTGCGAGCAACGGCGGCTCGTGGCTGCACTTCTGGATGCGCTGAAGGAATCGCCGGTCAGGGTGATTGTGCTCGACAAGGTGTTCAAGAGCGATCTGGATTGCCTCGAACCTGGCAAGGCTGCAGACCCAACCAAGGAGTTGCAACGTGCAGTCTGGGAAGCTAGCCAGACGAAACCCTTGGTGATCGGGCTGGCGGCGGAGGGCGACCACATTGCGGCGAGCCTGGCCTTTCCGAGCGGCGGGCACTTGAGCTGGGGCGTGGCACATCGGGCGAAAGACTATCGCGAGGTTCCCCTGGTCTGGAATCTCTACCCGAGCGGCCAACATGGCGGTGGCGACAAGCCCCAACCTTTCCGGTCATTGCCATATGCGGCGGCCCTTGCAAGGCAGCCCATCGACGAACAATCGGACAGAATCCTCAACTTCGTGAGGAGCGGAGTACGCCCGATGACCAGTTTCATTCCTGCAAATGCTCCAAACGGCAAAGATCCACGCATGCTGCCGGTTTTCTCCGCTGGCTATGTCATCTGCGGTGAGAACGTCTTGCCCCATCTAGCGGCCCTCGACTCGTGCGTCCAAGAAGCAAGACAGTCCGCATTCAATCGCGCCTTTCTAACAGACGTGGTGGTGGTCGGGGAAGCATCCGAGAAGCTGGTTGACGTCCACCCCACCGTGATTGGATCCGTAGCGGGAGCTGTCCTGGTCGCCAACTACATCGAGTCGATTCTCGGGCCCGACCGGCTATTCCGGGCGGCGGGCCCTCTCGCGAATGTAGCTTTAGGGCTTGCCGTGTACGCGTGCCTTATGTGGGTTCTCGCCACCAACCAGCGCTGGTGGGCGAAATTATTGTGGCTTGTAGCATTATTCGCGGCCACTTTTGCCATTATTGTCGAGGTATTCGCGGTTTCGCGGTTTTATCTCGAGCCGGTCACGGTAAGCTTGTCCGGCATTGTCGTCAGTCTGTTCAGACCAATTTACGACAGGATGATTAAGCGGAGCCGCAAAGTAATGGAGTACAAGACAACACTGTGAGACTCTGGCTCGTCCCACCTCTCCTGGTTTGCTTCTGGTGCTACGCAGCAGATCCCGGACAGGTGTCTGAAGCGCCGGACTCAGCCAAGTCGAAGCCCCCGAAATCGAAGAAGAAGAAGAAGAGTCCAAGAGCGCCGAGCCGGGGTCCAGCACCTCCACCCCTTGACACACCCACCCCGGAAATCGAACCGAAGGCGCCAAGACCATCCCAACCAGATAAGCCCGGTGCGGGCGTGTTCACGCTCACCTCCAATCCGTCCGCTCCCGGATTCGTCCAGGGGACCGTGACGGACCCCTCAGGCGCGATCATTCCGGATGCGAGCATCGAACTGATAAGCCTAGAAACTGGTAGGGCAATACAGGCAACGACGAATGCAAATGGATCGTTTTCTGCACCCGCCGTTCCAGGGCACTACAGCGTAGAGGTTGCCAAGCCAGGTTTCCAGCCGATTATTGTCAAAGAATTTGAGGTTAGGTCGTCTGGCACTCCCCAGGTCGACGTAGCAATGCAGGTGGCCAACCGGGATATTGAGGTTACCGGACGAAGTTACGTCGAGATTGAGATGCTCAATCCCGCCCTCGTCAATTTCACGCAGGAAAAGACCGGCGGCATCGACGCGAACTCCGCCAACTGGAACAACTTAGCTGTCTCTGGCATTCGGCAGCAACAGACCATCTTCTTGCTTAACGGTATTGAATTCACGGGCGCCCCAGTGAACAATATGCAGTCGGGAGGCACCAGTCAGGAGTTGCTGGGCGTAGATGCGGTGAGGGATTTCTCCGTCCTCGGGGATTCGTACGGCGCCGGGTCCGGAAAGCGCCCGGGCGCGCAAGTTCGGATCATTACCCGGTCGGGAAGCAACGTTTTCCACGGTTCCGTCCACGAGTTCTTGCGCAACAGCGCGTTCGATGCCCGAAATTTCTTCGATCCCAGTTCCGTCCCCGGCTTCCAAAGGAATCAGTTCGGCGCATCGCTGGGCGCACCGGTTCGGAAGGACACGACATTCGTGTTCGGAAACTACGAAGGCTTTCGTCAGCACCTGCACCAAACCGGCGTGGATCTAGTTCCCGACGCCAACGCTCGGAACGGATATTTGCCGTGCAAGGTCGTGAATCCGGCTCCGAATCCATGCCCGGCATCTGGACTGGCCTTTGTCGGCGTCTCTCCGCTGATTTCGGCGTGGCCTGCGCCGAGCGCCGGCGCGCCGGATTTCGGCGGGATCTCAGAAACGTTCAACGATCCGCTGCAGACTATTCGCCGTGATTTTGGCACCATTCGCTTGGACCACATCTTCTCGCCGAGCGACGATCTGAGCGCGTTCTACACCGTCGCGGATAGTGCCGACTTTACGCCCACCAGCACGAACCTCTACAGCACTGATGTCGTAACCCTCCGCGAGCAAGTGGCCAGCCTGGAAGAGATGCACGTCTCTACTAGGCTGGTCAACACTGCGCGGGTCGGCTTTTCGCGGTCGGGCTACTTCTTCACCGGCGAACCGACGCCCAATACACCGGCAGCGGTTCTGCCAGGTTTCTTGCCAGGAATCCCGCTGGGCGCCCTGGTGGTCGGCGGAAGCGCGGCGTCGAATCCCGCGTCTCAGTTGAGCCTCGCGGGAAGCAATAACGGCAGCAATCTGAAAGGGGCGCGCAATCTCTGCACGTATGAAGACCGGGTGTCACTCATCCGAGGAGCTCATTATTTCGATTTCGGCGTATGGTTTCAGCGATTGCAGTCCAACGAGCTGCTCGCGCTCAGCCAATATGGACAAGCCACGTTCACCAGCCTGCAAACATTTCTACAAGGGAGTATCAGCAGCCTCTTGTATGATCCCGCACCCACGCCGCTTGGCTGGCGATCGTTGTTAGGTGCCTTCTACGCGGAAGATGTCATTCGCTTGACTCCCCAGCTCACGGTCTCGCTCGGCTTCCGCGATGAATTTTCCACGGGATGGAACGAAGTGAATAGCCGAGCATCTACTTACACCTTTATCAATGGGATCATCAGCACGCAGCCGCACATTGGCTCTTCGACGTTCCAGGTGAACAACGCAAAGTTCCTTCCGCAGCCGCGTATTGGGATAGCGTGGAGCCCATTCGCAAATAAGAACCAAACTGTCATTCACGCCAGTTTCGGAATGTACAATGATCTTCAGGACGCCCTCGGCTATCGAATGGACCAGAACGCGCCCTTCAACCCAACCTACAGCATTTCAAATCTGGCCGTATCCAAATTGCCCCTCTCATCTTCGCTCCCCTCAACGGCGAAATTAGTGCCGGGGGGTGTGCAGCCGGATTTGCAGACGCCGACACTGATTTCTTGGTCTTTGCGAGTCCAACATGAGATAGCGCACAACACGGCGCTCAGCGTTGGCTACTTGGGCTCGCACGGCTATCACGAGATCCTCGGCGTCGACGCGAACGAGCCCTTTCCGGTGATCTGTCCAGCATCGCCTTGCCCGGCTGTTTACCCGAGCACGTTCCCGGCTGGCATCGCGGGCACACCGGTGCCGGCCGGAACGTACTACGTGCCCACGGCGACGAAACCGAACGCGGCCCTCGGGAACACGTGGACGTATTTTTCAGAAGGCGACAGCTCATACAACGAACTGCAAATCAAGTTCGAACACAACGTCGGTGGCGGTCTATCATTGCGCGGCGCCTACACTTGGTCAAAGGCCATTGACAATGGCAACTCGGGGAATGCGACCACATCGGGCGGTGAGCCCTCCTCGGCTTCGAATCCGTTCAATCTGCGCACCGACCGGGGCCTAGCGAATTTTGACGTGAGAAACGCCGCCGCCATCAGCGCAGTCTATGAGCTGCCATTCGGCCACCGCAAGCGCTTTCTCGCGAACGCAACCGGCTTTGGCAGTGCGATGACGAGCGGCTGGAGCATCAACTCGATTGTCGTGCTCAAAGGCGGCTTTCCGTTCACGCCGCAGCTCAGCTACAACCCCTCCAACAACGGCGACACGCGCAATCCAGTTCGACCCTTCGTGAACCCCGCGTTCGGCGGCCCAGTGATTCTTGGCTCGCCGAGCCAGTGGTTCAATCCCGCGGCGTTTCTCGCACCGCCCAACAATAGCGGTGTCTACGGAAATCTCGGCAGGAATACGCTGATTGGGCCTAGCTTGGCTACTTGGGATTTGGGCTTCCTTAAGGATACGCCGATTCGCGAAAGGTTCAAACTTCAGTTTCGGGCGGAGATCTTTAACTTCTTGAACAGAGCGAACTTTGATGCTCCGAACGTGATCGCTTTTACGCCGAGCGGGGTCTCGCCGACGGCTGGCTTGCTCACGAGCACATCGACTCCGTCACGGCAGATTCAGTTCGGGCTGAAGCTGCTCTGGTGATGGAATTGCAAGCGTGGGCCGCCTGCCACAAGGCAGGGACCAAGGTGCCGGTAAAGACTGTCCGGCGTGACTAGGCACTAACCGCGAGTTGCTGTATTGGCGGTGACAAAGCGCGCTCTGACGGGCGCCGCGTTACGGGCGTTACAGCCGTTACGGTAGTTCCTTCCCCGATGTCTGTTACGAGTGACAGCGTGCTTCTCCTGTGCCTGCATCGGCTTATCTGTTCACTCACTCTCTGTAACGCTGTAACTCACAGAGTGTGTGGGAATGTATTTGGAACCCTGTTTTTTGACTAGATGGTCCCCCTTCATGCGTTTCAGCAGCATTCTCACGGCTGGGCGCGACTTTCCGAGTTCAGCTGCCATCTGAGCCGGGCTAAGTGCACCATCTTCGCGAAGTAATTCGAGCACCTCACGCCGCTCGGAATTGAGAAGCTGCGCGTCGTCGTCACCGAGTACTCGCCAACCAAGCGGCTCCCGGTCGAACCGCATCGCGAGAGTGCGTTCCTCTGTTTCGCGGCCAACGACATCCAGTGTGGCTTCCCCCTCTGGTTTCCGCTTCAGCTGCCAGAGAGTGTCAACCCCTGCGGCAATGCCGCCTGTTCCAGCCACAGCCTCGATCGCGCTGTCCGACATGCCTTTCCGCATGTGGTGAACGACGAGGATCGCCGTATGAAACTCTTCCGCAAGCTTTCGGAGGCGCGAGACTTCCGTATACTGGCTGCGAAAAACATCACTCCCACTTTTGGAGCCGGTCTTCACGAGCGCAGTGAACGTATCTAGGACGACCAGCCGGGGCCGCAACTTCTCGATAAGCGCGGCGAGCTGTTCCGCACCGCCGCCCATCAGCGGCAACAGTTCGTAGACGAAATGGAGATTTTTGGTCCAATCACCCTCCGGCGCTAATTTTCTCAGCCTCGCCATTGTACGTGCTTTAGGCTCTTCGAACGCCCCATACAGTACAGGGCCGCGGTCCACTGCCGTGATTCCTTCCACTTGTCGCCCACCAGCAACGTGCACGGCGCATTGAAGCGTCAACCAGGACTTCCCGGCCTTCGGTCGCGCTATCAGCATGGTCAGGCCGTCCCAGAGCAAATCCTCGAAGAGCGGGCGAAGCGTGACAATCTGATCCCGATAGAGCTCCGCGGCAGAGATCAGAGGCGGCGGAACTGCCGCTGGAGCTTTGTCCTCAGCATCCCAATCGGCCAAGGTTTCGAGATCCGGCTCCGCTGTCAATTCTCGCTTCATCGATACACTCCTTTGCCGTCCATTTGCGCGATCAGTTCCAGCTCCGAGTGCCCCTCACTAAACCATTCAGTGACGTCCTTTGACCCGCCCTCGAGTTCCAGAACGACCAACGGCGCGACCTTCCCGAGAAGTGCGCGCGCTATATTCAGGACGCGCTTGCGGCCGGGCACGTCATTGTCCGGAATCAGGATCACCTCGCGACCTCTGAGAGCTTCGGTATACTGTGGCGCCCAGTGCGAATTGGCGCCGCCGGCATTGGTGGTCGCCACAAAGCCGTGTTCGCGGAGCGTCTCGACGTCCCGCTCACCCTCCACCACGAATACGATTGGAGCTTCGAGCACTTCCGAGAGACGGTAGAGCACCTGCCTCTCGCTCTTCCTCCAAGTCCATCCGCCGCAACCGTCCGGCCGCCTTTGTTTGAAATCTTTCGGCTGGTAGCGCACGACCTGATACAGCAGCTCTCCGTGTTCGTCGGTGTAATCATAGGTGGCGACGATTCGCGGGTTCTCAATACGCTCCGGCTGCCACAACCCGCGGGCCTTCAATGCGTCGATTACGGCACGTTGTGTGCATCCCGCGTGGCAGTGCAGCAGCACTTTGCCATCAACTCCCCGGATACTTAAGCTCGGGTTGCGGTCCTCATGCGCAGGACACTTCGCCATCCACGAGGAACCAGAATGGCGGGCCTCCAAGGCGCGAGCAATGGAATCAGCGCTCATCACCTAACGCTCCACTTGTTTGAGATCTAAACTCTTCGCTCGCTGGCTGGTCTGGAGGCCCAGTTTGGGGCAGAGGAGACCGAACCTTTGTTAGTGAGCCTCTGAAGACGATGCGCCGGGGAATTCCCGCGCGCACTTCGATGCGCTCGATTATGCCCGTCGTGAGTTCGTGTAGCTGGCCTATTAGCCGGCGAACCTCTTTGCATAGCTCAAAGTCAGGGAGATCAACCTCCGCCCGAGGCAGTTCGTCGGCATCAAGCTTTACATCGATCAGCACCAGTGGCGGCGGGCTGAGTACCGGGTCGCCATCCATTATTTCCAGATGTTGGATCTGGCCATAGTTGGTGGCCTGGCATAGCCGGACCAGAGCTTGGCGGGAGGGTGAGAGTTGTGAGAATCGGCACAGGCCAGGCCTTGCCGGCTTTACTGCCGATTTCCCCGGCGGTTCCACAAGGTTGGAGTTGAAAGATTCCATATTTGACGTCCCAGAAGAACTGAAGGCCCGCTGGCGAGTCGCCGAGCGGGCCTCTATTTCGTTGTTGAAAATGAATCTTTGACCGAATCGATCAGGTATGTCGCCGTAACCGTGCAGACACCCGGCCTATGGCCAGCACTGTTGCTTTGGAATCGGCGATCATGCCGACAGCGTGGCGAGGGGACCAAGTGGATACCGCCGTTACTCCATTTACTCCGTTAAAGACGGCGGCGAAAACGAGTAACGAGGAATCAGTAAGTTAGGTGGCCAAGAACCAACGCCTTAGACGCATTAGTCTTTTATTTACAAATGAAAGGTAATTTCCCAAGCTGGACGTCGCGGGTTCGAGTCCCGTCTCCCGCTCCAAAATCAATAACTTAGAAGCCACCAAAAATCTTCCACTACATTGCACTACATTAAGCATTCAGTTCACCAAAACTGATTCTTCGAGCTGCCGAGCGGCTTCCGCCCTGGCCCCAGTTGTCGTCTTCGTGTAAACATCCATTGCGACACCAAGTCCATGACCACGCTGGTCAGCCTGGACTTTTGGATCGATGCC